>Ga0316206_1000025_pt1 | contig 367308 bp, 367 predicted proteins | sample 6monthpyrite_MG_FD_204942 | JGI IMG/M metagenome (GOLD analysis project Ga0316206, IMG submission 204942) | Microbial mat bacterial communities from mineral coupon in-situ incubated in ocean water Damariscotta River, Maine, United States -... | ecosystem: Environmental > Aquatic > Marine >...
CGCCTGCTTCAAAATACCCATGATTTGCGCATCGCTATATCGTGTCTTTTTCATAAAAATCTCCTCAGATCAGTATGCCGAGAAAATTCTACTTCGTAACTCCATTATTTATTGGGGGGATTACCATTTTATACGAAGCATTTGAAGCCCTTACAGTAATTTAACAAATAAAACACTGGCCTTGTACATGCCAGTATCAGTTCGAGCGGCCAATCTTGGTTAGCACAGCGTTATATTCCTCACATTTTTCAAGTCCGGATACTTGATCATAAGCAGAATAAATGCTGAAAACATCAAAGCCCTTCTGAAAGGAGGTATTCCCTTGAAATTTCTCACGGATTGATCTGGCAATGAGATTATCAAGGCTCAAACCCGTAAATTCCCTACAAATTTCGCTATAGCCAAGCATCCAGCCAATGGCATAAGCAGGACTGATCTTGTTGGCGGATGTAGAATTAGAGGATTTCCGTTTCGACCTTTCGGTCATTTTCATCCTCAGGAATGCCTGATTTTTGCCGTCGATAAAACGGTAGGTATCTCCGATTTTAGTTACAGTATAACAGTGGGCATACTGGTTTTCCAGTTTGGGAAGGGTGCGGCAAACCCGATCATCAATTGCCCACCAGCTACCTTCATGAACGGAACTCATGCTGCCATCCGGGCGATAGAATTGTGCTTTTATTTTCTTGTTACCGCGCCGGTCTATGAAGGTGTAAGCCATTTTTTGCCCATTTTGGTCTGTGCCCTCGAACCGATTTCTTGAAATCTCTTCTTCAAGAATACGCCCTGTCAGTTTCCCATCCGCAGTCCCCGTGGTAATAGCCAAAGGGGCGGGCGCCGATGCCTCCGATGATGTGCCGGACCCTGACGTGCCTGTACTTTGGCAGGCGGCCAGAAGGACCGCCAACAACGCAGCAACGCCCACATTCCGAGCAAGACCAATTCGCATAATACCCCCCAGATTTCACTTGAACCAATATTTTAAGATTATTTTTAACTATTCCAATAATATATATTGGTGTGAAAAAAAATGACAGTATTAATTTTTTAGTATGAAGGAAAAATGATTTACAGAGGCAAAGATTTACTGTAGCAAAAAATATGAGTGAAAATCATTATTTTGATTTTATTCGTAATGCTGGATTGTCTCCACTCGCATATTTGTTTCTTTCGCCAACGGGCCAATTATCAGACTTCAATTTCAGGATAATATTTCCATTCAGTTTTGGCCGCCGTAAAATACGCGAAGAATAACAACACAGGTATCTGCCACCATGAAGGCGATAGAAGCGCTGCGCTCAAATCCAATGACCCGCAAATAGGGGCGAATATCGTCACGCAAGCTACCGCGCTCCGAGGCCACATCCAAAGTATCACAAAAAGCTTCTATGCGTTCGACATATGCAAGAGCACATCTGGACTTCCTGCTTCTGCAATCCAGTCATAAAGCGCAAATAGATCACGCCGTGCCTCCTCGGAAATTTCAACAGCACGATATCTCACATATCAGCCTTACGCGTGGCGTGCCGAGTACGGATTTCATCAAAAACATCGCCAACCTGAAATGTCTCAGACTTGCCTGACTTGACAGCATCATAGGTGGGGGCGACTTGATCATTAAGCCAGCGCTCTACTGCCGCGTCGCGCTCCTGCAAGGCACGAAGACCGGCCCGCACCACCTCACTGCTGCTGACATAGCCACCAGACTTGACTTTGGCATCTATAAAATCCGAATGCTCAGATGGAAGGCTGAAAGTTCGTTTTTGCGTTCCTGACATAGTAGGTCTCCTTCTCAGCCAGTACAACATATCGGTATGACTAATTCATACTTTTTCTATTATTCGCTGAATAGAACGGGCAATCGTGGAAGGGACATAGAAGGAAACTGTCATTTCAGTAGTAAATACTTGGAATTACAGTAGCTGTACTTTACGGCCCAACAATACGTTCAGACACTTTCTTATGCCCACCTTCAACCGCCGCACGGTAAAATATCGTGCGCATGTCTAAATAGTTGAAAATATTCAGTCATTTTCCATAGCGCCACTATAACAGCTTAATGGAGTAACCGAAATAATGGCCGCTTATCCAAATAGCTTGATAGAGAATTGGTAGCATTCTTATATCTGCGATAGTATGGTCGCTGCATTGAGAAATACGTACACTGATGTTGAAACTTCATTTGTTTGAAAGGTTAAGACTTGAAAGGGATTAACGCAGAGTATGTGCCGCTTGGACCCCAACCAAACCTAGTAATTCCATTGTTGATATTGGTTCTATTTTCAATTTGCGTCTACCGCTGGAACTTGGGGTCGAGTATTTACAAAGTGAAATCCGAAAGGCTAAAAACTATGACATCAAAGGAAGATTTTGTCTATGATATGCGAGTTATTCGCAGTACACGGTTTGTCTATTCTAAGCGTATGGAGGTCAAATCTAAAGTTAAATCGTTTACGATTAATACTTTGAGCGTTCTTGCCATTTTCGTCAGTGTTTACCTTTTAGCAAATGCCTCTGGAATTTCTGCATTGGATCTCAAGCGAATATCTATCACACTAATTGGAATATCTCTCCTAGCGTTGTGGATGTCACTTGACACGCCACCTTCAGAACTTTCCCGAAAAGCAGCAGACGCTCACCAATGTGCTAGAGAAATCAGCGAAATATATCGAGCGTGCAAATATGACCAGATTGAGCTGATTAAGGCAGTTGAATGCTACGAAACGATACTTTCGAGATATCCAGAAAATCACGACCCGTTGGATCGTGCAAACGCCCTGTACAATGATCGCAGAAAAAACCCTGAGAAAGCCGAAAGGTTGACATGCGTGAATACTGTATGGAAATATAACTTATCCTGCTATAGCCCCGTCGGCCTCGCATTGGGTTGGTTCCTATTGGTTGCTTTAATCCAAATTTTTTTTCCACTTTAGGTAATGGCTTGGCGCGCAATTGGCACGCAAATCTTTTGAATTAATTCACTATCCTTACTAGCTTGGAAAATTGAGTCCAATGCGTCATGTTGAACCTTAAAATTGACACCAACCCTTTCCAATCTCTTGGAGTGATCCCGTACAAGTGCAGCCAAGATGGCCTTTGGAGCTGCTACATTGTTGAGAAGTGCGGTATTCAAGAGTTTCGCGAAACCAGTTCTTGGATTGCTAGCAAGCCTGACAAAAGACAAGCATTGCTGAGAGGTCATGTTTCCAAGCAATTCTGGCTGCATTGTAAGAACTTTCCAAAGAAAATCTCGATCGCTACTCACTAAGGTGCTTCGCGATTTTTGAACAAGAAATCCTAAGGACGCTCGAAAAATAGTGTCTAGCTTTAAGGGGTTTTTCTTGACATAGCGCCGCATCGCGCTGTCCCTTTGTCGCCTGTATTCGTTGAGGTCCTTTGCGTTAATGGCATCCAAGACGTTAAGGGCTCTGTATTTTAGATATTGTCTTTTCCCCATAATCCGAGTTTTTGGAGCGCTAAGATTAAGCCCTTCCATTAGAAGTAAGCGTGACGCCCGATGTATTGCGGCTTCAATTTTTTGTGGCGATGGACCAAAAACAAGAATGTCATCAGCCCAACGAACATAACGCAAGCCTTCACTTTTACAATGATTAGAGAATTTCTCATCGAAATCTTGTAGGTAGAAATGAGAGAGGTTACGGGATCCATCTGAGATTATTTCTTGAGGTATTCCTTTAGACGACGCTTGATAGCCAGTTGATCGTCTGTTCCAAAAATTCAGGAAGACTTGTAGCAACTCCAAATGACTTGAATACTCAGGGAGTTGATCCCTGAGTTTTGCTATCAATCTAGTTACGTCGATGGAGTCATAAAAATTAGCAACATCAGTAGCTCCGACATAGTTGCCATATCCGTCTTTAGAATTAACGATTTCTGCTATTAATTGGGTATAGTTTTTAAACCCTTGAAACCATGCGGCGTTCGAGAATGTATCCTGAAAGTAACCTTGCTGGTAGCGAGCGGAAATAATTTCGTTGCGTGTGCTTCTGCTGAGGTCTTTGGTTGAATCTGGCTGCGGCACCACTTGCCATCCGCCGTATATATCTGGGCGATCAACCAATACGAGATCCCCAAGCTCTCCACACAACTGATAATACACGGCCATATCTGCTCGACTAAGTATGGGAAGAAAACGTGTAACCCCGAATTTTTTTTCCACTCCCAAGTACCCATGCCCTGTTCCAGGCATGTAAGAATTACTTCTAATACTCGAATTTAAGATGTCAATTTCATCGCTCAAGCCTGTCATATGGTCTGATGTCACAATCGGGACGAGACTTGTCTCGAGGTGGTGCCAAACTTTTTGTGTCAGGCCTTTGGAGATTTTTATTTGCCGCATAATAAATTCTCAATCTCGGATGGACCTGAAATATTTGTATTCATTATTAATTTTAGAAAATATCTAATCAAGCAGAAAAGCAGAAGCAGCATGAATGGCACCGTAGATAAAGAACCGGTGATACTCACGTCAATTTTGCGTTTGGCAACAGCTTATGCAGATTGTAGCTAATAACCGCTTTCCACATTTGGTCAGGCTTGTATGTACCCGAAGCGTATGTCTGTTTCCCGCCCATGATAGGCTTTCGTTGCAATGTGTACGAATTGCTTCCCAAAAATAAAATGTAATGGATTACATCTATTCTTCTCAAAAAATAATTTGATATTACGAGCACCCACATCAATCATTAATACGTCCTAATATCCCCCGTCGCCCCATGCATCCTAACTAGCAATCATCAACTGGCCAAGGAGACTCTCCGACGGGCTCAAATATTGTTTTGGATGGATGGAACCAAGGCGTCTAGGAAACTGGGGGCTATTCAGTAAGCCAAATTCCACATTAAAAGCAGCCCATTAAATATGAGCCACCATCAAAATTATGCATCTACGTAAGTTGTTTCTGGATAAAGTGGCGGAGGGAAGGAACCTCGATTTGAACCGTCTCCTCGTAGCAGTGAGTATGGAAGTGAAAGTTTGAGAAATTCTGAGTTTTTAGAAAACTCGGTTTTAAGTATTTTGCCTACTTCTCCCTTTCAGCTGACCATTTTGCGCAATTCACACGCCAAAGCAGAAAGGTATATTAATATGTTGAAAATTCGCAATAAAGCGGATTTTTTCTTAATTGAGTATCTTTCTTAAGTGTGCTACATTACAATGCACAAAGTTCACGATTTTCGTGAATAATTACGGTATTGATATAGCATCATGAGCACAAGCACTTTGCCATCGGGGAGAATCAAACTTGCTGCCGTCATCAAGGCGGCTGGCGACGTTGTGCAAACAGATGATGTGATTAGGGCTCTTAACCTCACGCGAACGCAAGCATCCAAATTGCTTTCCAGGTGGGCTCGCCAAGGGTGGTTGAGGCGTGTCGGCAAAGGCATGTATTATCCCGTTAACATCACACTACTTGATGCTGAGCAAGTGGTCGAGGATCCATGGGTGCTCGTGCCTCCGCTGTTTGACCCATCATATATTGGCGGTCGAACCGCCGCTGAATTCTGGAACCTTACCGAGCAGATATTTCGGGACATTGTGGTCTTCACAGCTCAGCCCGTGCGAAAGCATGAAGTCGAACAGCAGAACATGATCTACGTTCTGAAATACACTTCTGAAAATATGATTTTCGGTACCAAGACGGTATGGCGTGGCCAGACGAAAATTGCCGTTTCAGACATTCACCGAACAATCATTGATATGATGGATGATCCAGCTCTTGGGGGCGGTATCCAGCATGTTGCCGATTGCCTGGAGCAATATCTTCGAAACTCAGAATGTGATCCTACAAAATTGATTGAGTATGCCGAACGGCTAGGAAATGGGGCCGTGTTTAAAAGGCTCGGTTTTCTGGCAGAGAGGATTCCACTGGGACAAGAACTAGCCGAACTGTGCCGTGACCACCTGACCAAGGGCAACGCAAAGCTTGACCCTGCTTATGAATGTCCTCGATTGGCGACCCGTTGGCGCTTGCGCCTACCTGAGAGTTGGTATGGAGCAAGCGCATGATTGGTAAACGTGAAATTTTGGACATTGCGGCGACTGCTGGCCTAAATCCGCATGTCGTTGAGAAAGATTATGCGCTTGGTTGGGCGTTGGCGGGCATATTTGCGCATCCTGAGGTTTCTGATAGCTGGGTTTTCAAAGGCGGCACCTGCCTGAAGAAATGCTACTTTGAAACCTATCGGTTCTCCGAGGACCTTGATTTTACGCTCATGGATGAAACTCACCTTGATGCAGCGTTTCTTGGTCGCGTTTTCAATGATGTGTCAGAATGGGTCTACGAGCAGACAGGTCTGGAGCTGCCAACGGATAAACAGGACTTTGAGATTTTTACCAATTCACGGGGCAGCATAAGCTGCCAGGGGAAGCTAAGCTACCGGGGCCCCGTATCACCAAGTTCTGGTCCATTACCGCGCATTAAACTTGATCTGACGGCGGACGAAAAGTTGGTCATGGCACCAGTGCGCGTTCCAATTTTTCACCCCTACAGTGATGCACCCAGTTCCGGTGTCGAGGTTTTATCATATGCCTATGAGGAAGCCTTCGGTGAAAAGGTGAGAGCTCTTGCAGAGCGCACACGTCCTCGCGATTTATATGATGTCATAAACCTGTATCGCAACGAGGATGCGCGACCATCCCCGGCAGCCTTGCTTGATGTCTTGCGCCAGAAATGTGACTTCAAGGGCATTGCGGTTCCACGGGATGGTGACCTCGACAGTCATCGCCAGGCTTTGGAAGCCGGTTGGCAGCATATGCTCGCTCACCAGCTACCAGCGTTGCCTCCGGTTGAGGCATTCTGGAATGCGTTGCCTGAATTTTTCGCATGGCTTGAGGGAGCCGCAACTCCGGAAATCAAGGCTGCCTTTGTTTCCAACCCTAATGACACCCTCATACGTGAGCATACAATACGACTGCCGTTAAGAAGTTCTGCTCAGTCTCATCTCGAGGTCATCCGCTTTGCCGCGACGAACCATTTGTGCGTGGAGCTCGGATACAATGGTAAGGTTCGCGTTATTGAGCCGTATTCCCTTAGGCGGACACAGGATGACAATATCATCCTTCATGCCTGGAGCGTGGATGCAAATCAGCACAGAAGTTATCGGGTCGACCGTATTGACAGTGCCCGCACGACAAACCAAACGTTCGTGCCACGATATGCCATTGAGTTGACGCCCGGCGGACCCATTTCATTGCCGCCTGTGGTCAGATCGGCAAGTTTAGGTTCGGCCTCTCATTCTGCACGGCCTAAAAAACCAAGAGCCGTCCGAGGGTTTGGAGCGCCAACAGGGCTTAAGTATATTTATGAGTGCTCCTATTGCGGCAAAAAATTTAAGCGCAAAACGCAAACCAGTACGCTCAATCCGCACAAGGACAAAAACGGATACCCTTGCTCCGGTCGAACAGCCATGTGGGTGGATACCAAATACTAACCGGTAGGGCGAGATGCCATTTTTCGAGAAAGACAAAATTAATTTATGTTACATAATGTGGAATATTAAATGGCAAGAAACCGAGAAAACGACAATTTGCCAGAAATTGGCAACCGCCTAAAAGCGGCAAGAATGGCGCTTGGGCTCAGTCAAAAAGATCTTTATGACACCCTTGGCGTCAAAGCTGCCGCATGGAGCCATTGGGAAAGCGGAAAACGCATGCCTGACCCTGTAGTTATGTTTGATCTGTATGAGCGTCACGGCATTACGCTTGAATGGATCTACGGCGGAGATCCAAAGGGGCTCCCGTTTGGTGTTGCTCAAATCGTTCTAAAAGCCGCGTCGTGATTTTAAACCCCCTTGGTAAAGACACCCGATAAACCCACATAATAATTTTTCAAACCAACTCTTGTAATTATACATTTTGTAACATATCATCGCCCCTGTTTTAAGAGATTACCGAATAAGTGGGGCGACCGTGAATAATCAAAAAACCAATAATAATGAAGATACTCCGGTAATCCGCGTCGCTGAGTACGTCCGCATGTCTACCGATCACCAACAATATTCAACAGAGAACCAGGCTGATGTGATCCACAAATATGCTGAATCCCACAACATGGAGATCGTGAAAACCTATTCCGATGACGGAAAGAGTGGGTTGCAGATCAAGGGGCGAGAAGCCTTACAGCGCCTGATCGAGGATGTTAAAACCAAACAAGCTGATTTTGAAGCCATCCTCGTTTACGACATCAGTCGGTGGGGCCGGTTCCAGGATGCGGATGAAAGCGCCTATTACGAATTCATCTGCCACCGGAGCGGCATCTCCGTGCATTTCTGTGCAGAGCAATTTGAAAATGATGGCAGCCCTTACTCGACCATGTTCAAGGGCTTTAAGCGCGCCATGGCTGGAGAATACAGCCGGGAGTTATCAACGAAGGTATTTGCCGGTCAGTGCCGCCTCATTGAACTTGGGTTCAGGCAAGGAGGAACAGCGGGCTTTGGCCTGCGCCGCATGCGAATTGACCAAAGTGGAACGCCGCAAGGCTTACTGGACCTTGGGGAACACAAGAGCCTGCAGACGGACCGGGTAATTTTGGTTCCTGGGCCCGAAGATGAAATCAAAACCGTTAACTGGATGTACCGGGAATTTGTAGATGGTGGAAAGCTTGAAAATGAAATCGCCAACATCCTGAATGAACGTGGAATTCGGACAGACCTTGGTCGCCCCTGGAACCGGGGGACCGTTCACCAAGTCCTATCTAACGAGAAATACATTGGCAACAACGTCTATAACCATCAATCCTTCAAGCTGAAGAAAAAACGTATCGTCAACACCCCAGAACTGTGGGTCCGCTCCGATGGTGCTTTCGAGGGCATTGTCGACCCTCAGCTGTTTTTCACGGCGCAGGGCATGATCCGGGAGCGCAATCGCCGTTTCTCAGATGAAGAAATGCTGGATCGCCTCAAGCAGTTATTTGAGCGTCATGGTTATCTCTCCGGCGTCGTCATCGATGAAGCTGACAGTATGCCCTCCAGCGGTGTCTATAATCATCGGTTTGGCAGTTTGATCCGGGCCTATGAATTGGTCGGGTTCAAACCGGACCGTGATTATCGTTATATCGAAATCAATAAGGCGTTGCGCCAGAAGCACCATGAAACCGTGGGTGAAACCATTGCCATGATTGAAACCCTGGGCGGTCAAGTCCATCGCAACACGGCGACAGACCTGTTGACGATAAACGGAGAATTCACCGCTTCAATCGTTATCGCCCGCTGTCAGCAAACACCCGCAGGATCATTTAGGTGGAAGATTCGCCTTGATACAGGTCTGGCCCCAGATATCACCGTTGCCGTCCGGATGGACAGTATTAATGAACACCCCTTGGATTATTACCTACTCCCCCTTTACGACATGACCACCGACCGTCTCCGGCTGGCAGAAGAAAACGGTCTCATGCTGGATGCATTCCGATTTGAGAATTTGGCCTTTTTCTACTCCATGGCTGAGCGGGCAAAAATATCGGAGATTGCAGCATGAACAACAACCAAGAAACACCTAATGTTGAAATGATCCCGGTTGATCGCATCACCGTTCTCAATCCTCGTGATCGCAACAAGAAGGTCTTCCGCCAAATTGTTGACAGTATTTCCAAGGTTGGATTGAAAAAGCCGATCACGATCAGCTTTTGTAAAACGTCAAATGAAGAACCAACGTATGAGCTTGTCTGTGGTCAAGGGCGCTTGGAAGCCTTTATATCGCTTGGACAGCATGAGATCCCTGCCATCGTCGTTGATGTATCTGAGGAAGAGCGGCTGATCATGAGCCTGGTTGAAAACCTCGCCAGACGGCAACATCGGCCATTGGAGCTATTGCAGGATATTGGCGAGTTAAAAAAACGTGGTTATTCTGATACGGACATCGCCAAAAAAATAGGCCTTTCCCGCGAATATGTTCATTCCATCATCCATCTCCTGGAAGAGGGTGAGGAGCGGCTGCTTATCGCTGTTGAAGCCGGGCAAATCCCTCTCAGTGTCGCCCTTGATATTGCGGAATCAGATATTGAGGGCGTTCAGGAAGCTCTGGCAGAGGCCTACGAAAAAGGGTTGTTGCGCGGCAAGAAACTCCTCATTGCAAAACGTGTGGTCGAGCGTCGCCGCCGTCAGGGTAAGGGGCTAGATTCTTCTAAATCCACGAAAGGAAGGACCCGAATTTCATCCAATACACTTGTTCGGGTTTATAAAAAAGAAGCGGATAGGCAACGCTTGATGATCAAAAAGGCTGAAATCACACAAAATCGTCTTTTGTTTATCGTTGAAGCCATGCGGACATTGTTGGCAGATGAAAACTTTACGACCCTGCTGCGTGCTGAACAGTTATCAACCATGCCCCGCCCCTTGGCGGATATAATTGAAACGCGTGCGGGGTTATAAAAATGCCAAATATTGTGACAATGGCCTTTGAGCGAAACAGTATTCGCATCAAGTTGGCGGATATCTTGCCGGTAAAACAGCTTCCCCCAACGGTCAAAAAGACCAAGAAATACCAGCAAATTTTGGCTTCCGTTGGGGAGATTGGAATTATTGAGCCGCCCATCGTCACGCGGCAACCAAAGAAGCCTAAGCAGTTTTTACTCCTCGACGGCCACCTGAGGATTGAAGTCCTCAAGGACCTTGAGATCGATGAGGTCACCTGCCTGGTGGCCACCGATGATGAGGCTTTCACCTACAATAAACGGATCAATCGGCTGGCGACCATCCAGGAACACAAAATGATCCTGAAGGCCATTGAACGCGGGGTTCCTGAAGACCGGATTTCGAAGGCACTGGATATCAACATTTCAAGCATCCGGCAGAAACGGAAACTTCTGGACGGCATTTGCCCTGAAGTCATTGAGCTTCTCAAAGACACGCATTGCCCGATCAGCACGTTCCAATCCCTAAAGAAGATGAAACCCGTGCGGCAAGTTGAAGTCGTGGAGTTGATGATCGCCATGAACAACTTTTCAGTGACCTATTCCAGGGCCTTATTGGCCGCCACGCCACAGGATCAGCTGGTTGACTCTGGCAAACCTAAAAACTTCACAGGAGTTTCTCCCGAGCAGATTGAGAAGATGGAGACAGAAATGGCCAGCTTACAGCGAGAAATGAAGTTGATTGAGGATTCATACGGGCCTGATCATCTCAATCTGGTTCTGGCGCGAGGTTATCTGGTTTCGATTTTGAACAACAGCAATGTTGAGCGTTATCTCAGCAAGAACCATGGCGAGATTCTGGGGGAGTTTCGGAAAATATCGGATTCAACCTCAATAGGGAATGAAGCGATCTGACAGAAATTCAAAAGTTAGTCGTTATCTATAATGGGGACCGGGACCCGATAAGCGCCGGGACCGTCGGAGAAGCCGCCGTGAGGGGCGGATCAATGGCGGTGGTGGGGATGGCGGCGATCCCGTTCGGAGCCCACCAAGGTCAGCCGTTATATGGCTTGACCGTGAGAGCGTCCAATTGGTGGCCGTTCTCGACAATGTGGGGCGTGTTTCGGTTCAAAGTTGTTCAGTGTCTTCGTCCGTGACGCGCCCCTTTGGGAAAGTAATTCCACAACTAATTTCCGCCAGATTGCCGATTGTTTCTTGCTTCAACGATGGCTGCCATTAGGTCATGATGAGACCACTTCACAGATTTGAGACCAAAGTTCTTAAACGCATCAGGTAACTGGGCAGGAGGTGTGTCCCCCTTGTAAATTCCAATCACGCCTTTGCCGCGCTTCAAGCTCTCGGTGATTTCCCAGTCCACCCACTTACTGTTGCAGGCATCTTGCGAAAGATAGACCGCCGTCACAGAGGCGCGGTCGATGCGTTCTCGAATCTTCTGTTTGATATAATCTTCATTGTTGCTCTTTACAGCCTCTCTCAGAGAAAAATCATCAAACGCAAGCTCTGTGTTTTCATTCTTGGCCTGCCCCCGAAGAAGATTAACCTCGTCCTCATTCTCAAAAGCGAAGCTAATAAAAACGTGACAAGACTCCGTTTCGGGCTTGAGAATTTTTTTTGCTTTTTCTTCAAGTTTTTTCAGATCGGAACTTGGTATTCCGCCGCCACCACCACCACCCATTTTTCTCTCCTTTTATTTTGATCCGAATTCTAAACACGCAATACATTTTCCGCAGGGATCTGTTTCACCTGTGTGGCAGGAATAAGTGCCCGAAACCCCCTTTTGTGCAGACAGGTTCACCACGTCAGCTTTGCTGAATTCTGCAAGAGGAGTGACAATTTCGATTTTACGGCCCATGGCCACTTCGATTGAGCGTTCAGCCTGTTCGATAAAGTCTGATCGTTGGTCAGGAAACAAACTGAACTGTTCTGAAAGCAGACCAATTGAAACAGATGACGCACCGACTTGATATGCGTAGGCGCTTCCCATTAAGAGAAAAAGAAAATTTCGACCAGGAGTGAAGGCGTCTTCTTTAACATCGAGGTCCTGGCTGGTTAGACCGGAATGAATCAAGCTCCCAAATCCAGATAAATCCATTCGAACAGGGTCGGGGAGGTTAAGTTGCTTGTGGACCCACAGGCATGCATCCCACTCGATTGCAGCCGCTCTCTGACCGTAATCAATGAATAGCGGAAAGGTTTCTGTGCCTTCTTCACGGGCCAACACTCCCACCAACGTGGAATCAAGGCCCCCTGAAACCATATTAACGAGGGTCACCAAACCGCCTCCCTTTTTGCAACGCGCATCGTGACCCACATGGCCAGATCAACACAGCCAACCGAATATCCAAAACCTTTCGCAACTATTTTAAACTCCGCTTCGATGGGTTCATATCCAGATAGCCGTGACAGGGCGCTTGGTTTTGGATCAATGCCTTTTGCCACACGTAGATAATCAACGATATGGGTATCAAGAACTGCGAGATCAGTACAATACCCGACACGACGGAGAAATAGGCTGGCTTGTTTTGGGCCGAAGCCCCACACTTGCTCAATCAAATCTCCACGAGCTTCTTGCGCTGATATGGATGACCGAAGAATTTTTCTGAAAGATTGCCCCTGCGCACTCATGGATTTTAACGTGGTCGTCAATAGGGAGGCCAAGCGGTTCTTAAACCTGATCCGTACTTTCCGCTCTTCACCATTTCTCGTGATGGATAGCGGATCTGATAGGGCAACAATCAAACGGTTTTCATAGATTTCAATGTCACCAGAGTAATTTGAAGAAAGAAGGAGCCCCTGATTTCTGAGCGTTTTGGCCCCTGCTTCGGCAACCTCAAAAACCATTTGGCTGCTGAAAATGCACACGCACGCTTCGTATAACAAGTCTTGCTCGGTGTGGAGACGCCAGTCTTGGACGCACTCACTTGATGCTTGGATTTCGCTACAAAGCTCTCGGATTGTTCGGTTAACAGCGATCATGTTCATGCCTCGTCCTCCCAACCAAAGGTTTCGACGCATCGGCCATAAATGCGTGGTGGAATATTAAACCGGCAGAAATTCTGTATTTTGCCCTCATGAAGAGCCACCCGGAGCCGTTGCATCCAATCCGCATAAAAAGTGAGGTTATGCGCCAATGTGCGGGCCTGAAACGATAATTCTCCATCTCCCCAAACAGTCTGATGTTGGAAGAAGTCAGACTGAGAAAGATGAAAAAGCAGCCCAGTATCGTGATCTATGACGGTCTGACACCATTCCAACCCATCGAAACTGTCTGCCCCTGCCCAAGAATAAAGGGCAATCGAGATAGGGTTCCCCGTACCAAGTAAATGCAGACCAACGTAACGACCTGTAAGGTCCAATGCCGTGCGCAACGCCATGACCGTTTGGGTTCGCTGGAGTATTCCCTCGCCTAGTCGCCTCTCAGCCACTGCGATCATAGGCACGTTGGTTTTTTGGACTACTTGTGCGCACACATAGGGCAAATTTACCGCATCGCCATGTACAATGGGCACGATGACACGATTACCACCGGTCGCCTGATCTTTCTGCCAACGGTCAACCACCAATGCGACGTGATCATTCATATCCGCAGGGGGGCTTTGTTCATCAAAGCCGAAGGCGAAAGTGCACGGATATTGGCTAAGAATATTGTGAAAGTCACTTTGCTGCCAGGTTGCCTGCTCGTCTTTCCAGAAGCTCTCGTAATTGCCTGAATCCATTAGGACCACCGCACCAGCCTTTTGTGCAATCAGTAGTTTTTCCGCAAGTTCATCGCCATTTCTAGACCGAGAGAGATCAAATGCAGAAATTAAAAAGTTCTGATTTAAGCTCCGCAGAGAATGCAATATCGAAAGATATTCTGTCTGTGGAAGCGCGGTCTTAACCGTCGAAATCGATGGAAAAAATACAGGTGTTTTGAGAGAAGCACCGCCAAGGACGATCTCTTTGGGTCGGGAAATAATCATTTTTCTCCACCCTTTCGGTGCGACGTGACCACAGTCCTCGTTTCGTTGAACCAGTTCGCGTGTTCAGTCGATACATGTTCCTCCACGCGCTCGGCCAAAGAGATCAACCGGTCGGCTTCAGCCAAGCCTTTGAAAGGACCTGCGCCGGATAGAAATAGGTGCTTCTCATGTTTTAAGCGTTCTGCCGTTGCCCTGTAAGTTACCCAGAGTGTGGAATACTGGTTCATATGTTGAACGGCCTCTAGGATCGCGATCAACGCGCCAGCAAATGAAGTGGCCCACTTCGCATAGGTTGGGTCCAAATGACTCATTAGGGGGATCAACACAGCCAAGCTAATCTGCGCAAACTTCAGACGTTTGTAGAGCTTCTGACAATTCGTACTTTTAGTGTCGTACCAGTCAAGTTGGTCCTCCAGGCGCTTCCAAGCCGGATGTTGGTCCGTACCTTCAGGAGCTTGTCCTCCGTTTTGATGTTTTCTTAGATTATGCTCCAACTGTAAACTCCCCTAATTATGATTGGCACCACATCCATTTTTTTCCAAGCGCATCGATCTCTTACGGTCAGGCAGACCATTGTGCTGACAATGCCTCGGCCTGTTGAAGGACCGTCTGTACTGCGGTGTCCTGAAGGTCGGGTGGGTAGCCGTGGCGTCTTAGTATTCGTTTGACCAAAACCCGCATGCGCGCCCGGGCGCTTTCCCGGTGTGACCAGTCGACGGTGACGTTAGATTTAAGGCCGGTCAGTAGCTCGTGAGCAATGATCTTTAACGATTCATTACCCATAACATCTACGGCACTTTCGTTCTCAGCCAATGCGTCATAGAAAGCGACTTCATCGTTTGAGAGGCCTTCATCTTCGCCTCGCTTGCGCGCATCGCGAATATCGCGGGCAAGGTCGATCAGTTCTTGCAACACTTCAACCGTACTGATGGCATTCGTATGGTAGCGTGCGACGGCATCTTCCAGCCGGTCAGAAAAACGTTTGCTTTCCACCACATTGGAGCGGCTACGCGATCTGACTTCATCGCTGAGCAGCTTCTTGAGGGCCTCCAGCGCCAGATTTTTTTTCTCCATTTCCTTGATTTCAGCCAGAAACTCTTCCGACAGTATGGAGATGTCCGGTGTGTTGAGACCAGCGGCAGCCAGGATATCGACGATCTCGGTTGAGACGACCGCCTGATTAATAATCTGCTGCACGGCAAATTCACGCTCGGCAGTGGATTTGCCCGCCCCGCTTGAGGATTTCACCAGTGCCGCACGGATGGTCTGGAAAAAACCGACCTCATCTCGAATTTCACGAGCATCATCACTGGCAGCGGCGAGAGCGAAGGCCTTGGATAGCGCCAGCACGACATCCTGATAACGCCGATGGGCGCGTTTTTTGGCGTCGTCAGTCGTTTCTTTTTCAGCAGCTTTGTGTTGCTGGTCCAATATCCACTCAATAGCTCCTGCCATCACAGATAGGCGTTCCTGCGGCGTGCCGGTCAATCCATGCATGTAGTCGAAACCGTGGAACATTGACCGCACCACATCGTATTTTTCGAGCAAGAGGGCAACTGCCTCTGCTTCGTTCACACCAGCTTGTGTTTGGTCGCTTGCCGAATATTGACCGAGCGCATTCTTCAGGTTCTGGGCAAGACCTATATAATCAACGACGAGGCCTGCGGGCTTGTCCCGGAATACTCGGTTGACGCGGGCGATAGCCTGCATCAGCCCGTGTCCCTTCATCGGCTTGTCGATATACATGGTATGCATTGAGGGTGCATCAAAGCCGGTCAGCCACATGTCACGAACGATGACCAGTTTTAGAGGGTCATTTGGGTCTTTGGCGCGTTTCGCCAGAAGGTCCCGGCGGGCTTTGTTTCCGACATGCGGTTGCCAGTCTTGCGGATCGGAGGCCGACCCCGTCATGACAATTTTGATGACACCTTCCTTGTCATCATCCGAATGCCAGTCCGGACGCAAGGCAATGATCTGGTCGTAGAGACCAACACAAATGCGGCGGCTCATGCAAACGATCATCGCTTTGCCTTCCATCGCCGCGATCCGATCTTCAAAATGCCGCACCAAATCTTCGGCGACCATCTTCAGCCGCTTTTCGGCCCCGACCAGCGCTTCGACTGTTGACCACTTGCGCTTCAAGCGTTCCTGCTCGGAAATTGCCTCGTCCTCGGTCAACTCCTCGATCTCAGCGTCGATTCTGGGCTTTTCCTCTTCTGGCAATTCGATCCGGGCAAGGCGGCTTTCGTAATAGATCGGCACTGTCGCGCCATCCTCGACCGCGCGGCTGATGTCATAGACATCGATGTATTCCCCAAATACGGCGGGGGTGTTCACATCGTCCTTTTCAATAGGTGTACCGGTAAAGCCGATGAACGAAGCATTGGGAAGCGCGTCGCGCAGATATTTGGCAAAACCATAGGCAATTTCGCCGGTTTTTTGTTCCACCCGCGCCTTGAAACCATATTGACTGCGATGTGCCTCGTCCGCGATCACGACGACGTTGAGCCGGTCGGTCAACACCGGATAGTCGGTCTCGCCTTTGGCTGGAGAAAACTTCTGAATAGTGGTGAACACAACGCCGCCGGATGCTCGGTTCAGAACCTTCTGCAAGTCCTCCCGGTTATCCGCCTGGATGGGTGTTTGGCGGATGAGGTCTTTGCACATGGAGAACGTGCCGAACAATTGGTCGTCCAGGTCGTTGCGATCCGTAATAACAACGATGGTTGGGTTTTCTAGTTCTGGCCGTCGAACCAGCTGCCCCGCATAGAAAGCCATTAGAAGGCTTTTACCCGAACCCTGGGTGTGCCAAATCACGCCGATTTTGCGGTCCCCTTCCGGTGACGATGCTTTGACTGTGCTTTCCACGGCATAGCGAACCGCATGGTATTGGTGGTAACCCGCGATGATCTTGGCAATGCCCGAACCGGCATCACCAAAAACAGTGAAGTCGCGGATCAGGTCCAGGAAGCGCCGTCTCTCAAATATACCCTCAATCAAGATGCCCATTTCTGGGCTGCCCTTGGTTGAAATGTCGGCACCGTCCGTTGTCCGCCACGGCATGAAACGTTCTTCGTTGGCAGTTAGAGAGCCTATACGTGCCATCAAACCATCAGAGGTGATCAGTACGGTGTTGGTTCGAAATAGCGAAGATATTTGTGACTTATACGTTTGAAGCTGGTTATAGGCACTGGTTAGCGTTGCCGTTTCGGTGCCAGGATTTTTAAGCTCAATCACGCCTAACGGCAGGCCATTAACGAACACTACCACATCTGGACGGCGGTTCGAGCCATTTTCGACAACGGTAAACTGGTCAAGCGCCAACCAGTCGTTGGCATCTATATTGTCAAAGTCGATAAGGTGGACTTTATCACCCCGGATGGTGCCGTCTTCGGCATAGAACTCCACATCAATACCTTCCACCAGGGCGCGGTGTAGGCGGCGGTTTTCTTCGATCAGGGATGGGGTCTCGGTAGCGATGATTTTTTTCAAAGCGTCGTGTCGGGCTTCGGATGGGATGTGTGGGTTCAAACGATCCACCGCCGCTTCCAGACGCCCCACTAGGATCACATCAGAATAGGCCTCACGCTCCGGAGATGAACCGTCCGGGCCAGCCACGTTGTCGGTAAGGCGGGTGTAACCCAACCCTTCCAGCTGCTCGAGCAGCATTACTTCCACATCGGCTTCGGAAATAAAGGCCATTAAGCTGCCTCCCCATCTTTAGAATTAGGAGGTTCTGTTGCCTCTGCATCCATGCACGCATTCAAAACCAGTTTGTAGGCTTCTCGATCAATGGTGAAAAGAAGCTGTGATGTTTCGGTGCTGAGCTCTATCTCATCGAATCCCTTCTGGGACGGGTCAGTTTTGGGAAGTCGAACAAATAATCGAAGACCCAATTCTTCATCATCTTCCCCTCTCAAAGCAGCATGGTGATCAATAATTTTATTTGATGCGGCAAACCGCTCGTAAGGCTCCAAACTCAAAACTGGATCGGGGTCTCGTTCGAGATATGCCTCGTGAAGAAAGGTTACAATCGCGTCTGCAGCAAGGAGTGAAGCACGTCTGTGGTGAACAGAAAGTTTGGCAATAAAGCCATCTTTGCCATGACTGATTGTACCTGCCTTATTGCGTAAATCGCCAAGTGTCGTCGTCAGTTTGTGATATTGGGAAATGAGTTTCTTAAATGCTTCGTCTCTGATATCGCTTAGTTCAAGTGCTCGAACGGTAGCGCTCATCCAGGCACCGAATGGTGGGTTTTCTTCGGCAGGTTTATGAGGTGAAGCTGGATCGTCAATATTTTCTATGATGACCCGACAAGCACATTCGACGAGGGCTTTGGCTGCGTCAATGCAGGCATCGCTGTCATCATTGAATTCACGTTCAAGCGTTTCCAACGTTTGCTGCAGCATCGGAGCGTGGCTCCAATGTGCGCAAAAGTCCTTTATCCCGGGATGCCAATCTGAATTCATGTGGCCCCCTCAATACTTTCTTCGGCCTCGTGGACTCGGATTTCACCAGACATGAGTTTAGGCAGCAACAGATCGCGGGTTTGGGCGAGAGTGCGGGATTCTTGTTTCGCAAATTCTATCTTGTTTCTGATTGCTGACACGGCGGTTGCAAATGCCTCGGCCATTTTTTTGCTGGGAAGTACAACCTCGGTATCCGAAACCTCGCTTGGTTTCACCGCTGGGTATGCTCCGCCGTGTCCGCCAGCCAGATTGGCTAGCCGCTCAATATTCTCGGAGTTTGTCGCCGCGATATAGACTAAATCTCGGTAAACTTGTTCTTTCGGCGTCAGAACGGCAAATCCTGTGCTAACAGTGTATCCATCTCTTGAAATATAAGCGAAGGAGCCGTTGCCTGGTCGCGTTGTTGCAACAATAGTATCACCAACACGCGCAATCCTGCGGGCTCGACTTGGAGCTTTTTCCCAAACGAGCTTAGCTGTGGTCTCAATCACCCCCCATTTCGTGTTAGACAGGTCTACATATTTGACCTCATCAGGATGGTTCCGGGCCGTCCAGCTTTTAGCATTCATTTCAGCAATGTCTGCCAGCACTCCCATCTCCCACCCTTCCGGTTTCCCCTCATCATCCAGTTTGTCAGGGAACATATCCCAGATTTCCTGTGCAAGATAAGGCTTACGGCCTTCCACCTTGGCGCGGGTGGGGCCGAAATCGACGAACCAGTCCTTGAAAATCGCCCGCGCCATCACCTCCAGCGTCTCGTTCATCTGCCGGTTCAGGTCGACTTTGTCGTCGAGCGCACCTAGGAGTGAGGCAATTGCCTCCTGTTCTTTTAAAGGGGGAACTGTGAGTTCAAAATTTGGGACATCCCCACAGCGCAGGCTATCAAATATAGCACCGACGTTGATAAATTTATCAATTTGCTCCCACCATTCTGGCCCACGCGTTAACCATTTTAAGAATGGAGGGTCAACCTGTTGACCACTAGCACGTAAAAGAACCAAATTTTGTCCTAGGGCAAAATCAGTTCCGGTGCTGTCAACAGCCGTGACCCCTGGATTTGTTCGACGAGACAGTATGATGTCGTTAGGTTGCGGTTTGGCTTTCTTTGTCCAATTGATATAGTCTTCTTTTGAAATTTTGCGTGCACTTTCAAAATCAATGCGTCCGCTTTTCATCTGCGGAATACCCACATAAGGATATCCAGATGATTGTGAAAGTGGCGTTTTATGTACACAGTCTATAAGCGCAATGCCTGCCTCGCGAAACGATAGCAGTTTCCACTCATCTATCACTTTCCCACCCAACAAAAATTCAACCTTATTTTTTTTGATAATTTTTCTAAACGAATCCGAGGTGCTGGCCCAATCGACCACATCCACCTTCCAGGGGAGATCGGACTCGCTGAAATCTTCCTTCAGAGATGCCAGCACTCCAAGGTCCAGCGGCTCATCCCCCAGGATAACGAGATCAAGATCCGAGTACGTCTTGGCTGTCCAGGTGACCCGAGAGCCAAAGGCCCACACCTTTCGCTTGGGCACATGGCGGCGCATAATCGCCCGGATAATTCCCAGGTGATCGGGCCGTGCATCAATGAGGGGCTGGTCGCTCACGCTGCCTCCGTTCGTTTGCGGAGTTGTTTCAGGAAAAAACGCGCTTCATCCAAAAACGCCGGTATTTTTTCAATAACCAGCAAGGCTTTTTCTTCATTATAGGTATGGCTGGTATCGGTTCTGGACTGTCGATATTGCTTCCATTCTTCCCAGTCGTTCAGCAGCAGTCCTTGTTCATTGCCCGTGCGGATCAGGTCTTGAAAAGACATGCCGTCGATAACGTCCGGGGTGGGTGCCGTCATTTCTAGATACCGTTTGAGGGTTTTGTGGGCGAGCTCATAGGTAAACTCGAACCGTTGAATGACGCCGTCTCGAATCAAGGTATCGGCTGGTTGCTCTCGTAGAACATCCAGACCCTCGGCAAATCGATCAATCGCTTTGGTAAACGACGTTAAATCTAGTTCAATCGCCATATCACGTCTCCACCTTTGCTAATTGTTTCTGAATAAGGCCTTTCAGACGGTCGCCTTCTTTGAAATGGCCATCCAGTTGTTCCTGCAAGGCCGCGAAACGTTCCACAAACGGCGTATCATCCTCTTCAGCCGCTTCCGCACCCACATAACGCCCAGGCGTTAGCACATGACCATGTTCGGCTATTTCTTCATTCGACGCGGATTTGCAGAACCCCGGGACATCTTCATAGTCCCTGTCTTCCCGCCAGCGATGATAGATATCGGCAATTTTCGTAATGTCTTCGGTGGTGAATTCCCTGCGTGTACGGTCCTCCATGAACCCCAGCTTGCGGGCGTCGATAAACAGGATTTCGCCGCGCCGGTCGCGGAGTTTTGCATCCCGGGCGATGCCATTAGATTTGTCTTTCGCCAGAAACCATAGGCAAACAGGAATTTGGGTGGAATAGAATAACTGACCCGGTAAGGCGATCATGCAGTCGATCACGTTGCCCTCAATCATCGCTTTGCGGATTTCACCTTCGCCTGACTGGGTTGAAGACATGGAGCCGTTCGCCAACACCACACCTGCCGTTCCGGTAGGCCCCAGGTGATGGAGAATATGTTGCAGCCATGCAAAGTTGGCGTTGCCTGCAGGGGGAGGGCCGTATTTCCAACGTGCGTCTTCGCGTAGCCGTCCACCGCCCCAGTCGGAGATATTAAAAGGAGGGTTGGCGAGGATGTAATCAGCGCGCAGGTCTGGTAGTTCGTCCTTGTGGAAACTGCCTTCGGAATTCCATTTGATATCGCCATCAATACCCCGCACAGCGAGGTTCATTCTGCACAACCGCCACGTCGTGTGATTGCTTTCTTGTCCATAGATGGCGATGTCGCCAAGACGGCCTTCATGGGATTCGATGAATTTCTCAGACTGTACGAACATGCCGCCCGATCCACAGCAGGGGTCATAAACCCGGCCTTTGTGAGGTTCCAGCATTTCAACCATGGTGCCCACGACAGAACGGGGCGTATAAAATTCACCACCGCGCTTGCCTTCGGAACCAGCAAATTGGCCGAGAAAGTACTCATAAACCCGGCCCAACACATCGCGAGCCTCGCCTTTCTCCTGACCAAGGGCAATTCCAGAAATTAGATCGATCAGCTCGCCCAACATGATCGCGTTAAGGGCCGGTCGTGCGTATTCCTTGGGCAGCACACCCTTGAGGCTTGAATTGACTTTTTCGATGGCCAACATGGCATTGTCGATCAGCTTGCCGATACCGGATTGCTTGGCATTGGCCTGTAGATGGGACCATCGGGCCTCTTTCGGGACCCAGAAGACGTTCTCTGCGGCATACTCGTCCGGGTCTTCGGCACCTTCGGGATAATCGGCGAGAAGCTCGGCGTGCTTGGCTTCAAAATTATCGGAAATGTGCTTAAGGAAGATCAGGCCGAGGGCGACATGCTTATAATCCGAGGGCTCCATGTTACCACGTAGCTTGTCTGCCGCCTTAAACAGGTCTGCTTCAAAACCTAGGCTGGCACCGTTGCCGTTTTTTGCTTGTTTAGCCATCTATCCCTCACTCATTGTTTGCGACGGAGAGATGACTTCCCCTGTCAGTCGTTCGTATTCTTCAACAGCAAGAACCACCACCACTGGGCGGCCATGCTTCTCGACGACCACAGGCTCTGCTCTGGCAGTGTCAATCAACCGGCCGAACTGAAGTTTGGCCTCGCGGGCTGGAATTGCCTTCATAGGAAGTCTCCCCATTTTAGGCTATAATGGTCATAATAGCCTAATTCGTCAATCGGAAACTCGGCTTAAATTCGGAGATTTTTAATGTCAAAAACAACTAATCGCGAAGAGGAAGCCATTCGTTTGTGCATTCTGCATCTTGATACAATTGAGGCTGACAAACGATATTCAGTTGTCGGCAACCCAATGCGCGGAAAATGCTATTTAGCGTCAATTGCTTTGCTGCAATTTCTTGGGGGTAAGGGAAATGGATACTCATTATTTAAGGGGATGGATGATGAGGGCATAACACATTACTGGGTCGCATCAGAATTGAGTGCCATCTTGGATCCAACAGCATCACAATACATAGACTTCAAAAAACAACCGCCGTACGAAAATGGCCGTAAAGTCGGGTATAGAGGAAATCTAAAAAGGCACCGGCCCTTGCTTGATAAAATGAACCAGAGCAGGAAATTAACGGACTGAATGATCGTGTGTTTCGCTTAAATTCTTGGTGGGCGATCACTTTGCCCTCCCCCCAATTTTCTCAACCGTCCGCATAGCCCCCAAGCCAAGCAGTGACAGCAACACGGTGACCAATGTCTCGGTCCCGGACAACTCTGGCAACTCGGTCACATGCGGGAAGAAATTCACCGTCACCCAATTCAGCAGGTCAAACAGGATAAAATGCCAGACGAGCGCAAAGCCACAAACCCAACCAATAAACGGCCTCCAACCCGCAACAAAAATAGAGCGGTGCCCAGCCTCAATCTTGTTGAGCTCAATCTGAGCCAGACTGGGCTTCATCATCATCTTGGCCTTGATAATCTCGGCGGCACGCTTTTCATCATCGGTTTCAACAAACTGGTCAATGATGTTGGCAACACCCTCAGCGGCAGAGACCACTCCGCCACCGACAATCGATCCAAATATTTTTCCAAACATATCTATTCCCCCACAATTTCAAAATGAACCAAATCGTCGAAGGAGTTGTCCCGAACCTCAGTGTCCAGATCCCAATCACCGCCCCAGCGCAGATCAATGCCCATGGCCTTAGCAGTTGCCAGCACGTACCCAGCGAACAGCGTTTGGCGCTCCCGATCACCGTTCAAGGGTGCGCGGGCTGAGGCTCCAGCGCCGCGAAAGTTCGACTTGATTGAGATGTTTGACGATCATTGGTCCACTCCACGAAATACTTAGGGTTTGCCCGCTCAAGCGCTTCTTGACGCTTAAAACTTCCCTTATTTTCAATGGATTGGATGTTCAGTTATATGGACGGGCCGTTTTTTTTTTGTGACATTCAGGCACAAAAAAAGCGCGGAGATCCACGCTTCAAGGCCTTCAATTGTGACATTCTATCGGCTGACTTGTGACACGATGAATTTTAGGTTTCCAAATCGGTCTTTGATAAAACCTCTTTCAGAACCCGATTCAGGCGATAGCCCATGCCGTGTTTGTTCTCGATCAGGTCATCTGAGATACCAAGGCTAACTTTGAGCGGATTCGAAATCTCCTCTTGAAAACGTGTGATGCGCCGCCTCAGTGTTTGATCGTTGACATCAAGTGCATCCGCCAGTTTTGTCGCTGGTACATATTCGACTCCCTGGCCACTGGTCCTTGCTGCCCTGAAGTTTTCCAGAAGGGCTTCAAATAGACTGAAGTTGGCGCCTTTGAATTCAATGCCTCCTTTGAAAAATATCTTTTTTTCTTCTTCATCAATTGCGAACTCGCATCTCGATTCTTCGAGATGGTCAATGAACGCATTGAGCTGTGCCTGAAGATCCGGAGTTTCCACAGGTGAAATATTGCTGCGGTTGAAACACAGAGAAAGAAGGCTTCCCGATGGAAGTTTGCCATCTATTAACTTGGCTCGGTGCTCGTCAAACCCGTGATCGATCACGGACAAAACGGCATCAGCATGACGTTTGAAAAGATCATAAATTTTCTTAATCGCCTCACCACTGTTCAACCCCTCGAAATGGTCGGCGGCAGAAAAGACCTCCGGGAAGGTCGATGCAAACTTATTTTCCGGGATGGATCTAATTTTTTGTGCCAGGCGGACATAATCAGCGGCCATGGCGATCTCCTTGTCTTGGCTTCTATCCCCAAGCAGCAGGTCAATCTTGTAGTTACTTGCAGGGTCGCTATCGGCAAGGCCAGCGGCAAGGGTCGCAAATCGCCTGTCGATACATTGAGAACAAAGGCCGCAGTGGTTCGCCTCTTTTGTCCAGCGATATGGTCGTGTGCAACTGCTGGACATGCTGAGCAAATCTTCAAATCCATATTCTTTGAGTTTTTGCGTCACTTCCGTTTTCGTTAGCCACTGAAGCGGTGTGTCGATCTTGATCTCTTCACCCAGAACGGCTGAAAAAATTTCTTCAAACCCACCGATTACTCTTGGGTGAGTCGTCCGGGTGCTGCGGGCCCCCATAGCGTCTTTACTGAGGGGAAGATTAAGGCTGATCACGCCGTTTTCGTAAAATGTGAAACGGTTTTTGCCATAGATTCGGGCAACCACGACGGCCAATGACGCAAACAGAAATGAACGTGAACGTTGGGTGTATTCCTTGGCCGGAGCTTTCGAATTGGTCACTTTAACGGGGACAAATAACGCCTGCTGTCCGAAGCCACGTTTTCTGAATTCGCGAGCCAGTTGTTTCTGAAGACCAAAGACCTTTGGTGAAGAATGGTGCCCAACCAGCACCATATTTTTACCGTTTCCAACAATATCCTCAACGGCACCAGCCAATGAATCCACTCCTCCAGAAAACAAGGCAACTTCATCAGGGGCCATATCGTCACCGGTAAAGTCAAAATGCGGGGCGGCTTCCGCTATGGGGTTCGTAGCTTTGACAAAAGTGAAGGTGTAATGATCCTCAGACAGGAAGTGCAGGGTATTTTCCAAGGCAGTGGTCACTTGGTCAGATGCCCAAATCTCATAACACCTGATCGGAATGACAAAGTTCATCCGCCGTCGCCACTGTCGGCCCATGTGGCCAAGATGTTCCGTACCTCGTTTTGTCTGTTGATCTGCGCAGTAGACGTAGGCAGCGACCTCGACTAAATCCAAATGGATATCGAGGATTTTGCCACTCATAGTCTTACTGATATCGGCAAGCTTCAGCTCAATGTTCTTATCGTCACCCTGAACATTCAAGGGGGTGATTTCCACACCTTCAAACTCGTCAGGAACGTCAGCGCCCCCACATACAAAATTAAACGTCTTCATTGGGCGTGTTCCTGATTGTCAATTCTTTGCCGATTTTCTCGAATGCGACCCAGGCAAATCCTTGAACGGTTTTATGGTTGATATCGTGATCAGGCTGATAGGCATGTTTGCCATACCAGTCCTTTGCAAAGGCCCTTACTATTGTCGCGGCCTCGTAGGCATGGGTTTGGATGACCTTTTCGGCGACGCCCATATCGCCAATTGTCGGTAGGTATTGCCCCGGACCGATGTGATTGGGAATAGCGCGGTCGAGATAATATTGAATGTTGTCCTGGGTCAGTCGAGCCATGAATGAATGCATCAGATCGCCAAATCGCTCTGTTGCCGAAAAACTGGCAACTGCGCTTTGAATATCTTCCGGGCGAGAATCAAAAAGGCCCATCTGATTTTGGGCGGATTCATGGAATACGGCGATCCCCGCCATTTTCGCCATTTCGCCAAGATCGGTGATCTCCGCACCTTGAGTGCGTTGTGCCATTTCAACCGCATTTCCGAATCCAACAACAACATCGTTCAGGGTTGGGTTGGCAGGAACGCGGACACCAAGTTCGGCAAGGGCTGCGGAAAAATCCTTTTCCTTCGCCGCCAGCGGGATTTTACACAACAGGCGCAAGGCCTCCAGAAAAGCGGGATCCTTGGACGCTTTTTTCAGGTCCGATAGGGAAGCTTCATGAACAGCCGTCGCCAGGTCAACCACAGACACATCGCCGAGCTCAATCATCTCGACGATCTGGGTCCATTTTCTAGACGTTAGAAGTTTGCCTAATCGGGTGTGACCCATGCCCCCCATTCCCCCAACGGGCAATGAAGGCCCGTAGCCAAAAGTACTACTTTAGGGATTATAATAATCTGCTGTGTATAAACCATCATTGATCGAAACTTTTCCCCTCAGCCCTTGATTTGTAGGGATGATGTAATCGAACCGCCCCCTGGATCGTGTGATTGATTCGCGCTGCTCAAGACGAATCGGTCATTTCCGCTCAGTTTTGATCTAACGCCATCTACGCGGATTTTCGCTATTCTAATTTTGTTTTAGCGCCGCTTCTATAACCAACTTAAAAAGCTATTTTATCCGAAATTTGGCACCTAGGTTTCTTTGGTCAGCAACATTTAAAACGATCAAAGGCACTCGAAAAAATGTCCAATGCCCTCTCTCCAGATTACATGACCACCGCCGAACGTATGGGCGAACTAGCGTCAATTCTAGCGATGGGCGTGGTCCGCTTACGGGCGCGAAAGTCAAGGCGACTATCTGCGAACGAGGGAGAGAGTTGTCTGGACTTCACTGCCCACCAGAGCGGTTATGAATCCGTTGAAACCAAGACGGAGAAACCTTCATGACCGACACAATCGTCGCCAAGATTTCCGCGCTCAAGCACAAGCCGACGCCGGATTTGAGAAAAATGTGGAAGGACCTCTTTGAAACCGAGGCCCCACGCCAAAACCGCAAGTTTCTGGAAAGTCGCCTGGCTTATCGAATTCAGGAATTGGAATACGGAGGTCTTAAACCTGCGACCATCCAACGCCTGTTAGCCTTGGGTGAAGAACTTGATGGCGGAAAGGCCGAAGTGCGCAGCCGCCGCACGGACGACCGACCAATCTCTGGCACCCGGTTAATCCGCGAATACCAAGGTGTTGAGCATTGCGTCACGGTCCTTGCTGGCGGGTTTGATTACCAAGGTCGTCCTTACAAATCCCTTTCGGCCATCGCCCGTGCCATCACTGGCACCCGTTGGAACGGTTGGGTATTTTTCGGCATTCGCAGATCGGGGGCTGGTCAATGACGAAATCACCGATCAAGAAACAACGGTGCGCCGTCTACACCCGCAAATCCAGTGAAGAGGGATTGGACATGGAGTTCAATTCGCTCGATGCCCAACGTGAGGCTTGCGAGGCCTACATCGCCAGCCAAAAACCTGAAGGCTGGGTTCTGCATGAAGGTCATTATGACGATGGTGGCATCTCAGGCGGGACGCTTGAACGGCCCGCGCTCCAAAGATTGATTGTTAACATCGAAGCCGGTCGCGTCGACGTGGTAGTCGTCTATAAGATCGACCGCCTAAGCCGCTCTTTGATGGACTTCGCCAAGCTGGTCGACCTTTTTGACCGCCACGATGTCACCTTTGTGTCGGTCACCCAAAGTTTCAATACAACCACCTCCATGGGGCGGTTGACCCTCAACATCTTGCTCAGTTTCGCCCAGTTTGAGCGCGAGGTTACGGGCGAGCGGATCCGGGACAAAATTGCAGCCAGCCGCAAGAAAGGCATGTGGATGGGGGGCAATCCTCCCCTTGGTTATGACGTCCGGGATCGCAAGCTGGTCGTCAACGCGGATGAAGCGGCAACGGTGCGGATGATTTTTGAGCGTTTTCTAACGGTCGGCTCCGCCACAGTATTGTCCAAGAACCTTGCAGCCGAGGGTGTTACCTCAAAGCGCGGCAAGCCCATAAACAAGGGCTATCTCTACAAGCTGCTCAAAAACCAGGTCTATATTGGCAAGGCCGTTCACAAGGGAACAGCATATCCTGGGGAACATGAAGCCATCATATCCCAGGACCTTTGGAACAAGGTCCGCACCATCATCAAGGAAAGCCCGCGCACCCGCGCCAATCACACCCGGGCGCAAACGCCTGCGTTGCTGAAAGGATTGATATTCGGAGCGGATGGTCGGGCTATGACGCCAGCGCACACGAAAAAGAAGGGCCGACTCTACAGATATTACGTCGCCGCCGAATTGCTAAAAGGGGAAAGTACGGAAGGCATCGTCCGACGTGTACCCGCCGCTGAAATTGAAACAGCAGTGATTGATCAAGTTCGCGGCCTTATGCGGGCACCAGAAATTATTGTGGCCACATGGCGAAATGCCCGCGAGCAGGAAAACTGCATTACCGAGAGCGAGGTCCGCGAAGCATTGCAGAACCTTGACCCCATATGGGATGAATTGTTCCCCGCCGAACAGGCCCGCGTGATCCAGCTTCTGGTCGAGCGAATTGAGGTTCATCCGGACAGGCTTGACCTGAGGTTTCGTGTGGATGGGCTCCAGTCCCTGGTCACCGACCTCGATTCAGTTAGGAGGGCAGCCTGATGTTGGAATCCAGTCTAAGCCATGACGGGAAGACCCTGACGGTTCAAATCCCCATGACCTTTAAAACGCGCGGCGGGCGAAAGCTGGTTGTCTCTCCTGACGGCATACCGTCCTGGGCAGAACCAAAAACCAGAATCGATAACACCATGGTAAAAGCGCTTGCTCGCGCATTTCGCTGGCGTAGGCTGCTGGAAGACGGTGTTTATTCGGGAATCGAGGACCTCGCCAGGGCCGAGAAAATCAATACTTCCTATGTCAGTCGTATCCTGCGCCTGACGTTGCTGGCACCGGATATCGTTGAGATGATCCTGGATGGACGTCAATCGCAGTCATTAACCCTAAAGATATTACAAAAATCGTTTCCTATTTCTTGGAAAGAGCAGTCAAACATATTTCTATAGGCTAAGATCGGCATCAAATACACGTAACTCAAATGGGAAATATTGATGCCGATTTCTTCTCTACCCGAAGGCACTGATGCCTTAATGGCTGAATTGAGTTTCGGCGAGGTCATGCGATTGATTGAGCGCACGGCAAAATGGGTGGATGCCGAAACGTTCAATCTCCTCCCAGTATGGTATCCGGAACACGCACGACAGGCACTATTTTACAAGGCGAACTGGTCTGAGCCACAAATGAATACGAATCGGCAAACCGGAATTAGCACCCATAAATCTGAGGGCAATGTTCACGCCAACAAGGCTTTGACTTTGGCCCTGGGATTGCGATCAGACGGACGAAAGGGCTGGTCTTGCTGTCATCTCTGGGGCGTTGACGACCATACCTATCAACAGGCAAATGTCGTGGTCCAAGATCCACGCTTTTTCTCGTGCGTAGCGAACATGGTTTTATTGCCGACGCCCTTGAAGGCCTTTACCGATATCGTGCCTGAAGTGAAGACCATGCTCCGCATATGCGCGCGCAATACATACAGATGGCAGTGCGATCACACGAAGATGACTGGCGTTAACGCGGCGCTAGATGCATGGAATGATTGGACGGATTACCCGGAGAGCTGGCCTAGAGAACCGGGATCGTCCGCGCCTATGGGAACAATGCCCAATTCCAATGACATTCGAGAGAGTGCCGATAGGCGATGGAGCAGGATCCAAAGCGATATGGAAAAGGCAGGTCCTCATTATCCAAGAGACAGTGTTCGACAAGTACTGAAATACTGGGGCAGTGATTTGGCTGCACCTCTTGCATTGGCACGAGCGAAATGAAGATTCTTAACATCCCCTGTATGGGCCGAATTGGGCAGATAGATGAATATTAACGTTTCTCTCAAATGTGATGCCTGCGGTGAAATCACCAATTGCAGGATCGGGATGTCAAATCGTGCTGAACAGCCATTACGCTTCTGTTGCCAAGAATGTGGCTCTCCAATCGACATTGTGTTTGGTGACAAAAAATCAAAAATTTCAGGTGCGGTTCAAATTCAAGGCAGCGAACCATTCGACGATAAAACGAACTTCGTTGATCTTCATCTGGATTTCCCGGTGCATTTCGGAAAATACAAAATGGGTGATACGCCGTTCATGAGAGCGGCACAGCGTATTGGAACCGAGAAAATCGCAGTACATGGCAAAAGGTTGAATCACCTTGATTCCAACTACGCTGATTTCAGTTATTTTGGGACGCTGCTCAAGTTCTACATACGAGAAAAATGGGGGCCCTTTAAAAACGCCATTGAGAGGCGTTTCGGTAGCAAAGTGGCATCCGACAAAATGCAAGATATTAATGCCGCATTATACGATGCTATCGCCCGTACCATGTGGCCATTTTTAATGCCAAATCAAAGTGCAGAAGACATTAAGCAATATATGCAGATTCAGATGGACTTGGCACAAAATAATAAAGGAGCTCTTGATGCCTTCATCGTTGAAATTCTGGATACAGGTTTCCTAAAAAATCTACAAATCGCCTGCTTGGAAATTTATCCGAAAATTCTAAAAGCCGAGCTTCCATTGCGACCAGTCCTATTTCTTGATTTCGATGACGAATATCAAAATCAAGCCATCCCGATGCGCGTTTCTGCTGATCAGTTTGATAGCTTTAAAGACCTATACAAGGATATTTCAGAGATCATCTCCCGACAATTTGTATTGATCGCGGGTCTAAATAATCTGCTGAAAAGAGGTGACCATAATGCCTTTAAGCCTGGAATTGGCCTGACGAAAAAAGGGAAGGATAATACCCCAAGAGACTTACATGCTTTTGCAGATGTGAGCTTCGGCCAGAAACAAGATTTTATAGATGATAGCTGGTTCACCTTTGGCGACAAAGCCGCTGACAATCAGCTTCGGAACGCAATCGCACATTTCAAAACTGACTATGATGAGATCACTCAAAAGATCACTTATTATCCACGCAATGAAGGTATCAAGCAGGTCAAATCAGAGGAAATGTATTTCCTGGAATTTATGAGGCGGATTCTCATCGCCTATAGGGAAATGAATAGACTGCATCAGCTTATAAAATCTCTATTTTATTACCATTACCTTATTCACAATAACGTCCAGAATTGACGAATCTGACGCTCTTTCAGTTAAATGCCAGTCATGTTCTCCCGTGCAATTTCGCTTCGAACTCTCCGAAATGCGCAATTAGGTAATGCGAAGAAAATCAATGACTTAGAAACCCGTACCAAATCGGCGCGGTCAACAGCTTGAGAGAGAATGGGCAAAGAGAGAGAGGATTGGGGAGACTGGGCCTTTTAGGCGGTCAACAGCTCACGGGGCTAAACCGCGCGGTTCCTGGTGTTTTCGACGGCAACAATCTCACGGAGAGATCGTTGCCGATACGAAAATGGCGGAGGGACGGGGATTCGAACCCCGGAAGGGCTTGCACCCTTGCTGGTTTTCAAGACCAGTGCATTCAACCGCTCTGCCATCCCTCCGCGGGTGGATCTGTTTTCACAGGTCGCTGTCGGCTATTTACATCCGAACGGTTCAGATCGTTTAAAGTCACAGCCCCTGCCTGTCAATAACTTTGAGCGAGTTTTTTTGGAAAAGATCGATTGACGGCGCAAATGTGCTGGAATTTTGCGGATCGGGGCTAAAATTCCATAAATGTTATGTGCAAAGCATTGCGCCCGTCTGCCCGCTGTGGCAAAAAGGACAGATGGATTTCAGGTGAGGGAGTAAACGACATTTCTGGACGAATAGCTAAAATTGCAGGCGCATGTTTCATGCTGCTAACGATCACAACGACGGCGCAAGCGCAAGCGGTCAAAAAAGAATTCGGACCGTGGCTTCAGGATTTAAAAGCCGAGGCCATTGCAAACGGGATCAGCAAGTCCATCGTTGACGAGGCTTTCGCCAATGTAAAGTTCAAGAAGAAAATTGTCTCCCTTGATCGCAAACAGCCAGAAGTCACCCAGACATTCCAGCAATATATGGCCAACCGCCTGCCGCAATCGCTGATTAATGACGGCAAGGCGCAATTGCGGAAATATGGGCCGCTGCTGGACGAGATTGGCCGCAAATTCGGTGTTCAGCCGCGCTTTATTGTTGCCCTGTGGGGGGTTGAAACCCGCTTTGGCAAATATACCGGCGGCTTCAATGTGGTCGAGGCCCTGACCACCCTTGCCTATGACAACCGCCGCGCTGACTACTTTCGCGGCGAATTGATGCTGGCCTTGCGCATTCTCAATGAAAAACATATCAGCGTTAAAAACATGAAAGGGTCCTGGGCCGGGGCCATGGGGCAGGCACAATTCATGCCCTCCAGCTTTATCAATTTTTCTGTTGATTATAACGGGGACGGGCGGCGCGATATCTGGCAGACAAAGGCCGATGTGTTTGCCTCTGCCGCCAATTACCTGTCCAAATCCGGCTGGCGCTATGATCAGACCTGGGGCCGCGAAGTGCGCTTGCCCAAGGATTTCGATCTGTCACTGGTCAGCCTGAAAATTCAAAAACCCATGGCCGAGTGGCAAGCCCTGGGCGTTCGTAAAATCAGCGGTGCTGATCTACCCTCTCGCCAGCTGATGGGATCGCTTGTCCAGCCCAAAGGCGGCAATGGCCAAACCTATCTGGTCTATAACAATTACAGAACCATCCTGAAATGGAACCGGTCAACCTATTTTGCCATGTCCGTTGGACAACTGGCTGACAAGATTTCCAGATAGGAAGCGGATATTATGGAATTGGCTCACAAAAACCTGATACCGTCCAAGTCTCTGCTCCGGGCCTGTCTCGTCAGTGGCGCCCTGTTTCTGGGCGGCTGTGCCGAAGTCTCGCTGTTGGGAATGGCGGCCACAGAAGCCCCCGACGCACAGGACAAGGAACGCGTTGCCGCCATCCGCAGTGTGCAGAAGGTGGGCAAGCCCTATCAGGTGGACAATATCTGGTATTATCCGCAAGTGGACCCCGGCTATAACGAAACCGGGATTGCCTCCTGGTACGGGGAGCCGTTTCATGGCCGTAAAACCGCCAATGGTGAAACATATGACATGAACCAGCTAACGGCGGCCCATAAAACCCTGCCCATGCCCAGTAATGTACGGGTGACCAATCTGGAAAACGGACGTTCTATCGTCGTCACCGTCAATGACAGGGGCCCATTTGTCAATGGCCGTATCATTGACTTGTCACGCCGCGCCGCGCAATTGCTGGGCGTCATCCAGAAAGGAACCGCCAAGGTTCGGGTTGAAGTTGTGGGGCAGGGGCAGCAACCGGGCAAAGGCAATATAAAATATCTGGCAAAAGCCGAAACCACCCCCGAAGAGCGTAATGCCATCGCCGCACCGCAAAAGCCGGTAAAATCGGCATCTCTGGCCCCGCCGACAGAGGCAAAGGTTGCGCCCGCCCAGACAATGACGGTCGCCAAGGCCCAGCCGGCCGACACATCGCTTGGGGTTACCCAGCAAGCCAATACAGGCGCACCAGTGGTCGTGCAAACTCCGGTTACCCCCACAGAAATCTTTATTCAGGCCGGTGCCTTTATCGATTTTAACAATGCCAACAAATTGAGCGCTCGCCTGTCCCCGATGGGGGCGGCAAAGGTATATCAGGTGCTGGTCAACGGACAGGATTTCTACCGTGTGCGGTTGGGGCCTGTTTATACCGTCGCCGAGGCTGATGACCTGTTGACAAAATTGCTCAATGGCGGTTTTACAAATGCCCGGATCGTGATTGAATAAAGATTGATAAAGGACTAAATGTCGCAACTTCTGCCTTATTTGCAGCATGATTGGTGTATAATCAGGGCATATTGCGACATAGATCGTAAATTTTGACACTTGGATAGAATGTTGGGACGCGTGTTGACTTCACTTTTTAATATAAAACAGTTTGTTATCCTGATGACCGGTACATTACTGGCAGGGTTACTTTTTTTAACACCGGCAAATGCTCTTGAAACGCCTGCAAAACAGGCGATTTTAATTGATTATGAGACGGGCGCGGTTCTGTTCGAAAAAAATGCCGATCAATTGATGTACCCGGCATCCATGAGCAAATTGATGACTGTCACCATGCTGCTTGAGCGCCTGAAAGACGGCTCGCTAACACTGGAAGACACATTTCCGGTTAGCGAAAAAGCCTGGCGCAAGGGCGGCTCGAAAATGTATGTGGAAGTTGGCAAGCGGATCAAAGTCTATGATCTGCTGCGCGGTATTATTGTGCAGTCCGGGAATGATGCCTGTATTGTGGTTGCCGAAGCACTGGCCGGGTCCGAAGATGCGTTTGCGTTGGCCATGACCGAGCGCGCCCGCGAAATCGGCCTGACCAACAGCACCTTCAAAAATGCAACTGGATGGCCCGATCCTGAACATATCATGACGGCCCGCGATCTTGCGACACTGGCAAAATATATCATTCAGAATTTCCCTGAATATTACGGCGTCTTCAGCGAGAAAAAATTTACATTTTCAAAAATAAGCCAGGCCAACAGAAATCCGCTGCTTTTTAACAATAGCGGTGCTGATGGTTTGAAAACCGGATTTACTGACGAGTCCGGCTATGGTCTGGTCGGATCTGCCAAGCGCGGAGGCCGTCGCCTTATCCTCATCCTCAACGGTATGACAAGTGTCAAACAGCGCGCCCGCGAAGGGGAGCGTATTCTCGAATGGGGGTTCCGCGAATTTGGTAATTACGCCCTGTTCAAGAAAAACGAAGAAGTGGCCAAGGCCCGTGTTTGGCTGGGAGCCAAGGATCTTGTCTCCCTTTATGCTGAAGAAGACCTGAAAGTTACCATGTCGCGGAAAGATCGCCGCTCCATGCAGGTAAAGCTGGTTTATAATGAACCCATTCCAGCCCCGATTATCAAAGGCACCGCGGTCGCTCGGCTGGTGGTAACGGCCCCGGATATGGGAAAAGTCGAGGTTCCACTGCTCGCAGCTGAAAATGTCGAACGCCCCGGCGTCTTCAGGCGGGTCACCTCGGCCATCAAATATGTGCTCTTTGGGGCGTCAGCCAACTAACAGCTGAAAGACACAGGAATGACCAGTAACAGCAAGCCGCCCGGAAAGTTCATAACGCTTGAGGGCGGCGATGGTACGGGCAAGTCAACGCAAGCCCGGCAGCTGGGCGCCTATCTTGAGGCGCGGGGGCTTGACGTGCTTCTCACCCGCGAGCCCGGCGGCGCACCGGGCTCTGACGATATCCGGAAATTGTTACTGACCGGCGATCCGGATCGCTGGGATGTGGTGGGGGAGACATTGCTGTTCTATGCCTCGCGCCGCAATCATTTGCGCCTGACCGTCTGGCCGGCACTTGCTGCGGGCAAATGGGTAATCTCCGATCGCTTTGCCGATAGCACCATGGCCTATCAGGGCTATGGCAACCGGATGGGTGCCGGGAATGTCCGTAAAATCCACGAAGTTGCCGTCGGTGATTTCGAGCCGGACCTCACCTATATTCTGGATATGGAGGTGGAGGCGGGGCTTAAACGCACACAAGGGCGTGGGCATGATGAAGACCGGTTCGAGCGGATGAAGCTCGATTTTCATAAACGTATGCGCGCCGGTTTTCTCGAGATTGCCAAAGAAAACCCGCACCGCTGCGTTATTGTCGATGCCGACAGACCCATTGACGCCATCCAGTCGGACATGCAGCAAATTCTTGATCAACGGCTGCCTGCATGAGTGACGAACCTGCCATCGACAAACTGGACGATTTTGCCCATCCACGAGACTGCCAGACGCTTGTCGGTCAGCGAGCAGCAGAAGAGACTTTTCTCGGCAGTTATCTGGGCGGGCGTTTCCATCATGCGTGGCTCGTCACCGGCCCCAAGGGCGTCGGCAAGGCCAGCTTTGCCTATCGCGCCACCAAATTTCTGTTATCGCAGGAAGCGGGCAGTGCAGGCGGATTATTCGGCCCGCCAGAGACGCTGGATGTGGAGACGCACCATCCTGCCGTTTCCCTGATCAATTCAGGGGCGCATCCGGGCCTGACCGTCTTACGGCGGCACTATGACCCCAAGGGCAAAAAGTTTTTCAAGAATATCCGTGTAGATGACGTTCGTCGCCTGTCCGGTTTTTTCGGCATGACCGCCAGTGATGGCGGATGGCGAGTGGTTATCATTGATACGGTTGATGATATGAATATCAATGCCGCCAATGCCATCTTGAAAATCCTTGAAGAGCCACCAGCGAAAACCGTGTTCTTTCTATTGTCAAATTCACCGGCAGGGCTGCTGCCCACCGTTCAGTCGCGCTGCCGCCGCCTGACCTTGAACCCGCTGTCAAACGAGCAGGTGCAATCGGTTATCGGCCCCCTGCTGGCTGATCAGATCGATGCGCGGGGTTTGGCCAGCCTTACCCTGCTGGCAGAAGGCAGCCCCGGCAAGGCCGCCGCGCTCTATGCTGCGGGGGGGCTTGATGCTTATTACGGGCTTCTGGATATCTTTAAAACCTACCCCGATTATGATCCCGACACATTGCACGGCCTTGCCGATCGTGCCGCCAAGAAAGACAACGAAGCCCTGTATCGGGTGTTATGCGAATTGATCCCCTGGTGGCTGTCGCGCTTTGTCCGGGCCGCCAGTATCGGGCTGGACAAGATATCGCTGATGGAGGGCGAAGCTGATATCATGCAAGACCTGCTGCGACATCATCCCGTGCCATTCTGGGTTGATATGTGGGAGCACACAAACCATCTTATAGAACGGGCGGATACGGTCAATCTGGACAAAAAGCAGGTTATCCTTAATTTTTTTCTGTCTCCTACCATTAGAAAGTAATAAAATCATAGGGTTAAATATGTTAGTTGACAGCCATTGTCATTTGAATTTCGAACAGCTTTCGTCCCAGCTTGACGATGTGATGCGCCGCGCCAAGCTGGCAAATGTCGGACATATGCTAACCATCGGCACCAAATTACGCGAATTTGACACCGTTCGCTCGATCGCCGAACGCTATCCGAACATCCATTGCACGGTGGGCATTCACCCCCATGAAGCAGAAGAAGAGGGGGCGGATGTCACGGTAGAGCGCCTGCTGGAGCTGGCGGATCATCCCAAAGTAGTGGGGATCGGGGAGAGCGGCCTTGATTATTTCTACGAGCATTCCCCGCGCGCCCTGCAACAGAAATCCTTTCGCATCCATATTGATGCCGCGCGCCAATCGGGCCTGCCCCTGATCGTGCATACCCGCGATGCCGATGAGGACACCATCGATATTTTGACCGAAGAATATAAAAAAGGCCCCTTTACCGGTATCATCCATTGTTTTAGCTCTGGCTGGGAAGTTGCTGAAAAGGCTATGGAAATAGGATTTTATATCTCCATTTCCGGTATCGTAACCTTCAAGGCTGCCAGGGAATTACAAGAACATGTTCCAAAAATTCCGGTGGAGCGTTTGCTGGTGGAGACGGACAGCCCGTATCTGGCACCGGTTCCCAATCGCGGCAAGACCAACGAACCGTCTTTTGTCGCCCATACTGCGGCAAAAGTAGCCGACTTGAAAGCCATGCCCGTAGATGAGCTGGCCGCCGCCACAACGGAAAATTTCTTCCGCCTGTTCACCAAAATCCAGCGAGAAGACGCATGAAGGTCACCATTCTGGGCTGCGGCACATCGGGCGGAGTCCCGCGCATTGGTAATCAGTGGGGGGCTTGCGACCCAGCCGAGCCAAAGAACCGCCGCCGCCGGTGCAGCATTCTGGTGCAGGATCAGGGCTCAACCGTCCTGATTGATACCTCTCCGGACATTCGCGAACAATTGCTTGATGCCGATATCGGCGAACTTGACGGGGTCGTCTGGACCCATGAGCATGCTGACCAGTGCCATGGCATTGACGAATTGCGGGTTCTGGCTATCAGCAGCCGCCAGAAAGTTGACGTCTGGGGAGATAGCGCAACGCTGGATGTCTTGAAAAAACGCTTTGATTATTGCTTTACCCAGCTTGATGGCAGCCCGTATCCTGCCATTCTCGACGATCACCTGATTACCGCAAACACCCCGTTTTCTGTGGGAAAAATCGACTTTATACCATTTGAACAAGATCATGGCGCCATTCATAGCCTCGGGTTTCGTATGGGCAAAATCGGCTATTCCAATGATCTGGTCAATCTCGATGACAACGGATTTGAAATTCTGGCAGGGATCGATACCTGGATTGTCGATGCCATGCGCTACAAACCCCATCCAACCCATGTTAATCTAAAGACAGCCCTTGAATGGATTGAGCGGCTAAAGCCGCGCCGGGCTATTCTGACCAATATGCATGTTGATCTGGACTATCAAACCCTGTGCCGCGAGCTGCCAGACGGTGTTGAGGCCGCTTATGATGGAATGGAGATAACTATCTGATAAAATGGAAGAAATCATTATTCGAAAGGCGTTGAAATCCGATCTGGTCAAGGTCGTTGAGCTCATTGCCGATGATCAGCTAGGCGCCACACGCGAACAGATTGGCTCACCGCTGGCTCTGGTATACCGGCAAGCATTTGAACGCATGCAGCATCAAAAAGGCAATGATATTTACGTGGCCCAGCTCAACGGCGCTATTATCGGCTGCATGCAACTGACATTGATTGCCGGACTGTCGCGCAAAGGTATGACCCGCCTGCAAATCGAAACCGTCCGTGTGGCAAAGAATATGCGCTCGAAAGGGATTGGCAAACAAATGATGAAATTTGCCATTGATTTTGCCAAATCATCCGGCTGCGGGCTTGTACAGCTGACAACCGATATCAGTCGCGCCGATGCCCACCGTTTTTATGACCGGCTGGGATTTACCGCCTCGCATCACGGAATGAAGCTGGATTTATTGCGAAAAGGATAGAGAAAGCGTACCGGGTTTTGCTGACTGCACCCCCGTGCCAGCCATATACTTAAAAACGTACATTATTAATTCAATAAATTAATAAAATTTCAATATTAACCGTCAAATATTGCTCGTAAGTGAAAACTGTTTCTTCAAATTCGAGATAAATCATGTCTAAATCCGCAACCTCTTTGACAGGTGTTGAGAGAACATTCCCAGAAGATGAAATTATCGTCTCCAAAACTGACCTGAAAGGAAAGCTTGTTTATGCAAACGAACTTTTCCTAACGATAGCGGATTACACAGAACCTGAAATCCTCGGGCAACCCCATAATATAATTCGCCATCCGGATATGCCGCGCTGCATCTTTGACTTGCTGTGGCATACACTCAAATCAGGAGAAGAGCTTTTTGCCTATGTTGTCAATCGCACAAAATATGGCGACCATTACTGGGTTTTTGCTCATGTTACCCCCACAATTGATACCAACAGCAATATCATCGGTTACCACTCCAGCCGAAGAGTGCCGACGCAACGGGCGCTGGATGTTATCCAGCCTTTATACAAAACTCTGAAAGATGCCGAACGGGCAACAACAGATCGCAAGCAAGGCCTTGTAAATTCCAAACAGATACTGGCTGATATGCTTGAAGACAAGGGCCTTCGATACGATCAGTTTATGTATTCACTTTAGATAGTATCTCCTGCCCGTTACATTATTCATTTAAGAAAAGCTTTATTAATCATGACCAACTCCAGATTTGATAGCCTTAGATTTCTTGCCAAATTTGCAGCAGCACTGCTTTTGATTGTAATTACATTAAATGTTGCAAATTCCACATGGCATATCCTCGCTTCCAAGTCTGCGTTGGAGACAGTACATGAAGGCTTTGTAAAGCAATCCATGACAATCACCCCGTTATTACAGGCCAGTGCTGATATTAAAATTGATGTCATTCAGGTCCAGCAATGGCTGACAGATCTTGCGGCTACCCGGGGGGTTGACGGCCTTGATGAAGGCGGCAAGGTTGCCGAAACATATGCCCGGAAATTCAAAGCAGATATTCTGAAAGCAAAAGGGTTGGCAACCACACTGGGTGACACAGCTATTCTTGAAACGATTGGTAACGTTGAAAGGGCGTTCCCCGATTACTACTCTGCCGGGAAAAATGTAGTGCAGGTTTATGTAGAAAAGGGCCCTTCTGCCGGTAATTTATTAATGCGCCCCTTTGATAAAAAAGCCGAAATTATTACATCAGCCATTGAAAAAATGATTAACCTTGTCAACGCCTCCGTTCAAGCCAATATGGATCAGGTTAATCAGAATATCGTTATTGCCGAATGGAATAATTCAATCGGGTTTATTGTTACCGGAATAATTCTTCTGATAAGTCTGGTTATTACATGGTTGGTTATCTGGAAAGCCTTCAGGATCTCAAATGCTATTTCGATAACAATTTCTGCCCTCAAATCCGCGGCAAAAGGGAATTTGAATGACCGGATTACAAACATCAAAGGAGTGGGGGAAGTTCGAGATGTCCAGCAAGCGGTAAACCGGTTCCTTGACTATATTGAGGTATTTACCCGTGAAAGCGGCGCTGCCATGACACATGCCGCCAAAGGCGAATATTTCAGAACCATTATTTCAACCGGTTTGGTAGGTGATTTCAATACGCGGGCAAAAATTATCAATGCCGGCCTTAATGCCATGCAGGAAAAAACTGATAAAATGGCGGAAGAGGCAGAGAAATTGAAAAAAGCCGAAGAACATACGGCTATCGAAATGCAAAAAAATTCTGAAAAATATAAAACAGATGCCCGCTATATGGGAAATAACCTCAAAGAGGTGGCACAATCACTATCCGGTGTGGCAAATGAAATGCAAAATTCATCAGAAAGTATTTTGAAAGTTGCCACCGAAACCAATCAACAGTCTGACACAGCGGCAGACTCTGCGAATGAAGCCAACAACAGTGTTGGTAGTGTTGCCGCCGCCACAGAGGAATTTTCTGCCTCCATTATGGAAATTTCACAACAGGTCAGCCATGCCGCTGACATGGGCAAAGATGCTGTTCAGCGGGTTGAGAAAGCCGAGACAACTATTCAAACCCTGTCGGATGCGGCAAGTAAAATTAATGAGGTGGTCAATCTTATTGGTAATATTGCCAGCCAAACCAATTTGCTGGCATTGAATGCTACCATTGAAGCAGCACGGGCCGGTGAGGCGGGTAAAGGATTTGCCGTTGTTGCATCAGAAGTTAAAAATCTGGCGAACCAGACCGCAACAGCAACAGAAGAAATCATCAATCAGGTCAATGATATGCAAGTCGCCACCAGCGAGGCTGTCTCCGCCATTGATAATATTGGCGATGCCATTCACAAGATTGATGAAACCGGCACCACCATAGCTGCCACGGTTGACGAACAGCGCGCTGTCGTCAATGAAATAAGTTCCAGCATTCAACTGGCGGTACAACAGGTTGGGGTGGTCGCTGATAATATTACTCTGGTGTCTCGGGGAGCCAACTCCACAGCAACCTCTATTTCCCAAATTCAATCTGCCGCCAGGGATTTGGGTACGCGCTCCAAAGATATGAATAATGATGTGAACAGCTTTGTCGAAACGGTTGCCTCCTCCTGATTACAGGAGAGAAATAATATACTTTGTTTTCGTAATTAACCTGCAGGTCGGTTATTTCAGGTTTGTACATATTTCCATATGGCTTTACAACTGGGGTCAAAAGGAGACATAAAATGAAAACAAAAATAACCAACCTGTTCAATATCGAGCATCCGATCATTCAAGGCGGCATGCATTATGTGGGCCTTGCCGAGTTGGCAGCCGCCGTCTCCAACGCCGGGGGATTGGGAATTATTACCGCACTCACCCAGAAAACACCGGCGGATCTGGCGCGTGAGATTGCCCGCTGCCATGACATGACAGATAAACCGTTTGGCGTAAACCTGACATTCCTGCCCGGTTTTGCCGCGCCGCCATACCCTGAATATATCAAAGCGATCATTGATGGCGGCGTCAAGATCGTTGAAACCGCCGGACGCAGCCCCGAAGCCCATATGCCCGCATTGAAAGAGGCCGGTATCACGGTTATCCATAAATGCACATCCGTTCGCCATTCGCTGAAAGCCGAGAAAATCGGCTGTGATGCGGTCAGTGTTGACGGGTTTGAATGTGGCGGGCATCCGGGGGAAGACGACATACCCAATATGATCCTGCTGCCCCGTGCCGCAGAAGAGTTGTCAATTCCGTTTGTCGCATCGGGCGGCATCGGCAATGGCAAACAGCTGGCCGCTGCGCTGGCCCTTGGTGCCGACGGTATCAATATGGGCACCCGTTTTATTGCCACCGAAGAAGCACCTGTACACCAGAATGTCAAACAGGCCATTGTGGCAGCGTCCGAGCTTGATACCCGTCTGATCATGCGCCCGTTGCGCAATACCGAACGGGTAATGATCAACGGCGCTGTTCAGAAAATCCTTGATATGGAAAGTGGTAAACGCGATGCCATGTCCATTGAAGATATCAAAGAGCTTGTCGCCGGTGTCTACCCTAAAATCATGCAGGACGGTGATCTGGAAGCCGGGGCATGGTCCTGCGGCATGGTGGCTGGCCTCATCCATGATATTCCCAGTTGCAAGGATCTGATCGACACCATCATGCGCGATGCCAGTGATATTATCACCAATCGCTTGCAGGCATTTACAGCGGTATAATGGCATGGAAATTTTCAGGGTAGAGTGGCCGTTTGGTCATTTTACCTGAAAATAAAAAATCGAAATCGCAGTTTTCAGGCGTTTTTTTCTCAAAATAACTCTTGCAGCTATAGTTGCTATAGCTTTTATAGTCTGCCTCACTGGTAAATGACCATGATCGGTTAAAGGATGAGGTAAGATGACAATGACAAACCGTCTGACACTGCGCGTTGAAGGCATGGATTGCCCAAGCTGCACCCGCAAAATCGAGGGGGCTGTTTGTGCCATCTCCGGTGTTGACAATGTATCGCTCAATTATTCCAGCCAACGATTAAGCCTTGATCTGGATGAAAGCACCACAGATGCTGGTGCCGTCACCAAGGCCGTCGAAAAACTAGGCTATAAAATTGCCTCACCTGAGCAGAAATCCGCAGCAACGGACCAGCAATGGTGGCAAACGGGCAAGGGTCGTCTGGTGCTTATCTCCGGTGCCTTGCTATCACTGGCGACCCTGTTCCTGCTGATCCTGCCCGATTACGCGGCTTATGTGTTCAGTATCGCCGCCCTGCTGGCATTGATGCCCATTGCCCGTAAGGCCGTAATGGGAACACTGGCCGGTCAACCTTTTTCCATTGAAACATTGGTCACCATTGCGGTGATCGGGGCCATTGCCATCGATCAGGCCGCCGAGGCATCGGTTGTGGTCTTCTTGTTCCTGATCGGGGAAATGCTGGAAATGCTGGCAGCGGCGAAAGCCCGCCGCTCTGTACAGGCGCTGGCTGATCTCATCCCCAAGGAAGCCTTTATCGTCACCGAGGCTGGCGTTCGTGAAGTTGCCGCCGATACTTTGAATGTCGGGGATATTGTAGAAGTTCGGCCCGGCGGGCGTATTCCCGCAGATGGTATTCTGACTGATGGCGAGAGTGAAGTTGACGAAGCCAGCATCACCGGTGAGTCCATTCCCAACCTGAAAACAGTGGGAGATACGGTTTATGCCGGTTCGATCAACACCGACGGTCTGATCCGGCTTCGAGTCGAAAAAACCATTGAAAACAATATGATTGCCCGTATTCTTCAAATGGTGGAAGAAGCTGATGCCTCCAAAGCACCCACTGCACGTTTCATTGACCGTTTCAGCCGTTACTATACCCCCGGCGTGATTATCGCTGCCGCCCTGATTGCGTTCATCCCACCACTGGCCTTTGGTGCAGACATGGGCCTGTGGATTTACAAGGGCCTCGCCATTTTGCTGATCGGTTGCCCTTGCGCACTGGTTTTGTCCACTCCGGCCGCCATTACGTCAGGTATTTCCGCAGGTGCCCGCCAAGGCCTGCTGATCAAAGGCGGAGCGGTTCTGGAAGCCATCGGCAAGGTGACCCGGGTTGCGTTCGATAAAACCGGCACCCTGTCCGAAGGCACACCGGTTGTCACCGATATGGAAATTTTCACCGGCACAGAAGATCGCCTACTGGAACTGGCCGCCGCCGTTGAGGCCGGATCTTCACATCCGCTGGCAAGAGCTGTTCTTGAGGCTGCGCAAAAGCGGGGGTTGAAAATTACCGAAGTAAGTGGCGCCGAAGCCTTGCGCGGCAAAGGCGTTCAGGCTCAGGTGAACGGCAAACTTGTCATTATTGCCTCTCCCCGTCACGCAGCAGAAATTGCATCATTAACGATGCCCCAATCCGAGATAATTGCAAAGCTCGAAGGGGATGGAAAGACCGTTATCACCGTTATCGAAGAGACCACCATCCTTGGGATTATCGCCCTGCGCGATGAGTTGCGCGAAGATGCCGCAGCCGCCATGCAGAAACTGACCGATATGGGGGTTTCGGCTATCATGCTGACCGGAGATAACAAACGCACGGCAAATGCTTTGGCAAGCCAACTCGGCATTGATGTCGAGGCAGAACTACTGCCTGAAGAGAAATTTGCCACCATTAAATCCCTGAAAGAGTCCGGCCCTATTGCCATGGTCGGGGACGGTATCAATGATGCTCCCGCGCTGGCTCATGCGGATGTGGGGATCGCCATGGGCGGCGGCACCGATGTGGCACTGGAGACCGCAGATGCGGCCTTGCTGCATGAACGGGTAGGGGATGTTCCGGCCCTGATCAATCTGTCCCGGACCACCATGGCCAATATTCACCAGAACATCACCATTGCATTAGGCCTGAAAGCCATTTTCCTGATCACAACCCTGTTCGGTATGACCACCTTATGGATGGCGATCCTTGCCGATACCGGCGCCACGGTTCTGGTCACCCTGAACGCCCTGCGTTTGTTGGCTCATCGCTTTAAATAAACAATAAAATCAATGGATTACAGAATGTTATTACAAATATTATTACCTGTATTTCCGTGACTGGCGCGCACATATGTAACGATGAGCCAAGGGCTTGCAGAAAATACATGTTCATGGTATGTTCTCTTTTGTAAAATCAAGCGAGAGGATGCGGAATGATCACGGGAAGCTGTCTTTGCGGGAAAGTAAAGTTTCAAATTACGGGCGAGCCATTTTCATTAAGTTACTGCCATTGTTCAAGATGCCGAAAAGCAGCGGGCATATTTTCCGCAGTCCTGATCGGAAAGGCGGACGATCTTTTAGTAACCGAAGGGCAAGATGAAATAGCCAGATACAGACCGGAGACAGACTGGAAACTTGACCGCTGTTTCTGCAAGAAATGCGGCACATCTCTGGGAGATATGGCGACAGGTGATATATATGTAATCGCGGCCTCTGCTTTGGATGATGACCCAAAAATACAGCCAACGCTACATATCCATACAGCATCAAAGCCTGACTGGTATGAGATCACCGATGATTTGAAGAAATTCGAAGGCGATTATATCCCCGATAAATAACCCCCTTCAAAACCGCCCTGCCTAATCTGCCTCAGAAGCAATATACCCGGCAACCAGTGCCGGCTCCTGCATGGGGATAAAGTGGGATAGTTCCGGCAGGTAGACATCTGTTGCATTGGCAAAATTTCCGGCCAGGTCAGGCCAGGTCGGGGAGGCAAGGAAATCAATTTTTCCCTCTGTTTTCAAGGTTGCCTGTTTGGCTCTTAAAATCGTAACGGGCAAAGTCAGCTTTTTAACCTGCTCGCTTAAATCCACACTGAAATGGCCCATATAAACAGAAGCCTCGCAGTGCGGGTCACAAGCAAGGGCATAGCCACCATCAGCTCTATCCTTAACGCCGTAACGGCAATAATCTTCCATCACGCGCCTGTCCCAGCCGGAATAGGGGATGCGGGTTTTGAACAGGTCATATAATTCCTGCCAGCCCTTAAAATGGTTGCGGCGGCGGGATATAGGGTTGTCTTTGGGGTCCCCTATTTCGAATTGGGTTGATGACTTGTAATACTCTGGCGCAAACAACACCGGATCAATTAGAACAAGGCGTTTAAACCGGCTTTGCAAGGCAAGGGCTGCCTGCGTCAGCACATGTCCCCCCATGGAATGTCCAGCCCCGATTATATCTTTAAGGTCAAGGGCTTCTATGAAAATGGTAAGGTCATTTCCCATCAAGCTCCAGTCCAGTAAATGCCCGTCCCAGCGACTTTGTCCATGTCCCCGAAGATCAACGGCAATAATCCGGTAGCCGGCGGGCAGGGACTTGATCATCTGATCCCAGATACGACCATGCATACCCGTTGCATGAACCAGTAGAATAACCGGGTCTGTATCTTTGCCCCATTGATAGTAGGATAAGTTGAAATCGCCAATAGGCAGGCTGTTTTGTGTCGGTTGCATTCTTGTTTCTCTTGTAAAATTTCAGCCAACATACTGAAATGCCTTATATACGGCAACTCAATAAAGCAGATGTCACGGCAGAGTGTGATGCCGATTGCATAATTTCTTTTTTGCAATTGTGAACGGCTCTATGCTCTCCTACATCTGAAAAGGCGCTAAACGGATATAACATAACAATAGAAAAGTAAAAAACATGACCAGCTTATTCGACCCCCTTACATTTCCCCATGGCCCGGCACTCAAAAACCGCCTTGTCATGGCACCCATTACCAACATGCAAAGCCATGACGATGGAACTCTATCCGATGATGAATATAACTGGCTATGTCTGCGCGCACAGGCAGGCTTTGGGCTAACCATGACCTGCGGCGCCTATGTTCAGGCGGGCGGCAAAGGGTTTCCGGGGCAATTGGGCATTCATTCCGATGCCATGCTACCCGGCCTGACCCGATTTGCGGCGGGCCTGAAGAAAGAGGGAACTCTGGCGATTATGCAGCTAATCCATGGCGGCATGCGCGCATCTGAAGAACTGACGGGTGAACAACCTGTCTCTGCCAGCGAGCAGGAAAAGTTCGGTGCGCGCGCCCTTGAAATCCCTGAAATCGAGCAAATTGTCGAAGATTTCGTTCTGGCAGCCCTACGCGCCCAAAAAGCAGGCTTTGACGGGGCGCAGGTTCATGGGGCCCATGGTTATCTGCTGTGCCAGATGCTCAGTCCTGAGCTCAACCGGCGCAAAGATGCCTATGGCGGCAGCCTTGAAAATCGCGCCCGCCCCATTTTTGATATCGTCAAGGGCATTCGTGAACGCTGTGGCCCTGATTTCAATATCAGTGTGCGCCTGTCACCGGAACGCTTTGGCATGGATTTGGGCGAGATCATCACCGTTGCCAAACGATTGCTTGATGACAAGCTAATTGATTTTCTCGACATGTCACTTTGGGATGCAACAAAAGAGCCCGAAGACGAGAAATACAAGGGCCGAAGCCTGATGAGCTATTTCACAGAACTGGACCGTGGCCATATCCGGCTGGCGGTGGCGGGCAAAATCAGAACCGCAGCGGATGCGCAAGATGCCCTTGATAACGGGGCAGATTTAGCCATGATCGGTCGCGCGGCCATCCTGCATCATGATTTCGTTGCTCAAATACAGGCCAATCCTGCCTTCACACCAGCGACGCTTCCCGTCAGCAGAAAATATTTGAAAAAAGAAGGACTTAACGAGACTTTTATAGACTATATGGCAACCTGGGACGGCTTTGTCAGCGCTGAGGAGGAGTAGGGGAATAGAGTAGGGGACCAAAGCATCAAGCCGGAGCGGGGAGCTGTCCTTTCACCAGAAAAACGGCCCGTGGAAATACAAAAAGCTCCTCGTTCAGCTTGATTGTGACCTGATTTTTAATCATTTCGCAGTAACATTGATACCGCAGTTCCGGTGCTTTTGACCGCAGGCCTTGCGGCGTAAAAATTGCGATATTGGTGCCTTTATCAGGACAACGGGCCGACAGGAAATAGAATCCCTGAATATTTTCTGACCGCAAAACCTGACCCAGACTTTGTGATGCCGAATAATTCGATTTATCCGCAAGAAGGGATGAATAATTTCTGAAAGGCGCAACCGTCAGGTCTATTCCGGGCAGAAATTCGTAATTTGCTGAAAAAAGAGTATGATTTGTTGAAATCCGCGGGTTCGGAAATTCCGTATCCATCGCGCTCCGGAAAACAAAACGGTAATAGGCTAACTCGGCAAATGCTGTTGCATATTCCTGTGACCCGTAATAGAGCGATGCCTCGTTTTTTGAGCCAAACCGGGATCCCCAATTAAGGGGCGGATATCGAAACGGCGTTGCCAACAAATAATCAATATCACTTGCAACCTCCGGAACTGGTGGCTTGCTGTCTTCAAGCATTATCTCAAGGGCTGCCTGTTCTTCAAGTGTATCGACAAGGTCATTGGTTGCAATATCGATCTGACTTTCGACAACACGCCACAGGGCACCGGATAAAGGTGCTTTGGTTGCCTGACTGACGATTTCAGACCAATCAGACTTTTCCACGCAGGGCATCCAGATATCTTAAGACAGCGACGAGCCCCTGAATGCTGTGAACCAGCTCTTTTGGGGTGCCATGTAAATGCTTATTATTGGTGGCAAACCAATGCACCATATTCTGAGTATCACCACCAACAAGAGCGTGTAAGGCCCTATAACAACGGATAAAAAGCCGCGCCAGCTCACCAGATTTACTCTCTGGATCAATCCCACGGCTAAGACTGGAACGGTCACGCCCAATGATATCGGCCAGTTCTGTTTGAGTGAAACCCAGCGCAGACGCCGCATTTTTAACCGCTTTCGCAAGGACCGCACCGTTATCAATATCCGGGGCATACTGAACAGATGACATATGATATCCTCCTGACCACATTATGTGCGTATACATCAATATGCTATTTATTGAAGTATACGCATCAAAACAGATAGGCCTTATAGGACTAAAAGTCAATATATTGGAGCAAACCACGTACAAGTTCGAACAATATTTTCCATAATATATATTGTCGATGTAAAAGATTGCGCGGGGTATGCCGCTGCATTGGCAGTTTCAAAAGGGATTAAGCCCTGCGCAAAAAATGAGAAAACCAACAAAACAAGCGCGGCGGTCATGGCTTTTTTCATGCGCGTATAAAGTGAAATTGCTTCCCCGCTTGATCTCCAAATGTTGAGATCAAGAATACCGTCCATGGGGTCAACCCCGGCCATTTTTGCAAGCTTAATCATAACTTCATCCGAGGGCCATGCGCGGCGCGTTTTCCATGCTGTCGGTGAATTATGAGACAATCCTAATTCTCTAGCTAAGGCGGAATTTGTTTTGAGCTTGTTGCGGCTTTTTGCGAGTTCACAGTAATCGTCTATATCCATGGTGTGGGTCTCCTTTGTTTCGTAATATTGCACATAGTGAATGCAGTTGACAATTTTGATGCGGCAGATAACTTAAATTGCACAAGCAACGTGCAAATAAAGTTAGGGCCATAAATGATAAAGGCAAATAACGAGATTGATCCGGTTACCCAGTTGTCAATTTTATTTTGGCTGGATCATGACGGAAATTTGACGCTTTCGCGGCGGTTGTCGCTGGAAGCGCGAAGCCGGGCGGGCGGCAATTTCGATCATCGGTCAGTTATGGATGTTCTTATAGAGCTTGAGGGCGGTGATATTGCCGCTGCCTATCAGTTGGCTGCTGTCAGCATGGTTGACACTATCAACGCGTCAAGTCGTGAAGATGCCGAAAAATTCTATTCAGATGTTGATATGGATACGGTTCTGCATTTGCGACCGTTGGGCCTGTGCGGTGGTGCCAGTGAAATGGAAGCGCGGGGCCTGTTTGATTACATCCCCCGCCCCCAGGAAAAGAGATTTTGAGTTTTGCCACGGGGGGGTTGTGGAAGGTCCGGCCCGTGGATTTTAGGAGCGCGAAAGCGAACCAAAACAGGGGCGGGGTTCTTTCCCCGCTCCTAAAACCCCAAAACCTTCCCCGGCGCGGCGCGCGCTAGAAAAAATCAATTTGGAGAAAAGAAAATGGATGTTGGACATTTAGAAGCTGTTATTAGCGAAACTCGGCCTACCGTGTGGATGGGTGAAGTTTGTATGCAAGGGGTCGCTGGTGAAATCGCGCTAATCCCAAAAGTAAGAAAATTCAGTGAAAAGTCGCCGGACCTTGAAATTAAATTGCGCGTTCCCGGTCGTGAATGGGGTGTTGTTGGTGCTGCGTGGAAAAAACAATTCAAAAATGGCTCTGGTGATTTTTTCTCGCTTACCTTCGATCATCCGGGGCTATCGCAGCCCATCTATGCTGCTGCGTTCCCTGACGATCCAGAGAACCAGCCAAAAGAAGCAGATAATCCGGTATTTTTCACAATCCAGTGGGGGCGGTCAAAAAAGCAGTCTGCGCCAGTCTCTGGCGATCCTGTGCTGAACAGTGACGAAATCCCGTACTAACTGGAATGGGGTTCGTCGATGGGCCTACCATGGGCCTCTTTGAATTAAGTGTTTTATAGCAAGGGCTATATCTCTGAAAAAATACGCAAAATTTTCAGAATAAATACTTATCAAAACAACTGTTCCAATTAGGGCTGCGTATCCTAAAAAATCCAAGGCCCAATAGCGGGTAATTGTTCGTTTGGACGTGAGGATTTTAACAACTTTGGTGGTAATTGTGTTGAACATGGCGATTCCTTTTGTTGTGTTTAGAAAAGCTTTTTCCGCCAAAGTTTTCAACTTAAAAAAATACTGGTCAATCCGGGGGTCCAAGTAGCACCCCCATCTAGAAATACAGAGAACAGAAAAATGAAGATACTGCATAAAGGTTTTGACGGGTTGGAAGTGGCTTTTCAAGGGAAGTTGCATGCAGGGCTGCGCCGCAAGTTGCAAATGGCCAAGGACAATGCGGAACAGTCGGGGAGTGCTGAATACTTAAATCTTGCGGGGGTTGATGTTTGGGTCAAAGGAACGGGGGCAAAGGGGGGGTATGCTTTCGTATTCGATACCGGGCCAGACGGTGAAATTTGGGTAATTAAGAACAACGATAAAGCTGAAAACTGGAATTTACGAGTGAAGGTTATGGCTACGCAATTAATAGCAAGGGGCTTTGAGGGTACCGTTGAAAATATTTATTCAATGTTGGGTAAATGGAAAGCTGAAATTATAGCTGAAAGCGTTGCTAGGGTTGATTTTGCTGTTGATTTTATTGCCGATGATTATGCCCCCGATATGAAAAGTTTTATTTGTCATAGCAAATCAACTCAAGGTGAATATGCCGAAAAAATGGATGAAATCCAGCCGCGTCAATTTGCCTGTGGGCGGCGGATAACCTCTGTGACAATAGGAATGATGCCGGGGCGTCAAATCATCACTTATGACAAGCGGCGTGAGGCCATACAAACACAAAAATATCATTGGTTTGAAATCTGGGGGATTGAAAGAGAAAATTGCACGGCTGTTTGGAGAATTGAGGTTCGGGCGGGCAAGGATCATTTGAGGGATTATAGGATCAAAACTTTAAATGATATTCGGGATCGTATCGGCTTTGTTTTCGAAACGGCCTTAAATGAAATTCGGCTCATTGACAATCCAGAGGTTGAAAACAGGTCGCGGGATGGGATCACAAATCCTATCTGGGAAGAAGTTGCGGGGCTTGTTTCTGATTGTATGGGGTTGAAGGCAATTCCAACATTAAAGGGCAGGATAACAGAGGGCCGTCGGGTTCAAATTCAAGATAGATATTCAGCATTAATTAAGGGGTTGGCGTCTGGTTATGCTGTCGCGTATCGAGTGTCGTTTGTTGATGCTATGGAAGAATTGCCTGAGCGAATATCTGGAATTATTGGGGATTATCTTCGTGACGATAGGAAGAAGTTCAGTAAAAATTTTATAAGGGCAACGAATAGACTGAAATTTATTGATGATGATAGGGGGGTAAATGGCGAAAAATCCAACGCTGGCAATAGTGGAATGTCTGGAATGTGGTGCGGAAACTTTGCTCCGGCGTAATTCGAACGGGCGGTTCTATACGTATTGTAAGAAACAGCATGAACATAGGTATGATCCGGGGATTGGTTTTAAGGAAGATGTGAAGGGGTTCCTTCGTAACGTATCGAGTGCAAACGACAATAATTCAAATGCAAATGACAATTTTAAAGATGAGGGGGGAAAGGATGGGGCTATTCAACAGGAAAGCGGAAAACGAAACGGAACAGGAGAATTTAACCCCTTCAAGTGGTGAAAAAAATCCGCTTGAAGGGGTGACAGTTGAGGGGAACCGCTTTCAATTCGAAGGGACGGCGGCAAATGACAATGAAAAAGCGTTTGAGGGTGGGGGCCGGGAGCGCGTGGAAACGGCAATACGGCGGTTATACTCTGACGAACGTTTTCATGGCAATGTCGTTAGCCTTTTATCTTGGGTGGGGCGAAAGAGGCGGCTCAATTCGATCAAAATCTCGCAGGATGATGAAGATTTTAAATCAGCCTGTGATGTTGTTTACAATCGTCTTATGGATGGTCCGTTCGGTCCGTTGCTTGACAAGATTAGCGATGCTGCTCTTGAAGATATTCTTGTTTGTGCCGCTGGTTTTGGTCCGGTTGCCTTTGCAGCTATGGCGGAAATTCGGACAAATAAAAAGCTTGCGGCGGCAAATGATAATGAAAAAGACGAGGGGGAAGGTGATGAGTAGTGCTGATCGTGATGGCAAGCGTATGGTTGTTTACGGGCAGTCTGGAAGTGGCAAAACGCATCTTGTGAAAACTAAATTTCTGTCAATATGTGACCGGGTTCTTATTTTCGATCCAGAGGAAGAATATACAGATGAAAAAGGGTTTCAGGCTGTCGAAACCTTCATTGAATTGTTGGAAATTTTGAAGGATTGTTGGGATAGCTCTTTCAAAATATGTTACGTGCCAGACGGAAAAAATGACGTGCAAGATTTGCATGAAATTTCTTGCCTGTTGGAGCGTTTGCAGGGTCCATATAAGCAGGGGGTCCATAACGAAAAAATTCTATTTATTGTTGATGAGATGCACACATCGTTTCCGCTCAACATGAAAGATATCGGCGTTATTATTGCGGGTGTTCTTATGAATGCACTTCGTGATAACGAATATATCAACAACGCAATTTCTGGTTTTGATAGCTAAGGGAGTATTTTGATGCTTTCTTTCATCAAAACAAATTCATTTAATGCTGTGGCTCCGGGACAGACGGCAACGCTTGCGTTGCCGACATCTCAAAAGTATCACGGTATTCAAATCACCTATAAAAGTTCTGGCGTGGATGCTACCGCCGCTCAAATGAAAGCTGATATTACACAGGTTCGTTTGAAGGTTAACGGCAAGGTCCAGCGGGTTTTCTCTGCTACGCAGCTTTTTGTTGCAAATTACGATAATGGGCATACGGTCATTTATAACGGTAAAATCCAGATTTTCTTTGCTGAGCCTCAACGCCGAACGGCGCAAGGTGAGGATGCTCTTGCTTGGGGTACAAAGGATGTTGATAGCTTCCAAGTTGAGGTTGATATTGCTGGCACGGCTCTGGCTCCCAGTATGTCTGCTGAGGTGCTGGTTGATCCTGTAAATACGGTTATGGGGCCTATTATCAAATGGCGGACGCAAAACGTTCCAGTGACCGCAACCGGTATCACAACCACAACCACGTTTGACAAAAACAATGCTTATTATCGCATTCATGCTTTTAGCACTGATATCAATGCAGTTGCTGTCATTGTCGATCAAGAGCGTGTTCTTGAAGCAACAAAAGGCTCTCTTGACGCTTTTTATGCGGCTAATGGGCTGTTGGTTGATCCGTCCGAAACCTTGATTGCCTTTGATCCAAATCAGCGCGTTTCTTCTGCGCTGTCGATGATTAAAAACGGGGCACCGGTTTCAGAATTTCGGGTTGAGTGGGATATGGCGGTTGCCGCGTCTTTCACTGTCATGCACGAAATCTTGGGTCAGCGTGATTAATGGATTGGCTCAACGGATTATGGGACAAAGCAACAGGGGTATTTGACCGGATAGCAGATATTGAGGTTGCCAAATATGAGGCAAAAAACTCATTGTCTGATCCGTTCGGTGGCGGCTCTGGTGGGTCGTTCAATACTCCTGCGGCTTATCCTGCTGGCACCGGTATCAATCCTAATTATATCGCTCTCGGTCTTCTGGCGGTTATCGCCTTCTTTGTTCTGAAAAAATAATTATGGTGATGACTTTTCCCAAATCTATTCCCGGTGCTGGCGGTGCCGGGGGTGGTCTTCCCGGAATGTCTGGCATTCCCGGCTTTACGGGGGGTGATGCTGGTCCAGCTTTTTCGGAAGCTACGGGCACGTTTTACGGTGGCGATACTGAACCATTTATGAGTTCGGCTTTTATTGTTGGCGGGACCGGAAATTCTATTTCTGATCTTAAAAGTAACTGGTCTACATGGCTATTTATCGCGGGGGTCTTTTTGTTCTTATGGAAGATAAAAAAATAAATTTTGTTTTTGAAAATTGGTCTTCTGTCATGGGTGACGATCTGGAAAAAATCGGTGACGGGCTTCTTGATTGGTATTGCTGTGAAGTTTTACAGAGCCGTTTGGCGGCTATTTCTGTTTTTGCCGGTTCCGATAGGGTTGGGACGGTTCTTTTTCGGGTTGAAGATGCTGAATTTGTGATTGTTGCGGGTGCCGGAAAACCTGAATTTGATGGCATTGCAGAAATCTACCCGCGCCTTGAGGCGATTGCTAAAGCTTTGAAATGCGCTTCCATTCGAACACATACTAAAAGGCTGGGATTGATCAAAAAAGCTGAAAAGCAGGGCTATTCAATTTCAGAATTTGTGTTGAGGAAGGGGCTTTAAATGGGCGGCAAATCAAGCTCAAGTTCCAGCAATTCAACAAAAACGAGTACAACCACAAATCAAGCAGATAATCGCATCGGGGCTGCTGATAATGGCATGGTGGCAACTTCAGGCGGTTCTATCGTCAATGAAAATGTTTCTGCTGATGTTGTCGAGTCGGCTTTGTCCGAGGCGTTTGGTTTTGGTCAGGAAGGCCTTGCACTTGTAGAAACGGCCTTTGATGCTGTTGCTGATCTTAAAAAAATTGAATTTGAGGGTGTTATTGATAGCGCGAATGCCGCCAAGGATAATTTCAATAATTTATTGATGGCTGGAACGGCAATTGCTGGTATCTGGTTTTTTGCAAAGGTGTGGAAATAATGGCTAATCTCAATTCATATCAGGTCCATGGCCTTACGCTGGCGGCGGGAGAATGGGTACAGCTTGATATCACTGGCGAGTATATCGGCTGTATCAAGTCAAATGCCGCTTTCAAGGTCGGGGCAGATGATAACACCCCGCAACCAATGGAACAGGGGCTTACGTTTCGAACGGTTGCGGGCGAAAGCTTTACATCTATTCAAATTCTGAATACATCGGCTTCGTCAAATTCGATTGAATTGGCTGTGGGTGAGGGGCAGATAACGGATGCCCGCCTTTCATTGACTGCTGATCTGACGCTATCGGCCAATAACGGCATTTCTGATCTGATTGATATTTCGATTGCTGCGGGCGTCTCGGCACAAGTGGCGGCTGTCAATTTGAACCGCCGTGAAATTCTTATTCAAAATCTATCTGGCAATACTTCACTTTTCCGAGTTGGCGCAACAACGGCGGCTTCGGCGCGCGGTGTCGAGCTCATGCCAGGTCAAACTTTGACGCTGGAAACCACTGCGGAAATTTGGGCTTTTAATTCGGATGCTGGCGCGCAATCGCTGGCGGTTGTCGAGGTGCTGAAATGAGTGGGATAGCGGGCGGCGGGGGTGCCTTTTCAAAGTTTGCAGAAAGTGGTGAATTTTCAATTGTCCTAGCTGGCTCTTTCACTTTTTTACATAACTTCGGGCAACCCATAAAAGGCTTTGAATTAGTCGCTCTGTGCAAAATTCCAGATTTAAATTATGTGGCAGGTGATGAGTTTTCGGCGTTTGCAAATTCAACTGGCGGTGATTTTTCAGTAATTGCAAAGGACGCAAATTCTATAAAGGTTTTGATGCCGGGGGCCGCTCCGTACTGGTCAACAGAATTGCCGCGCAGCGGCGGAAATATGACGCCAGCCAATTGGATGATGAAACTGAAAGTCTGGTCATGATTAAGCATTACTATAAAAAAACAACGGGCATATATCTGGGCCAGTTTGAAGAAAGTGACGCGCCGAAAGGGTCATCTGGAATTAATTCAGGGCCGCGCCACGCGCTCCAAGTCAGGCAGTCCGGTGCGTGGATTGATACGCCGGAATTACTCAAAAAAGAAGCCGTTTCTGAATTGGAGAAATCGGATATTGGAATGATCCGAGCATTTGAAGATTTACGGGATGTACTTATCCAAAAAGGGATTGTTTCAGAAAGTGATTTTACGCCGGTTGTGCAAGCAAAATTTACACGACGGAAAACTTTGAGAGGGCGGCTAAAGTGAAAAAAAATGCTTTAATCGTATTGGCTGGCTTGGCTGGTGTTTTCGCTGTTATGCACAATCGTGCGGTTGCGGCGGGCGCGGTTTTAAGCTTGTCTGCAGTTCAAAACTTAGCGGCGGCGGTGGGGCGGTATGGATTTAATGTATCGCCTCAAATGATCGTCCGAATTGCGTGGATTGAAAGTTCTTTTAATCCGTCTGCTTCGCGCTATGAGGACGCTCTGGGCGATGCGTCTACGGGTCTTATGCAAACGCTACTTTCGACGGCCCGGTGGCTGGCACGGGATATGGGATATTCAGCGTATGGGGTACCGGCCTTATCTGACCTGATGCGACCGGAAGTCTCTGTTTATTTCGGAGCGGCGTATCTGGATTATTTGAGCCGTTACCGCAATCAATCCCGATCTGAAGAATGGATGATCCGCGCTTATAACGGCGGGCCGGGATTCACAACCAATTCAACAAATAATTATTGGTCAAAGTATATGGCCGCAAAAAGCGAGGTGGGGTAATGCCGATTGTATGGATAATTCTGGGGGCCTTGGCGGGAACTCAAATGAAAGACGGCTTTGACCTTTTTTCAAGTGAGGATACTGGGACCGGCGTTCCGAAGGTGGTCATGGTCGGGTTGGCTCTGTTCGGCGGCTGGATGATCTGGAAAAAGGTCAAGTAATGGAATTTGATATCTCTGCCCTGTTTACTGCCGGGTCAAATCTGGCACTTCTGGGCGTAATTGTGAAACTGTTGCTGAAAATGGATCGGCGGCTGGTAATTTTAGAAACTAAATTTGAGGGGTTGAAAAATGGAAAAATTTTTGAAACGGCTATCTGAACCGTCTACATATGCGGGCTTGGCTGCTGTTATTTTTGGAGTTGGTGAGGTGGCAAAGCTCGATTATAGCGAGCAAGTTGCGCAAACGGTTGAGGTCGTGGGGCAAGGTATCGTTGCTGGTGGCGGAAGCACACAGAGCCTTATAACTGGGGCGGTCGGTTTGCTTGGCGGTATTCTCGCAATCTTCATGCGTGAAAAGTCATAAATAATGGCGCTGGCAAGGCAAATACCTGAAAGCGGCTATCAGCGATCTGGATGGCTATCTATGGATGCCATGGCGCGTGGAATTTTTCTTGAGGAAGTTCTTGCGTCCGATCCGCGATTTGAAGTGCGGGGGCAGATCAATTATGAGGATAGCCGGGAGCCGCTTTTAACCGAAAAAGCTACGGGTCTTTTTGTCACAATTGCCGGTGAAATTGTTCAGGCAAGGGGTGAGCCGTTGGTTGTCACAATCAATGGCTCTGTCGCGGCGGTTGCGGGGGGTGGCTTGTCTCCGGTCATTTTACTCGCAATCGCTGCACTTATTTTAATGGGGGTAAAGGTATGAAAGTGAAACGTAAGGCAAACGGCCAGTTTAAGAAAACGGCCAGTAAAAAAGTGATGACTTATAAGTTGGTGAGAAAAGCGGGTAGGATGCGGCGGGTTAAGGTCTAACCTGAAGATTCGGGGCTGTTTAACATAAAAGGACTATGAAATAAGCGTTTTCATAGTCCTTTTTTTTGTCGAATTGTCAGTAAAACGAGAGACTTAGAGCAATTTGTTAATTTTGCGATTTTTCTAGCTGTTTTACCTGACTTTGACAATTTGATAATTTTTGCGGTGCGGTCGGCTCGAAACTGTTCTGCCTGATTGCGTTTGGCAAGCTCGAAATGCGCTTCGACCCAGATCAATTTTATGCCCGTTTGTGTTGCAATTTCAGCACAGGCGGCATTTTTATTTATTCCAGATTTTACTAATTCAAAGGCTTTTTGACCGGCTATCAGCATCTTTTTGCGCTCTATAAATTCCAGTTTTTCGGCTTCTTCGCGGTCAATTCTACGGCGGTTTTTGTCTTGTGCCAGCCGCCGGAACTGGGCGGCTTGGGCCTCGAAATAATCGGCCATAATATAGCATTGTTTTACTGAAATTTGCTCTGTTGTGGCAGAAATTGAATTGCTTGAAATCATTGGAACGCTACTATTATTTTACTGTTACAGGTACAACGCACAATAGAATGTAACTTTACAAATAAAGTCTTAATCCCGCGCAAAAAAGTATGAACAATATTTTCCATAATATATATTATGCGCTAAAATGATTTGGATATAAATCCCCGTAAATTTCACGGTATCTACATATATACTCATCCCTCGCAGCATTTCCCTCTCACTTCTCGATTTTTGGCAGGTCCTGCCATTTTTCATCAAAGACAAGGTCCTCAAGCGATAATCGTTTGCGCCAGCCCTTCACTTGCAGCTCCGGCTCTTCATAAAGCTCGTCCACATAGCCCACGCACAGATACGCGATGATTTCGATATGGTCCGGGATACCCAACAGCGCCCGCAGATCGGCGTCATGATAGATACTCACCCATCCGATACCGATTCCTTCGGCCCGTGCCGCCAGCCAGAGATTTTGTACGGCGCAAACGGTGCTGTATAAATCCATTTGCGGATTATGGGTCCGCCCCAGAATAACCTTGCCGCCGCGCGTACGGTCACAGGTAATACAGATATTCAGGGGTGATTTACGAATACCTTCGAGTTTCAGGCTTTGATACAGGCTTTTTTTCTTGGCATCGAACATGTCCGCCGCCTCGTCATTGGCGCGGCTGAACGCCTGCCATATTTTCTGGCGCATCTGTGGTGCGCGGACAAGGATAAAGTTCCAGGGCTGCATGAACCCCACCGACGGTGCATGATGGGCCGCCTGCAAAATCCGTAGCAGTGCACCCGGGTCAATGGCATCGGGTAGAAACTGATCGCGCACATCACGGCGCGAAAAAATCGCTTTATAGACCGCATCACGCTCAGACTGCGTAAATTTACCTGCCGCCGCCAGTTTGTCTGAATTAGTGTCCTGCATAGCCTGTACTTTCTGCGATACTTTCATGAAAAGGACTATTCGGCATCCCCGAAAATAATATCCTCAATTTCCTCGGCTGTCTCCATGGTCAGTAATTTCTCTGCCAAATCATAGGTATAACCATTACGAACCAGTGTCAGCAGCTCTTTTTGTAAACGATCTGACTGAGTGTCAGGGTCCTTGAACGGGCCAAACCGGCGCTTGCGGATATATTTTGCCGCCCCGATCCGATCCGTATAACCCTCGGTTTCCACAAGTTCCGTCATTGCGTGGTCCGAGTGCCCTTCTGTCAGCCCCAGCGAAAACAGCTTGCCTTCGATTTGACGCTTGGATTTACCGTAACGGGACATGGCACGCGCCTTGTCATCGGCATATTGCTGATCATCGAGGAGCCCTGCCCTGACCAGCTTTTCAATTTCAACATCAATAAGCGCAAAAACTGTATCAGCGTCCAGATCATGAAACTCAATTGCCCGGGCATTTTTTGAAAAAAGATGACGGCGCAGTTTCAGGGTTGTGGTCGCAAACCGGTCCAGATACCGCAACGCCTGTTCGCGCAGCAGTCTGGGAGTTACGTCTTTGGGCGGGCGTTTTGGCCGCGGCTTTTTCTTTTTGTCATCAAATTCGTCCATCGCAGCATTTTAACGCCAAAATGCAGCAGCGGGGAGTGAATTTTTTAATTGAGCGGGCCGCTGACTGAGCCAGACACTGACCAGAACAATCCCCATACCGAGCATTTGCAAGATGCCCAACCCCTGCCCTAACACAATCCAGCCAAGTAAAACTGCGGTCATTGGGCTGAACAGGCCAAGGGTTGCCACGCCAGCCGGCTCCAGTCTCGCGATGCCTCGAAACCACAGAAAATAGGTAAAAGCCGCCCCGATCAACCCCAAATAGGCAAAGCCCGCAATATTGCGCCCCGTCAGCGGCGGCAACGATGGCTCAAACCAGAAAGCCAACGGCAATAGAAGAACCCCGCCTGCGGTCAATTGCCACGCTGTAAAGGTTAGCAAAGAGGCCTTTGGTTGCCATTTTCGGGTCAGAATCGTTCCGGCGGCCATTGACAATGCCCCGCCCAACCCTGCCACAATCCCAACCGGATCAAGGGCAATAGCCGTTGGTGATAAAACCAGCAATGCCACCCCGGCAAGTCCGGCGATGGCGGCCATAACCGCAACAAGGCGAACCGCAGTGCCAAGCGCAAGCCGGGCCAGAAATACAACAATCAACGGCTGGGCCGCCCCCAATGTTGCCGCCACGCCACCGGGCAGACGATAGGCTGCGACAAATAACAAGGTCCAGAAAATCGAAAAATTCAGGGCACCGAGTACCATAATCCGCCCCCACCAGCGGCCTTTGGGCAATTGGCCCCCCAGAAGCAACAGCAAAAGACCCGCCGGCAGGGCGCGTAAAAACGCCACTGTCAGCGGATACCCTGCCGGTAAGAGTTCTGTTGTCACCAGATAGGTGCTGCCCCAGATTGCCGGGGCCAGGGCTGTCAGTATCAAGTCGCTCATCTTATGGCGGTCGGGGTTGGTCATCATTTTTTCCTTATTTATCTCGATATCAAGATAAAATATTAAATCTTGACGTCAAGATAAATATTGGTGACACTTGTCACATGGATCACATTGATAGAATTATTGAACAATGGGCCCGCGAGCGGCCCGATCTGGACACCGCGCCGATGGCCCTTATCGGGCGGATCAAACGGATTTCAAGTTATCTGGCGCACGGCATGGGGGAGACTTTTGCCAAGCATGCCCTCAATGCCGCCAGTTTCGATGTTCTGGCAACATTGCGCCGTTCAGGCGCCCCTTACGCGCTCTCCCCGGGTGACCTGATGGCCTCGACCATGGTAACATCAGGCACCATGACCAACCGTATTGACCAACTGGTCAAATCTGATCTGGTTGCCCGCATCCGTAACCCCGAAGATGGGCGCAGCTTTCTCATTTCCCTGACCGATCAGGGATTCGAACTGATTGAGCGGGTTGTCACAGAACATGTAAATACCCAGAAACAGCTGGTAGCAGGACTAACAAAAGAACAGCGCCAGAGCCTTGATCTGGCGCTGCGTAATTTTCTTGCTGCGCTGGAACCAGATTAAACCGGCAGCGGAACCGGGAAAGTTTCAACAGGAGACCGGCGAAGATATTTGATCCTTTGATCTTGCCATTCCTGATATTGAGGACCGGCAAACTGAGCGTGTAGATAGCTTTGCCAATAAAAATCCCACCGCCGTGAAAAGCGGCGCCGAATGCCGATAAAAACCGTTCGGCTATTCTCCTTTGTTGCGCAATATATTTGCGGTGAAAACAGACAAAATCGCTTTTGCGGATACTCGCGAGGAATGACGGTCGTCACCATATTCATTAATTGCTCGGGAGGAATATGATAAATGACGGGATCAGGCCCGTGGCTAATGGCAAGGGTGCATCCGCTCAGCTCGGCGGTGAAAAAAACCGGTGCGCGGCCCCCAGATGGACCGCCGGTGGTATAGAACGCGCCCTATAAGGTGCCCAGAATGCCGCGATGGGATGAGAGCGCCAATGCTGCTGCAATTGATCATCGGCACTGTTATTATCACTGTTCTCATTACTGTAAAAACCCAGCTCTATCACAGGAATTCTGCGAGGCACAGCGCGGCTATTGTCCAGTCCCTGATCCTTCGACAGCCAAAAGCAATAACCGCCCCCACCCCCGACGCGCTGATTGCTATCACTTATCGGGATACGAACCAGATGCTGCGCAAAAAATCGCAACGGGCTGCATTTAAAGGAAAAATTCAATCCTCCTGCCATTTCACACCTGTTGATCAGTATACTGGCAAATATAATCTACGTCTGGCACGTTATGACGCCGTGGGTTGGAGGCTTCTGCACGTTGTTCGTGCTGTAAACGTTGTTCATGCATTGCACGTTGCTCATATGCTTGCGCCTGAAATTGCCACTCGTTTGACCCTGTTTTAAAACCAAAAATATTGGCGTTCCCAAGTGACGAATAAAATTCGCGAATATAGAACCGGCACAAATTCCCCAGATGGTCACGGGCAAGCCTGCCTTTTTGATCTTCGGTTAAACCTGCTGCGATATGCATCACCTTGACATCACCGCGATGACCATTTCCACCAATCCCGAACTGGCACCCGCTTAACGAATGGGTAAACATGAATTTCGGATCACCAGTCAAAGAGGCACAGAGCACCCGTCCGGACATATAGGGTAGATAATGCGCTTTGATGGGATGCGAGTGCCTGCGCGCGCCAGAATTATCGTAACGATCCAGTTCAACCACAGGAATCGGTTGATATTCACCGGTTTCCAGCAATTTTACAGCAGTCTGCGGCCCCCCATCATATGTTTTGGCAGGCTTGAAGGTAAAATCACCGATAAAAGGATTTATCCGTCGGCCAAAGCGGCCATCAAATCTATCTTGCAGCACAAGATTTTTTTTCAAAAACTCGGCAGGGTTTTGTAAAAATCGTCTATTGAGACCACCACTCATTATATTTCCCCAAAATCAATTAAAAGTTGTATATTAGAAATAAAACACATCTTTCAAGGGATTATTTAAACTTCCATCAGCTTTGTCATAGCTCTTTTGCCATTGCCCTGCGGGTGCATCCGGCTAAACTGCGCCCCTGGACATTCTTTACAAAGGTTTTGACATCGTGCCCCTTTCCGACAGCAGCTCCCCCATCGAAACCCTTCTGGAAATCATGAGCCGCCTGCGCGATCCCGACAGCGGATGCCCGTGGGATATCGAGCAAAGCTTTGCCACCATTGCCCCGCACACCATCGAAGAAGCCTATGAGGTGGCCGAAGCCATCGCCGATAATGATATGGAGGAGCTGAAATCAGAATTGGGAGATCTGATGTTTCAGGTTGTCTTCTATGCCCAGATGGCCAAAGAGGATGGCGCCTTTGATTTCAATTCAGTGGTCGAAGCTATCAATGCCAAAATGATCCACCGACATCCACATGTTTTTGGCGACAAAACCATCGATAACGCCTCGGCGCAGCTGGTGGCATGGGAGGAAACCAAAGCCGCCGAGCGGGCCGCCAAAGCCGCAAAATCCGACCGGCCTGACTCAGTCCTTGGCGGGGTATCCAAAGCCCTGCCCGCCCTGTCTCGCGCCATCAAGTTACAAAATCGAGCGGCACGGGTCGGCTTTGACTGGCCTGATACGGCTCCCGTCTATGACAAGATTGCAGAAGAACTGGCCGAGTTCAAAGTCGAGGTTGAACAAAATTCTCCGCAAGAGAGGCTTGAGGACGAGTTTGGAGATTTACTGTTCGCCGTGGTCAATCTGGGCCGTCATCTGGGGGTTGATGCGGAAAACTCTCTTGCCAGCACCAACCGGAAATTCACCCGCCGCTTTGAACGTATTGAAGAAATTCTGCATGAAGACGGCAAAACACCCGCCCAGAGCAATCTCGACGAAATGGACGCCCTGTGGAGACGCGCCAAAACCGAAGAGAAAAAATAAGCGTAGGGGTACTCCCGGATATCACCGTATCATTGAAATCAAAAAGTTAAAAAACCGCAACCAACAGGCCAGAACTGGTTATCTGATCCCTACAGGCATTTTTTCGAGGCGGCCTAGATTTTCAGGGGAAAATTTGACGCGGAGCTCAACGCCCTCGTCAGTGTCTTCACGTTCGAGCACCGTGCCATGCCGGTATATCCACGACAAGGACGCGCCATCTTCGGGCGGGATGGTGATGATCAGTATTTTCTGGTTGCGGGTGATTTGAACTTCAACACGGGCGAGAAATTCATCAACTCCCTCGCCGGTGACGGCGGACATGCCCAGCAGTTCGTCCCGCCGATCGCATTCGTTGAGGATAATTTCCTTTTCCTCATCCATGAGCAAATCAAGCTTGTTCAGCACCTCGATATAACGGTCTTTTTCCGCAACATCGATGCCAAGGCGTTTCAAAACCTTGAACACATCCTGCTTCTGCGCCTCGGTATCGGTATGGGTGATATCGCGCACATGGACGATCAGATCGGCTTCCAGCACTTCTTCCAGGGTTGCCCGAAAGGCTGCCACCAGTTCTGTGGGCAGATCAGAAATAAAGCCGACTGTGTCTGACAGGATAACGGTTTGTCCGCCCGGCAAGTCAATTTTGCGCATGGTCGGATCAAGGGTCGCAAACAATAAATCCTTGGCAAACACATTTGATTGGGTCAGGCGATTGAACAGGGTTGATTTTCCGGCATTGGTATAACCCACAAGCGCCACAATCGGATAAGGCACTTTCTTGCGCTTGGAGCGGTGCAATTCGCGGGTTCGAACGACGGTCTCCAGTTGGCGCTTGAGCTTGATAATACGCTCGTCAATCAACCGGCGGTCAATTTCAAGTTGAGACTCGCCGGGTCCCCCCAGAAAACCGGCACCACCGCGCTGACGTTCCAGATGTGTCCAGGAGCGGACAAGCCTTGTGCGCTGATAGGACAGATGCGCCAGCTCGACCTGTAAAACACCTTCACGGGTCTGGGCGCGATCGCCAAAAATTTCCAGAATAAGACCGGAGCGGTCCACGACTTTACATTGAATACTGCGTTCAATATTGCGTTGCTGAACGGGGCTGACCTGACCGTCAATAATCACCACGTCGATGTCATTGGCTTTGATAAAGTCTGCATATTCTTTCAGCTTTCCCGACCCGAATAAAGTACCGGGTTTTGGCGCAGAAAGAGGAACAACCTCGCTATGAACCACATCCAGGGCAATGGCCGCCGTCAGTGAGACAGCCTCGGCCAGACAGGCCTGCGGGTCACGGCTGCTTCTGGCAGCTCCGCGCTTCAAAAAAGGGTGCAAGACAAGCGCCCTGTCACCGGAGCGCGATGTCTCGCGCTCGTTCTCGTTATCCATAAGTTACCGTCCGGCGGTTAAACCTCACCATATGAGGTTTATTCAGCGGTCGGATCATATAGCTGGATCGGTGTGGCAGGCATAACAGTCGATATCGCATGTTTATAGACCAGTTGGTCCTGCTTATCGCGCCGCAATGTTACACAAAAATTATCAAAGGCACTGATCGCCCCTTGCAGTTTGACGCCATTTACCAGAAAAATGGTAACCGGAACGTTATCTTTGCGTACTTTATTCAAGAATACGTCTTGAACATTCAGTGATTTCTCAGAGGCCATTTAGCCGTCTCTTTCTTGTTATTGAATTTAACCTTCAAATTCTTTCAGCCTGTTATCCAGACAATAGATAATGTTATTCTTCCGAAAGGCAAAAAGTTACCCTCACATAAGGTTCTAACCGGAAAAACACAAGCCTTTTCAAGCTGGAAATCCAAAATAACGCTACTTTCCTTTATGTTTTCCTAATAACTCTGTTTTTTTACAAATTAAACCACATTAATCGGTCATGTATTTCTTGAAAATGCGGCGCAGATTATTGGAAATGCTCCCGGGCTTGCCATTCCCGATAACCTTGCCATCAACCTCGACAACCGGCTGTACATAGGATGACGAACTGGTCAGAAACACCTCACGGGCATTCCGTAATTCATCGGCACTGAATGATCGCAGTTCAACTTTGATTCCTTCAGCCGCCAACAAGCCCAGCAAATCGGCGCGGGTAATTCCGGACAGGATAGAATGACTGGCAGCACGCGTAACCAGCGTCCCGTCCTGATCTACCATCCATGCATTGGTGGAGCTGCCTTCGGTGACGAACCCGTCCGCATCCACTTGAAAGGCTTCATAGGCCCCCTGCTCTGTTGCTGCCTGCTTTGCCAGAATATTGGGCAGAAGCGAGACAGATTTGATATCACAGCGGCCCCAGCGAATATCAGGGACCGTAATCACTGCCACGCCTTTTTCTGCTTTCATCTCGGCTTTCTCTGGCGAGGTGCGTTTTGCGGTCATGACCAGTGATGAATGGGCATCTGCTGGAAACGGATGATCGCGCGGGGCGACACCACGGGTAATCTGCATATAGATAATTCCGTTTTCAACCCCGTTGCGGCGCAGGACCTCACGCATGACCAACTGCATGGGCCGGCGCTTCATAGGCTCTGCCATTTGCAATTCATCCATACTGCGCCACAGGCGGTCCAGATGGCCATCCTCGCCAATCAGCTTGTTATTCACAACCGGAACAACCTCATACACGCCATCGGCAAACTGATAGCCCCGATCCTCGATATGCACTGCGGCATCCAGATGCGGAACATATTGACCATTAACATACGCAATTCGAGACATACTATACCTGCCTTATCGCCGCCACAGCGCCGGATTGAAAAGAGCCAGAACAGCAAAAAACTCCAGCCGTCCGATTAACATTGTAAAACCTAACAGTATCTTAGCCATATCAGGCAGTTGAGAATAGGACGAAATTGCGGCCCCCATGCCATTTTGCCCGAACATGGCCGAATTGATCGCCGCCCCGGCATTGGCCAGATTGGCACTGGCCAGCGCAATGGCGGCTTGCACGTCCAGACCGCTTAAAGACAGGCCTATAGAGACAAAAACAATACTGAACGCATAAAAGGCAAAAAACGCCCAGGTTGCCAGAATCTGTTCTTTGGTAATGGTATCTTTTGCATATTTCATCAAGATAACCGCACTGGGAAAACTCAGGCTTTTAACTTCTGCCATCATCAGTTTCATTAACAGGGCAATGCGCATCAGTTTGACCCCGCCCGCCGTCGAGCCGGTAGAACCGCCAATACTCATAGCGATAAAAAGCAACATCAACGTTCCTGTCGGCCAGAAGATTGCCCCCGTATCGGTTACAGGGGGCATCACATAACCGGTGGTGGTCAGGAACGAGACCGTATTGAAAATGCTGTAACGCAATGTCTGGGCAATACCCATATCGGTTTCAACATTCATCATCACCATCATGGCAAGAACGATGGTGACAAAAACATAGATCAGATACCGGTATTCGGGATTTTTAAAATAGGCCTTGCGGTCGCCATTGAAAAAGCCCCAATGCAGCGCAAAATTGATCGCCCCAATGAACATGAAAACGATCAGGATCAATTCGGTAAAGCGACTGTTGAAAATTTCCTGCCCGCTATTGGTAACCGTGAAACCGCCCGTGGATATCGTCGTAAAGCCGTAATTCAACGCATTAAAGGCCGACATCCCCGAAAACCACAGCAAAACGATACAGATACCGGTCAGGATAGCATAAATATTAAGCGTGGAGATCACCGCATAGCGCACCCGGCGCGACAGGCGGCGGCGGGTACTTTTGGCGAGGGCACCGCTGAGTGGGCTGCTGCCGGGCATGGAGACCGCCGTTGCCAGAATGGAGACCAGCACAATCAATGAAAAGCCGCCAAACCACTGAATAAGGGATCGCCATAAAAGCACAGCCCGCGGCAATTGATCCAGATTGTCCAGAATGGAGGCACCATTGGTGGTAAAACCGGAAATAGCCTCGAAATAAGCATCCAGAAGCCCCGATACCGTGCCCCCCAGATAGAAGGGCAAGCCCGCAAAGGCCGGGACAACGGTCCATACCAGAACAGCCACCAGAAAGGTATCCCGCTGATTGAGAGAACGCGCTTCCCCACGGCTGGCAAAAATAAGACCGCCGCCAAAGAACAGGGTCACAATCGACGAGATAAAAAAGGCCGTGGCGGTAACGGTTGTCGGCTCGTCCAGAGCAAACAGGACAGGGACCAACATCAATGCTGACAGCAATGACAGCGCCCACCCCAAAATTGTCATGACAGGACTGAACAGCATGGCCTAGAAAAATTCCAGACTGACAGAGAACATCTCTTCCACTTTACGAACCGCATTGCGCAAAGCAAAGATAACAACCCGGTCTTTGGTTTTGATAATCGTACTGCCGCGCGGAATGATCACTTCGCCATCACGCAAAATAGCACCGATGATCGTGCCTTGCGGTAGTTTCACATCCCGAAGCTCTTTGCCTACCAGCTTCGATGTTTCAAGCGCTTCGCCTTCCACCACTTCGGCGGCGCCATCCTGAAAGGAATGCAGGCCACGAATACGTCCCCGGCGAATATGACGCAAAATTTCAGAGACCGTCGTCGCGCGCGGGTCAACCACCACGTCAATGCCAAGGCTGGTCATCAGATTGGAGAAAACAGGGTTGTTAATGAGGGTAATAGCACTTTCGCCGCCCTGCCCCTTCGCCAGCAAGGAAGACAGGATATTCACCTCGTCATCATTGGTCAGGGCAACAACGGTTTCCGCATGCCCCACATTGGCTTCGTTGAGGATTTCAGGATCAAGGGCATCTCCTGCCAGAACAATGACATTTTCCAGCTGTTCCTGAATAAACTCGGCTCGCTTCACACTGGTCTCGATGACCTTCAGTGACACATTGGACATGTCCTGTTCGATGATCCGGGCCAGATGAAGGCCAATATTACCGCCACCGATAATAACAATGCTGCGCGCTTCCTGCTCTTCATGACCGAAAAGCGGCATGGCGCGGCTCACATGACTGGCATCGGCGGTAAAATAAACCTCGTCCCCAGGGAACATCTGGTCAGTGCTGGTCGGTACGATCATATTGCCCATGCGGTTAATACCGACAACAACAATATTGAGATCGGGAAACAACTCGGTCAACTGGCGCAACGGCGTGTTGACGATGGGACAGCTTTCATCAAGACGCACTCCGATCACCTGCACCATACCATCGGCAAAGGACACCATATCAAAGGCGCCCGGCACTTTCAGACGGCGACCAATGGCGCGGGCTACCTCAACTTCCGGTGAAATAATAACATCAATGGGCAAGTTATCGCGGCTGTATAAATCGGACCACATGGGCAGCAGATATTCCTGCGACCTGATCCGCGCCACCTTTTTTGGGACACCAAACAATGAATGAGCCACCTGACAGGCAATCATATTGACTTCATCGCTATAAGTAACCGCAATTAGCATATCTGACTCTGCGGCCCCGGCAGCTTCGAGGATTTCCGGATGCGACGCATGCCCTACCATTCCCCGAACATCCAGATCATCCCCGATTTTACGAACCAGATCGGCATTCTGATCGATCAGGGTGATATCGTTGCCTTCACGGGCAAGTTGCCGGGCTATATTCGAGCCGACCTGACCCGCGCCACATACAATCACTTTCATGTTTTCACATCCTCATCCTGCCCTGTTCGGGTAAGACTATTCTGTATCTTTGGCCTTGTCATTATTATGAATGCCCAGTGATTTGAGTTTCCGGTGCAAGGCTGATCGTTCCATACCAACAAATGTCGCCGTCCGCGAGATATTTCCGCCAAAACGATTAACCTGTGCTTCAAGATACTCTTTCTCGAAACGCTCGCGGGCATCGCGCAGGGACAAGGTCATGATTTCTGTCTGGTCACTGTTTTTCCCCGACATCATGGAATTTGCCGCCCCGGCATCGGATGGAATCATATCCGCTGTAATAATGCTGGTGCGATCTCCGGTTTCCAGAATCATGATTTGTTCAATCACATTTTTTAACTGCCGCACATTCCCCGGCCAGTTGGACGCCTGCAAAGTTGCGATGGCATCTTCACCGATTTTACGAACCGGCAGACCGGCACTTTTGGAAAAACGGCTAATAAAATGACGGGCCAGCGGCGCAATGTCTTCGGCCCGCTCACGCAGCGACGGGATATGCAGGGGAACAACACTCAGGCGATGGTACAAATCTTCGCGAAAGCGGCCTTGCGTCATTGCCTCTTGTAAATCCTGACTGGAGGACGAGACCACCCGTGCGTCAACCTTGACCTTGTCACTGCCGCCAACACGCTGAAAAGACTGATCGACCAAAACCCGCAATATTTTGCCTTGTGTTTCTAGAGGCATATCCGCCACTTCGTCGAGAAATATGGTGCCGCCATGGGCCTGTTCCAACAAGCCGCGCCGCGCGCCCTTGGTGGAATTCAAATGCCCTTCTTCCACACCGAACAGCTGGATTTCCAGTAATTCCGGCGCCATGGTCGCCGCATTCAGCACCACAAAAGGCCCGTCTGCCCGCAAGGACTTGGCATGTATCATCCGTGCAACGACTTCTTTGCCCACACCGGATGCCCCGGTAATCATCACCCGGCTGTTGGTTGGTGCCACCCGGTCAACAGATTGTTCCAGCAGCATCATTACGTTCGAGCGGCAAACCAGTGTTTGCGTGGTCCCGTCTGTTTTCTCACGCAATTCTTCAAGTTCCCGGCGCAAACGCGAGGCTTCCAGTGCCCGCTCCACGACCTGTATCAAGCGATCTGCCTTGAACGGTTTTTCGATGAAATCATAGGCGCCGATTTTAATGGTATTAACCGCCGTTTCAATATTGCCATGTCCCGAAATCATGATCACCGGAAGATCAGTATGTTTCTTGCGAATTTCCTGCAAGATTTCGATACCATCCAACTCGCTGCCGCGCAGCCAGATATCCAGAATGACAAGATTGGGCCGACGGTTATCAACTTCGGACAGGCATTCGGTGCTATTGGCAGCTTCCCGGGTCTCATAGCCCTCATCCTCCATAATACCGGCGATCAACTCGCGAATATCGGCCTCATCATCAACAATTAAAATGTCCGCGGACATGATTATCTATTCCCTGCTGCTTTCTGGAGTTCCAGTTTATAAAAAATAACTTGTATCTTGGCACCGGGGCCCGTATCGGCATCCATCAACGTCAAACTCCCCCCGTGCTCTTCCATAATTTTACTAACAATCGCAAGCCCGAGCCCTGTACCTTTTTCCCGGTGTGTCACATAAGGCTCGGTCAGACGGCTGCGGTTTTCATCCGGTAATCCCCGGCCATTATCGGTAATTTCAACAATCAGCTGCATCTCGTTTTCAATGATCCTGACTGAAACACGCCCCCGTTCCAGTTCTGCCGGGTCCCCATCCCGCCCTTCAATAGAGTCAGATGCGTTCTGTAACAGATTTGTGAAAACCCGGGTCACTTGCGGCACATCGATCTGGCACAAGGCCGTCGGCAGATCATCGGCTATTTCATAGTCAATTTCCGGATGCGCCACTTTTTGTAAAAACAGGGCTTCTTCCAGAATACGGCTCAATTGTTCCGGTTTGAAGTCAGGGGCAGGCATGCGGGCAAAAGAGGAAAATTCATCCACCATCTGACCGATATCACCGACCTGACGAATGATGGTATCGGTGCATTTGTTAAATGTATCTATATCGCTGGTAATTTCCTTGCCATATTTGCGCCTGATCCGCTCCGCTGCCAATTGGATCGGGGTCAGCGGGTTCTTGATCTCATGGGCAATACGGCGGGCAATATCCCCCCAGGCTGCCATGCGCTGGGCCGAGACAAGCTCGGTAATCTCGTCAAGGGTTACTACGAAACCTTCAACACCGGACGATGATATCTGCGCAGCGATCCGCACAAGCAGGTGATGATGCGCTGGTGTGGTTTGAAGATGGACCTGTGACTGGGCAATGCGCGAGGGGCGCTCCTGCACTTCATGCAGTAATTCCATCAATTGCGGAGCGATTACTTTCAGCGACTGACCAATCATGGCCTCGGGTTCAATCCCCAAAAGAGTGCCTGCGGTTCTGTTGGGCAAGGTCACAACTCCGTTTTTGTCCAGTCCGATCACTCCGGCTGAGACACCAGAGAGCACCGTTTCCGTAAACCGGCGGCGATCATCAAGCTGACTATTTGTGGTCTCCAGTTCTTCGCGCTGCGATTGAAGCTCATCGGTCATACTGTTGAAGGCACGGCTCAACAGCGCCATTTCATCATATGCACTGCTCTCGTCCACCTTGGTTTGCAAATCTCCGGCCCGAACCCTTTCCGCTGCATTCAGCAGCCCTTCAATGGGAGTGACCAGCTTTGATGAAATGGCAAGGGCAAACCAGACTGCCGCCAGTACAACCAGCAACGAGATAATAATAAAGATAACCGCAAACTGGATCTGGATACCAAACCCTTCTTCTTTGAGCCGGTTATAGTCGGCAGTTGCCTTGCGGGTGCGCTCTATGCGGTCAAGAATACGCGGATCAATATAGCGGCTAACGAACAAGTAACTGTCCAGCATCCGGTCAATACGGACCAATGCCCGAACCCGGTCATCTTCTTCGTTAGCGACAATAACCACATCGGTTGTATCGGCTTTTTCAAACATATCCGGAGACATCTGATCAAATTCAACCAGAAAGCTGAGGCTCGACTGGGCAATAATGCGCCTATTACCGTCAACAACAATGGCTTCACTCAAGTTACGTGCGGTCACCTGATCCGTTAGAAAGCGATTTAAAAAGCCCGGCTTTTGCAAAATTTCAATGGGGATACGGTTGATATTGGCTGCCATTCCCAAGGCATCAGCCCGCACATTCTGAATATGTTCCTTGATATAGGCATCGGCCACGGCAGACGATTCAGAGACAGCAATCCCCACCGGTTCGGAAAACATTTTCTGGAAATAGATATTGAAAAACAAGGCCGAAAAAATAGCCACCATCAAGGCGGGCGCCACTGCGATCAGCATGAACTGCCGCACCACACGCCGATGCATATTGCTCCCCGCTTTACCGGTTTTCTGGCGGCGCCACATACGCATCAACCGCTGGCTGACAAGGGCGGCCAGAATAATCAGAAGAACAACGTCCAGAATAACCAGGATACGGGTAATTTGCGTATCATCCCCGGTCAGGGATCCATAGGTGGCAATCCCGCTGGCAATAGCCAGCAAAGCCACAGCAAAAGAGCTTTTGGGGCCAAGACCGATCTTGCGCGCCCACCGCATGAGCGCCTTGCCACGGTCTTCTATTTCCTGAGATGCTTGCATCACATATCCGCGCGGACTATGAAGTTCTGCAAACGCTTAAAGCCGCAAATAACTGTCCCCAATCCTAAAGTTAGTCTTATTAGCCACATTTGTGGCATTTAAGCATCACTTTAGGCCACGAACAACCTGAATATCAAGCTCTCTGATCTTTTTTCGCAAAGTATTTCGATTGAGCCCCAACAAATCGGCTGTCCTGATCTGATTGCCATTGGTCGCGTCCAGCGACAGGGTTATCAACGGACGTTCAATCTCGCGCAATACCCGCTCATATAAGCCCGGGGGTGGCAGACTTCCCGGATGCGCGGCAAAATATTTGGCGATATGGCGCTCCACCGCATCCCCCAGACTTTCATCTCCCGGCACCACATCTGCCGCCGGGATATTGGCCATGGGCTGCAACTCCATGCCAACGATTTTGGCATCGATAATTTCCTCGGAATACAGCGCGACCAGTCGCTGCACCAGATTTTCCAGCTCGCGCACATTTCCGGGCCATTTATGCTTTTTCAGAACCTCGAAAGCTTCGGCATCCAGGCTTTTAACCGGCATTCCCTCTTCTTGCGTCAAGGTCAGAAAATGCCGGACCAGATCGGGAATATCCTCCGTCCGCTCGCGCAACGGCGGCAAGCGCAACGGCACCACATTCAAGCGGTAGAACAAGTCTTCCCGAAACAACCCCTGGCGCACAAACTGGCGCAAATCCCGGTTTGTCGCCGCAATAATTCGCACATCTGTCTTCAACGCCGTCCGCCCGCCAACTGTTGTATATTCACCCTGTTGCAAAACCCGCAGCAAACGGGTTTGGGCCTCCAGGGGCATATCACCGATTTCATCGAGAAACAGTGTTCCCCCCTGAGCCTGCTCGAAACGGCCAATGGCACGGGAATCTGCACCGGTAAACGCACCTTTTTCATGACCAAACAATTCGGACTCGATCAGTTCCTTGGGGATCGCCGCCATATTGATAGCCACAAAAGGGCCATTTTTACGTTTGCCATATTCATGCAGAGCCCGCGCCACCAACTCTTTGCCGGTGCCGCTTTCGCCAGCAATCATCACGGTCAGATCAGTGCCCATCAATCGGGCCAGAACCCGGTAAATTTCCTGCATGGCCGCAGAACGTCCGATGAGCGGAATTTTACTGTCTTCATCCTCGTCGGTGTTCGTCTTGTCGGCGGCAACTTTGCGCGGTTTGGACAAGGCCCGTTCCACCACTTGCAGCAATTCTTTCAAATCAAAGGGCTTGGGCAGATAATCATAAGCGCCGCGCTCAGTCGCTTTGATGGCCGTCAGCAGGGTGTTTTGCGCGCTCATGACGATAACCGGCATCTCTGGCCTGATTTTCTTCAGGCGCGGCAACAGATCAAGACCGTTTTCATCAGGCATCACCACATCGGTCAGCACCAGATCACCCGCCCCTTCAAGCACCCAGTTATACAAGGTTGCCGCATTGCCGGTTGAGCGCACCGTATAATTTGCGCGGGACAATGCTTGATCAAGCACGGTGCGGATACTCTGGTCGTCATCAGCGACTAATATTGTTCCAGCCATACCTTACTCTTCTTTCAGTTGCGGGACATGATAGACCGGCAGACGGATCAGGAAACGCCCGCCGCTGGTGCTGCTGTCATATTCAATAATACCCCCGTGATCGCCGACAATTTTGGCAACCAGTGCCAACCCCAGCCCGCTGCCGCCGGTTTTGGTGGTAACGAAGGGATCAAAAATATGCGGGCGCAATTCGTCGGAGACACCGGGTCCGTTATCGCGTACCCCCACTTCAAGGGGCAATTGCACGCGCCCAGAGGCTCCGGGAACAGCAAGACGGACACCCGGCCTGTAGGCCGTGGTCAGGGTAATCTCTCCGCCATCTTCCGGCACTGATTCAGCGGCATTCTTCACAAGGTTGAGCAACACCTGAACCAGCTGATCGCGATTGCCATAGACCAATGGCAAGGAGGGATCATATTGTTCTGAAAAGCGGATTTTCTTGCCAAACCCGTTGCGCGCAATCAGCCGCACATGTTCCAGAACTTCATGAATATTGACGGCTTCGCGTTCGATAGGGCGATCATCGGAGAAGGCTTCCATCCGGTCGACAATGGCACAAATCCGGTCGGTTTCATCGCAAATCAGGCGGGTCAGCGCTCTGTCTGCATCCGACGCTGTCATTTCCAGCAACTGCGCCGATCCCCTGATCCCCGATAACGGATTTTTTACTTCATGGGCAAGCATGGACGCCATGGCAGTGACCGAACGGGCCGCCCCGCGATGGGTCAACTGCCGGTCCATTTTCGAAGCCATCGAGCGTTCTTCGATCTGGATAACCACCCGCCCCTGATCAAACAGGGACGAGACTTGAATATTCACATTCTTTACACCGGTCTTCGGCGTCCCCAGATCAACCCCATATTCGGACACACGGTCACTGCTCTGGCGCACCTGATCGATCAACGGCAATAACGGGCTGCCAAAAGGAACCAGTTTCTCTATGGATGTTTTGCGCAGCATATTGATGGAAGATGCAAAAAATTCTTCGCCCGCCGGATTGGCGTAAGAAATCAGGCCATCCATATCCACCACAATGATCGGATCGGGCAAGGCGGTCAGAATGGTGTACGGATCAAGCTCGCTACTCACGCAACCCTCTCCTTGTTCTTGAAACCATCATAGAACTGATCGATTTCGTCCAGTACGGCGCGCCAGTCTTCCATGCGGATAATCCGGCTTCTGAAATCTTTACCGCCCGCCAGCCGCTCTGAATACCAGCTGAGATGTTTACGGGCGACGCGTGTTCCCACATGTTCTCCGTAAAGGCCGATAAGTCCTTGATAATGCTCTTTAACGATATCTTTCTGGTGATCGTAATCAGGGTCTTTGGGCACCATTCCCGTTTGCAGGAATTCAGCGACCTGCGCCACAAACCACGGACGGCCATAAGCCCCGCGCCCAACCATCACGCCATCGGCGCCCGACTGGTCGAGGGCTGATCTGGCATCCTCGACACTCATGATATCACCATTGGCAATAACCGGAATGGAGACAGCCTGTTTCACATCCCCGATAAAAGACCAGTCGGCACGGCCTTTGAAAAACTGGCAACGGGTGCGCCCGTGAACGGTCAGCATCTGGATGCCCGCCTGTTCGGCAATGACAGCAAGTTCGGGGGCATTGCGGCTATTTTCATCCCAACCGGTGCGCATTTTCAACGTAACCGGAATGGACACGGCATCAACAGTTGCCCGCAAAATTTTACCGGCATGTTGCAAATCTTTCATCAAGGAAGATCCCGCCATGCCCGAAGTTACTTTTTTGACAGGACAGCCCATATTGATATCAATGATCCGCGCGCCCATATCCTCGTTCAGACGGGCGGCATCGGCCATAATATCGGGATCACAACCAGCAAGCTGCACCGCCATAATCGTATCATCCTGCTTTTCGGTTTTAACAATCCGTAAAGACCGGCGAGTTTCGGCAACCATAGCCTTGCTCGCCACCATTTCGGAAAAAACCAGCCCTGCCCCGAACCGCGCAACAATACGCCGAAAGGGTAAATCGGTAATTCCGGCCATGGGCGCCAACAATACGGGCATGTCCAAAGTTATGTCACCAAGCTGAATGGTCATTTTTTATGCAGTTTTTAAAATGATTAACTTTTGTGCAGTTTAGATATTTTTATGTTGCAGCGCAACCAATTCCTCGAAGCAGCGCTTATTTTTATTGAACCGCGCAGCCCGCGCCCTTACTGTCGCGCCATGACAACCATTGCTCTCATCGTCGCCGCAGGTAGTGGCAGCCGGACCGGCCTTGCTTTTCCCAAACAGTATTTATCACTGGATGGGCACAGCGTATTGCATGCCTCTATTAGCGCTTTTATCGATCATCCGGACATTGATCATGTGCAAGTGATCATCGATCCTGCCGATAAAGACCTGTATGCAGACAGCACCCAGGACCTTGATCTGCTGCCGTGGGTTGCAGGTGGCAATACCCGGCAGGCCAGCGTCAGATACGGCCTTGACGCCATCGCCTCGCTGAACCCCGATCATGTGTTGATCCATGATGCGGCCCGCCCGTTTGTCAGTGCCGATGTAATCGACAGATGCCTTGAGGCGCTGCGCCATCATAAAGCCGTTCTTCCGGCGCTACCCGTCACCGACACGCTAAAAATGATTGACGGCGACCAGATTACAGGCACCCTTGACCGCAGCCAGACAGTTGCAGCACAAACACCGCAATGCTTTAATTTTAAAAAAATTTTCGAAGCTCACCAAAAATTCAAGCAAGAAGCGGTTACCGACGATATAGCTTTGGCAGAACTAGCGGATATTGATATCCACTGGGTATTGGGAAGCCCTGAAAATATGAAAATTACCACCAGCGATGATGTCGATAGACTCTGTTCCCGCCCCCTTAGCGATATCCGCACCGGTCAGGGTTTTGATGTACATGCCTTTGATGCGGCCCGTGATATGTGGTTGGGCGGCATCCAGATCCCGTACCATCAGGGCCTGAAAGGTCATTCAGATGCGGATGTGGCCTTACATGCACTGACAGATGCCTTGCTCGGAGCAATCGGGGCCGGAGATATCGGCAGCCATTTCCCGCCCGACAATGCACAATGGAAAGGGGCCTCGTCCGATCGGTTTCTGGCCCATGCCGCCAAGCTGATCACGGATAAAGGCGGCAAGATCGCCAATATTGACCTGACAATCATTTGCGAGGCCCCCAAAATCGGCCCGTATCGCACAGCAATGATCGACCGGATAGCCGCTATTCTGGATATTGACCCAAACCGTGTGTCGGTCAAGGGAACGACCACCGAAAAACTCGGCTTTACCGGACGGGGGGAAGGCATTGCCGCACAAGCCATCGCAACAGTAAGGCTGCCCGAATGACCGACAAAGACACATATATTTCAAAAACCCATCCTGCGGTTATCCTTGCCACCTGGTTCTGGAGCGGCCTCAGCCCCAAGGCACCGGGAACCATGGGCTCCCTCGCTGCCCTGCCCTTCGGTTATCTGCTGATGCAACTGGGCGGGCAGGAATTACTGCTTGGCGGTATTGTTGTGATCTTTGCCGTCGGTCTCTGGGCCACGCATATTTACATCAGCCGCACAGCCAAAAGTGATCCGGGTGAAGTCGTCATTGATGAAGTGGCAGGCCAGTGGATACCGCTGCTGATCGCGGGCAGCAATCCATTGCTTTATATTCTGGCCTTTGCCCTGTTTCGCTTGTTTGATATCTGGAAGCCATGGCCGATCTGCTGGCTGGACGGTCATGTCAAAGGGGCTTTTGGCGTGATGATAGACGATATTGTTGCCGGCCTTTTTGCGCTGGTGGTTCTGGCTTTTTATATGGATAACATGGCATGAGTATTCTCCCGTCCCCCATCTCGGAACTGGCGCAGCACGTCATTCGAGCCGCCAAGGAACAAGGTATCATCATTGCCACAGCTGAAAGCTGTACCGGCGGCCTGATTGGTGGCGCTCTGACCGACATCTCCGGCTCCTCCGCCGTATTTGACCGGGGGTTTATTACCTATACCAACAAGGCAAAAATGCAGGTTCTGGGGGTAAAAGCCGATACATTGCGCGCTGTGGGGGCCGTTGACGAGAAGACAGCCCGCGAGATGGCCTGCGGGGCGGTGGCAAAATCGGCGGCCAGCCTGTCCGTTGCGGTCACCGGCATCGCCGGCCCCGGCGGCAGCGACCATAAACCGGCGGGCCGTGTTCATCTGGCAACGGCCAACAGATCAGGCGACATCAATCACCGGCAAATGGATTATGGCGATATTGGCCGCGACCAGACCCGCCTTGCGACCATCGTTACAGCTCTTGAGATGCTCCTTGAGGCAATGACTGTAAAGCAGTGAAGTTTTCTATATAACTTGTTGAATTTTCTGCAAAAAATTATCAACCTCACGGCTTAATGTTGCGGATTGATCGGTCAGGTCACGGGCGGAATTCTGAATTTCAGCGGCTTCGGCCTCTGTCTCGGTGGCCCCTTCGGTCACCAACATAATAGTATTATGGACCTTCTTTGCCCCTTCGGATGCCTGATCAATATTATGGGCTATCTCTGAAGTCGCCGCCGACTGTTCTTCCACCGCTGATGAAATACGGGCGGTAATATCATCAATCCGACCAATGGTTCCGCCAATCCCCTCAATCGAAACAACCGCACTTTCAGTCGAGCTTTGAATATGAGCGATCTGTGCGCTGATTTGCTCGGTCGCCTTGCTTGTCTGAGCCGCCAGATTTTTCACTTCTGTTGCCACAACAGCAAAGCCCTTACCTGCATCGCCTGCCCGTGCCGCTTCAATGGTTGCATTCAAGGCCAGTAGATTGGTTTGCTCGGCAATATCGGAAATCAGGCCAAGCACATCATTGATATCATTAGCAGATGTGACAAGTCCTTGCACCGCCTCGTGGCTGACCTTGGCCTCGGCGACAGCCTCTTTTGCAATACTTGATGACTTGGTGACCTGTTGACTGATTTCATTGACAGAGGCAGATAATTGCTCGGCTGCCGTTGCAACAGTTTGCACGTTTAATGATGCTTCTTCAGATGCCGAGACACCATGTTGTGTCTGGCTATTGGTGCGCTCGGCAACAGATGCCATATGCTGTGACGAGGATTTCAGCTGCGTGGCAGCCCCGGCAACGCCAGTGGAAACGGTCCCGATAATGGTTTCAAAATTGCCGGTAATTTCTGTCAGGCGCGTCAGTTTTTCGTCTTTTTCGGTGCGCTCGGCCTGCTCGGCAGTCTCTTTCTCAAGACGGGCTTTTTCTTCCAGTTCCCGCGCCCGCTGCTGCTCCTGCCGGGCCGCAATCCGGTTTTTTTCCGCCTCTGCCTCAAGGCGCCTGTTTTCAATTGCACTTTCCTTAAAACCCTGGACAGCGCGAGCTATATCACCGAATTCATCCCGGCGATCAATTCCCTGTATTTCTACAGATAAATCACCGCTGCTCAACGAAGACATGTCTTTAATCATCGCATAGATCGGCCGTGACAGACTTCTGATAATAAGGGTAACGAGAACAAGTGTTATCAATAAAATAGCAATTGCAGCGAAAGCAGCGATGATAAACATCGTACGGGCAGTATCATCTATGCTTGACGCCAATTTTAATAAATCTGCTGCAATTTTATCTTCAACCTTTTTTAGAAGTTCAATTTTCTTTGTAATTGTCGCAAACCAGACCGGGGCTTCAATACCGCCGGTTGATCCACTTTTTACACTGTTAATGGCGACTTCGCGCATTTCTTCAACTTTATCAACCACAGGGTTGGCTAAAGCGGACTTCAAAAATGCTTTTTGTTCAGCGGTTGCATTTATGGAAAACTGATCAATATAAGCCTCCTGAAGCGCAATCAGTTCAATAAATTCATGATAATTAGCCAATGAAAACTTGCCGGCATTAAAACCGGCTCCGCCAATCGCCCGCTCCAGACCAGCCCGTTCCTTACCTTGAAGGAATGCCGTATAGGCAGAAATCGACTTTGCCACTTGCACATTCGTACTAACAGATCCCAATTCTTCGATAACACTCAGTAATTTAGCAATTGTCGGCGTGTAATAATCCGCCATCTGCGCAATCGATATTTTTTGAGCCGCCACATCCGCCCGAAATTTCCCAATATCTTTCAGCGCTTTTTGGGCAACTTTTATTTTCGAGCCCAGTTCTGCCCGGAAGGCAGAACTGTCAAAACCATCAAGCGCCGTTGAAAGATTTTCAAGTCTGGAATCAGTTTTACTAATTTGAGCAGGTAATTTATCGGCAAATTTTTTGCCTTTACTGCTTAGGAAGACAGCGGACATCCCCCGTTCGACCTGCATGACATGAACAACATTACTGATTGTTGGGGCAATTTCCGCAAGTTCAAGAACCTTCTCCATCTCGGTAGACAGTTCATATTTTTCAGTAACATTAACTGCTGAGAAATAAACCATCCCCAAGACAGGAAGCGTCAAAGCCAAGGCAATACGAACAGCGATTTTCGTATTGTTAAGGAAACCGAACATACAACAACTCCATCTTCACCAAGCTTAGTAAAAACCGAAAATCCGGTTTTCTTTAACTTTTATTCCAAAACTTTTTCAAATTTCAGTGATCAATATGGAGGACATTATTCAGATAAGTTCCTAACAAAAGATTTAGATATTATAGATAGTTAGAGACTGTAGATACGGCTAATACAAGAATTATTCCAGCTAAAAAAACATGTGCGAATTATGCATTATATCCCGCTGTGAATCAGTCCGGAATGATCGTATAATTTTTCGGCGCGCATCTCGAATGCACTGATCATACGGTGAACGGCTTCGTTAAATAACAGGCCAATAGTTTTTTGCATGAGCAGTGATTTGAATTCAAAATCCACATAAAAATCGATTTCACAACCATCGGGATGCGGCCTGAAAATCCAGTGATTATTCAAATACTTGAACGGACCATCCATATATTCCACATCAATGCGCGGAATAGACCGATCAAGGGTCACCCGGGATGTAAATCTTTCGCGGAACATTTTATAGCCAATGACCAGATCAGCAAGGATCAGGGTATCGGTGCGCTCTTTAATGCGCGCACCAACACACCATGGCAAAAAATCCGGATAGGTTTCAACGGAAGCCACCAGTTCAAATAATTGTTCGGGGCTAAACGGCAGAACCCTTTGTTCAGCATGTGTCGGCATGAAATACTCTTGAAGACAGACAATAATTACGAGAGGCTGACATTACTTGTTCGACTGGAGCTTATCACGCGCAGCTTTCAATTTCATGAAATCTTCGCCCGCATGATGGCTTGAACGGGTTAGCGGTGATGAGGACACCATTAAAAAGCCTTTAGCATAGGCTTGGCGCTCATAGCCATCAAATTCGTCAGGGGTGACAAACCGGTCAATGGCATGATGTTTGATTGTCGGTTGCAGATATTGCCCGATTGTCAAAAAATCGATATCGGCAATGCGCATATCATCCATCACCTGCCCAACCTCTTCCTTCGTTTCGCCCAGACCAACCATTATGCCTGATTTGGTGAAAATGGTCGGGTCCATCTCCTTCACCCGTTGCAACAGGCGCAATGAATGGAAATACCGCGCGCCGGGGCGTACGGTTGGGTACATTTTGGGCACCGTTTCCAGATTGTGATTGAACACATCGGGCTTGGCTTTCACCACCACTTCAAGGGCCCCGTCTTTTTTCAGAAAATCAGGGGTGAGGATTTCAATAGTGGTGGCCGGTGCCGCCTCGCGAATGGCTTTAATCACATCGGCGAAATGCTGTGCCCCGCCATCGGCGAGATCATCGCGATCCACCGATGTAATCACAACATGATTAAGGCCCATTTTATTGACCGCAGTTGCCACATTGAACGGCTCGAACGGGTCAAGGGCGTTGGGTTTTCCCGTTGCCACGTTGCAAAAGGCGCAGGCGCGGGTACAAATTTCGCCCATGATCATCATGGTCGCATGTTTCTTTGACCAGCATTCACCGATATTGGGGCAAGAGGCTTCCTCGCAGACCGTGGTCAGGTTCAATCCGCGCATCATCTCGCGTGTCTCGTTGAACTGTTTCGTGACAGGCGCCTTTACCCTGATCCATGCCGGTTTGCGCTGGATCGGGTTATCCGGACGTTTTGCTTTTTCCGGATGACGAAGCCGAGGGGCCTTTTGTGCTGTATCACTCATTACGTACCAATCTGCGAACTTGTGTGCGAACGTGTCTGCAAATTCTGCTCCTACATATGGATCACACGTCCATAGGCATCAAGAACAGATTCATGCATCATTTCAGATAATGTGGGATGCGGGAACACAGTGTGCATGAGTTCCAACTCTGTTGTTTCAAGGGTTTTAGCAATGCCGAAGCCTTGAATCAACTCTGTAACTTCGGTGCCGATCATATGGGCACCGATCAGCTCACCGGTTTTGGCATCAAAAATGGTCTTAACCAGACCTTCTGCCTCGCCAAGGGCGATGGCTTTACCATTGCCGATAAACGGAAATTTACCAACCTTGATATCCCTGCCCGCAGCTTTTGCCGCCTGTTCGGTCAAGCCGACAGAGGCCACTTGCGGATGGCAGTAGGTGCAGCCCGGAATATTCTGTACCACCAGCGGATGTACATCTTTAAGGCCCGCAATTTTCTCCACGCAGATAATCCCTTCATGGGAGGCTTTATGGGCAAGCCAGGGCGGACCTGTCAAATCACCAATGGCGTAAATTCCAGTTTCGGCAGTGCGCGAAAACTCATCCACCTCGATATGGCTGCGATCAACTTTAATTTTTGTGCCTTCAAGTCCAATATTTTCCACATTGCCGACAATACCAACCGCCATGATCACTCGATCAAAAGCAGCCTCGCTGGTTTTGCCTTTTTTATCCTTGAAGGTAGCTGTCACTTCTTTGGCTGATTTTTTCAACTCGGTGACAGTGGTTCCTTTCTTGATCTTCATGCCCTGCTTCTTGAACGCTTTTTCGGCATGGGCAGAAATGTCGGCATCTTCGACCGGCAACACCCGATCCATTACTTCAACCACTGTAACGTCGCTGCCCAGTGCATTGAAAAAACTGGCAAATTCAATACCGATGGCACCAGAACCAACCACCAGAAGGCGTTTGGGCATGGTATCGGGAACCAATGCTTCCCGGTACGACCAGACATATTTTCCGTCCGGTTCCATCCCCGGCAGATGACGCGCCCGCGCACCGGTCGCCAGAATAATATGCTTGGCGGTAATCGTTGATTTCTTGCCGTGATCATCGATCTCGACCTTGCCGCCACCGGCCAGTTTTCCGTGTCCGTTGACAACAGTGACCTTATTCTTTTTCAGCAAGCCCGACACACCGCCGGACAATTGCGCCGCTACCTGACGGGATCGTTTAACCACGGCATCCAGATCAACACTGGCACCGATCACATTAATGCCGTAGCCAGCCGCATGCTGGATATTGCGGTAAATGTCCGCAGATCGCAGCAATGCTTTGGTCGGGATACAGCCCCAGTTCAGGCAGATACCGCCAATATGTTCACGCTCCACTACCGCAGATTTAAGGCCCAGCTGCGCCGCCCTGATCGCGGCCACATAGCCACCGGGACCGGAGCCGATAATTACAACATCAAATTTTGTATCGCTCATTACCCTGTCCCCTACAGCATCATGGTCAAAGGCTCTTCAATATAGCCTTTGAAATATTGAAGAAGTTCCGCGCCAAGCGCGCCGTCGATCACCCGATGGTCACAAGACAGGGTCACGCTCATCACCGTTGCCATGGCAAGGGCGCCATCTTTAACAACGGGGCGCGGGGTCCCTGCCCCCACGGCAAGAATGGCCGATTGCGGCGGATTGATCACCGCCGAGAATTCCTTGATGCCGAACATACCAAGGTTGGAGATGGAGAAACATCCGCCCTGATAGTCTTCGGGCATCAACTTTCCGGCTTTGGCTTTCCCTGCCAGTTCCTTCATTTCATTGGAAATTCCGGCAAGGCCTTTCTGATCGGCGGCTTTCACCACCGGTGTAATCAGGCCGCCATCAACCGCCACCGCAACAGAGATATCAATATCCTTATATTGCAGAATTTTATCACCGCCCCAGATGGCATTCGCGGCGGGCAATTTTTTCAAGGCAAGCGCACTGGCCCGAATAATAAAATCATTGACCGAAATCTTGTAATCATCAGACTTGGCATTGAGTTTTTTCCGCATCTCGAGCAGATTATCAAGCTCACACTCAATGGTCAGATAGAAATGCGGGATGGTCTGTTTGGCTTCGGTCAGGCGCTTGGCAATGACTTTACGCATACCGGTCAGCGGAATCTCAATATGTTCGCCCGCATGTGGCGGTGTTGAGCCAACCGGAGCAGAGGCTGCGGCGGGTGCCGCAGGGGCTGCGGTTGGTGCCGAGGCCACAGCGACGGCGGCAATGCCACCAGATGCAATGAATTTTTCCACGTCCGCCTTGACGATACGCCCATGTGGGCCGGTACCGGGCACACTGGCAATATCAATGGCTGAATTGGCGGCGATCCGGCGGGCCAATGGGCTTGCAAACACCCGTCCCGCAGATGCTGTAAAAGTAGCAGTAGAAGCAGCGGGTACCGCAGATGCTGACGAAGTTACCGGAGCCGGAGCCGCAGACGCAACGTCTGCTACTGGCGCAGGGGAAGCCTCGGCAGGTGCGGGGGCCACATCCTTGATATCAGCCACCGTCTCCCCGTCTTCGAGCAAGACCGCAATCGGGGTATTAACCGCCACATTGTCGGTGCCGCCTTCGACGAGGATTTTTCCGATCACCCCTTCATCGACCGCTTCCACTTCCATGGTTGCCTTGTCAGTCTCAATTTCTGCAAGCACGTCACCAGAGGCAACACTGTCGCCCTCTTTAACCTGCCAGTTGGCCAGCTTGCCTTCCGTCATGGTGGGTGACAGGGCCGGCATTGTAATAATAATTGGCATCCTTCAAGTCCCCTTTAAGAGCGGTAAGTTACGGCCTTGACCGCATCGATGACGTCCTGAACATTTGGCAGGGCCAGTTTTTCAAGATTGGCCGCATAAGGCATAGGCACATCCTTGCCCGTTACCCGCAGTACCGGTGCATCCAGATAATCAAATGCTTTTTCCATGATCTGCGCGCCGAGTTCAGCACCAATACCGTTTTGCGGCCAGCCTTCCTCGACGGTGACAACACGGTTGGTTTTTCGCACCGACGCCAGAATTGTATCCATATCCAGCGGCCGGATAGTGCGCAGGTCAATCACTTCGGCGTTAATCCCCTCACCCGCGAGCTTTTCTGCCGCATCCAGTGAATAACTCATGCCCATACCGAAGGATATGATAGTCACATCATCGCCAGAGCGGGCGATCTTGGCCTTGCCCAGCGGCACGGTAAAATCATCCATCACCGGAACATCGAAGCTTTTGCCATACAGCATTTCATTTTCAAGGAAAATAACCGGATTAGGGTTGCGAATAGCCGATTTCAACAGGCCTTTCGCGTCAGCCGCTGTATGAGGAGCCACCACGATCAGGCCCGGCACATGGGAATACCAGGAAGCATAACATTGTGAATGTTGCGCGCCCACCCGGGACGCCGCACCGTTGGGCCCGCGAAACACAATCGGACTTTCCATCTGGCCACCGGACATATACCGGGTTTTTGCGGCCGAATTGACGATCTGGTCAATGGCCTGCATGGCAAAGTTGAAGGTCATGAACTCGACAATCGGACGCAGACCGTGAAAGGCCGCCCCGACACCGATACCGGCAAATCCATGCTCGGTAATCGGGGTATCAATGACCCGGCGATTGCCGAACTCATCAAGCAGTCCTTGTGTGACTTTATAGGCGCCCTGATATTCGGCAACCTCTTCCCCCATGACAAAAACCCGCTCGTCACTGCGCATTTCCTCGGCCATGGCATCGCGCAAGGCTTCGCGCACGCTCATGGAAACCATTTCGGTGCCTGCCGGAATTTCTCCGCTGGCATCATAGGCCTCCCCGCTGCTTTCAATAACAACTTCGGTGGCAAGTTCGACTACCGGCGCCGCCTCTTCAGGGGCAGCCGCCGCGACCGGAGCCGCCGCACCGCCGCTATAACTATCAAGGGCGCTCGCATCTTCCCCTTCTTCAAGCAGCAGGGCAATAGGCGTGTTGACGGCTACATTATCTGTGTCGCCATCGATCAGGATTTTCCCGATCACCCCTTCGTCCACCGCTTCCACTTCCATGGTCGCTTTATCAGTCTCGATTTCGGCGAGAACGTCACCGGAGGCAACCTCGTCCCCTTCTTTCACCAGCCAGCGGGCCAGTTTACCTTCGGTCATTGTCGGCGACAGAGCCGGCATGAGAATCTCTGTTGGCATCAGAATTTCCTTTATCTCTTGTCTTGCTCTGTAGGTTAAATAACGATGTCTGTGTAAAGCTCATCAGGGTGCGGCTCGGGGCTTTCCTGAGCAAACTCAACGGCTTGTGCAACAACCGCCTTCACCTCACGGTCAATTTCCTTCAGCTCACCTTCATCATATACTTTTTCGGCCAGCAAAATTTCACGAACCCGTTCGATCGGATCGCTTTCAGCGCGCTTCTTGTTCACTTCTTCCTTGGAGCGATATTTCGCCGGATCGGACATGGAATGGCCACGGTAGCGATAGGTCTTCATCTCCAGAATATAGGGACCCTTGCCGCTTCGTGCCCATTCAACGGCTTTGCGGCCAGCCTCGGCAACGGCGAAGACATCCATGCCGTCCACCTGCTCGCCCGGCACGTTAAAGCTTTCACCACGGCGGAAAAGCTCGGTCTGGGCGGACGCGCGCTTGACCGATGTTCCCATGGCATATTCATTATTTTCAATCACATAGACAACCGGCAAGCTCCACAGCTCGGCCATATTGAAGCTTTCATAGACCTGCCCCTGATTGACGGTGCCATCGCCCATATAGCAAAGGGTAACATTCCCGCTATCCTGATATTTCTGGCTGAAGGCAAGTCCCGTTCCCAGCGGAACGCACGCCCCGACAATGCCATGCCCCCCATAGAAATTCTTTTCCTTGGAAAACATGTGCATGGAGCCGCCCTTGCCCTTTGAATAGCCGCCCTCGCGCCCGGTCAATTCGGCCATCACACCCTTGGGGTCCATTCCGCAGGCCAGCATATGACCATGATCGCGATAGGAGGTGATCACTGCATCGTCATCACCAATGGTTGACTGCATACCAATAACAACAGCTTCCTGACCGATATACAGATGGCAGAAACCGCCGATGAGGCCCATGCCGTATATCTGACCCGCTTTTTCTTCAAAACGGCGGATCAACAGCATGTCATGGTAGTATTTTTTGATAAGTTCCTTGTCGATCTTCTTCGACTTGGCGCGGGTGGTAGAGGCTTTTCGTGCCATGATATCTCCCTGAAACAGTGATCGGTAAACAGCCCGCCAAAATATATTTTGAGGACAGTCCGTGATTTCGCTGGAGAGAATGTGGCCCCAAAAGTCTTAAGAAACAAGAAATACCATAAAAATAACTAAATTACAGTTAAGTGAGTTAATTTTGCTGCATTGCGGTAAGTTTACAGGTGATTTTATTGCAAGACGGCCATCGTGAAATATTAAGTGCAATTACCATAAAGTTTTGAAATTTTTGGAAAGAGAAAATGGCAACCACAGAAACTATCAGCCCAAAGTTGCAAATGTTACAGTTTATTTGCTGTAAATAACCAACTCGTCAGGGCCAGAAAGACCCAACACATCGCGGGCCCGTTCGTCCAGCATATCCAGATCGAGATTCTCAGGGTCCAGAAGTTTGATCCGTTTCTCCAGCTTGGTTTTCTCGATTTCAGTCAACCGGAGCTGCGCTGTTTCCTTCTGGACTTCTTGCTGCAATTTCAAATAGGCAAAAAGCCCCCGATCCCCTTCAATCAGATGATAACTGAAATAGGATATCGCCAGCAGCCCGAGGATCGGTGCCGCACTGGACTTAAGTCTTTTGCGTATTTCGTATGTGAGCGTCATGATCCGAGTGAATCAAATTCAGGCGGGCGGGTCAATATATAATTCACTTTTATATCCAAATTGGTGCATTTAAATCTGTTTATGACCTTTTTAACAGAGTCAGTTACTTTTCAAGGGCTTGGCGGTCACAACAGATAGGCAGGGCAGCTGCAACAGATTGATGAAACCATAAAAAAGGCGGATGCCAAAGCATCCGCCCTAAAGCACCGTTCAGTGTGATTATTTCAAAATGGAACGACCGGCATACTGGGCCGCAGCACCCAATTCTTCTTCAATACGGATCAGCTGATTGTATTTTGCCAACCGGTCTGAGCGGGCCAGAGAACCTGTCTTGATCTGTCCGCAGTTGGTGGCAACGGCAAGATCAGCAATGGTCACATCTTCAGTCTCACCAGAGCGATGAGACATAACAGCACTGTAGCTGGCTTTATGGGCCATTTCGACAGCTTCCAGTGTCTCGGTCAGGCTGCCGATCTGGTTTACCTTGACCAGAATTGAATTGGCGACGCCTTTATCAATACCGTCAGACAGACGCACAGGGTTGGTGACGAACAGATCATCGCCAACCAGCTGGACTTTATCACCCAGTTTGTCGGTCAGCAGTTTCCAGCCATCCCAGTCATCTTCGGACATACCGTCTTCGATGGAGATAATCGGATAATCAGCAGCAAGGGCCGCGTAGTAATCGACCATTTCTTCGGCAGACAGGATTTTATTCTCACCTTTGAGGTTATATTTGCCATCCGCGTAAAACTCTGTCGAGGCCGCATCAAGCGCCAGATAGATTTCCTCGCCCGGTTTATAGCCTGCTTTTTCGATGGATTTCATAATGAAATCAAGGGCATCACGGGTACCGCCGATATTGGGGGCAAATCCACCTTCATCCCCAACATTGGTATTATGTCCCGCATCGCTCAGTTGTTTTTTCAATGTATGGAAAATTTCTGACCCCATACGCACCGCCTCGCGAATATTACTCGCAGCGACAGGCATGATCATGAATTCCTGAATATCGATTGGGTTATCGGCATGCTCACCGCCATTGATGATATTCATCATCGGTACCGGCAATGTCCGCACCGCAGCGCCGCCCACATAGCGATAAAGCGGCAGATTGGCATCAATGGCCGCAGCTTTGGCAACCGCCATGCTGACGCCAAGAATAGCATTAGCCCCAAGGCGGCTTTTATTAGCGGTACCGTCCAGCTCGATCATCATCTGATCGATGGCAATCTGGTTTTCTGCTTCCAGACCGGACAGGGTATCAAACAGCTCGCCATTAACCGCATCGACGGCTTTGAGAACGCCTTTACCGTTATAGCGATCACCGCCATCGCGCAATTCCATCGCTTCATGAGCACCTGTTGAAGCACCAGAGGGCACCGCGGCCCGGCCAAAGGCACCACTTTCAAGAATAACATCAACTTCTACAGTAGGATTGCCCCGGCTATCGAGAATTTCCCGGCCAATAATATCAAGAATTGCACTCATTTTCTGTGGTTCCTGTTCTCAAGGTTGAAAAGCGTAACGTTTAAAGGGTCTTGGCAAGTTTATCGAAAGCCGCCAAATTCGTCAGCAAGACTTCCATGTCCTTTATATTGATCATGGTTGGCCCGTCCGAAGGCGCATTGTCCGGGTCCTCATGGGTTTCCATAAACACCATGGCAACGCCAACGGCAACCGCCGCCCGCGCCAATACAGGGACAAATTCACGCTGACCGCCCGATGTGGCGCCCTGCCCGCCCGGTTGTTGAACCGAATGGGTGGCATCAAAGACTACGGGAAATCCGGTCTGGGCCATAATCGGCAGGCCGCGCATATCGCTAACCAGTGTGTTATAGCCAAAACTGGTACCACGATCTGTCAGCATAATAGTATCATTGCCGCTTTCCACCAGCTTATTGGCAACATTTGTCATGTCCCAAGGGGCCAGAAACTGCCCTTTTTTAACATTGACCACTTTGCCGGTTTTAGCGGCGGCAATCAGTAAATCGGTCTGGCGACACAAAAAAGCGGGAATTTGCAAGACATCAACAACGGCACCAACTTCGGCGCATTGTCCGGCTTCATGCACATCGGTGAGAACCGGAATATCGAACTCGGCCTTGATCCGCTCGAACACCGGCAAGGCCGTCTCGATCCCCAAACCCCGCTTGGTATGGATAGACGTACGGTTTGCCTTATCGAACGAGGATTTATAAACAAGCCCCATGCCCAGTTTTTGCGTAATTTCAACAAGCTGCCCCGCCATATCCATGGCATGGTCCAGACTTTCCATCTGACACGGCCCCGCGATCAGGGCCAGCGGCAAATCATTGCCAACTTCAAAATTACCGATCTTGATATGGGCGTTTGCAGGCATTCTATTTCCAGTAAAGCTTGTTGTTACACCAGTCTTGATTGATCCATAGCCGCTTTGATAAAGCTTTCAAACAAAGGATGTGGGTCAAACGGCTTTGATTTCAGTTCCGGGTGGAACTGCACACCGATAAACCACGGATGATCCGGAATTTCAACGATTTCCGGTAATTCTCCGTCCGGCGACAGTCCTGAAAATTTATAACCGACTTTTTCCAGAACATCCTTATAGGCAATATTCACTTCATAGCGATGACGGTGACGCTCTTCGATGCGTGCATGGCCATAAATCTCGCGCACCTTGGTGCCGTCCAGCAAATCACACGGATAGGCCCCCAGACGCATGGTGCCGCCCAGATCACTGTCTGCGCTGCGTGTCTCGGTGCGGTTGCCTTTTGTCCATTCGGTCATCAACCCCACCACATGTGGATCGGAGATACCAAATTCAGTCGTACCGGCATTCGGCAAGCCTGCCAGATGGCGGCACCCTTCGATGACCGCCATTTGCATGCCATAACAAATCCCGAAATAGGGAATATTATTCTCGCGGGCATAACGGGCCGCTTTGATCTTGCCCTCTGCCCCGCGTTCGCCAAAACCGCCGGGAACCAGAATGGCATGGGTATTTTCAAAGGCCGTGGCCAGATTGGTATCGTCTTTTTCCAGACCTTCAGACTCGATCCAGTTGATCTTGACCTTAACCCGGTTGGCAATACCGCCATGAACCAGCGACTCGGTCAATGATTTATAGGCATCCTGCAATTCAATATATTTACCGACAACGGTGATATTGACGTTACCTTCGGGGTTAACAACCCGGTCAACAATATCTTCCCATTTTCTCAAATCCGGCTCTGGCGCATCGGTGATACCAAATGCATCAAGCACAGCCGCATCGAGGCCCTCACGGTGATAGCTGAGCGGCACTTCATAGATGCTGCGCACATCAAGGGCCTGAATAACCGCTTCTTTGGGAACATTACAGAACTGGCCAATTTTAGCCAGTTGCCCAGTCGGAATTTGACGGTCACTTCGGCACAGTAGAATATTGGGCTGAATACCGATTGATTGCAGTTCCTTAACCGAATGCTGGGTCGGCTTGGTTTTAAGCTCGCCCGCTGCCGCAATATAGGGCACCAGTGTCAGATGCATGAAAATGGCATTTTCGCGCAGCTCGTTGCCCAGCTGGCGGATGGCTTCCAGAAATGGCAGACTTTCAATATCGCCAACGGTGCCGCCAATTTCGATGAGGACAAAATCCTCGTCAACGATATCGGCTGTGGCAAATTCCTTGATGGCATTGGTGATATGCGGGATAACCTGAACAGTGCCGCCCAGATAGTCACCGCGCCGTTCTTTACGGATCACAGTCTGATAGATACGGCCCGTTGTCACATTATCGGTCTGCTTGGAGGCAACCCCGGTGAAGCGTTCATAATGACCCAAATCAAGATCGGTTTCCGCGCCGTCGTCGGTGACGTAGCATTCCCCGTGTTCGTAAGGGTTCATCGTGCCGGGATCGACATTGATGTAGGGATCGAGTTTGCGCATCCTGACTTTATAGCCACGAGCCTGCAACAGGGAAGCCAGAGCCGCCCCGGCAAGACCTTTGCCAAGTGAGGATACCACACCACCGGTAACGAATATAAACCGAGCCATGGGACTACACTATATCTAAATTTTTTGGGTTCGTGAAGTAAAAGAGTCGGTACAACACCAACTCCCGGCGAAATTTCTTACTGTGTTGATAACGGAGCCGCAGGTTCAGCGGGCACAGCCGGTGCTTCCTGGGTTGCAGGTGCAAGTGCATCAGGCGTATCAAGAATGGACGTTGGTGCCCGGCCCGAGCCACTGACAACCGCCAGCAGAATACTTGTTGTAAAAAAGATTGCGGCCAGAATGGCTGTCGTGCGGGTCAGCAGGTTCGCAGCACCGCGCCCGGTCATAACACCGCCGCCGCCGCCGCCGCCAATACCAAGTGCTCCCCCTTCAGAACGCTGAAGAAGAACAACACCGATCAAAAATACTGCGACAATAACATGTACGACCAGCAGAATGGTTTCCATGATCTAAAATTTCCCGGACTATTGAGCGGCACCGCCACTGCAAGTTACAAGCATGATTGATCGGCTTCTACACCAACAGACAGATAATTACCAGAGATATATGCAGCCTAAATACCAGTTTCAACAATTGGCCAGAAATCAGCCGCTGTCAGGCTGGCGCCCCCTACCAATGCCCCGTTCACATGATCAAGCGCCATCAGTTCAGCCGCATTACTGCCCTTCACCGATCCGCCATAAAGAAGGCGCACGCCATCAGCATCCGTCATCAAAGATTTCAGATCACTCCTGATATGGGCATGGACATCGGCCACATCCGCCGGTGTCGGCGTTTTACCGGTACCAATGGCCCAGACAGGCTCGTAAGCCACAACCGTGTTTTCAGCCGTGGCCCCCGATGGCAGTGATTGTTTTACTTGCTCCGAAATAACAGCCAGAGTTTGTCCGCCCTCGCGTTGCTGCAAGGTCTCCCCTACACAAACAATCGCAATCAGGCCGCCGCGAATGGCGGCTTCGGCCTTTGCTTTTACGGTTGCGCTCGTTTCGCCATGATCACTACGGCGTTCGGAATGACCGACAATACAATAGCCTGCGCCCGCATCCTTGAGCATTTCGGCGCTGATATCACCGGTATGGGCGCCCGAAATATTCCAGTGACAATCCTGCCCGCCAATCTGAACAGCTGTCCCCTTGCTCAGAGCTGCCATTTCCCGTACCAGAACCGCAGGTGGGCAAATCAGAATATCACAACCCGCTTTACCCGAAGTCGCCGCCAACCCGATCAGTTTTTTGATCTCGGCAGATGATTCACTGAAAAGACCGTTCATTTTCCAGTTTCCAGCGATTAAAGGACGGACAGTCATGAGTATTGTTCCTCTTTAAATTCGGTGTAGTGGTTGTTTTGAAATATTTCCTGCCCATATGCCATTTTTTTACAAAGAAAGATACTGCTTTACCAAATTGCGTGTTGCAGCTTTCTATCAATAACACCTATCATGTCGCGCTGCGGGGGGCTTTTGCGTCTCTACTCGTGATTTAAACTGAAGAAGAATGTTGGAAAATTATGCTTCACACTATGCGTAAAGGAGCCGGTGGTTGGCTCGCCAAGGGACTGTTACTGTTACTCGTCGGCAGCTTTGCCATCTGGGGAATTGGTGGCAGCATGCTGAACAGCTCTGTTGGCAGCGACGTCATTAAAGTGGGCAGCCAGCAAGTTTCTATCGGTGAATTTCAACGGGAATACCGCAACAGGCTCGGTCAGGTTTCTCAATATCTTGGCCGCCAACTGTCTGCCGATGAAGCCCGCCAGTACGGTATTACGCAGTCAACTATCCTCGGCATCCAAACGCGGTTGCTTGAAAAAGAGCGGGCCAAAGAGCTCTCGTTGGGGATCAGTGACGATTTTGTTGCCAGAGAAATCCGGTATGGCGACCTGTTCAAGGATGAAAAAGGTGAATTCGACCGGATGCGGTTCCTCAATGTCTTGAACCAGAACCGGTTTTCAGAAGCTGAATATGTCGCGCTTTTACGCGATGAAATGATTCGCAAACAATTGACGCAAAGTCTGGCTATTCCAACATCAGCCCCCAATATTGTAGTTGACCGGTTATTTGCCTATCAGCTGGAAAAACGCAGTGCTCAATATGTTGAGTTGCTGGATGCGGATGCCGGACAGGCCCCGGCCCCGACGGATGAGCAATTGACAAAATTCATCAAGGATAACGCAACCAGCTTTACGGCACCGGAATATCGCAAGGCCAAATTTCTGTTCCTGACGCCTGAGAAATTTACGAAGGATGTCACTGTTACGGACAAAGAAATCCAGCAGGAATATGACGAACGTATCAGTGAATTCCAGGCCCCGGAATATCGCAGCTATTTACAAATAATCTTTCCCGATGAAAAAACGGCACAAGAGGCGATTGCCCGTCTGACCGGTGGAGCGGATTTTGCAACGGTTGCCAAAGAGATGAAAAAACTATCACCATCAGATATTGATGTGGGACCAGTCGCCCGCTCTACAATTGTCGACGAATTGCAAGAACCTATATTCTCGGCACAACAAGGGGAAATTGTGGGGCCGACAAATACAGGTCTTGGCTGGCATATCGTTCAGGTCACCAAAATCGAACCCGCCAATGCCCAAACAGTGGATGATGTGAGAAAACAGCTATCCGATGACATTGCCCTGAGGAAAGCCGCCGATATTCTCTATAATAAATCCGCAGCCTTGCAAGACGAATTCGCGGGTGGCGCCAGTATCGAAGAGGCCGCCGCGACAATTGGCCTTTCCGTCGAGCAACTTGACTGGGTTGATAATCTTGGCCGCAAAGAGGATGGCAAAGTAGCAACCAATATTCCGCCAATTCCTGAATTCATGGGCCAGTTATTCTCGACAACAACCGACGCCGATATTGATCTGGTCGAAGTCGCAAACGGCAACTATATGGCGATAGCACTCACTGATATCAAGCCATCGGTTCTCAAGAGCCTTGCGAGCGTCCGAGGGCAAGCAACGGCGGCCTGGCAAGCAAACTGGCGGCATGAGGAAAACAAGAAGAAAGCAGACACACTTCTTGAAAAACTCAAAGGCGGCGTGGCCCTGTCTTCTATAGCAGGTGACGTCAAGGTATCTGCGCCGGGGAACCGGGGTGGTGCTATCGCAGGCTTGTCCCGCGAGGCTGTTTCCGAGTTGTTCAAGCTGGATAAAAATGAGTTTGCCCAAAGCAGCAATGCCAAAGGCGACGGTTTCATTTTACTGACCCTGAAAGAAGTTATCCCTGCTGACAAGGTTAAAGACAAAGAAATCTATGACCGCGTGAAAGCAACGCTAACGGACAGTTACCAGCAGGATATTGCACAGCAATATCAAGTTTATCTTGAGAAGAAAATTGGTGTTTCTGTTAAAGAAAACCTGATCAAGGAATATTTCTAGACATGTCTATCCAGCCTGCCTTTGCTGATTTTCACAAAGGCTTTGATGAAGGGAAGTCCCAGATTTTATGGACGTCCCTTGTTGCAGATTTGGAAACACCCGTCTCTGCGATGATGAAACTTGCCGAAGGCAAGGCCAATTCGTTTCTGCTGGAATCCGTTGAAGGGGGCGCCGTTCGTGGACGCTATTCCATCATCGGCATGAAACCGGATTTGATCTGGCGCTGCGATGGCAAGCAAGCGCGCATCAATCGCACGGCCCGTTTTGATCCGGAGGCCTTCGTTACCTGTGATCTGCCGGTGCTTGATAGCTTGCAAGCCCTGATTGACGAGAGCCATATCGACCTGCCTGCCCATTTACCGCCTATGGCAGCCGGGCTTGTGGGCTATATGTCCTATGATACCGTGCGCCTGATGGAAGATATTCCGGACAGCAATCCTAACGAGCTGGGCCTGCCCGATGGTATGTTTATCCGGCCCACCGTTATGGCAATTTTTGACAGTATTCTTGACGTTGTAACCATTGTCACCCCTGTCTGGGTTGGCGATGGTCGTTCGGCGCAAACGGCCTATAACCATGCGGCAGAACGCCTGTCCGATGCGGTTAATGATTTCTCGCGCAGCTTGCCTCATGCGGCTTCGGCGGATATGAGCGATGCAGAAATGCCCGAGCCCACGTCAAACACCAGCAAGGAAGAATTCTTTGCCATGGTGGAGAAAGCCAAAAACTATATCCGTGCCGGCGATGTTTTCCAGGTGGTACCCAGCCAGCGCTTTGAAATGCCGTTTACATTGCCGCCCCTGTCCCTGTATCGGGCTTTGCGCCGCACCAACCCGTCACCTTTCATGTTTTTCCTGAATTTTGGCAGCTTTTCCGTTGTTGGATCGAGCCCTGAAATTCTGGTGCGCCTGCGCGACGAAAAAATAACCATTCGACCATTGGCGGGGACCCGCCCGCGCGGGAAAACACCTGCCGAAGACAAAGCCCTTGCCGAAGATCTGCTCAGTGACCCCAAGGAGCTGGCCGAGCATCTGATGCTGCTTGATCTGGGGCGCAATGATGTGGGACGGGTTGCGCGCATCGGCAGTATCGAGGTCACCGAGCAAATGGTGATCGAGAATTACTCTCACGTTATGCATATTGTCTCCAACGTGGAGGGAACCATTCGCGATGGCCTCACCGCCATTGACGCGCTCAAAGCCGGCTTTCCGGCGGGGACCGTCTCCGGTGCCCCGAAGGTTCGGGCCATGGAGATCATTGACGAGCTGGAGAAATCCCGGCGCGGTGTCTATGCCGGGGCTGTGGGTTATTTCTCGGCCAACGGGTCCATGGATACCTGTATCGCCTTGCGCACGGCTGTAGTGAAGGATAACACCATCTATATTCAGGCCGGTGCCGGAATTGTCGCCGATAGTGATCCGCAATCGGAATATGACGAGACAGCAACCAAATCAAAGGCTATGGTCCGCGCGGCACAAGAAGCCGTTCGCTTTGCCTCGAAAGGGCATGGTAATCACTGAGGGGCTAATCACTGGTGGGAATTTTGCGTAATTTCAGTCCGTTTTGATTCCCGTAAAATCAGGGCGGTGCTGACAGGGATAAACTGAAATCCTTTGCTCTGTGCCGTCGGTATCCATTTTTCAAGGGCTGCGATAGTCGACGCATGAGGGTGCCCGATAACAATAACAATCCCCTTCTTTATCGCCAGTTTCTCAACCAGCGATAACTGGGACATGATTGCCGCCTCTTCCTGAACATTATCAATAAACACATCCCGGTTACCGGTCAGCATATTGCGGGCGCGCGCCAGTTTGTAGCCTTTGCTGTCAGCCGTTGTCCGGCTGTCGAGAAATAAAAGTTTGCGGGCTGCAAGCTCATCCATGACAACTGTCATTCCCGCTCCATAGGCTGTAAATTTACTACCCATATGATTATTAACACCAACATAGCCTGTAAACTGCGCCATATTTTTCCGAACGCGCCGGCGGATTTCATCCAGACTTAACTCCTCAAGCAACGCATCCGGACCGGGGTCTGCCGTCTTGCGCGATGGTTCCATCGGGATATGAACCATCAATTCATGCCCTGCCGCCCGTGCCTGTTCTGTATGTTTTTTCAAATTCGGGGCGTATGGCAGAAAAGCCAGCGTGAAAGGGGCCGGAAACGAAATAAGGGTTTGGGTTTTTGCCGAGCTCAAGCCCACATCATCAATGATCATGGCAATCATCGGTTTACCACTGAGCACCGGCATAGGCGTTGCAAATTTTCGCCACCCCTGCTGACCGGAGTCTTTTTCAGAGTCATCAGACAGGGCGCCCCGGGGCAATGCCGCGACAATCTCATCTGACACATCATCTACTCCGCTATCTGTTACTGCGGGGCCTGCCTCCGGCTTGGAAGCAAAGGCATCAACCGGTCTGGCACCGGTCACAGTTGGTTCTTCTACGGCGGCCTGCTGCCCGTTATCATATGATTGCGTCGTATTTTCCAATGCTTCATTAGTATTACCCGACCCGATCGGCACCTCCGGTACGGACGAGACATCGGAATAAGAATTTCCGTCATCTTCATAAAAACTACCGATAATCATACCGGTCATCAAACTGAAAACCAGTACCGAGATCCCCAGAATACTCAAGCGGGCAGGCGAATTCAGCAAAAGCTCCAGTTTGCTTTTTTCTGCATCAGCCGTGTGTGCGGGCCTGTTTTTTTCTGCCATAAAGAAATATGTGCCTGAATTTAGAAATAACCGTCAAATGGTTGTAAGACATCACTCTTTCTACTTCCATTCATTTCCGCGCCAAGTATCATTTTTTTTAATCCCTAATTATGGTGAAAATATTGCAGGAATACAGAAAACGGTACTTGACGGGGCGGAAAAAGAATAGAAACTGCAACAGCATATGCTTTTAACCGCTCAAACAGATATTTTTGCTAATTTTTTACATTACAAAAAATCTTTAAGTTGATGATATGATAACTCTTATTGATAACTACGATAGCTTTACCTATAACCTGTATCACTTTCTGGGTGACCTTGGCGCCGATATAAAGGTTTATCGCAATGATGCCATAACAGTTGACGCCCTGTTTGAGGAATCCCCGACCGGAATTGTCCTCTCGCCCGGCCCCTGCACCCCTGACAAGGCAGGCATCTGTCTGGAGACGGTCAAACGGGCCGCCGCCACGAACACCCCCTTGCTGGGTGTTTGTCTGGGTCACCAGTCACTGGGACAGGCCTTTGGCGGCAAGGTAATCGGCGCCCGCGAGCTGATGCACGGCAAGACGTCTCCGGTCAGTCACAGTAATAAAGGCCTGTTTACAGGCTTGAACAATCCGTTGATTGCCACCCGCTACCATTCGCTGATTGTCGAGCGCGACAGCCTGCCCGACTGTCTGGAAATTACCGCCGAGACCGAAGACAACATTATCATGGGGATGCAGCATAAAGAGCATCCATTGCACGGGGTCCAGTTTCACCCGGAAAGCATTGCCTCCGAACAAGGGCATGAGCTGTTGCTCAATTTCCTGAAAATGACCGGTGAAAACCTGAAGGCAGCCGCATAGATGAGTGTATCCAACAATTTCAAAGCCCTGATTTCCAGAATTGCCGCAGGCGATACCTTGACGCAGGACGAAGCAAAAACGGCTTTCAGCACCATTTTGTCAGGAGACGCCACCCCGTCACAGATGGGAGCTTTTCTGATGGGACTGCATTTGCGCGGTGAAACCACGGACGAGATGATCGGCGGGGTTACGGTGCTGCGTGACAAGGCCAAATATATTACGGCCCCTGAGGGCGCCATTGATCTGGTGGGCACCGGCGGGGACGGTTTCGGAACCTTGAATATTTCAACAGCTGCCGCCTTTGTGGTTGCCGGTGCTGGTGTGCCGGTCGCCAAACACGGCAACAAAGCCGCCTCGTCCAAGTCAGGCACTGCCGATGTTCAGGCAGAGCTTGGCATCAATACCGAATGCGATCTGTCACTGACCGAGAAAGCCGTTCATGAGGCCGGCATCGGTTTCATGGTTGCCTATCGCCACCACGGAGCCATGCGCCATGTAGGCCCAACCCGCATGGAGCTGGGCATTCGCACCATCTTCAATCTGCTTGGCGTCATGTCCAATCCCGCCGCCGTCAAGCGCCAGCTAACCGGTGTTTATGATCCGCGCTGGATAATCCCCATGGCTGAAACCCTGCGCAAGTTGGGATCGGAGCATGTATGGATCATGCACGGCGCTGACGGGCTGGACGAACTGACAACTACAGGGCCGTCCTATGTGGCAGAACTGAAACACGGAGCTATTCGCGAGTTTGAAATTACCCCCGAAGAGGCTGATCTGCCCCGGGCCGAGCTTGCTGATTTTGCGGGCGGTACACCCGCCGAAAATGCCGTTGCTTTAATGGATTTGCTCAATGGTGCCCCCGGTGCCTACAGGGATATCACCTTGCTCAATGCCGCAGCGGGCCTGATCGTTGGCGGAAAATGTGACACTTTGAAAGAGGGCGTTGCTCTCGCTGCCCGCGCCATTGATAACGGGAAAGCCCTTCATGCCATGGAAGAGTTGAAACGCATCACCAACCTGACGGTATCGTAACATGAGTATTCTTGCCAAAATCTGCGCCGATAAAAAAACACATATCGCCGCCTGTAAAGCACGGAAATCCTGGTCTGATCTCGAAGCCGAGGCTCGGCAGGCATCACCGCCACGAGGCTTTATCAAGGCATTGCGCACCGCCCGCGCCGAAGGCCGCTACGGTCTGATTGCCGAAATCAAGAAAGCATCCCCGTCCAAAGGGCTGATCCGCGAAGATTTCAACCCGCCAGAACTTGCCAAAGCCTATCAGGCTGGCGGGACCACCTGTATCTCTGTGCTGACAGACATTCCGTATTTTCAAGGATCCGATGATTACCTAGTCGCAGCGCGGGCAGCAATCAACCTGCCCGCATTGCGAAAAGACTTCATGCTTGATCCCTATCAGGTGATGGAAGCGCGGGCGCTGGGAGCTGATTGTATCTTGCTGATTATGGCTGCCCTCGAAAATACCCAGGCGCAAGAGCTGGAAGCCGCCGCCACTGATCTGGAAATGGATGTTCTGGTTGAAGTGCATAATGCCGAAGAACTGGCGCGAACAGCTGTCCTTAAAACCCCGCTGATCGGGGTCAATAACCGCAACCTTAAAACCCTTGAGGTGGATATTGCCACTACCGAGGAGTTATCAAAACACCTGCCCGCCGATTGTATCGCCGTTAGCGAAAGCGGTCTTTATACTCCGGCTGATCTCGCACGGATGGAGAAAGCCGGATGTGGCTGCTTCCTTGTGGGGGAAAGCCTGATGCGCCAAAGCGATGTCAGTGCCGCCGTTCGTCAACTTCTGTCCAAAGAGGCCCTCGCATGACCGGATTTACCCATTTTGATGACAAAGGTGCCGCCCATATGGTCAATGTGGGGGACAAGGATATTACCGAACGATCCGCCACCGCCACCGCCCGCGTCCTCATGTTACCCGCCACCCTCGCCCTTATTCAGGACGGCAAGGCCAAAAAGGGCGATGTGTTGGGTGTTGCCCGTCTGGCAGGTATCATGGCCGCCAAGAAAACACCCGATTTGATCCCGTTATGTCATCCGCTGGCGCTAACCAATGTCAGTGTCGAGTTTGAAATTGATGCCGCCGCCAATGCCATTGATATCTTTGCCACCTGCAAGCTTAAAGGACGGACCGGCGTCGAGATGGAGGCTTTGACCGCCGCCAGTATTGCCGCCCTTACCATTTATGACATGTGCAAGGCCGTCGATAAGGGCATGCAAATCACCAACACTCGCCTTCTAGAAAAAACAGGCGGAAAATCAGGGACTTACACGGCGTCATGATATCTGTACAGGAAGCCCAGACCAATATCCTCAAAGGATTACGGCCCGTCTCGACCGAGACAATTTCAATTGCCGCCGCCCTTGGCCGCGTCCTCGCCGAAGATGTGGTTGCCCGGCGCACCCAGCCCCCTTCCGATCTGTCCGCCATGGACGGATATGCGGTTAAGGCTGCCGATGTGGCCACGACCCCTGCCCGGCTTGAGGTTATTGGCGAGTCTGCGGCGGGCGGCTCCTTTGCAGGGACCCTGAAGACCGGACAAGCAGTGCGTATTTTTACCGGTGCACCGGTTCCCGCAGGTGCCGATGCCATCGTTATTCAGGAAGACACCACCCGCGATGGCAACACGGTGACGGTCACCGAAAGCGCTGCCGCCGGTCGCTACATTCGCCGCGCCGGAATTGATTTTCGCAACGGCGATGCCGGATTATCATCAGGCAAAAAAATAACGCCTCGCGATATCGGTATTCTGGCCGCCATGGATATTCCGTGGATAAGCGTGCGCCGCCGCCCGCGTGTGGCGCTGCTTTCCACCGGTGACGAACTGGTCCGCCCCGGCGAGCCTGTCGGCCCTAACCAGATTATATCAACCAACGCCCTTGTGATTGCCGCCATGGTTCAGCAAGCCGGTGGTGAGGCCATTGATCTGGGTATTGCCAAAGATAACGAAGCATCCCTGCGGCAGATGGCCAGCGGCGCAAAGTCCGCCGACCTTCTGGTGACGCTGGGCGGCGCATCGGTGGGTGATCATGATCTGGTGCAAAGCGTTCTGGGCAAGGACGGCCTGCAAATTGATTTCTGGCGCATCGCCATGCGGCCCGGAAAACCATTGATGTTTGGTGATCTGGACGGAACCCCCATGCTGGGCATGCCCGGCAATCCGGTCTCGAGCATGATTTGCAGCTTTATCTTTCTCTATCCCGCCCTTGATGCGCTGATGGGCCGCCCGCCTTCAAGCCCGACCGTGGTGCCGGCAATCCTGTCCCATGACATCAGGGAAAATGATCAGCGCGAAGATTATCAGCGCGCCCGTATTATCGGTCATGAAGATGGGCTGCCGGTGATCGAGCTGTTCAGCAATCAGGACAGCTCGCTATTGTCATCCCTGTCATCGGCAACCTGTTTGCTGAAACGGGAGCCTTTTGCGAAACCGGTCAATAAAGGGTCAGCCGTCGGTATAGTCATGATGCAAAGCGGATACCCCGATTGCTGATATGTCAGCCGCATAAAGCCCCTTGACGGGCAAGGAGAACTTTTGTAGAACATTGGTAATGTTTTTGTTTTGTTCTGAAGGGGCCGGGACACATGCTGACCAAAAAACAACATGAACTTCTGATGTATATCCACACCTATCTCGAAGGAAAAGGCGTCTGCCCGTCTTTCGATGAAATGAAGGTGGCACTTGATCTCAAATCAAAATCCGGTATTCACCGTCTGATTACGGCCCTGACCGAACGCGGGTTTATTCGCCGCCTGCCCCACCGGGCCCGGGCGCTGGAAATTTTGAAATTACCCGATGCGGTTCTGCCCGAAGGATTGACGAAACGCCCTGCGCAGGAACCTGTCATGGGTGCCTCTGACGACAATGTGCTTCGAGGGGATTTTGGCTCTAAAGGCGGCTCTTCCAAATCGGCGGCCCAACCGGCCACATCAGACAGCGCGATCAATCTTCCCCTCTATGGCCGCATTGCCGCCGGTATGGGGGTTGAAGCCTTGGCTGACCCGACCAGCTTTATCGACATCCCTCCTTCCATGCTCGGCAGCGGTGATCATTACTGCCTTGAAGTTGACGGGGATTCCATGATCGAGGCCGGTATCAATGATGGCGATATGGTTATTATCCGCGAATGCAAAACCGCAGAAAACGGGGCCATTGTTGTCGCCCTGATTGATGATGAGGAAGTGACGCTCAAACGCATGCACCGCAAGGGAAACACCGTCGCGCTGGAAGCGGCCAACCCCGCCTTTGAAACCCGTATTTTCGGGCCGGACCGCATCAAGGTTCAAGGCAAGCTTGTGGGGCTGTTTCGTCAATATTGATTAGCGTTTATCTTTCTCTTTGTACGTCTCTCTATACCTTAGGGGCACCCACGGTCTGTTCCCGCGCACGGAATTGACGTTCTCCCAACGGATGGTATCTTTTCCGTCCAAATAGATGGCATATGTCCCGCCACGCCAAAGATCGAATTTATCAATGATCAAGGTTGGGGCCGGACACTCTCTGAGCACCGGAGCTGCCGACAGTAAAATATAGGCACGGTTGCAATCGGTGCCTTGCCCCATCCAGTTGCGTGAATAGGAAACAGGGCGACTGCCCCGCTGCCACACACAGCCAAGCAGATCGCAGGCAACCGGCGCACCTCCCTCTTCCATGGCCGATATTTTACTGAACTTTTTCACCCCGTACAGCTTTTGCCAGCGGTTGCGCTTGAACCGGTCACGGCGCAAGGACGAAATTTCATACTGCTCCTGCCCAATGACGAACAGATACAGATTTCCGCTATCGGCAAACAGAATATCGGGACGCCGATACTGTGTCTGAAAGGCGATCCCCAGCAGTAAAAAACCGAAGGCGGCATGGCGAACAGGGCTGCGCCAGATAAAACCCCACAGAACAGCGACAACGATCATCACCAGTAACGCAGTTGAAAAGGAGCCGACCTGTATGGAAGCACTCGGTAAATCTGCAACTCTGGTGGCGATATTTTCAATAGTATCTATCCCGACACCCGCCATTTCAAGCGGTAATGCTGCCCAGCCAAACGGCATGGCAACAAAGGAGATCAGCATCCAGGGCATAATCCAGAACCCCATCAATGGCACTGCAACCAGATTGGCCAGCAGCCCGAGGACAGCAAAATTTCCAAAATGATAAATGGCAAAGGGGGCTGTCGCTACCGAGGCAATCAAGGAAGTGGCCGCAACCCCCATCAGATACAGTCCGGCCCGCTTGAGCGGCCCCGCCTGACCGGCTGCCATCATAAAGCTGCTGCCATAGCGCTCATACACAGCAATCAGGCAAAAGACGGCGGCAAAAGACATCTGAAAACTGGCACTGAGCAAGGTTTCAGGCAAAATCAGCAAGATCAATGTTGCGGCAATTGCCAGATTGCGAAGGGACAACGCCGCACGGTCCACGCAGATCGCCCAGAAAATCATACTGATCATCAGATAGGACCTGGTCGCCGATACGGACAGGCCACTGACCGCAAGATAGCCACTGACGCCGATAATGGCCGCAATCGCGGCCCATTTCTTTAACGGATAGTGCAAGGCGATATAGGGAAACAGGCTCCCTGCAAACCTGATAGCAAAGAAAATGATGCCGCCAACCATGCCCATATGCAAACCGGAAATTGCCAGCAGATGCGCCAGCCCTGAAGCCCTCATGGCCGCCAGCGTTTGCTTGCTCAACAAACTTCTGTCACCGGTCATGATGGCCATGATAAATCCGGTGCTGCCGGGCGGACTATTGGCAATGATATTCTGATTGATGCTGTAGCGCAGGTTCGCAATGACCATCCGCAGATCAGGCATCTCTGGCGCAGGTGACATAATCTCGGCCCTGCCAATGGCATAACCAACTGCCCCGATCCCTTTAAAATACAAATCCCGCTGAAAATCGTAAGCCCCGGGATAGGCTGGCGGCGGCGGCGGTAACAACACAGCTTTTATTTTAATCGTTTGCCCCGGACTTATATCCTTGGCACCCGTGCGAACCGTTAGCCGTATCTTGTCCACTTGCGCAACAGACGATTTGAGACCTTGGGGCTCTCCGATCAGGATTTTTGCAGCTTTGGAACCAGCGGTCATTTGCAACACAATGCCCGTCAGTTCAGCAACATGTTTTTTTTGCAGCACCGGTGCCGCAACGCTTAATTGCCGCAAGATCGGCACGGTAAAACCAATAACAATAATTTCCATTATTATGAACGGTAAAATCAGAAAATCCGCTTTCAGCAAACGGCATCCGATCATAAACAGGGGGATCACAGTTGCTCCGCCAACCCACAAATAGCCCGGTTGCCATTTCAATGAAAAGGACACCGCAATGCCAAGCCCCAGCAGAACCGGCACCCATAACAGCCAGCGAGCTCTGTCCTGATAAAAGGATTGCATGCCTTTTTCAATGCCGGTAGCCACCTGTTTAATCCCCCAATATGAACGCAGGCTTGCTCATTGGCGCTACAAATAGTAAAAAAGCCCCAGATTATGAGCCTTCAAGGCCATATTAACCCTGTAATTGAATGACAAGCAAAGTAAATTGCCATGACTGTTGTGACCCGTTTTGCGCCCTCACCCACCGGCTTCCTGCATATTGGCGGGGCAAGGACAGCCTTGTTCAACTGGCTATATGCCCGCCATCATGGCGGCAAGTTTCTATTGCGCATCGAAGATACCGACCGTGAACGCTCAACAGACGAGGCCATAGACGCCATTCTGGCCGGCTTGAAATGGCTGGGGCTCGACTGGGACGGGGAGCCAACCTATCAGTTTGCACGCCGCGACCGCCATGCAGAAGTTGCCAGGCAGCTTCTTGATGCTGGCAATGCATATTATTGCTATGCCTCGCGCGAAGAATTACAGGAAATGCGCGACAAGGCCCGGGCCGAAAAGCGCACCCCCGGTTATGACGGCCGCTGGCGAGATCGTGATCCGTCGGATGCCCCCGCCGGTGTTGATCCGGTTATCCGGTTTAAATCCCCCAATGAAGGGGCAACCGTTATCGAGGATGCCGTTCAGGGCACCGTTACCATTCAGAACCAGCAACTGGATGATTTGATTCTGGTGCGCGCCGATGGCACCCCCACTTATATGCTGTCCGTCATTGTTGATGATCACGATATGGGCGTTACCCATATTATTCGGGGTGATGACCATCTGACCAATGCCGCCCGGCAATTGCAACTATATGCTGCCTTGGGATGGGATGCACCGGTGATGTCGCATATTCCGCTTATTCATGGCCCGGACGGGGCAAAATTATCTAAGCGCCATGGCGCGTTGGGCGTCGAGGCTTACCGCGATATGGGATATCTGCCAGAAGCCATGCGCAACTATCTGTTGCGTCTGGGCTGGTCTCACGGGGATGACGAGATCATTTCTACCGAACAGGCCATCGAATGGTTCAATCTGGAAAATATCGGAAAATCCGCAGCCCGTTTCGATTTTGGCAAGCTGGAGAACCTCAATGGCACCTATATTCGGGAGGCCGACAATGCCTATCTGACACAACTTGTGAAGCCGCTCTTAGAGGAAAAATTTGGTCGCGCATTGACCAAAGACAATTGTATTTTAATAGAAAATGCTATGAACGGCTTGAAAGAGCGAGCAAAATCAGTAATATCCCTTGCAGACAGTGCTGCATTTTTGATTGCAGAGCGTCCCTTGTCTATGGATGACAAGGCCAACAGGTTGCTGAACGCGGATGCCATTGACATGCTGCAACGCTTGAGCAACAGATTAGAGAAGTTGACCATTTGGTCAAAAGAACAAATTGAAGCAGCGGTCAGAGAACATGCCGAAGCGGAAGATTTGAAATTGGGCAAAATCGCACAGCCCTTACGTGCGGCATTGACAGGAACGACTGTCTCGCCCGGCATCTTTGATGTTCTTGAGGTTCTTGGAAAAGAGGCCTCTCTTGGACGGATAAGAGACGTAAAAACAGGTTCTTGATTATTGAGCAATTATCCTTTGCTCCTTTCGTAAATTTTTACGAATTCAATGTAGAAACCCCTACACGGGTATCAACACACTTGAAGTCGGCATACGCGCTGACGTCAAAAATAAAGGAAAAATAAATGAGTGGCTCTAAAGAAAACGGCACTGTTCAATTTACTGAAGATGGAAAAGGATCGGTTGATCTGCCGATGATAGAAGGTACTATCGGCCCCAAAGTAATCGACATACGCAAACTTTACGCCCAGACAGGTCATTTCACCTATGACCCCGGTTTCACCTCCACCGCCTCTTGCGATTCCGGAATTACCTATATCGATGGCGATGCCGGTATTCTGATGCATCGCGGCTATAAAATTGAAGAGCTGGCCGCCCAAAGCGATTTCATGGAAGTGTGCTACCTGTTGCTTAAAGGCGACTTACCGGATGCTGACCAGAAAGCTAAATTTTCTAGCGACATCACGTATCATACCATGGTCCATGAACAACTGATCCAGTTGTTTCGCGGTTTTCGCCGCGACGCCCATCCCATGTCAATTATGGTTGGTGTTGTTGGTGCCCTGTCCGCCTTTTATCATGATAGCACAGACATCAACGATCCACGCCAGCGTATGATTGCCAGCTACCGCCTGATCGCCAAAATGCCAACCATCGCGGCAATGGCCTATAAATATTCAATCGGTCAGCCGTTTATCTATCCAAAGAACAACCTGTCTTATGCTGAAAACTTCATGCATATGACCTTCAGTGTGCCGGCTGAAGATTACAAGCTGTCGCCAACCGTTGCCCGGGCAATGGATCGTATTTTCATTCTTCATGCCGATCATGAACAGAACGCCTCCACCTCGACCGTGCGTCTGGCGGGTTCATCCGGTGCCAATCCGTTTGCCTGTATTGCCGCCGGTATTGCCTGCCTGTGGGGCCCTGCCCATGGCGGTGCCAACGAAGCTGTGCTGGCAATGCTTGAAGAAATCGGCTCTGTCGACCGGGTTCCGGAATTTATTGCCAAGGCCAAAGACAAAAGTGATCCGTTCCGCCTTATGGGATTCGGTCATCGGGTTTATAAAAACTACGATCCGCGTGCCAAGGTTATGCAGCAAACCTGTTATGAAGTGCTTGACGAATTGGGCATTAAAGACGAGCCAATGCTGAAACTGGCCATGGCGCTTGAAAAAATTGCTCTTGAAGACGAATATTTCGTTGAAAAGAAACTGTTCCCGAATGTTGATTTCTATTCAGGAATTATTCTCAAAGCCCTTGGCTTCCCAACCAGCATGTTCACCGTTCTGTTCGCTGTTGCCCGCACCGTTGGTTGGGTCGCACAGTGGAACGAAATGATGCATGATCCGGGACAGAAAATTGGCCGCCCACGTCAGCTTTATACAGGACCTGCGGAACGCCCCTTTGTTCCTGTCTCCAAGCGTTAAGGCCTGACATGATGAGCCGTCCGGATTTTACGACCAAAAAAGTAAGGCCTTTAACACCGGTTAAAGGCAACGGACGGCCTCGAAAACTGATTTTGAAAGCGGCGAACGATAACCGGGCGCCGCTTTCAGTACAGCTCAAAAGCTTCGCTTTTATAACCGCACCAATTCTTGCAATTGTATTTTTTACTGTTATCTGGTGGTTACGCTAAGATTTAACCGCAACTTCCATCACGACTTTAGCCGCCCGCATTCCCGGTGCATCTCCCCCATACCCCAGATCAGACATGGCCTGTTCATAGCCGGATAATTGCGCATCCCGCATCTCACCATCATGAAACAGCTCGCTTACCGCTGGCGCCAGATTATCTACGGTGCAATCTTCAAGCAGGTATTCCGGAACAATTTCAGCGTCTTGCAGAATATTGATCAGATTAACATATTTCAATTTAACAAATTTGCGGGCAATAATCGCCGTTAATGGGTGCATGCGATAGGCAATCACCGATGGCAGTTTAGCCAGTGCCAGTTCCAGCCCGACCGTGCCCGACGCCGCCAATGCCACGTCTGCGGCGGCCATGGCATCATATTTATCACCCGCATCCTCGATGATTGTCACCGGCATCAGCCAGCCCCTAATCGCCTCTGCGACCAGCGGGGCCGTCTTGCCAATGACCGGAATGGCAATGCGAAGGCCTGACACTTTCTGCGAGACAGCTTCTGCTGTTTGCCGGAAAACATCCATGTGACGGGTAACTTCACCGCGGCGGCTGCCGGGCAAGATCATCAAAAGTGGGTCTTCTGGCGCTATCTTGTATTTTTCCCTAAACCGCGCAGCATTCCCGTCAGCAGCTCCGCTTTCAATGATCGAATGCCCGATAAAGGTCGCCGCCAAGCCTTCCGCTTCGAAATAAGGTGGCTCGAACGGTAACAAGGTCAGAAGATGATCATACAGAGCCGCAATTTTACGCGCCCGCCCCGGTCGCCATGCCCAGACCGATGGCGCCACATAATGTATTTTTTTAAAAGCTACCCCGGCCAGTTTCTTTGCCACCCGAAAACTGAAATCCGGTGCATCCACGGTGATAAAAACATCAGGTTTTATGTTGCGGGCTGCTGCAGCCGTTTGTGAAATTCGTTTCAGTAACAAGGGTAATTTGGGGACAACTTCTGCAACCCCCATTACCGTTAAATCATCCATGGGGAACAAACTGGGCAGGCCTTGGGCTGTCATCAATGGCCCCCCGACCCCGCTAAATTCCACATCCTCGTGCAGCTCTTTAAGCGCGGCCATCAGACGGGCCGCTAATAAATCCCCCGACGGTTCCCCGGCAACAATAAACACCCTGAACGGCGCGCTGTGCCTATCCGTGCTCATCATTTGCGCTTTCGCAATTAACGGCCTTGATGAATATACCGGCGGCATTTGCCGCTTTAATCACGGCATCCTTGTCCAGAACAAGCGTTTTGCCTGCCTCGATAACGATCCCTTTCAAATGGGCGGCCTTGATTTGACGGATGGTCTCGGGGCCAATCGTTGGCATATCGGCGCGCAGCTCCTGCGCCGGTTTGGATAATTTGATAAAAACACCCGCCGGTGTTGCTTGCGCAAAATCTGCGCATCTGGCGATCAGTTTTTCAGATCCTTCCGCCGCCTCCACCGCCAGAACATAGCCATCGCGAATAACAATTGCCTGTCCGATATCGAGAGCGCCCACAGCTTTGGCAACATCGATCCCTCTGGTGATATCGCTCTGATCATCATCGTTGGGCTTGATTGCCCCCAGAACGCCCACCGGGGCCAGAAAGCCATCTTCCAGCTCATGGGCGCCGATAATCTCAAAGCCTTTTTCTTCAACAAATTCGGTAATGGCGCGCAGCAAGCCGTCATCGCCTTTACTGAAAGAACTCCCAATTTTCTTGAGAAGTTTGAAACCTTCGGTATCGGGAATAATATTTTTAAAATCCGGCCGCGCAATGGGCCCGACCAGCGTAACCTGCCGGCAACCTTCGCGCTTCAGGGCTTTGAGGAATTTGCCAATTTTGGTGATGGCAATCACGTCATGGGGATAGCCCTCATAATCTGCAGGATCGGCCTCCCCCTTGACTAGCAACAGATAAAAGGAACGGCCCTGTTCTGCCAGCCGTCGCGCCAGTAACAGGGGTAAATCCCCCCGTCCGGCGATAATGCCTATCTTGGCACCGGTGCTTGTATTAGGGCCGGCAGAAGCCACGCTTTGACTCCCCGTTGATAAAGTCCAGCACTTGGCTAACCACGTCAGACCCTTTGAATTCCTCGGCAACAAGGGCTGTTCGCTCCTGAAAAGTGCCCTCGTCGTTAAACAGGCGCTTATAGGCCTTGCGAAGGGCATGAATTTCATCGCGAGAGAAATTCCGCCGCTTCATTCCGGTCAGATTCAGTCCGCCCAGCACAGCCCGGTTCCCGGTTGCGGACCCGAAAGGAATGATATCTGTCTCGACACCCGAAGCCCCGCCAATCATCGCATGGGCCCCGATGCGCACAAACTGGTGCACCGCAGACAGACCGCCGATAATGGCAAAATCATCAATAGAGACATGCCCGCCCAAAGTTGCGTTATTCACCAATATGACGTGATTACCAACCAGGCAGTCATGAGCGATATGTGCCGCCACCATAATCAGGCAATCATTACCGATTTTAGTTAGCAGACCACCACCTTCTGTGCCGGGATTAACCGTCACATGCTCGCGGATTACACATCTGTCACCGATTTGCACTTCACTGTCTTCGCCATGAAACTTCAAATCCTGCGGCACATGACCGATGGAGGCAAAAGGATAAATCGTGCAATTATCGCCAATTGTCGTTTTACCGGCAATGGCCACATGCGATTTCAGAACAGTTCCCGCACCTATGGTGACACCGGCATCAATCACACAGTAAGGGCCGATTTCAGCGTCGGGATGAATGCTCGCACCGTCTTCAATAACCGCGCTTTGATGGATTTTAGCCATAAGGTCTCAATTTTATTAAATGATATGCTATTGCTAGCAAGTCCCGCACGCCCTGACAAATCAAGCATTGTTACAGCGGGTTTCGGTTTTCAAGGTTGTTTTCGGCTAGCTGGTGATCATCGCTGCAAAATCGGCCTCGGCTACTTTTTTACCATCTACTTCGACCAGACCGGAGAATTTCCAGACCGGACCGCGCTGATGTTTCTTGGTGACCTTGATTTCCATTACATCACCGGGGGTAACGGGCTTACGGAACCGGGCATTGTCAATTGACATAAACAACACATTTTTATCTGGCCCCGTATCGCCCAGTGTTTTAATGACAAGAACGGCAGCAGTCTGCGCCATTGCCTCGACAATCATGACGCCAGGCATAATCGGACGGCCCGGAAAATGTCCTTGAAATTGCGGCTCGTTCATGGTCACGTTCTTGATACCGGTCGCTGATGTATCAAGGACAATATCTTTCACCCGATCCACCAGTAATAACGGATAGCGATGCGGCAACATATCCAGAATTTCGATAATATCGACTGTATCGACCGACGTATTTTCAGATGTGTCGCTCATGTCTTTTGTCCCTTACGTTTTGCCAGTTTACTCAATGTGGCAATCGATCTAAAAAATTCTCTGCGCGGGCGCGCCGGAAAGCCGGCATAAACCTGTCCGGCGGGCACATCGGAAATCACACCTGATTTCGCTGATATCTGCGTTCCCATTCCGATTTTCAAATGCCCGGCCAGACCAACCTGTCCGCCCAGCACCACGTAATCTTCCAGAACAGAACTGCCTGAAATACCGGTTTGCGAGGCCAGTATACAGCCCCGCCCCAAACGGACATTATGCCCGATCTGGCATAAATTATCGATCCAGCAGCTATCACCGATTACGGTATCGGGACCAGCCCCGCGATCTATGGTCGTGTTCGCCCCGATTTCTACATTGCTGCCAATCAGAACCCGGCCCAGCTGCGGTATCTTGATATGCCCCGCCGGATCAGGGGCAAACCCGAATCCGTCCCCACCAATGCGCGCACCGGAATGCAGGGTAACATGATCCCCCAGATGGCAGGCCATCAGCGAGACTTGCGGATAGAAATGGCAATGGCGGCCTATTTTAACATTATCGCCGATGCTGCAATGACTGGAGACAATTGTATTGCTCCCGATACGAACACCGTCACCAATGACGCTATAGGCCCCGACAGATACATTCTCGCCCAGTATGGCACTATCGGCGATAATTGCCGTGGGATGTATTGTTCCGGTGCCCGTCGCTGCCGGGTAGAAAGTTGCCGCTATTCGTGCATATGCCTTGTACGGGTCTTTGACAACCAGCAAGGCCATGCCTTCGGGTGCCATGGAGACAAATTTATCTGTCACAATGCAGGCACTTGCCTGTGCAACCCCAAAACTATCCGCATATTTCGGATTACTCAAAAAACTGATATCCCCGGTATCCGCCGCGTCAAGAGACTGAACATCCAGTATCATCACATCTGCATTAGGCGTATTCACCAGCTCGGCATCTACAATATTTGCAAGATGACGAAGAGAAAATGGTCCTTCTTTTTTAAAGAAATGGGGATCGGCCATGATATTACGACTTCAAAGGGGCAAGGACGACCGGTATTTTTTTCAATTTTGCGTTCAGCTTAACGAGAACTTTCTTAGATATATCCAGCCTTTTTTCGCCAAATAATATTCTGCTTTTTTCAAGGATCATGGTCGCCCCAACCTGATCAGCAATCTTCGAGACAATAGGATTCATGGTTGTTTCAATTTTCCGAATAGCCGCCGCCCGGCCGCTGGATAATTGTTTTAATTTTTTTTGAAAATCTGCTCTGTACTTTTGCCCTTTTTTCCCAAGAGCTTTACTTTTTGCGGCAAATTGTTCAGGAGATAAAATTACTTTTTGTTGGGCCAAGTCCTGTTGTTCTTGCCGGAAAGAGGCTTCTTTTGCCTTTATCTCTTCCTTGATTTTGCTGTCTATAGCCCGCAACTGTCGATCTGCATCTTGCATCGCCAAGGATTTACCGAGGACATAACCCAAATCCAGAATGGCGACCGTTTGCCCTTGCGCTTGTTGGGCCTGCACCCTGGATATTCCGGCACCGCCCAACCCACCTGTAGCAACAATCAAGGCCAACGCCCCGTATATAATTCTAATTTTTAGCATCTAGAAGCGTGTCCCGAATTCCAACTGAAAGACTTCGTCTTTATCATATGATTCCTTTAACAAAGGAACAGTAAAATTGACTCGTAACGGACCAAAAGGGGATGTCCAGTTGACACCGACACCGGCAGAGGCCCGAATTGAAGCATTATCCACAATGGTTGGTCCGCTATCGTCAATGCCAGTTAGCGTTCCAACATTAACAAAAGTCCGACCAATTAATCCGAACTCCTCTGGAAAACCAGTAGGGAAACGGAGCTCAGCCTTACCTACAATATAGGCATTCCCGCCCAAACTATCGCCCGAAGCCGTATCGCGGGGGCCGATACCTGATTTGGCAAAGCCGCGAAAGCTGTTACCGCCTAAATCAAAACGGTCATTCAACCGCACATCCTCACCAAGCCCTACGATATACCCCGCATCTCCCCCGATGCTCAAAACCACAGATTCTTCATATATGGGGAAAAACTGAATATATTCAGCGTTCGTTGACAGGGAATAAACATCACCACCAACACCGGTAAACTTTTGGCCAAACGTGTATTTATTACCTTCTGTCGGCAACACATTATCATCAAGATAATTGAACTCTATTTTATATAATACGGCTGATGTCAGAAACGTCCCGGCAGCGTTCTTAACCACATCCGAGGCATTTGAGTTCACGTTACTAGTATCTTCATTAACCAATGAATAGACGAGAGACGCAGATACATTATCGGTAATAGGAAAGCCTGTCCTCAAATTGAAACCCATTCTTTCCAGATCATATCCAGACTCGCTTTGACGGTCTTCGCGCAGACTGAAAACATCAATGCCGGCACGCAAATCCCTATCCAGAAAATAAGGCTCGGTAAATCCAAAATCAATTTGCTGCTTGGAGGCGCCCATAGAAACTTTAAAGCGTAAATCCTGTCCCTTACCCAACAAGTTACGCTCTCTGATCTGCAGATCGGCTGAAACTGAATCTGTTGTCGAGAAACCGGCACCAACACTCAGCTCGCCCGTAGATTTTTCCTGAACATCCACATTGATAATGGTTTTATCAGGTGCAGACCCTTCTTCTTGTGTCACTTCAACTTTTTCGAAAAAATCCAGTGAGCGGATCCGTAACCGTGACCGGCGCAGCAATGCTGTATTGAACGCATCCCCCTCAACCAGATTAAATTCACGGCGAATGACATGATCAAGAGTTCTCACATTACCGGTAATATTGATCCGCTCCACATAAACCCGTGGGCCCTTGTTGATCTTGTAGGTAAGTGAAATTGTCCGTTTCTCTTTGTCGCGTTTTACCCGTGGCCGGACATTAACAAAGGCATAACCCAGCTTTCCAAGCTCGAAGGTGATCTTCTGAATACTCTCTTCAATGGCCGTGGCATCATAGGTTTCACCTTCGAAGGTTTTGAGTAATCCCCTGATAGCTTCAGGTTGAAGGTCCTTGATCTCACTTTCAACATCAATTTTGCCAAAGCGATATTGACTACCTTCATCCAACGCGAATGAGACAAAAAAACCGTCACGATCAGGGGTCAGCTCGGCAACAGCAGAGACAACCCTAAAATCGGCATAGCCTTTACTCAGATAGTATTTGCGCAGCAATTCACGGTCAAATGTCAAACGATCCGGGTCATAGGTATCATTATCAGACAGGAAATTATACCAACGGGATTCCGTCGTCGCAATTTTCTCCAACAACCGACTGTCTGAAAAGTGCTTGTTGCCGGTGAAGCGAATTTTGCGAATACCGGTTTCTTCGCCTTCATTGATTTCAAAAACCAGATCAACCCGGTTCTGGGGAAGCTGGATTACCTTGGGGTCAACAACGGCGGCAAAACGGCCGCTGCGCCGGTATACCGTCAGTATCCGTTGAACATCGCTTTGAACACGCGCCCGTGTATAGACAACGCGAGGGCGCAATTGCACTTCCGCACTTAAAATATCATCTTCAATCCGTAAATTACCTTCAAAGGCCAAACGGTTGATAATCGGATTTTCAACGACAGAAACCACAACGGCACTGCCTTCCCGGCGGATGGTTACATCCGCAAAAAGGCCTGTGTTAAACAAGGCTTTCAGGGATTTATCAACACGCCCGCGATTGTAGGGGGAGCCAACCGCAAACAGCAGATAGGATTTAACCGTTGCAGATTCAATCCGCCGGTTCCCCTCGACACGGATATCGGTGATGGTTTGTGATGTTTGCGCAAGCGCAGTTCCCGAGCCTGAATAACCTGTATTCAGAACCATCATCGCCAAAAAACAAACGAATAAGGTTACGCGCAATTTTCATCCCCCCGATAGGATTTAATATCCCAAGAACAAATCACCTTCATCAAATTGTTCAAGAAAACAATCCGCTGAAAAAATCCTTGATCCATGGTTTATTCAAGTCATTCCATGTTGCGAATATCATTAGCATCAGTACAAGCGTTAGTCCAATACGGAAACCGAATTCCATCGATTTTTCACTCAACGGTTTACCGCGAATGGCCTCAATAAAATAGAAGAGTAAATGGCCACCATCGAGCATGGGGATCGGAAACAGATTGATTAGCCCCAGACTGATAGAGACAAATATCATAAAATTGAATAATGACAGCAACCCGCTGCCAATACCGTCCCCGCGTTTTGCCGCATCTCCCGACATTTTGATAATGCCCAATGGCCCGCTCAGCTCGGAGCTGTCCCGGGCACCGGTAATCATCTGCCACGCCCCTTTAAGCGTTGCTGTGGTTACAAACCATGTCTGGTCCACAGCCCCTACAAAAGCACTACCAACCGTATGTTCCTTGAATTCACGCTTTGTCGACCGAATACCCAGCTGTCCGATTTTCTGAACGTTACCGCTGCGATCTGTAAACTCGACAACCTTCGGGGTCACGTTCAACTGAACCGGTGTGCCCGCGCGGTCAATATCCAGACGCAAGGGTTCTGATAATCCGACAATAACTTTCTGGCGCAATTCTTCAAAGCTGGTGATTTTGGTTCCGTTCACCGCCGTAATCCGGTCGCCAGCCTTAATTCCGGCTTGTTCTGCGGCACTCTGGGCAATGACTTCTGTCGCGACCGGAGGCGTATTGGCCTGCCCCAGTGTCAAATACAGGATCGACATGGCAACAATTGCAAAGATGTAATTGGCCGCAGGACCAGCAAACACAACGGCTGAGCGCTGCCATAAAGGCTTGTGATGGAAGGAGACTTTTTTCTCCTCTTCGCTCATTTCAGAGACTGAACCATCTGCGTTACTGGCAACGCCAGCATCGCCAAAGAACTTCACATAGCCACCAAAGGGAACCGCGCTTATTTTCCAGCGGCAGCCGTTTTTATCATACCAGCCAAACAGTTCTTTACCGAAGCCAATGGAAAATACATCCACCTTCACGCCGCAGAGCCGTGCAACCTTGTAATGTCCATATTCATGAATAAACACCAGCACCGTGATAACCACGACAAATGCGGGAAGGTAAATCCAGTTTTCAGTCAATAGACCCATATTTCACTCTATCCTGTCGGTGTTTATTCATTAACATCATCATCTGGTTACGAACGCAACTTTTTCAAAGCCTGATTTGCCAAATTACGCCCTTGCCGGTCTTGTTCGAACACATCATCAATAGATGCCATGTGGCTAAAGTCGGCACGGTCCATAACATCACTAACAACTTGTGCAATTTCCAAAAAATCGATTTCACCGTCCAGAAATCCTTGCACGGCAATCTCGTTTGCCGCATTCAGAATTGCCGGTGCTGACTTCCCTGCCTGCAAAGCATCCATGGCCAGCTTCAATGCCGGAAAGCGGTCCAGATCAGGAGCTTCAAACGTCAATTGCGCAATTTTGGCAAAATCCAATTTTTCTGTGTTGAAAATAAGGCGGTCCGGCCAGCCCAGCGTGTAGGAAATCGGGGTTCGCATATCCGGCGAGCCCATTTGGGCCAGAATGGAGCCGTCACCATACTCAACCATGCTGTGAATAACAGATTGTGGATGGACCAGAATATCGATTTGATCCTTGCCCACCGGAAACAAATGATAGGCTTCAATCAGTTCAAGCCCCTTGTTCATCATCGTCGCCGAGTCGATCGATATCTTGGCGCCCATATCCCAGTTGGGGTGTGACAGCGCCTGCGCCCGTGTCACGGCCTTCATATCATCTTTGGAAAATGTCCGGAATGGCCCGCCGGACGCCGTTAGGATCAAACGCTTGACCGCCTGCATCTGCCGGATTTCCAGCACCTGAAAAATGGCATTATGCTCACTATCAACAGGAAGTAAGGTCGCGCCGCTTGAGAGTACCTGATCCATCACCAGATCACCGGCGCAAACCAGAGCTTCCTTGTTGGCAAGAGCAACCGTTGCCCCCGAGCGAATAGCGGCCATAGTCGGCTTCAATCCTGCGGCCCCGACAATCGATGACATGATCCAGTCAACGGGCGTTGCCGCCGCCTCATGCAGGGCTTGCGCTCCGGCAGCCACTTCGATATCAGTACCCTCCAGCCGTGCTTTCAGGTCCTGATATAGCTTTGCATCGGCAATAACAGCCTTGCGAGCCTGCAAGCGAACGGCTTGTGCCGCCAGATCAGCGACATTTGTATTGGCCGTCAGGGTTTCAACTTGAAAATTTTGCGGGTTCTCTTCAATCAGGCGAACGGTATTACAGCCAACCGATCCGGTTGAGCCCAGAATGCTTACTCGTTTGGGCGCCGTTACCGGAACGATCTGTGATGTCGGGACCTGCCCGGACGTGTTCATATTAAATTCCCATCAAGGATTTAATCAAATATAGGGCGGGTGCCACAAATAGCACCCCGTCCAGACGGTCCAGAACACCACCATGCCCCGGGATCAGGTTGCTGGCATCCTTGATTTTGAAATGCCGTTTCCACGCAGACTCGCAAAAATCACCAATTTGAGCCAAAACCGCGAGTAAAGTACCGATAACAGCAACCACCCACAACGCCACATCCAGATTTAGCATATAATAATCCAGAGCAACCGCAGTCGCCGCCGCACCAGCCATACCGCCAAACAGTCCTGCCCATGTTTTATTGGGGCTAATCGACGGGGCGATTTTGGGTCCGCCAATGGTTTTTCCCGAAAAATAAGCTCCGATATCAGTTGCCCAAACCACAAAAAACAGGGAAAGAGTAAGCTCCAGCCCCATGTCATTGCTGCCGCGAATTTCCAGCAACGACAAAACCGGTATCCCCACATATAACGGCCCCACAAAAGCGCCGCGCCATTCCGTGCCCCCCCGGCGAAACCAGGTCATGACAAAAAATACGCTGCTGCACAGAAGCAATGACAGGAACGCGATCTGGACATAGCCTTCATAGGCAGAATAAAGCGCAATCAACACCCACAAAGTGGTCAGGGAAATATAAATCGCGGGGGTCGTCGCAAACGAGGTCCGGCACCACTCAACGCCCATAATAACGGCAACGAGGGCCAGAAACAGCACGAAATAGATATCCCCGAAATAGACGGCAGAGACCGCAAAAGGGGCTAGAACCACCGCTGACAAAACGCGCAACTGAAACGATGATAATCCGGTTTCAGACACTTAACGCCCCATAGCGACGGGTACGGCAATAAAATTCATCAATTGCCTGTTGCAGCCACTTTTTATCAAAATCAGGCCAGAGAACATCCTGAAAAATGAATTCTGTATAGGCACATTGCCATAACAAAAAATTGCTGATGCGTTTTTCACCACTGGTACGCAAGATAAAATCAGGATCAGGAATGCCGGCACTGTCCAAGGTACCGGCAAATGTCTGCTCGGAAATATCGTCAACGCTCATCTCGCCAGCTTGAACCATCTGTGCAAGTTTGCGGGCTGAATTTACAATCTCGGCACGCCCGCCATAGCTCAAGGCAATGGTCAGAACCAGCCTGGTATTATCCTGAGTTGTCTCCGTAGCAAGTTTAACTAATTTTTGAACATCATCTGGTAATGCCTTGATATTGCCAATAAAATTTATTTTAACGCCTACTGATGCCAGTTCATCCAGCTCACGCTTGATAAAATAGCGAAACAAGCCCATCAGATGATTAACCTCTTCTTCGGGCCGTTTCCAGTTTTCTGACGAAAAAGCAAACAGGGTCAGAAAAGGAATGTCCAGCTCGCGGCAGCCCTTGATGGCCTCGCGCACTGCTTTTGCTCCCTGCTCATGACCTTTCAATCGGCTGATGGATCGCTTGTTAGCCCAGCGGCCATTGCCATCCATGATAATGGCAACATGCTTCAGCGAATTCGGCGTCAGATCGTTTTTCTCAACAATCCCCATTCATCAAACCTGCATAATTTCCTGTTGTTTCTCGGACAGTATTTCATCAACTTTTTTGACGAAAGTGTCGGTCAGTTTCTGGATATCGTCTTCTGCGCGCTTCACATCATCCTTGGAGATGTCGCCGTCTTTCTCAGCGGCCTTTGCAATATCAATACCGTGACGGCGCACATTACGAATGGCAATTTTGGATTGCTCTGCATAACCGCTGGCAACCTTGGTCAGTTCCACACGGCGTTCTTCGGTCAGTTCCGGAATAGGAACCCGGACGCTCAGGCCGTCGACAACCGGATTAAGTCCAAGACCGGCATTGCGAATACCTTTTTCAACGGCAGCCACATTGGTTTTGTCCCAGACATTCACCGCCAGCATACGGGCTTCGGGGGTACTAACCGTTCCCACCTGAACCAGCGGCATGGATGCCCCGTATGATTCAACCATCACAGGTTCCAGCAGACTGATATGGGCACGCCCCGTGCGCAGACCGCCAAACTCATGCCTAAGCGCATCAAGCGCACCGTTCATTCGTTTTTCAAGGTCCTTCAAATCTGGCGCTGGCATCCTGTTTACCTCCTCGGCGGACTAATCTGTCCTGATATTATTAAGTTGTTTATCGATATGGCTAAATTATGATCAAATTACTTCGGTAAAGCGACCTTTTTTAGCAATAACTTGGGCAATTGCCCCTGCTTCGTGGATGGAAAACACCAGAATGGGAATATTATTCTCTCTGGCGAGGGAAATTGCGGCTGCGTCCATCACTTTGAGGTCCTTCGAAATCACATCGAGATGGCTCAATGTCTCAAAGCGCACCGCATCATCATGCTTGGCCGGGTCCTTGTCATAAACACCATCCACGTTGGTGCCTTTGAGAAGGGCGTCACATTTCATTTCTGCGGCCCGCAATGCAGCGGCGGTATCTGTTGTAAAGAACGGATTGCCGGTCCCTGCGGCAAAGATCACGATACGCCCGCGTTCCAGATGCCGCTCTGCCCGGCGGCGGATATAGGGCTCACACACGGATGCCATGGGAATCGCTGATAAAACCCGGCTTTCCATCCCGGTTTTTTCAATGGCATGTTGCAGGGCAAGGGCGTTCATAACCGTCGCCATCATCCCCATATAGTCGGCATTGGCTTGATCCATGCCTTGCGCCGTTCCGGAGACGCCGCGAAAGATATTTCCGCCGCCGACAACCACGCAAACCTCAACGCCCATATCATGGGCCTGCTTGATATCGTCAGCGATCCGGGTCGCCGTTTCAACATCAATACCATATTGCTGATTACCGAGCAGGGCTTCACCCGAGCATTTTAGAAGAACCCGTTTATATTGCGGCTCAAACGCCATTTTAGTCCCCGTTCAAAAATATGTTCCGACAATAACATAACGGAAAGACAGCATACAGGATTGGTAGAAATTTAAAAGTAATCCTGTCAGTCCATATAAAGAAGGCGGCCTCGTTGCCGAGACCGCCTTCTCTCAATTATAAGCTGGAAGATTAACCGCTAACCGCTGCTGCAACTTCGGCGGCAAAATCGGATTCTTCTTTTTCGATACCATCACCAACAGCGAAGCGCGCCATGGCTGTCAATTTGATCGGGCTACCGATTTCCTTGGCAACAAGCTCAATGGCTTTTTCGACTGTATTTTCACCATCAACAACAAAAGTCTGTTTCAGCAGAACAACTTCCTGATAGAATTTGTTGATACGGCCTTCAACCATTTTGGCGATAATTTCTTCCGGCTTACCGGATTCACGAGCCTGATCGGACAGAACCGTGCGTTCACGCTCAACAAGGTCCGCATCCAGATCATCAACGCTGATAGATTCAGGATTGGTCGCTGCTATATGCATCGCGATCTGTTTGCCCAGAGTTTCAAGGCGGGCCGTATCACCGGCGCTCTCCAGAGCAACCAGAATACCGATTTTACCAAGACCATCGGTTACGGCGTTATGCACATACGAGGCAACAACACCGTTTGGAACTTCAAGGCAAACCGCCCGGCGAAGATTCATGTTCTCACCGATTGTGGCAATGGCGTTTGTCACGGTTTCAGCAACTGACTCGTCTGAGCCCGGGAATTTGGCGGCACTGATAGCCTCCAGATTGCCATTTTCAGCGGCACAAACAGTCGCGATACCGGAAACCAGATTCTGGAAGTCTTCGTTCAGGCCAACAAAGTCGGTTTCAGCGTTCACTTCGACCATTGCGCCTTTTGAACCGGCTGCCGTAACGGCAACAAGACCTTCAGCGGCCACACGGCCAGATTTCTTGGAAGCAGTTGCCAGACCTTTTGTACGCAGCCAATCTACGGCCGCATCCAGATCACCATCGGTTTCAGTCAGCGCTTTTTTACAATCCATCATGCCCGCACCGGACTTTTGACGGAGTTCCTTGACCATTGAAGCTGTAATTGCAGACATAATATATCCTCATGTCTTAGAAATTATAAAAGAGAATGCCACGCGCCCCGAAGGGCGCAGGGCACAAGTTTCTTATTCAGAAGCAGTCGCTGCTTTCTCTTCGGCAGCAGGAGCTGCCTCGGCAGGTGTTTCGGTTGCAACTTCTTCAGCAACAACATCTTCAGCAACCGGCAAGTCTTCAAGAACTGGTGCTTCGGCAGCACCCAGATCTTCGCCCTGCTCAGCCATTTCAACAGAAATACCGTCAAGAACAGCCTGTTTGAACAGATCGCAATACAGGTTGATCGCGCGCAAGGCATCATCATTGCCCGGGATAGGGAAATCAATGCCGTCAGGATCAGAGTTACTGTCGAGGATTGCCACAACAGGAATGCCCAGCTTGTTAGCTTCTTTAACAGCCAGCTCTTCTTTGTTGGTGTCTATAACGACGATCACGTTAGGCAGACCGCCCATGTCCTTGATACCACCCAGTGCTAGCTCAAGCTTGTCACGTTCGCGGGTCAGTTTCAAAATTTCTTTCTTGGTCAGACCAAGGCCTTCAGCGGAAAGCATTTCTTCGGCTTTGCGCAGACGCTTGATAGATTCAGAAACTGTTTTCCAGTTTGTCAGCATACCGCCGAGCCAACGGTGGTTCACATAAAATTGTGCACATTGCTTGGCGCTTTCAGCAACAACATCAGACGCCTGACGTTTTGTGCCCACGAACAGAACCCGACCGCCGCCGGACACTGTGTCACGGACAATTTTCAGAGCCTGATGCAGCAGCGGAACTGTTTGCTGAAGGTCAATGATGTGAATATTATTGCGTTTGCCGAAAAGAAACGGACCCATTTTCGGGTTCCAACGGCGGGCCTGATGGCCAAAATGAACACCAGCTTCTAACAGCTGACGCATAGTAAAGGTTGGCAGTGTCATCCTGCGATACTCCTTCTCCGGTTAAGCCTCCGTGGATAGTAGTTCGAGACATCCCGAACACCGGACGGGCACCATCAACTCAATGATACCCTTCTCCACGTGCGAATTTACAGGCCGGTAACTACGCCCGAATGCCCCGACATGCAAGCGAAAAATGCCCCATTTCCGCAGATTTCAGGAGAATCTTCAAAAAAGCCTGACAGAAGGGCGAAAATAGTTAAATATCGTGAACATCCTGCACACCCGCCACATATTTAAGAGCCTGCCGGATTTCAGGGGAAATGTTGTAACTGCTGGCCAAATCAAGCTCGACCTCTTTGGAGCCGCCATCCAGATTAAGAATAAACGCCACCCGCCCGCGCCCGGGGCCACCTTTTTGCAAAATGGTGGCGATCTGGGTCAGCGGACTGTCATCTTCCATGAAAATGCGCACCCCGTCTCCGGTTTGGGCCGCGACAGTCTCCAGCCGTTGCGCTGATTGCGCGGTAATGCGGGGCTGGTCGTTCTCCATATCGATATGACCGACAACGCTCAAGACAATGGAGCTACCCACATCCAGAATTTCCTGACATTGCATCAGGGTTTCTTCAAACATGGTCACTTCAAACGCCCCCGCCGCATCCGAGAGCAAGATAAAGGCAAGTGCTTTACCTTTTTTGGTTTTGATCTGACGCTTGCTCATGACGGTGCCCGCCAGCTTGGCCGCACTGTCCGCAGCCCCCAGCCCTGTCAGATAGGAGACACTGCTGCGTACACCGGCTTTATCCAGAGTTTTGGCATAGGCATCCAGCGGGTGACCGGACAGATAAAATCCGATAGCATCGAATTCCTGTTTCAGCTGTTCCATGGATGTCCAGCGTTGCGCTTTCATCAATACCGGTGCCGCATCGGCGCTGCTGTCAGCCCCCCCGAACAGATTAACCTGCCCCGATCCACGTTCTTCTTCCATCTGCTGGGCATGGCGCAGTAAATTCTCCAGCGAGGTAAAAACCTGCGCCCGATCATCGAGCAAGACATCAAACGCCCCTGCCCGTGTCAGATTTTCGGCTTGCCGTTTATTCATGTTGCGCGGGTTGAGGCGCGAAAAGAAATCGGCAATATCCTTGAACTGGCCATTTTCACGCCGTTCGGCAACAATACCGGCCATGGCATCACGGCCCACATTTTTGACCGCCGCCAAGGCATATCGTACCGCGCCGCTATCACCTTCAAACTCAACGCTGAACTCAACTTCCGAACGATTAAGGCAGGGCGGGTGCAAGGGCACATCCATCTTCGCCAAATCCTGACGGAAGATATTCAGCTTGTCGGTATTATTGATATCAAGGCTCATGGACGCCGCCATGAATTCCACTGGATAATTAGCCTTCAGATACGCCGTGTGATAGGAGACAAGCGCATAGGCCGCCGCATGGGATTTATTGAAGCCGTAACTGGCAAATTTCGCCACCAGATCAAAAATATGGCTGGCATCCTTGGCGCTCACCCCTTGTTCAACCGCACCTTCGCAGAAACGTTCACGCTGCTGATCCATCTCCGCCTTGATTTTCTTGCCCATGGCACGGCGCAGCAAATCGGCTTCCCCCAGACTGTAACCCGCCAGCACCTTGGCGATTTCCATCACCTGTTCCTGATAGATGATCACCCCATAGGTTTCTTCAAGAATATCTTTCAGCTTCGGATGCAGCAGGTTTGGCTCTTCCTCCCCGTGTTTGCAGCGGATATAGGTTGGAATATTTTCCATCGGCCCCGGACGGTACAGGGCCACAATCGCGATAATATCTTCAAAGGCATCGGGGCGCATCTTGCGCAGCATGTCGCGCATGCCCGAACTTTCAAGCTGGAACACTCCGACTGTGTCACCGCGCGAAAGCAGCTCGAAACTGGCCGGATCGTCAAGGGGCAGGGTTGCAAAATCGATATCAATACCGCGCTTGACAATCAAATCCTTGGCCCGATCAAGAACGGTCAGGGTTTTCAGTCCCAAAAAGTCAAACTTTACCAGTCCGGCCATTTCCGCGTATTTCATGGAAAATTGCGTCACCGGCATATCCGAGCGTGGGTCCCGGTATAGCGGTACCAGATCGTCCAGTTGCCGGTCACCGATCACCACACCTGCCGCATGGGTGGAGGCATGGCGATATAAACCTTCAAGCTGCAAGGCAATTTCAATCAGGCGCGCCACTTCTGCATCATTGCGCCGCGCTTCGCGCAAAGGAACTTCCGTATCCAGTGCCTCTTGCAAGGTCATGGGGTTGGCCGGATTGGACGGGATCATTTTACTGATCCGGTCGACCTGACCATAAGGCATTTGCAGCACCCGCCCCACATCGCGGATCGCCGCCTTGGCCTGCAACTTACCAAAGGTGATGATTTGGGCCACCTGATCATGGCCATATTTTTCCTGCACATAGCGGATAACCCGCTCGCGCTTATCCTGACAGAAATCAATATCAAAGTCAGGCATACTCACCCGGTCAGGGTTCAAAAACCGCTCGAACAGCAGCCCGAAGCGCAACGGGTCGAGATCGGTAATGGTCAACGACCAGGCCACCACCGAGCCCGCACCAGAGCCACGTCCCGGCCCCACCGGAATGTTATGCTCCTTTGACCATTGAATAAAATCCGACACGATCAGAAAGTAGCCGGGAAATCCCATCTGGTTAATGATGCCAATTTCATAATCGAGCCGGTCCCTGTATTCCTTGATTTTTGCTGCGCGGGTTGCCACATCCATACCATCGCGCAGAACCTCTTTCTCAAGGCGTTTTTCAAGACCGGTTTTGGCGAGCGCTTCCAACTGTCCGGCCTCGTCCAGCCCTTCGCCAGAGCTAAAAGCCGGCAGGATCGGATCACGGGCAGGAGATGCAAAGGCGCAGCGCTGCGCAATCACCACGGTATTATTGATGGCCTCGGGCAAATCTTCAAAAAGAGCCTGCATTTCAGCGGCTGACTTGAAATAATGTTCCGGTGTGCGTCGGGGCCGGTCCGGATCGCCCACATATTTACCCGCCGCAATACATAGTAACGCATCATGGGCGTCATACATGTCCTGCGCAGGGAAAAAGCATTCATTGGTGGCCACCAGCGGGATATCCATCTCATAGGCCAAATCCAGCATCGCCGGCTCTGTCAGCTTTTCCGCGTCCAGATCATGCCGTTGCAGTTCCATATAAAGGCGGTTGGGAAAATATGTCTTTAACAATGCCAGATAGTCTTTTGCCTCGTCCGGTTTCTCCGCCAGTATCCGTTTGCCAACGGGACCTTCTGCACCGCCAGTCAGACAGATCAGACCTTCGGTATGAGCTTCAAAAACATCAAGGGGAACCTGCGCCACATCGCCGGATTCGGATTTCAAAAAAGCATGGGACGTCAGTTTGAGCAGATTGTAATAGCCAGCCTCGTTCTGGGCCAGCAACACCACCGGATCAGGATCAGGTCGCCGCCCGTTGCGGTCCGGCGCCCCTTCACAACCGATCGCAATCTGGCAGCCGATGATCGGCTGAATGCCTTTACCCGGCAAGGCCATGGAAAATTCAAGCGCGCCGAACATATTACTGGTATCGGTAATAGCCACCGCCGGCATCCGGTTACTGACGCACAGATCGCCCAATTTTTTGATCGGTATCGCCCCTTCGGACAATGAATAGGCACTATGGACCCGAAGATGGACAAATCCGGCGTGGGGCAAGGCAATTTCCTCAAATTCAGATTTCACTCGCCCCATCATCACATATCCTTGCTCAAAGGTCAGGTCCTGACATGTCTCCCTGGCATATTTCTTGTGGATAACTCGTAAAGCTTACCCGCCCTACCACGTCAAAAAAAGTGGCTAACCGGTGATGCTGTAAACGATTTCCGACCAGAAAACCATTGTCGCCAAAACGCCAGTGAACAGCACAAATTCAAATCCGTTTTTAATAAAATTCAGTCCAGTCATTTGTTCCTCCATGTCTACAGACACAGAATGTTCACTTTATGTTCTTATGTCAAACAAAAAGAGAACAAAAAAATTATACCTTCAACTTCAAATGGTTATAGGAATAAAATTTTGACAACAAAAGAATCAGCAGGCTGAAAAAGAGAATCACCCGTATCGAATCAACGGGACAGAAAACCCTTATCCGTAATGGCTTGCACCACGGCCTCTTTGGCCTGTGTTAAAGTTCGCGACGAGGTATCGATGGCAACCTGAGCCTGCTTATACAGGGCTTCGCGACTTTTGAGAATGTTGCGCAACTCATCCATCGCCTCGGGGTGCCCGGCCATTGGCCGTTCATCCCCCTGCCCGCGCACGCGGCTCATATGATCATCGGGGTCGGCTTTCAGCCAGATGGTATGATAATGCCGTTGCAGATAATTGAAGGTTTCAGGTTCCGCAACAATACCGCCAGCGACCGCCAGAATGATTGTCTCACTGGTGGCAACAATCCGCTCCAGCGATTGCCTTTCCAGTCGCCGGTAACCTTCCTGACCGTAAAGCGCCATCACCTCATTGACCGGCATGCCACTGGCCTGCTCAATTTCCTCGTTAAGTTCAAGGAACGGTACTGCAAGTTCGTCCGCGACCAGACGGCCAAGGGTTGATTTCCCGGCCCCGCGCATGCCGATAAAAGCAATGCGATTTGCCCGCATCTGCTTTGGATGATACGGGTCCAACACCTCTATCGCCCTGTTGCGCTGATCCACCGTTGCCTGTTTGTACAAGGAAATCAGAGACAGCAATTTAGACGCATAAGGGTCCTCTTCGCCGACCAGCCATTCAATTTTGTAATCAAGAGCTTCGGCCACCCGCCGCAACAAAACAATCGAGATATTGCCAGCCCCGGTTTCCAGCTGTGCCAGATAACGCTGCGAGACGCCAGATATTTCCGACAACTTCTTGCGCGAGATATTCTTGCGCGCACGCGCAGCCCGCACCCGGTCCCCGACCAGTTCGAGAAAGCCGTCCGTAACATCTTCATTGCCAAGCATAGCGGCTGCCGACCTGTCAGGCCTTGAACTGTCAAATGTTGCTATCTCGTTTTTCATATTGCTCCGGCTGTTATCCGTTATCTGGCAACTTTATGCCTTCATTTACACGTAGTTTCAATATCTTAGTATGTTTCCACATGATAACGGCCCGCAGCCGCCAATTGATCGCGAATATCGTGCCAATTGAGGCCCGCACTGCTGGCAATGGTCTCGAAGGCATCTTCAACGCCTTCTTCCATTTCTTTCAATCCGCACACATAAATATAGGTATTATCCGAGCGTAGCAATTCCGCCACCAGCCCGGCTTGTGCCAGCATCCGGTCCTGCACATATTCCTTGTCCTGTCCCGGGATGCGCGAGAAGACCAGCTGCTTGTTGAGAATTTTCTGTGGAATTTTATTGAGAGGGCCAAAATATGGCAAACTGTCCGGGGTCCGCGCCCCGAAAAACAGCGTCATGCTGCCCCCGGTATCAGAAGAAAGCCGCTGCCGCCGCATGGTAAAGGCCCGAAACGGCGCAGAGCCGGTGCCGGTACAGATCATCAGCAAATTGGCTTGCGGATCATCGGGCATCAGGAAAGTGGCACCGAACGGACCGGTAACTTTCACCTCGTCCCCGCGCGCCAGATCACAAACGTAATTTGAACAGACACCGCCTTGTTCACGCTTGACGGTCAAGGACAGATTGTTGGTATTGGGCCGCTCCCCGTCGCGGGGACTGGAAATTGAATAGAGGCGCGGCAAATAGGGCTTGCCGTCTGCATCCACGCCCGGCGGGGTGATGCCAATACTCTGACCTTCGAGAACCGGAAAAGTTTGCGTACCCAGATCAAGGATCAGGTGGCGCACATCATTATCCACCTCCTCGCTGGTCAGGCGATAATTCCCCTGAACCACAGCCGTTGCCGGATGCCCCAGATTATACATATTAATGCTTGGCTTCGAGGCCGAAGCCGGTGCCTTTGACTTGCCGCCTGTGCCCGCATGGGCATCGGCCAGCAATTTTTCAACAGCACTGTCCAGAGCCTCGATCTGTCCGCCTTTTTCGGTGGTGGAAAATTCCTGCTGTTCAGGTAAATCCAGCCATTCATACTGCGTATCAAGGCTGTACGGGTCGGTTACAACCCGCCAGTTATCAATGGAGCCAGTTGGGCATGGGGCAATACAATCCATACAGAAATCGCATTTGTCAAAATCGACCACCACATTGTCATCATTATGGACAATGGCCCCGACGGGACAGGCTTCTTCGCACGTATAACAGCGAATGCAAATTTCCGGATCAATCACATGTTGCTTAACGGGAGTGCTCATTATCTGCTGCTCTATCTGGGCCGAAAGGATTGGCGGCAACAAACAGGTTGCCGCCAGACAAATCAGGAATCGTGAAGTTGCACATATTCGAAGTCGCCGGGCTTGTTGTCAATGCCGATGCGCGGCGGGGCAATCCAGCTGGCATATTTGCCCGGATCCAGCACAGGCTTCATCAAGGATTTGATATAGGTAGCATCATCGCTTGATGGCAGCCATTCTTCTTTGCGGGCATTCCATTGCTCATCATTGATTAGCGTGCCGTCCGGCGTGGTATGGATGGTCGCAAACTCACCGATCTGACGGTGGAACGCCTGATGTGGAATGACCAGTTCAAAGTCAATGCCGGTTTTCTTTATGATGGCATTCCAACGCTTTACGCCGCCGGCTGCATCTTTTACATAATCATCGCGCAGCCGCATATTGATACCGGACAAGGCCGGAACGTCTTCGTGAACAATCACACCGTCCCGCAGGCGCATCACCGGATATGTGGCATTTTTCAGCTGATGATCATCATCGATTTTGGTTTCCTGATACCGGCCCTTGATACCTGCGTTAAAGGCGTTTGCGGCATTGGTCGATACTTCCGATCCGAACAGGTCCAGTGACAAGGTGTAATGCAGGTTCAGCTTCTTCTGAATTGTCGGCAGATCAATCACACCCAGTGCGCGGACAGCGTTGATGTCGTAAGGATCGGTAATGCCCGCCTCTTTCATGGCTTCACAGGTACGCTGAATGACGCGGCCAACGCCGGTTTCCCCCACAAACATATGATGCGCTTCTTCGGTCAACATGAAGCGGCAAGAGCGTGACAGAGGGTCAAAGCCTGATTGCGCAAGGCTTTCAAGCTGCATTTTGCCATCACGGTCGGTGAAATAGGTAAACATGAAGAAAGACAACCAGTCGGGTGTCTCTTCGTTAAATGCGCCCAACATGCGCGGCGCATCTTCGGACCCTGATTGGCGGCGCAGCAACTCGTTTGCTTCTTCGCGGCCATCCTGCCCGAAATATTTCTGGAGCAAATATACCATTGCCCATAGATGCCGCCCCTCTTCCACATTGACCTGAAACAGGTTCCGCATGTCATACAGCGACGGTGCCGTCAGTCCCAGATAACGTTGCTGCTCAACCGAGGCAGGCTCGGTATCGCCCTGAATAACAATCAGGCGGCGCAGCATGGAGCGATATTCGCCCGGCACCTCCTGCCAGACAGGTTCGCCCATATGTTCCCCACACGGAATGCGGCGGTCTTCAACCTGCGGAGCCAACAAAATGCCCCAGCGATATTCCGGCATTTTCACATAGCCGAATTTCGCCCAGCCTTTGGGATCAACACTGACAGCGGTGCGCAAATAGACCTGGCTTTCATGGAAACCGGTCGGCCCCAGTCCTTTCCACCAGTCGATATAACCCGGATGCCAGCGTTCAAGCGCCTTGAGAACCCGTTTATCCGAAGACAAACCTACATTATTCGGAATTTGAGTGTCATAACTCACATTAATAAGATCGGCCATTTTTTGTCCCTTATCTCTATCTATCTGAACAGGGGTTCCCTGCTATCCTTAACCATCACTAATTTTATACGCGCCGCATATCATAGCTGCCGCGAATGCCTGTCCCGTAGCGCTGCAACGCCCCTTCGGAGCCCACAGCATTGGGGCGCTGGAATATCCAGTTTTGCCACGCGGTCAGACGTCCGAAGATACGGGTTTCCATAGTCTCCGGCCCGGCAAAACGCAAATTCGCCTCCATCCCGGTCATGGCATCGGGGGAGAATTTTGCCCGTTCTTCAAAGAAAATCCGGATTTCATCTTCCCAATCAATGTCATCAAAACAGAAGGTTACAAGACCAAGCTCATCTGCATCTTCAGCTTCGATACGTGTTCCTATATGTGCCTTTGCCTGATCAACCTTGTCCGGGTCTCCCAGAAAACGGGTTTGCAGACGGGTGAGATCATTGGACATGGGATAGAGGCCAAAATTGCCTTCTGTCAGGGTTATGGCAGCAACCGGTTTATTGTTACCTTCAAAATCACCTTCAGCCATATAGCTGCGATCAACGGCAAAGAGCAATTCTGCCAGAACACCACTAAAGCACGATCCCGGCTCCACCAACGCGACCAGCGATCGTGACGTCATATCAACGCGTTTGAGCACCCGTTTCCAGTATTTCAAAGTCTCGTTTGCCAGCCAATGATCCTTGTTATCAATCAAAAATTGTTCGTGAGCGGCAACAAGATCACTATCTCCTTGCGTGCCAAAGACAATCACACCGATATCCATTTCGTTCAGGCGCAAAGATAAAATGGCGTCATCAAGCTCGCGGGCGCAGCGCAACATCCAGCTGCTCGCCCCTTGCGCTACCAGTTGTTCTGTATCGGCCGGCGCATCGTCATCAGGACCGGTAATCATAATCTGTGCCAGACCTTTATCACGGTCGATATCGACCCGAACCGTGCTGTAAACCAGATTACCGTTCTCTTCGATATCGCGATCAAGAGCAGGCAGCTTGATACCGGTGTCAGGTTTCACCGCAGATGATTTTGCGGCAAATTCCGCCGCGCGTTCAGCAACCACAGCCTCGAATTTGGCATTGGGAACCACTTCATCCACCAGCCCCCAGCTTTTCGCTTTCTTGCCGCGAATACCTTCTTCCAGCGTACAGAACACATCAGCCAGATCACGGCGAATTTTGCGCTTGTCCGTCACACGGGTCAAGCCACCGGTCCCCGGCAACACCGCCAGCAGCGGCACTTCAGGCAACGCAACACTGCTACTGCCATCATCGGTGAGCATGATATAGTTGCTGGCAAGGGCAAGCTCGTAGCCGCCACCGGCACATGCGCCTTTAACAGCACTGATATATTGCTGGCCAGAATCTTCGGCCGCCGCTTCAAATGTATTGCGGGTCTCGTTGGTGAATTTACAGAAATTGACTTTCAAAGCATGACTGGAGCCACCGAGCATGCGAATATTGGCGCCCGCACAAAATACCTTGTCCTTGGCCGACTGCATAACAACCACTTTGACTTCCGGATGTTCAAAGCGCATCCGCTGCACAACATCTGCAAGTTCAATATCAACGCCCAGATCATAGGAGTTAAGCTTCAACTCATAGCCATCGAACAGCCCGCCCTGCTCGTCCACATCCATATAAAGGTTGGCAACATCCCCTTCATACTCAACGCGCCAATGACGGTAGGTGTCAGGATTCACTTGAAAATCAATGCGTTTGCTCACAGCAAGGCTCCTTATATCTCTTATTTTTTTCACAATAGTGCATTTTAATGCATATTGTCCAGTGTAAATTTTATATATCTAAAAAAATTACCAAAACAGTAGGTATTATAATTCACTATTGATAGCTATAAACCGACAAATCGACGAAAGAGTGCGTTCCGGCTGCTCCAGATGCGGGGAATGCCCGCACGCTTCCAGTAGCTCAACATGCAATGCACGCTGCAACCGGCTACTCAAATTACTCTTCAGGGCATCCACCTGCTTCAATGTGCCATATTGATCATCCAGCCCCTGCACCATCATCACCGGTACATCGATTATTTTGATAAACGCCTCGATATTCCAGTTCATAAATGCCGGATCAAGCCAGGCATCACACCAGCCGTTAAAGGCTCCGTCCACGTCTTTGTGGTATTTCGCCAACCGCGCCCGCAAATCGCCTTGATCAAAGCCGATCCGCGCCTGTTCGATGGCAGCGATACTTTCAGGTTCGGCAAAGAAATGCGGGGCCATCAATATGACCGCTTTCAATCTTGTATCCTGCGCCGCCCCTGCATAGATCGCCGCAATAGACGCCCCGTCGCTATGCCCGAGCAAATAACCTGACCGAAATCCGATTTTCTCCAAAAGAGCGGGCAAAACCCGATCCGCCTCTTCACTCATATAGGTCAGCGGGCGCGGCAGGACCACCGCATCGGATGCACCATATCCCTGCCGCGCAAACACGAACACGCCAAGGCCCGATTGTGCAGCCAGTTTTTCAGGAAAATCCCGCCATAGCTCGACCGATCCCAGCCCTTCATGCAACAGAATGATTGTATCCGCCTGCGACGGCGAAGGGCCGATACATCTCCCCTCCAGCCGAACGCCGGCGACCTCTACAAAGACGGATTTATCCGTCTGCCACTGCATCGCTCTATCCTTGGCGGAGCTTGAAACGCTGTACCTTGCCGGTGGCGGTTTTGGGTAAATCTTCCACCACTTCGATCCAGCGGGGATATTTCCATTTACCGACGGCATTTTTCACATGTTCTTTCAAGCGCGCCTCAAGGCCATTACCGGAACATCCCTCGTTCAGAACAACAAAGGCTTTGGGTTTTTCAAGGCCGCTTTCATCCGCCGCAGCAACAACCGCAGCCTCCAGCACATCGGCATAGCTGACAAGCGCCTGTTCGATTTCAAACGGAGACACCCAGATACCACTGACCTTGAACATGTCATCGGTACGCCCGCAATAAACAAGGCGGCCATCTTCACTCACTTCGTATTTGTCACCGGTGCGGGTCCATTCGCCTTCAAAGGTCTGCCGGCTTTTCTCGCGCTGGTTCCAGTATCCTTCGGCAGCCGAGGGTCCGCGCACCAGCAACTCGCCAATACCGCCCGCAGCAACCTCCTCTCCCGCCTCGTCCACCACCCGAATATCATAGCCCGGCACGGCGGTACCAGAGGTGCCATAGATCACATCACCGGGGCTGTTGGACAAGAAAATATGCAGCATCTCCGTTGATCCGACACCATCGAGAATATCAACATCAGTGGCGGCGTACCATCCCTTGCCAATGTCGGCAGGAAGGGCTTCACCCGCTGAAATTGCCCGGCGCAAATCGTTAAACCCTGCCGGTGCCTGCCCGTCCATTGCCGCAACCAAAGCCGCATACAAGGTGGGAACGCCACAAAAAATGGTAGGCTCGGTCCGCTTGATCACATCAAACACACTGTCCGGCGTTGGCCTGCCGGGATACAGAATAGTGGTTGCCCCCACCGACATGGGAAATGTCATGCCATTGCCCAGACCATAGGCAAAGAACAGCTTTGCCACCGAGAAAATCACGTCATCAGACTGGATGTCCAGAACCTGCGCCCCGTACGTATCTGCCGTTGATTGCAGGCTGCCATGCACATGCTTGACCCCTTTGGGCTTACCGGTAGAGCCCGATGAGTATAGCCAGAACGCACATTCATCGGCAGAGCTTTCCACCGTGGGCCGGGGGTCACTTTTTGCCAGCTCTTCGGTGAAATCAATGTATGGGGCGGTGGTCTCACCGATCACAAAGACGGCTTTAAGGTCTGCGGCCTCGCTCAAAATCGGGGCAACAACCGGTAACAACTCTTTGGAGACAAACAGCGCTTTGGCCCGGCTATCGCGCAATATGGCCGAATACAGATCAGATGACAGAAGGGTATTGATCGGAATGGGGATAAGACCCGCTTTAATGCTGCCCCAGAAAATGACCGGAAATTCGATACAATCGAGGGTGATCATCGCAACCCGCTCTTCGGGGCGCAGGCCATGCCGTTCCAGCAAATCGGCCATGCGTGCCGACTGATCGGCAAGGGCTTCATAGGTAATCTCTCGCCCGCCCTCGATTCCTTCACGGAAAGCTGTCTTTTTTGCAACCTCCCCCGTTGCATGACGATCTACAAAGTAACAGGCTGCATTTGCATTTTCAGTCACCACTTATCCCTCCCACAGAATAGCATCAGAGCCTGAGCAGCTCTTTTCATTACATTTTTGGACAGGATATAAGCTTTACACAAAGTGAGCGGAACTTCAAACAATTATTATGCATTATTATGCATAATTCATAAACACAGAGAGCCTTCCCTGCCAGCAAAACGGACAAATTCAATCCTAACAGCAATATACTGCCATACCTTGATGCCTAATAAACATATGCTTGACCGCATATACGTTTTGACATATATATGATCAGGCGTATGTTTTATATCCAATTATCCTGAGAGAGAAAAATGATCCATAGCAATCTGTTCAAGGCCCTTGCCGATGAAACCCGTCTGCGCTGTCTGGTTCTTTTATCAACAGAAGATAACCTTTGTGTGTGCGAATTATGTCATGCGACCACGCTGTCGCAGCCAAAAATCTCGCGGCATCTGGCCTTGCTTCGCAAACAGGGGCTGGTTACAGATCGCCGGCAAGGACAATGGATATTTTATGAATTAAACGCAAACCTTCCCCAATGGGCAAAGGATATTCTGGACATAGCGGCGCAAGGGTTGCACCAACAGGACCCTTTCAAGGCTGATGAAAAGCGCCTTCAAGCCATGGATGCCCGCCCCCAACGCAGCTTTGCCGCCTAACCCGCTAAAAGGTCTATTCAAATGTTTGAAATTTTTACACGTCTGGCAGATATAACCGTTTACGACCTGATGGGATTGAGTGCTGACAGCAAGCTGGGAGATGCGCTTCATTTCTTTGTGGAAGATGTCACCAAGATATTTGTGCTGCTCTTTGTCATTGTCTTTGCAATCGGCTTCTTCCGTGCCCTGCTGACCCCTGAACGTGTGCGCAAAGTCGTTAGCGGTCGCTCCGGCTTTATCTCCTACCCGCTTGCTGTTGGATTAGGGGCAATTACACCATTTTGCTCCTGCTCCTCCGTTCCGCTATTCATCGGGTTTCTGGAAGCGGGCATTCCTTTAGGCGTAACGATGGCTTTTCTGATCGCCTCTCCGATGATCAATGAAGTTGCGGTTGTCATTCTGGCGGCGGCAGTTGGCTGGAAGGTTGCCGCGTTATATATTGCCGCCGGATTAAGCGTTGGAATTATTGGCGGGCTGACCATCCAGACATTCAAGCTTGAAAAATGGGTTGAAGAATATGTGTGGAAAATTCAAATGGGTGAAGTCGCAGCTCAAAGCGTAGAAAGCTCCATGTCCGTCCGCCTCGGTTATGCCCGCGCGCAAGTTAAGGAAATTATGGGGCGCATCTGGCTTTATGTTTTAATCGGCGTCGGGCTGGGCGCAGGACTACATGGCTTTGTGCCTCAGGAATTTTTTACTGAATATGCCTCAGCCAACAACATCTTTGCCGTGCCTTTAGCGGTGTTGACAGGTATCCCGCTTTACTCAAACGCAACAGGTGTCATCCCTATTGTCGAAGCCCTGCTGAACAAAGGCGTTCCCATCGGAACTGTTCTGGCGCTGATGATGAGCGTTGCCGCCATCTCGTTGCCCGAAATGGTTATTTTACGCAAAGTCCTGAAACTGCCACTGATCGCAACATTCACCGGCATTTTGCTCGTATCCTTTATCGGTGTCGGCTATCTGTTCAATGCCCTGTTAGCTTGATGCCCTCCAAAGTATATTCCATCAAAGGAGATTAAAATGAAACATTTCAAAATTCTTGGCTCCGGCTGCAAAAAATGCATAACAACTGCCGATCTGATTGAGCGTAAAGCCGCAGAACTGGATATCGACGTTAGCGTAGAGAAAGAAACCGACATGGCCAAAATCATGGGCTATAGCGTTATGTCAACGCCCGGTGTTGTCCTTGATGAAAAGGTCATTCATACCGGCGATGTTCCCGGCACAGATATGATCACCGGCTGGTTGACGTCCTAGCCTTCAATCAACTGACTATCGCGCACATGAACGATGCGGTCCATGCGGGCCGCCAGTTCTGTATTATGGGTGGCAACAAGGGCGGCCACATTGCGGGTTTTGATCAGCGTGACAAAATTCCGGAATACCAGCTCGGCTGTTTTCTCGTCAAGATTACCGGTTGGCTCATCCGCCAGTAGCAGTGACGGTTTATTGGCAAGGGCACGGGCAATGGCAACCCGTTGCTGCTCGCCGCCAGACAATTTCGCCGGACGGTGTGACAGCCGGTGCCCCAATCCCATCATCTCGAGCAATTCCGTTGCTGTGGCCTTGGCCTGTTTTTTGGAAATACCGGCAATCAGGTTCGGCATCATCACATTTTCAAGAGCTGAAAATTCAGGCAGCAAATGATGGAACTGGTAGACAAAGCCGATTTCCTCGCGCCGTATTTCAGTGCGGCGGCGGTCACTGGCAGACGTACAATCCACGCCTTTAACAGTAACGGTGCCACTGGTCGGCGGCTCCAGCAGTCCGGCGATTTGCAGCAATGTGGATTTACCCGACCCCGACTGCCCCAGCAGGGCAACAATCTCTCCGGGCTGAATGTTCAAATTGATGCCCGCCAGAATTTCAAGGCGTTCGGTCCCCTGACTGAACACCCGACCGACATTTTCAAGGCTCAGAATTGGATTACTCATAGCGCAGCGCCTCAACCGGATCGAGACGGGCCGCCCGCCAGGACGGATAAATGGTCGCCGCCAGCGATATGGCCAATGCCATCAACACAACCGTTGTCACCTCGCCCGGATCGACCTTGGCCGGCAATTGTGACAGGAAGTAAATCTCGGCAGAAAACAATTCGGCGCCAGTCAGACTTTCAATCGCCCCTTTGATCTTGTCGATATTGATGGCAAAGCTCAAGCCCAGAATAACCCCGAACAGGGTGCCTAATACCCCGACACTGGCACCGGCAATGAAGAAAATCCGCATCACCATACCGCGCGTGGCCCCCATGGTCCGCAAGATCGCCACATCGCGCCCCTTGTCCTTGACCAGCATGATCAGGCTCGAAATAATGTTAAAGGCCGCCACCAGAATAATCAGGGTCAGGATCAGGAACATCACATTACGTTCCACCTCTAACGCATTGAAAAAGCTGGACCTTGATTGTTGCCAGTCATAAATATAAGCGCGTATGTTAACCGCATTTATGATCTCGGAACGGATGGCCAAAGCCCGGTCAGGACTTGTCGCAAATATCTCCAGCGAGGTCACCCCATTGCCATATTTAAAATATTTCTGGGCAGCCCCCAGCGACATATAGATATAACCGTTATCATATTCATACATACCCGTATCAAACAAGCCGCCGACCCGATAGGTTTTCACCCGTGGCAGGGTGCCAAATGCTGTCGAGGTTCCCTTTGGGGACAATAACCGCACCTTGTCCCCCGCAGACACCCCCAACGATCGGGCCAGCCGATAGCCGATCAGCACCGCCTTGCCTTCGGCGAACCCCGCACGTGACCCATCGACGATGTTTGAGGATAATACGGTAAGCTTGTCCAGCTCTTCGGGGGCCATACCGCGCACCAAAGCCCCGCTGGCCTGTTCTCCTGCGGCGGCCATCACCTGCCCCTGAATAAGCGGCGAGACGCGCACCACATCCTTGACCGCAGACAGGCGGGCGACAATCGGCTGATAATCCACAAGCAACCCGTTATCGGGGGCCTTGATCTCGTAATGGCCGTTCATTCCCAGAATACGGTCCAGCAGATCAGCGCGAAAGCCGTTCATCACCGACATAACAATGATCAGCGTGGCAACGCCCAAAGCAATTCCCAGAAATGAAAACAGCGCAATGACAGAAATAAAGCCTTCCTGTCGGCGGGCGCGCAAATAGCGAAGGGCGACGGTCCATTCAAATCGGGAAAACACGTTTATCAGCCTACCAGTTTCTGCAAAGCGGCCTCAGGACTGAGTTCGGATTTCTCGCCTGTCGCCCTGTTTTTAACTTCAACCACGCCGGATTTAAGACCTCTGGGGCCGATAGTGACCTGCCACGGCAAGCCGATCAGGTCCATTTTGGCAAACTTTCCACCCGCCCGGTCAGATGTATCATCATACAGAACATCAACACCTGCGGCCTGCAACTTGCCATAGAAATCATCACAAGCCGCATCACATCCATCATCCCCAGATTTGAGATTGATCAGGCCAACCTTGAACGGGGCCACGGCCTCGGGCCAGATAATGCCGTTCTCGTCATGGCAGGCTTCGATAATGCCGCCCACAAGGCGGGAGACGCCAATGCCGTAAGAGCCCATGGAAACAGTCACGTCTTTCCCATCAGGGCCGGCAACGAAGGCCCCGAACGCCGCAGAATATTTCTGACCAAAATGGAAGATATGACCAACCTCGATCCCGCGGCGGGTCACAAGATCATCACCCGATACAGGACAGTTATCAGCATCATGCATCTCATCGGCGGCGGCATAATAGCCTGTCCACTTATCAACAATGGCTTGCAGTTCTTCAGGTGAATTTTCTTTTTCTTCAGGGGTTTGCAAGCTCAGGATGTCTTTATGGTAGAAGACCTCGCTCTCACCGGTATCTGCCAGAATAATAAATTCATGGGACAAATCGCCGCCAATGGGCCCTGTGTCCGCACGCAATGGAATGGCTTGCAGTCCCAGACGGGCATATGTCTTCAAATAGGCCACAAACATGCGGTTATAGGCAACCTTCGCGCCTTCATAATCAAGGTCGAACGAATAGGCATCTTTCATCAGGAATTCTCGGCCACGCATCACACCGAAGCGTGGACGCACTTCATCGCGAAATTTCCACTGGATATGATACAAATTCAGCGGCAGGTCCTTGTAGCTTTTCACATGCGAGCGGAAAATATCCGTCACCTGCTCTTCATTGGTCGGACCATACAGCATCTCGCGGCCATGGCGATCTTCAATACGCAGCATCTCCTTGCCATAATCATCATAACGGTTGGAGGTGCGCCACAGATCAGCCGGCTGGATGGTTGGCATCAGAATTTCAAGCGCCCCGGCCCTGTCCTGTTCTTCACGGACAATCTGTTCAATTTTTTTGAGGACCTTATATCCCAGCGGCAACCATGAATAAATACCGGCAGAAGACTGCTGGATCATGCCCGCACGCAACATCAGGCGATGCGAGGCGATTTGGGCTTCCTTGGGATCTTCCTTCAAGGTGGGCATAAAGAAACGGGACAGGCGCATGGAAACCTCAAATTAGCTAGCTTTAAGCAATTAATATCAAATCAGATCAGGCCCAGAATAAGGCACTTGCCAATTTTTTATAGGGATTTGAAAAGATTGCAAGACTTAACGCCACAATGCGCCCTCAACGGTCTGTTTTGCCGTAGGTTTTGCGGCATTCTTCGGCAATAGCGCCCAAAGCCGGATCGGCCAGTTCCTGTCCGTTAAAGGTCAGTTTGCCGCTGGCCAGATTATAGTCAACCTTGCCAACCTCCACCGCTGCATTTTGCAAGGCACGGTCCGGCGGACTGGCGAGCGGATACAGGTCCTTCAAAGGGAGCGACAGATCAATGGTGATACTGTCAGGCAAAGCGATTGAATTATTACCAATATCAGCGGGGACAACAGGACGGCCTTGCACATCGACCCCGGCCTTGTAGGTTACATCATTGCGCGCCACATGCTTTTGTACCCGCGCGCAAGTCGCCTTGGTAATTTCCAGCTTGATTTCCGGCCTGATCTCTTGTTCATGCCCCAGCCCCAAGGCTGGCATCATGCCCAAAATCAGTCCGAAGATGGAAAACAGAAGTTGTTTCATTCCCAATCCTGCCCGCAATAATGCTGTTAAACAATGTTACCGTTTCGTTGCTGGCCCCAAATCTTGAACAATGGCGCGATAATCAATGAGTTCATACTCAACCGATGCCCAGAACAGCCCGAAGAAAACCCCGGCAACAATTGAAGTTATCAATAGTTTTTGCCAGATAGCCGGATTTACCGGTGCACTGGCGACGGTTCCCGGCTCCACGGCACCATCATCTTCTTGCGACCTCACGCCCCAGGGAAGGACCATAAACAACACAAGAAACCAGGTAATAAAATAGACGACAAATCCTGTTACTAATGACATATAATAATTCCCTATACCTGTTCCAGCTCAACCAGTGTTCCATTGAAGTCTTTGGGGTGCAGAAACAAAACCGGTTTTTTATGAGCGCCCATTTTAGGCTCGCCGCTGCCCAGAATACGCGCGCCTTCACTGACCAGTTTATCTCTGGCAGCGATGATATCGTCCACCTCATAGCAGATATGATGCATGCCGCCGCTTTTGTTTTTCTCCAGAAATCCGGCGATGGGCGAATTTTCTCCCAATGGATGCAGTAATTCGATTTTTGTGTTGTCCAGTTCCACAAAAACCACCGTAACGCCATGATCAGGCTCGTCCTGCGGGGCATGTACCTTTGCCCCCAGAACATCCCGGTATGTCTTTGCGGCAGCTTCCAGATCTGGAACGGCTATCGCCACGTGATTCAATCGACCAATCATTACATTTTCCTCAAATAGTGCATCTTCCGGAACAAGCCAGCTCTAGGCCTCTTCCTCATCAATTCGAACTACATATACATCGCTCAGGGGCCGGCGGCCAGCCAGCTTTCTGAAAACACGGCGAATGGCCTGCCCTGCCCGTTTTTCAATTTCCGTATCATCAAGCCGTTGTGCCTTTGAAAGCTCACCATGCCCTCTGCGAATTTCCTTTGCCAGCTGAACGCCAAGGTCCGGGAAATTGGCTTCTTCCACCACACCGCGCAAACGCACAACCGGATCTTCCAAGATACGGCCTTTTTCATCAACAATCAGCAATCCGCTGGCCGCACCGTTGAAAATCATTTTGCGCCGCGCCGACAGGAAATCCCCATCAAGGGCAGTCAGGCCACCGGCATCAACCGCCAACCGGCCCGAATGCACATGATCTATGATTTCTGCACGTCCCGGTGCCAGCTGCAACACATCTCCGTTTTTAATCTCAACGGCTTGCGGCACTTGCAGCGACTTGGCAAGCGCACAATGCTCGGCGATATGACGGGCTTCCCCATGAACGGGAACCGCAATCCGGGGTTTTACGACTGCATACATTTCTGCCAGTTCATCGCGGGCAGGATGGCCAGAGACATGAACGAACTCGTCTGCCTCTGTAATTACATGAATACCGTTTTCCGTTAGCTCGTTATGCAGCGCATAGAGCGTTTTCTCGTTACCCGGAATTACTTTTGACGAAAAGATAACCGTGTCGCCCTTACTCAGGGTTACATGCTGATGATCCCCGCGCGCGATCCGCGCCATGGCGCCGCGCGGCTCCCCTTGCGAGCCGGTACATAACAGCAGGACTTTATTGCGGGGTAAAAAGCCCATATCTTTCTCATGAACAAATTGTGGCAGTTCCCCAAGATAACCCGATTTCTTGGCCGCCTCCGTCATCCGGTGCAGCGAGCGCCCCACCAGAACCACATGCCGGTCATGTTTTTCGGCAACCTTGGCAATGCTACAGACACGGGCCACGTTTGAGGCAAATGTAGTAACGGCAACCCGCCCTTCCGTGAGACCGCCCAGCAATTGATCCAGACTATCCTGCACATCCCCTTCAGAGCCGGATAATCCATGTTTGAAGACATTGGTGGAATCGCAGATCATCGCCAGCACATCGCCCTTGGCCACCTCGGCCATGCGCGCCATATCACTGGCCGGACCCACCACGGGGTTGGGGTCCAGTTTCCAGTCACCACTATGCAGCACCCGACCATAGGGCGTGGTAATCATCAAGGCCTGCATTTCCGGGATCGAATGGGTCAGATCAACAAAATCCAGATGGAACTCGCCCAGCTGTAACGATCCGCCCGGGGCAATCACATTGACCTCGACCAGATCGGTTATGCCTTCTTCGTTCAGTTTGTTGTGAAGGATTTCTGCGGTAAATCCGGTGGTATAAACAGGGCATTGCAAATCAGGCCACAAACGGGCAACCGCCCCCACATGATCTTCATGGGCATGGGTAATCACCATGGCCAGCAAATCATCTTTACGCTCAGCAATCCAGCTGGCGTCAGGAACAATAATATCCACACCCGGCGCCCGTTCATCGGCAAAGGAAATGCCGCAATCGATCATCAACCATTTGCCGTTACAACAATACAGATTGAGGTTCATCCCGATTTCACCACTGCCACCGAGCGGTAGGAACACGAGTTTATCTTTAAAATTCATAGATGTCTTTCTGGTAAATATCCCCCTCATCTACCAGTAAACACGGGTTTTCCAAAGCAATAAATCTCTAGCAGAGATACAGAACGACGACCTTTCAGTGCATTCATTTAATTCAACAAAAAAGCAGGAGGAGTAAAATCATCACTTAGGCCAAGCCAGTCTACTGCTTCCCCCAATACCGGACCGTTTTTTGCATTGAATAGTTTGTAGCTACTGTCTGGTACTGTTAGCAAACCAATATAAGTCCGAACCAAACCATGCATAAGAAGACTATCGACAATAACCGCAGCTTTGTAAGGAGCAGGGCTTGGCCTATCTGTTTGAATTTTCCCAACAAGATTTCGCATATCGCTCCCGCTTATCGTCAGAATGCATCCCCTGAAATCAAAAATCCTGCGCAAACCGTCATAATAATCCGGATGTGATGTTATCTCTACAAATTGCGCATAAAACAGAGCTCCTTCTATTTCACCGAAAAATCTGACAACCAAACAGTTTGCATCCAAATTTATATGAAATTCATATCTGCCCGCAGCATCTTCTGTCATAAAGGGACTTTCTCTTTACTAATAAATTAGAATATTACGACACATTACCTTATGGCTCAAATATCTACAAATTCCGGGAACTGATATTCATCGGGAACATCCAGCCATTGTTTGATATCTATAGCCAAAGTCGGACTATCGGCCTTGAAAATCCTGAACTCGATCGCCGTCGTACTCATCATCCCGACCAAAACCCTGAAAAGTCCATGATTTAGTAACGTATCGACGATAAGCGCTTCTTTGTGGATGCTCGACAGCCCCCTGTTCTGCTTTAAAATATCAGCAAATTCCCGAATATCCTGCACATTCATATCAAAAATACAATTGCGCACATCAACCAGTCGATTTAGCCCCTGCCGATACAAGGAATGATCCCGAAGAAGAATGCTTCTTTCTATCGCTGTCTTGCGATCAACAACACCTAAATGTTTGAGGATAACAAAGTTCATATCCAGATCGAATTCCATCTGAAAATCCGGGTTTCCCTGTGCCTGAACCTGCGTCATTTATATTGACCTCAAAGCTTTTAGCTCACTTTTCGTTCCAGTTTATAATGTAGGGCATCTACTTAAAAAGGTAATAATAAAATTACAATAATAACAAAAATTTGATAGCACCTTATAACAGTTTGAATTTAAACAAAATAATAAATACCATCATATGTATAATTATAAAAAATGAAATAATTATGTGGTATTTCCAATTTTTCAACATAATAAAAAAAATGACAGCAGAACGCCTGCAACCCCGTAGCTCCCATATGGAGGACCAACCGGCAGATTGTCATCTCATTGGTTATTGTTAAAAATTCTCACCAAGCCGCTCAAGGTTAAATCTTTATCGATATGATCGATGGCAGTCGTTCCGCCCGCAAACAGGGACGCAAGGCCACCCGTTGCAACTGTTTTGAGATCGCCGTTGAATTCATCACGCATTCGGGAAATCAGGCCTTCCACCATCGATATATATCCCCAGAAAATGCCTGATTGCATACATTCAATGGTATTCTTACCGATAACCCGCCCCGGTTTTTCAATGGCAATGCGCGGTAGTTTGGCAGCGGCAGCGTGCAAGGCGTCCAGACTGAGATTGACACCCGGCGCAATAATACCCCCCGCGTAGTTACCCTCGGCATCCACCACATCAAGGGTTGTTGCCGTTCCGAAATCGATCACAATCAACGGACCGCCATATTTTGCATGGGCTGCCACCGCATCTACAAGACGGTCAGCCCCCGCTTCACTGGGATTATCAATTTGCGGCACCATTCCAATATCCACATTGGGCTCACCAATAATCAAAGGCATACAACCAAAATAACGCTTGCATAATCCTTTGAGATTAAACAGAGATTCAGGCACTACAGTTCCGATGATCACATGATTGATGTCCCTGATACGCAATTCGTCAATTGCCATGGCCTGACTGAGCCAGACACCATATTCTTCGGCGGTGCGCGAGGCCGATGTGGCTATCCGCCATTCCTTAACCAGGCTTTCGCCAGAAAAAGCTGCAAAAGTGATATTTGTATTTCCCACATCAATGGCAAGCAACATCATAGACCTCGTTCATTTTTTTACGGGTTGTAGAATACCTCGCCGGCAGTAACCCGTTTTATTGATCCATCAGCCAAGACTAGAACAAGCGCCCCGTCCGGATCAATCTCTTTAAAAATTCCTTTGAATTCCTGCCCCCCCAGACGCGCAGTCACAGGACCGCCAAGCCCCCCTGCGCGCATCAGCCATTTATCGCGAACAGGCGCAAATCCTTGCTCCTGCCACAGTCGGTACAAATCCAGTACGTGGCCCGCATATCTGTTCAGCAAAGCCTCCAGCGAGACATTTGCACCGGCCTCTTTCAGACAAGTTGCGGGCAGTCCATCTGTCTTTTTAGGGTAAGTCGCCACATTCACTCCGGTTCCCACAATCAGCCATTCCAGCTGCCCCGCCACATTACTTTTACTTTCCAGCAGGATACCGGCAACTTTACGCCCGCCCAGAAGAACATCATTGGGCCATTTAAGGGATATGGGAGCATCTGGGGGTAAGACCTGCTCAAGGGCATCATATAACGCCACAGCGATCAGAAAGGATAGCTTGGCCCCCTCTGCGGCTGAACAGGAAGGTCTGAGAAGCAAGGAGCAATACAGATTTCCGGCAGGACTGGACCAATGACGGCCCCGACGCCCCACACCGCTTTCCTGCTTCAGTGCCCAGACAATCTGACCTTCAGCTGCACCGAGGTCAGCCAGACGGCGGGCCTCGGTACTGGTGCTATCAAGACTCTGATAGGCGGAGAGCTCGAAAAAGGACGGTAGCAACGGGCCACTCGTCCCCTGTTCGGTCACGGGAATAAAACACGCGCAGCCGCAGCCGCGCCCGAGACAAGTGGTGCCGGGTAGATGACATAAAGAGTGGTGAAAATACCGGCAACACCCATGATGATGCCCAAGGGTTTGGTTAAAGGTTCGAACCCTTCGGCGGCATCATCAAAATACATGATCTTGACGATACGGATATAGTAAAACGCGCCAACAACCGAGGCCAGAAGACCAATAACAGCGAGTGGATACAGGCCCGCATTAATAGCGGCAACGAACACGTAGAACTTACCAAAGAATCCAGCCAGCGGCGGAATACCCGCCAGACTGAACATGAAGATCATCAACAAGAATGCCATCACTGGTCGCGTTTTTCCCAATCCCGCAAGCCCGGATATATCTTCGACCATACCGTCTTTCTGGCGCATGGACAGGATAATGGCAAAGGTTCCGATATTCATCACCACATAGATCGTCAGATAGATCAGAACACCGCGCACACCCTCTTCAGTGCCCGCAGCCAAGCCAACCAGTGCATAGCCGATATGACCGATGGAAGAGTAAGCCATCAGGCGCTTGATGTTTTTCTGGTTAATGGCGGCAAAGGCCCCCAAAATCATGGAAGCGATAGAGACAAACACAATAATTTGCTGCCATTCACTAACCATATCGCCGAACGGCATCAGGAATGCCCGAACAAACAATGCCATACCGGCAACTTTCGGTGCCGATGCGAAAAACGCGGTCACCGGTGTCGGCACCCCTTCATAAACATCCGGTGCCCACATGTGAAACGGCACAGCAGATACTTTAAAGGCAAGGCCGGCGATCAGAAAAACAAGGCCAACCAAGACACCCAGGCCAGCCCCTTCTACACCAAGGTTTTCAGCGATAACCGTAAAGTTTGTTGACCCGGTAAAGCCGTAAATCAGCGAGCTACCATAGAGCAGCAACCCTGATGACAAGGCACCGAGCACAAAATATTTAAGACCAGCCTCTGTCGCCCGAAGACTATCACGGCGAAATGCGGCGGTTACATATAGAGACAAACTCATCAATTCAATGCCCAGATACATGGACATCAAATCATTAGCAGAAATCATAATCATCATGCCAAGGGTGGCAATCACGATCAGAACCGGAAATTCAAATCGGCCCATTTTTTCGCGAGCATTGAAATCCATACTCATGATGATCGCCAGTGCCGAGGCCATCAATGCGAGGATTTTCATAAAGACGGCAAAGGAATCCGTGATGAACAAGCCGCTAAAGGTTGTCTGGCTACCAGCATCCCCCATCAGGACAAGGACAGCCGCAAACAACAAGGATAAAACTGCCAGCCAGGAAACCCGTCCCGTTGCATCTTTCCCCGAGAACACACCGATCATCAGCAGCGCCATAGCGGCAACAGCCAGAAAGATTTCCGCAAGTGCGATTGAAAATTCAGGCATAACCATTTTTCAAAACCTACCTATTTAGCCGCGTTCAGCGTTGTTTTAACAAGATCAAGCGATGCCTGATGATCTGCCATCAAATTAAGGACAGACGCATGCATCACATTCAAGAACGGTTCCGGATAAACCCCGATCCATAAAGCAACAAGGATCAAAGGTGTGAAAATTGCAATTTCACGCTTGTTAACATCGAGAATGGTTTTCAGGTCTTCCTTGACCATCTCGCCAAAGACCACCCGACGGTAAAGCCACAAGCTGTAGGCCGCACTCAGAATAACACCGGTAGTCGCCAGAGCCGCCGTCCATGTACTTACCTGATAGGTACCAACAAGGATCAGGAATTCACCCACGAACCCACTGGTTCCGGGCAAGCCGATGGTGGCCATGGTGAAGAACATGAAAATCACTGCATATTTTGGCATTTTGTGAACCAGACCGCCATAACGGGCAATCTCGCGGGTATGCATACGATCATAAACCACGCCCACACACAGGAACAGCGCACCGGCAACGATACCGTGACTGATCATTTGTAGAATACTGCCCTCAAGTCCTTGCTGGTTGAGGGTAAAAATACCAATGGTAATAAAGCCCATATGCGCCACGGATGAATAGGCAATCAGCTTTTTCATGTCTTTTTGCACAAGCGCAACCAGAGATGTGTAGATAATCGCGATCACACTCAATCCAAAGACCATTGGTGCAAATGTCTCGGTTGCTTCGGGGAACATGGGAAGCGAGAACCGCAAGAACCCGTATCCGCCCATTTTCAACAACACACCGGCCAGAATAACCGAACCAGAGGTTGGTGCCTGCACATGGGCATCGGGCAGCCAGGTATGAACCGGCCACATGGGAATTTTCACCGCAAAGGACGCAAAGAACGCCAGGAACAACCAGTTTTGCAAACCACTATCGAAATTCGTCGCCATCAGGGTCGGAATATCTGTCGTGCCCGCAATCATATACATAGTGATCATGGCTGCCAGCATCAGAACCGAGCCAACCAGTGTGTAAAGAAAGAACTTGAAGCTGGCATAAACCCGGTTGGCCCCGCCCCAGATACCAATGATCAGGAACATGGGGATCAGTCCGGCTTCAAAGAACAGATAGAACAAAACCAGATCCAGTGATGAAAACACACCGATAATCAATGTTTCCATTACCAGAAACGCGATCATGAACTCGCGCACGCGACTGGTAATAGACGTCCAGCTGGCCAGAATACAAATAGGCATCAGGAAAGTGGTCAATATGATGAACAACAGAGATATTCCGTCAACACCCATTTTATAGTTGATACCCCCGCCCAGCCATTCGGCCTCTTCGACAAACTGGAAATCAGCCTGCGAGGGATCAAAATACACCCAGATCAATAAGGAGACGGCAAACGTCACCAGTGTGGTCCAAAGTGCCACCTGCCGCGCATTGCGCGCTGCAACCTCTTCGCTACCGCCAGTAAGTAAAATGAACAACACGCCGGCAAGCGGCAGGAAGGTCACATATGAGAGAATATTCCAATCAAGCATGACTTATTGCCCACCACCCGTAAGGAAGAAGAAAGAAACGAAGGCTGCAATGCCAATCATCATAACGAACGCATAATGGTACAGATACCCGCTTTGCAGTTGTGATGCCCGCCGCGCAAGGTCTGTAACCCGCGCCGCGATACCATCAGGCCCTATGCCATCAATAATTTTTCCATCGCCGATTATCCAGAATTTGCGGCCCAACCATGACGCCGGTCGAACAAAAGCAAAATCGTAAAGCTCGTCAAAATACCATTTATTGAGCAAAAACTGGTACAAGGCAGAATGTGTTTTCGCCAGTTGCACAGGAATATCGGTACGGCGGATATACATATTCCAGGATATCAGTAATCCAAGTGCCCCGGCCACCAATGGCAGGAAGACAACCCAAAGGGGAAGCTCATGCATATCAGTCAGAATGGTATTACTCTCACGAATATAAATGGCAGCGCCCCAGAATTCTTCATATCCTTCACCGATCATATATTTGCCGAAAATACCACCGGCAAAAATTGCGCCTGCGGCCAGTACATAAAGCGGGATCAGCATCCAGTTCGAGCTTTCATGGATATGCGACATCACTTCCTTGCTTTCCCGTGGCTTGCCATGGAATGTCATGAAGATCAAACGCCAGGAATAGAAAGCCGTCAGAACCGCCGCGCCAACACCGGCCCAAAACGCATAGGCACCGATACCGGGACCAAAGGCGTAGGCCGCTTCGATAATTGCGTCCTTCGAGAAATACCCGGACAGAAACGGAAATCCGGTAAGTGCCAATGTGCCCACAATCATCATCACATAAGTGATTTTGATATGTTTGAACAGGCCGCCCATTTTACGCATATCCTGTTCATCGGACACGGCATGAATGACTGAGCCAGACCCTAAGAACAACAAGGCCTTGAAGAAAGCATGGGTAAACAGATGGAAAATAGCGACCGGATAGGCCCCCACACCGATAGCAAAGAACATGTAGCCCAACTGCGAGCAAGTCGAATAGGCAATCACCCGTTTGATATCATTCTGAACCAGACCGATAGTCGCGGCAAAGAATGCCGTTGACGCGCCCACAATTGTAATGACCGCAAGGGCCGTTGGGGCAAATTCAAGAATAGGGGACACCCGCGCCAGCATGAAAACACCAGCTGTCACCATTGTTGCCGCATGGATCAGCGCCGACACAGGGGTCGGGCCTTCCATGGCATCGGGCAACCATGTGTGCAAGCCGAGCTGTGCCGATTTACCCATGGCTCCCAGAAATAACAGCAAACTGATCGTTGTCAGAACATCCAGATCATAACCGAGGAAGCTGAATGACTTTCCAACCTGTTCCGGGGCCGCGGCAAAGACTGTGTCAAACGAGACGGACCCGAACACCAGAAAAATTGCCATGATACCAAGGGCAAACCCGAAGTCACCCACGCGATTGACCACAAAGGCCTTGATGGAGGCTGCATTGGCCGTTGGCTTTTTGTACCAGAACCCGATCAACAGATAACTGGCAAGACCCACGCCTTCCCAGCCGAAATACATCTGCACGAAGTTATCTGCTGTCACCAGCATCAACATGGCAAAGGTAAACAGGGACAGATAGGCCATGAAACGCGGCCTGTGTGGATCATGGGCCATATAACCGATTGAATAAATGTGAACCAAAGCCGAAATCGTATTCACGACAACCAGCATAACCGCTGTCAGGCTGTCGATACGCAAGCTCCAGGAAACATCAAAGTCGCCGGACTTGATCCATGTAAATAACGGGATCGTTTCAGGGTTTTGACCAAAGGCAACCACAAACAGGGCAACCCATGACAGGACCGCGCTGATCAGGACAGAGCCGGTTGTAACCATCTGGCATCCACGAACTCCCAGTTGACGGGCGCCAAGGCCAGCCAGCAATGCTGCGAGAAGGGGAAGAAATACAATGAGGACGTACATCATAATTTTTAGCCTCAGCCTTTCATGTGATGGATGTCCTCAACCGCGATTGTACCGCGGTTTCGGAAATAAACGACGAGGATAGCAAGTCCAATTGCCGCTTCACCGGCGGCAACCGTCAGGATAAACAGGGCGAATACCTGTCCAACCAGATCATTCAGGAAGACCGAAAAGGCCACCAGATTGATATTTACCGCCAACAGCATCAATTCAATCGACATAAGAATGACAATTACATTCTTACGGTTCACGAAAATGCCAAAAACCCCCAGCGTCAGCAAAATTGCTGATAGTGTCAGGTAATGAGCTAAACCAATTTCCATCATTATCCTCCTTACACGCCTTGGCCGGGTTCAACTTTACGAACCGCCATAGAGTCTTCGGGACGGCGATAAACCTGATCGGCAATCACCTGTTTCTTCACACCGGGCCGTTTTCTGTGGGTCAGGACAATCGCCCCTATCATTGCCACGAGAAGCACCATACCAGCGGCCTGGAACAGGTAGGCGTAGCGCGTATATAGCAAGCTTCCCAATTGCTCGGTATTGCTTAAATTTGCCAGATCAGAGACAGGGGCTGCCACCACCTTCAGCGCATCGGGGGATAGCTGCCACCCACCAACGACCAAAATCAGTTCAAACAGCAAGATAAACCCGACCAATGCCCCGATGGGCAAATAGTTCAGGAAACCCTGACGCAACTCGGAAAAATTAATGTCCAGCATCATCACCACGAACAGGAACAGAACCGCGACCGCGCCCACATAAACGACGATCAGGATCATGGCGATAAATTCGGCCCCCAGCAAAACAAACAAGGCGGCAGAGTTAAAGAAAGCCAGGATAAGGAAAAGAACCGAATGCACCGGGTTCTTAGACGCGATAACCATAAAGGCTGACGCGACGGTCATGGCGGCGAACAGATAGAAAGCAAGTGTTGCAATAATCATTACTTTCTCCTCCCCGTTAATGTTGACATCATTTTGATCTCAGGATCCACAATTCTCATCCCACTATTACCTGTAAGGCGCATCAGCGTTCAGGTTTTGAGCAATCTCCAGCTCCCACCTGTCGCCATTGGCCAATAATTTTTCTTTATCGTAGAAAAGCTCTTCTCGGGTCTCGGTCGCAAATTCGAAATTCGGACCTTCAACAATCGCATCTACCGGACAGGCTTCCTGACAGAAACCGCAATAGATACATTTTGTCATATCGATATCATAGCGCGTCGTGCGGCGGCTGCCATCGCCTCGCGGCTCGGCATCGATGGTGATCGCCAAGGCCGGACAGGCGGCCTCGCACAGCTTACACGCAATGCAGCGTTCTTCGCCATTGGCATAGCGGCGCAACGCATGCTCCCCCCGGAAACGGGGACTAAGCGGCCCCTTTTCATAAGGATAATTGATCGTCGCCTTTGTCTTGAACATGTAGCTGAAAGTTTTCGCCATACCAATGACGATTTCCCCCAACAACAGACTGCGCGCTTGTTTATCTATAAAGCCCATAATGAAATAGCCTTTTACCTATATTTTTATTTTCCAAAAATCCTGACGAACTTCCGGAAATCTTAAATTCACTTGCGTCCTTACGCAGGTACCATATCAAACGCGACAAGGAAGCCAGCGGTCGCCACCACCCAGAACAGGGACAGCGGCAGAAAGACTTTCCAGCCCAGACGCATCAACTGATCATACCGGTAGCGCGGCAATGCCGCCCGAACCCAAATGAACACAAACAACAATGCGGCAACTTTAATGCCGAACCAGATAACGCCCGGAATCCAGTTGAACGGAGCGATATCCACAGGCGGCAACCAGCCCCCCAGAAACAGAATTACACAAATGGCGCTCATCAATATCATGTTCACATATTCGCCAAGGAAGAACAGGGCGAACGCCATGGCCGAATATTCGGTTTGATAGCCGGCGACCAGTTCCGCTTCCGCTTCGGGAAGATCGAACGGATGGCGGTTTGTTTCAGCCAGAATTGAGATGAAAAAGATGATGAACATGGGGAACAAAGGTACAAAGTACCAGTTAAACAACCCCGCATCCCCGCTCTGTGCCCGTACAATATCGCTCAGGTTCAAAGACCCGGTCAGCAACAAGACGGAAATGATCACAAACCCGATGGACACCTCGTAGGACACCATCTGCGCCGCAGAGCGCAGAGCCCCCAGAAACGGATAGCGTGAATTGGAAGCCCAGCCGGCAACGATAATGCCATATACCCCCAAAGACGAGATTGCGAACAGGTAAAGCACACCTACATTAATGTCGGATAAAACCACGCCGTCATCAAAAGGAATAACCGCCCATGCGATCAGGGACAGCAAGAAGGTGATCATCGGTGCCACAAGGAACAATATCTTGTTGGCCCCGCTCGGGATCACTGTTTCCTTGAAGAACAGCTTGGCGCCATCAGCGAACGGTTGCAGCAATCCGTAGAAGCCGACAACATTCGGCCCTTTGCGCAGCTGCATGGCGGCCATGACTTTACGTTCGTAAAGGGTCAGATAGGCCATCAGAACGAGCAAAGGCAGGATAATCGCCAGAATTTTCGCAACAATAATAATTGTCGGAAGCAAATATATATCCCAGAACTCAACCATTTGTGCCGGTCCCCTCTTCACTGGCAGCCTTAAAGGTAGAACTGCACTCCGCCATAATAGCACTGGCCCGTGAAATTACATTGGTCAGATAGTTATCCTTTATCGGATTGACGAAAGCTGTGTCGTCCACATCAGTCGCCGTGCCGAAATCCCCCCAAAGGGCCGCTGTTACCGCGTCCACATTTTCAAAATGCGGGGCCGCTTCGATCATTTTTGCCCGCAACTCGTCGATCGTGTCATACGGCAATGTCTTATCACATCGCTCGGACAAGGCCCGCAGGATCGTCCAGTCTTCGCGCGCATCCCCCGGAGGGAACACCGCACGGTTGCCTTGCTGCACCCGGCCTTCGGTATTGACCCAGGTTGCGTCTTTCTCCGTATAGGCGGCACCGGGCAAAATCACATCGGCCACATGGGCCCCTGCTTCACCATGGCTACCCTGATAAATCACGAATGTTTTCTCGAGTTTAGCCGTATCAAGATCATCGGCACCCAGAAGATACATAACGTCCAGATCACCGGACGCGGCAGCATCCAGCATACCGGCCACATCAAGACCGCTATCAGTCGGGACCAGCCCCAGATCAAGGCCTGCCACGCGCGCACCGGATGTATGCAGCACATTGAAGCCGTTCCAGTCATCGGAAACCAGTCCGAAATCATCGGCAATTTTCTTGCACAGGCCGAGAACAGCCTCGCCATCAGCCCGGCCAAGCGCGCCCTGCCCGACGATAATCATCGGACGTTTGGCTGATTTCAGAATTTTGGCAAATGAATGTTTACCAGCTGCGACCTCTTTCAAGGTTGCAGTCCCTGCGCCCAGATAGTCATGGGCATATGTCAGGTTGGCTTCTTCACCGATCAAAGCTACGGGGAAGTTGCCTTTTTTCCAGCGTTTGCGAATACGGGCATTGATCAAGGATGCCTCAACCCGTGGGTTGGAGCCTACGATCAACAGCGCGTCAGCTTCATCAATACCGGCAATCGTTGAGTTGAACAGATACCCTGCCCGTGTCTGCACCGACAGTTTGGCACCGTCTTCGCGGCAGTCAATATTGGTAACCGCAAAACCGTCCATCAGGTCTTTCAACGCCTTCATGCTTTCCGCACAGGCCAGACTTCCGGCGATGGCGCCGATTTTAGAAGCCTCCGTGTTACCGAGTTTATCCGCCACCACATCAAGGGCTTCATCCCAACCAACAGCCTGCAGGCGGCCATTTTTCCGCACATAAGGCGTATCGAGACGCTGGCGTTTCAAGCCGTCATAAGAAAAACGCGAGCGATCAGCCAGCCATTCTTCGTTCACCTCTTCATTGAGACGCGGCAGGATGCGCATGACTTCCTTGCCCTTCGCATCAATGCGAATATTGGCCCCGACCGCATCGAGCACGTCAATGCTTTCAGTTTTGCGCAGCTCCCACGGGCGCGCAGTGAAAGCATATGGTTTGGATGTCAGTGCGCCAACCGGACACAGATCAATAATATTGCCCGACAATTCAGAATTCAGCGCCTGTTCCAGATAGGTGGCGATTTCGGTTTTCTCACCCCGGAACAACGCCCCCAGTTCTTCAACACCGGCAACTTCGGTAGCAAACCGAACACAGCGCGTGCAATGAATGCAGCGGGTCATGGTCATTTTGATCAACGGACCCATGTCTTTTTCAACAACCGCCCGTTTTGTTTCCATATACCGGCTGTTACCGGTGCCATAGGCCATGGACTGGTCTTGCAGATCACATTCCCCGCCCTGATCACAGATCGGGCAATCCAGCGGATGATTGATCAACAGAAATTCCATTGCCCCTTCACGGCCGGTTTTCACCTTTTCCGTGTTGGTATGGATAACCATGCCATCGCCGGCCGGCATCGCGCAGGATGCGACCAGTTTTGGTGCTTTTTCCATTTCAACAAGGCACATGCGACAGTTCCCCGCAATGGAGAGCCGTTCATGATAACAAAAACGCGGTATTTCTGCGCCAGCCTCTTCACAAGCTTGCAGAACTGTTGCGCCATTTTCGACAGTGACTTCTACACCATCAACCGTAAGTGTCGGCATATTTCGCTCCTTTTACGTCGCGTGCCAATCAGGCCGCTTTCACGGCTTTTCTATTTTTGATCCGATCTTCAATCACTGGACGGAAGTGACGAACCAACCCTTGTATTGGCCATGCCGCAGCGTCCCCAAGGGCGCAAATCGTATGACCTTCGATACGTTTGGAGACATCGATCAACATATCGATCTCTTCGATATCCGCATCGCCTGAAACCAGTCGCTGCATCATGCGCCACATCCAACCCGTTCCTTCGCGGCACGGGGTGCATTGGCCACAGCTTTCATGCATGTAAAAATGGGACAGGCGCTCAATGGCAGCAATAATGTCTGTGGACTTGTCCATAACAATCACAGCCGCCGTACCAAGACCGCTTTGCACTTCGCGCAAGCTGTCAAAATCCATCAACACAGTGTCACAAATATCCTTGGGCAACATGGGAACGGAAGACCCGCCCGGAATAATTGCCAGAAGATTATCCCAGCCGCCGCGCACGCCACCGGCATGCTTTTCGATCAGCTCTTTCAGCGGGATGCCCATTTCTTCTTCCACATTACAAGGGGTATTCACATGCCCCGAGATGCAGAAAAGTTTAGTACCCGTATTATTGGGACGGCCAAGACCTGCAAACCAGTCAGCGCCACGGCGCAAGATTTCAGGGCCGACAGAGATGCTTTCCACGTTATTCACAGTGGACGGGCACCCCCATGCACCGACATTGGCAGGAAACGGTGGTTTCAAGCGGGGTTGGCCTTTATTGCCTTCCAGACTTTCGATCAACGCAGTTTCTTCGCCGCAAATATAGGCACCTGCCCCGCGATGGACATAGATATCAAAATCAAAGCCACTACCGCAGGCATTCTTGCCAATCAGGCCGTCGGCATAGGCTTCGGCAATGGCTTCATTCAGATGAATGGCTTCATTGACGAATTCGCCGCGAATATAGATGTAAGCTGCAACGGCCCGCATGGCAAAACCGGCAACCACACAACCTTCGAGCAAGCGATGCGGATCAAAGCGCATAATTTCCCGGTCCTTACAGGTTCCGGGCTCGGACTCGTCGGCATTCACGATCAAATAATTGGGACGCCCATCAGATTCCTTGGGCATAAAGGACCATTTCAGCCCGGTTGGGAAACCGGCACCGCCGCGTCCGCGAAGGCCGCTGCCTTTAATCTGGTCGATGATACCATCTTGCCCGAGGTCCAGCAGTTTTTTGGTGTTATCCCAGATACCGCGCTTCTTGGCACCGGCAAGACGCCAGTCATGCTGTCCATAAAGGTTGGTAAAAATTCGATCCTGGTCTTTGAGCATCAGGCATCCCCTCCATTATCGAGCAATGTCGCCCGCTCACCCTCAGGCGATGAGTTCAAGCGGTCTATTTGCGGACCGTGGGCAGGAACCTCGTCTTTCGCCAATTTATCAAGGAGCGCTTCAAAATTCTCAGCGTTCAGATCTTCGTAGAAATCATCATTTACCTGAACCACCGGCGCATTCACACAAGCGCCCAGACATTCGACTTCAAGCAACGTGAATTTACCGTCTTCGGTGGTCTCGCCGTTATGAATGCCGAGCTTGTCTTCACATACCTTTACAAGCTTGTCACATCCACGCAACCAGCAAGGCGTCGTCCTGCACAGTTGCAAGAAATATTTTCCAACCGGCTTAAGGTTATACATGGTGTAGAAACTGGCCACCTCGAGCACCCGCATATAAGGCACATTCAGATAGTCCCCCACATATTCAAGGGCTTCTTTCGATAACCAGTTTTCATTCTGGCGCTGGGCCAGATCCAACAGCGGCATGACAGCACTTTGCTGACGCCCTTCGGGGTATTTGGCAATGAAGACTTTCGCCTTCTCGATATTTTCCGGCGTAAACTCGAACGCTTTGCCTGTTGCAATAACCTGACTCATCGGTCTACCTCACCGAAAACAATATCCAAACTTCCGAGGATCGCCGACGCATCGGCCAGCATATGACCCCGCGTCAATAAATCCATTCCTTGTAGATGGGCAAATCCCGGCGCGCGAATTTTGCAGCGATACGGTTTGCTTGTCCCATCAGAGACCAGATAGACCCCGAACTCACCCTTGGGTGCTTCGATGGCCGTATAGGTCTCGCCAGCCGGGATTTTCACCCCTTCGGTATAATGCTTGAAGTGATTGATCAAAGATTCCATTGATGTCTTCATATCGGCGCGGCGTGGCGGCGCGATTTTAGGATCGGTTGACAAAACAGGCCCTTCGGGCATTTTATCCAGACATTGTTCCATGATCCGTAAAGACTGGCGCATTTCTTCCATACGCATCAGATAACGGTCATAACAATCACCATTAAGCCCGACAGGAATATCAAAATCCATGTCGGCATAAACGTCATACGGGGCCGCTTTACGAATATCCCAGGCAAGACCGGTCGAGCGTAACATCACGCCCGAGAAGCCCCAGGCCATCGCTTCTTCTTGCGAGACCACACCGATATCAACATTACGCTGTTTGAAAATCCGGTTATTGGTCAGCAGGGTTTCGCAATCATCAAGCACTGACGGGAAATGGGCAATAAAGGCCCGAATGTCATCGGCAAGCCCATCGGGCATATCCTGATGGACACCGCCCACACGGAAATAAGCCGCATGCATGCGCGCCCCACAAACCCGCTCATAGAATTCCATCAGCGTTTCACGCTCGACAAAGCCCCACAGCATCGGAGTGGTCGCCCCAACGTCCAGTGCTTGTGCACAGACATTCATCAGATGGTTCATCAGGCGGGTAATTTCCGCATACAGCACCCGGATATACTGACCGCGCAACGGAACATCGCAGCCCAGAAGCTTTTCAGCGGCCAGAACAAAACCGTGTTCCTGGGCCATTGGTGCCGAATAGTCCAGCCGGTCAAAATACGGCATGGCCTGCATATAGGTCTTATTTTCAATCAGTTTTTCAGTACCACGGTGCAACAGGCCAATATGCGGATCAACCCGCTCGACAAGTTCACCGTCCAGCTCCAGCACCATCCGCAGCACGCCATGGGCGGCGGGATGCTGAGGACCGAAATTCAGGGTATAGTTTTTGATTTGCACTTCTGCCATTAGCCCTGCTCCGTCGCTTTTTCATCACCGGGCAACACATAGTCTGTGCCTTCCCATGGGCTTTGAAAATCAAATTTACGAAACTCCTGAACCAAGGATACCGGCTCATAGACAACCCGTTTTTCATCTTCGCTATAGCGCATCTCGACGGTGCCAGTGAGCGGGAAGTCTTTACGTAACGGATGACCGTCAAATCCATAATCTGTCAACATGCGGCGCAAATCAGGATGGCCCGAGAACATGATCCCGTACATATCCCATGCTTCACGCTCAAACCAGTTAGCCGCCGGAAACAACGGTACGACGCTGGGAACCGGTGTCCGTGCATCTGTCTGCACTTTCACCGTAATCCGCTGGTTATGCTTGAGGCTGAGGAGATTATACACCACATCAAAGCGCAATGGGCGTTCCGGGTAATCGACCCCGCAGACATCACACAGCACTTGAAATTTACAGGTCGAATCGTCCCTCAGGAAGGTAAGAACCTTTTCAATGGTTTCGGCCCGCACATCCACAAACAATTCACCATGGGCAACTGTTGTCTGAACAACTTCGGCAGAGAGTTCCGCCGCAATATGTGAGCCTAGTTCGTTTAAAGCGTTTTCCATGTGTCTTCCGATCACCGTTCGCTATCTGACAAAAGTGCCGGTCCGACGAATCTTCTTCTGTAACTGGAAGATACCGTAAACCAGAGCTTCGGCTGTTGGGGGACATCCGGGAACGTAAATATCTACCGGAACAATCCGGTCACATCCGCGAACGACTGAATAAGAATAGTGATAGTAACCGCCACCATTCGCACAAGACCCCATAGAGATCACGTAGCGAGGCTCAGCCATCTGGTCGTAAACCTTACGAAGGGCTGGCGCCATTTTATTGGTTAGCGTTCCCGCCACGATCATCACATCCGACTGACGCGGGGACCCCCGCGGGACGATACCCAAACGCTCCATGTCATAACGGGGTTGCCATGCATGCATCATTTCAACCGCACAACAAGCCAACCCGAAGGTCATGGGCCACAAAGAGCCGGTCCGCGCCCAGTTCACCAGCTTGTCCACGTTGGTGACCACAAAGCCCTTGTCATCGAGCTCATGGCTCAGATCGCGGAAAAACTCATCCTGATCACCACCAAGGGCAGCGATGTCCGATGTTGCCTGAGCAGGAGTTACTCCCATTCCAGAGCTCCCTTTTTCCATTCATAGATAAAACCGATTGTGAGAATACCGAGAAACACCATCATCGACCAGAAACCGAACAATCCGATATCGCCCAGGGACACTGCCCAAGGGAACAAAAACGCCACTTCCAGATCAAAGATAATGAACAGGATCGCCACCAGATAAAACCGGACGTCAAACTGGTTACGGGCATCATCAAAGGGTTCGAAGCCACATTCATAGGCGGATAGTTTTTCTGCATCGGGATGTTGAGCGGCAACAACCATTGAAGCAATGACAATAACGGCAGATAAGCCGATCGCAATGCCCAGAAAAATCAGGATAGGTAGATATTCAGTAAGTAATGCTTCCATTTTTTTCGACAATACCCGCGCCTCGATCAAAAGCCTGACCGGATTGCAGCACTCCCTCTAACTCTGTTCGTACGCATTATAGTTTGGGTTATAAGGAAAAAAAGGTAATTAGCAACAAAATTTCACCATTTTCTTTTCGAATACCAAACAAGGCATACCAATAGGCAACGGGTATTAAACTATTGTTAATTATAACCACAAAATGTCAGGAAAAATACTGATCTATATCAGGGAGTATACAGCGGGGAATAGTGGCGGGAGTGACGAGGCTCGAACTCGCGACCTCCGGCGTGACAGGCCGGCGCTCTAACCAACTGAGCTACACCCCCGCTGTGAGGCCGTGTTTTATTGAAGGTGACCCCAACTGTCAAGCGCCATCACCATAAAAAGAAAAGAAAATTGAAAGGCTTTCCTAATCCGCCAAAAAACGGCTGTTTTACTGGATATTTTCAAAGCAAAACAAATCTCTATTCACACCGGGATTACGCCTGTTTTTCATATTTACCCCAAAATAAAAAATGAAATTGAAGATATGGCATCATTTTTTGAATCAATAGCACTCCATACCCAACCGCCCGTAAATTTCAAATCAGGCATTCGCCTCAAACCAGCCTGCCAATTTTTATTAAATAGCAGATTCATAATTTAAAAAAATATAATAAAAACAATGAGGTAAAGTAAAAACAGACCCTATGCCAGAGAATCAATTTTATCTGTTTTCAGAGAATCAATTCCCTGATATTTGCCTGAGCAAGAAGCCTTTGACAGATGTTGACCGAAAGATAGAGGCTACATAATCAGCGATGGAGAGCAGATATGCAAAAGGCCCGCATTAAGCGGGCCTTTGGGTGCACATTGAGGTGCAAATGGTGGGTGATGAGAGATTCGAACTCCCGACCCTCTCGGTGTAAACGAGATGCTCTAACCAACTGAGCTAATCACCCATCGTGCGGTGCGAGGCAGTGTATAACAGCCCGTATGACCAAAGGGAAGACAAAAAAAGAGGCCAGACCATTTTTTTTTGGTCTGACCTGCTTTGTTTTGCAAAAACAGTCTTTATTTACCGTTCACAGCATCTTTAAGAGCTTTACCAGCCTTGAATTTTGGCTGTTTTGATGCTGCAATTTGAATAGTTTCGCCAGTGCGTGGATTACGGCCTTCAGAGGCTTTCCGATCAGCAACGCTGAAAGTACCAAAGCCAACCAGGCGAACATCATCACCGCTTGCAAGTGCTTTCGAAACTGCTTCAAGAACAGCGTCTACACTTTTACCGGCTTCTGCTTTGCCAAGTTCGGAAATTTCAGCCACTGCGGCAATGAGATCGTTCTTATTCACTATAAGCCCCCTTCGATTTTCTAGTTACGATGTTGTCTAAATATTTTTCAACAAAAGAGCCTGAATACTAGAAGCGACAATGCAGTCGGTCAAAGGGAAAATGCAATTTATCCCCAGTTTTCTGCGCATTCAGGATAGTTTTCCTAAAATTTTAGTGGGTTGTTACCCCATCAGAGGTATTTTGACCGGATTTAGCGCTCGCCAGCTCTTGTGCCAGACGTTCTTCACTCCAGTTCAAAGGTTCCAGCGGTTTGGTCAAGGCGATTTTCAGCACTTCTCCCACACGGGATACAGGTATAATCTTCAATCCCTCTTTCACATTATCGGGAATCTCGACCAGATCCTTTTCATTGTCTTTCGGAATGATCACGGTTTTGATCCCACCGCGCAAAGCCGCCAGCAACTTTTCCTTTAGTCCGCCAATAGGTAACACCCGCCCGCGCAAGGTAACTTCGCCGGTCATTGCCACATCATTATGGATGGGAATATCGGTCAGCACTGAAATGATAGATGTTACCATGGCGATACCCGCAGACGGCCCGTCTTTAGGCGTTGCTCCTTCAGGCACATGGATATGAATGTCGTGACGATCAAAGTCCATGGGTTTAACCCCCATTTCAAGGCATTTTGACTGCACATAGCTTTTCGCAGCCTGTACAGATTCTTGCATCACATCACCCAGCTTGCCTGTGATCTGCATGCGGCCCTTACCGTATAATTTAACCGCTTCGATCGTCAGCAATTCACCGCCAACCTCTGTCCAGGCCAGACCTGTAACAAGACCAATACCGTCTTCTTCCTCTATTTCGCCATAACGGAACCGCCGGACACCCGAATAGTCTTTCAGGTTTTCAGGGGTGATATGAATAGCCTCGACGCCGTCCGTGATAATTTCTTTTACGGTTTTACGCGCCAGTTTGGCAATTTCACGCTCAAGGCTCCGCACACCGGCTTCGCGGCAATAATAACGGATCAGATCACGGATTGCATCATCGGAGACGGACCATTCGTTATCTTTTAGGCCATGGTTTTTCATTTGCTTTTTCAACAAATGACGTTTGGCAATCTCGATTTTTTCATCTTCGGTATAACCGGACAGCTGAATGATTTCCATTCGGTCGCGCAACGGACCGGGCATATTCAGCGAGTTGGCTGTACAGATAAACATAACCTCTGACAGGTCATATTCGACCTCCAGATAATGATCGGAAAAGTGGGTATTTTGCTCCGGGTCCAGTACTTCCAACAAGGCAGAAGACGGATCACCACGGAAATCATTCCCCAGCTTGTCAATCTCATCAAACAAAAACAGCGGATTAATGGATTTTGCTTTTTTCATGGACTGGATAACTTTACCGGGCATCGAGCCGATATAGGTCCGGCGATGACCGCGAATTTCGGCCTCGTCCCGAACACCGCCCAAGGCAACACGGACAAAATTACGACCCGTCGCCCGTGCAACAGATTGCCCCAGTGATGTTTTACCAACACCCGGAGGGCCAACGAGGCACAGGATAGAGCCTTGATTTTTGCGCACCCGCTGCTGAACGGCAAGATATTCCAAAATCCGTTCTTTAACTTTTTCCAATCCGTAATGATCGTCATTAAGAATTTTCTCGGCATGGCCCAAGTCTTTTTTGACCCGTGTGCGTTTGCCCCACGGAACAGACAATATCCAGTCAAGATAGTTGCGAACAACTGTCGCCTCGGCTGACATAGGGCTCATGCTGCGCAGTTTTTTCATTTCCTGCTGGCATTTTTCCTGGGCTTCTTTTGACAGCTTGGTTTCGGCAATTTTTTCTTCAAGTTCGGTCAGTTCGTCACGGCCGTCTTCACCCTCTCCCAGCTCTTTCTGAATGGCTTTCATCTGCTCATTCAAATAATATTCACGCTGGGTTTTCTCCATCTGGCGCTTGACGCGACTGCGGATTTTTTTCTCGACTTGAAGGACACCGATCTCTTCTTCCATCAGGCCGTAAACCCGCTCCAGACGATCAGCGGCACTATCGATTTCAAGCAGTTCCTGCTTTTCAGAAATCTTCAATGCCATGTGCGATGCCATTGTATCGGCAAGCTTGGATGGCTCGTCAATCTGGTTCAGGGAAACAAGAACTTCAGGTGGAATTTTCCGGTTCAATTTCACATATTGCTCGAACTGGGCAATGACCGAGCGGGCGAGCGCTTCAAGTTCCGGCGTATCTTCATCATCCTCGGCGATCAGCTGGGCACGGGCCTGAAAGAACGCGTCATTTGGAATAAATTCTTCAATCCGGGCGCGTTCAACGCCTTCGACCAGAACCTTGACAGTTCCGTCAGGCAGTTTCAGCAATTGCAGAACAGAGGCAACAGTACCCACCGTATGAATATCATCTTCGCCAGGATTATCCTCGCTGGCATCCTTTTGGGCCACAAGCAGGATTTGCTTGTCATCGTTCATCACATCTTCAAGGGCGCGAACAGATTTGTCGCGGCCAACAAAAAGCGGGACGATCATATGTGGGAAAACCACAATATCTCTCAACGGTAAAACCGGGAAGACTTGGGATTGGGACGTTTCGTTCATCAGAGTGCCTTTAAGGCCGATCACCTGCACACATGATTTGGCATTGTGTCACCGGCCCAGTATGAGAAGCTAACGAGGGAGGGACACCCTCCCCCGACTGAATTGATTACGCGCTGCTGCTTGCATCCTTGCGATCAGCATAAATGTAAAGCGGCTGTCCGTTACCATCGACAACGTCGTCATTGATAACAATTTCCTCAACCCCTTCAGCAGTCGGTAAGTCATACATAGGGTCCAAAAGGATCCCTTCAAGTATTGACCTGAGACCACGGGCGCCTGTTTTGCGTTCAATCGCGCGTTTGGCGATAGATGACAGGGCATCGTCGGTAAAGCTGAGCTTCACATCTTCCATGTCAAACAGGCGCTGATACTGTTTCACCAACGCATTTTTAGGACTGGTCAGAATTTCAATCAAGGCATCTTCATCAAGATCCTCAAGGGACGCCAGTACCGGCAAGCGGCCCACGAATTCCGGAATCATACCGAATTTTGTCAGGTCGTCCGGTTCAACCTTTTTCAGCAGTTCGCCGGTTTTGCGATCATCTTCGCTCTGAACATCGGCACCGAAACCAATGGATGTATCCCGGCCCCGGCTACTGATAATTTTATCAAGACCCGCAAAGGCACCCCCGCAGATAAACAAAATATTTGTTGTGTCCACTTGCAGGAATTCCTGCTGCGGATGCTTGCGTCCGCCTTGCGGCGGCACAGAGGCAACGGTGCCTTCCATGATTTTCAACAACGCCTGCTGCACACCTTCACCGGACACATCACGGGTGATGGACGGATTGTCAGATTTACGGCTGATCTTGTCGACTTCATCGATATAGACAATCCCGCGCTGCGCCCGCTCGACATTATAGTCGGCAGATTGCAACAGTTTCAGAATGATATTTTCGACATCTTCACCCACATAACCCGCTTCGGTCAATGTGGTGGCATCAGCCATGGTGAAGGGAACGTCCAGAATACGCGCCAATGTTTGCGCCAGCAGCGTTTTACCGCACCCGGTCGGGCCGACCAGTAGAATATTGGATTTAGCAAGTTCCACATCATCACTTTTGGAACTGTGATGCAGCCGTTTGTAATGGTTATGCACCGCAACAGCGAGAACCTTTTTCGCGTGGGCTTGCCCGATCACATAGTCATTGAGAACCGTACTGATCTCAAGAGGTGTCGGGACACCATCACTGGATTTCACCAGCGTGCTTTTATGTTCTTCGCGAATAATATCCATGCACAGTTCGACGCATTCATCACAGATGAATACGGTTGGCCCGGCAATAAGTTTGCGTACCTCATGCTGGCTTTTGCCGCAAAAGGAGCAATACAGGGTATTTTTCGAATCTCCGCCACTCAATTTGGTCATAGACACTCCAATTATACGTTGGACTTTCCATATTAACCGCCGTCTTTAGCCGCCACAACAAGAATGTTGAATTCTTATGGGGGTATGGGACATAAAACGACTTAGAACATGGCTCATTGAGGCCCATGTTATAAATATGGACTCAATTTTCCGTTAACAGCTCATTTAATAACTGTATGACAGGATGTACAGCCTGTCAGTGAAAATATTTGTGATTAAGCGTCTTTACTATCTGCGCTACCAGTCGAATCTTCCTGATCAGGGCGCTGCTCGACAACTTCGTCAATCAGGCCAAATTCCTTGGCTTCTTCTGCGTTCATGAAATTATCCCGCTCCATGGAACCTTCAATCACATCCAGTTTTTGCCCTGTATGTTTGACATACAGATCATTTAACCGTGCCCGGATTTTCAAGATTTCACGCGCCTGAATTTCAATATCGGTTGCCTGTCCTTGCGCGCCGCCAGAAGGCTGATGGATCATCACACGGGCATTAGGCAATGCAAAACGCTGCCCCTTGGCCCCTGCCGTCAGCAGGAACGATCCCATTGACGCCGCCTGTCCAATACAGACAGTGGCAATCTCGGGTTTGATATACTGCATGGTATCATAAATCGCCAGACCGGATGTCACCACACCGCCCGGAGAATTGATATACATGTTGATCGGTTTTTTAGGATTCTCGGCTTCCAGAAACAGAAGCTGGGCAGTAATCAAGCTGGCCATACCATCATGAACCTGCCCCGTGAGGAAGATAATTCTTTCCTTCAACAACCGTGAGAAAATATCATATGAACGCTCTCCTCTGGCGGTTTGCTCAACAACCATCGGAACAAGGGTATTCATATAGGTATCAATCACATCGGACATCGCGCGTCTTCCTCAAAAAAACAGGTGGTTATCTCAATGTGCATACTGCCACCGAAATTACCACCCATAAACCGAATTTTATTTTTCGGACTTCTTGGCAGCTGCCTTTTTAGGAGCCGCTTTTTTCTTGGCCGCTGGCTTCTTGCCAGCAGCAGATTCCTTTGGTGCATCCTTTTTGGCTGCCGCTTTTTTCTTCGGAGCCGCTTTCTTTTTCGCTTTCGGTGCATCATCTGCATCCGGATCAGCTGTCAGTTCATCAAAAGATACTTTCTTTTCGGTGACTGTTGCCAGCTCGGCGATGAAGTCCACAACCTTGTCTTCAAAGATCGGCGCGCGCAGTGAGTTCTGCATTTCAGGGTTTTTCTGGAACATTTCGAACACTTGCTGTTCCTGTCCCGGATAGCTGCGTGCCTGTGTCATCATGGCCTGTTGCACTTCTTCTGTGCTCACATCGATATTGTTGATGCGACCGACTTCGGCAAGCAGCAGGCCAAGACGGACCCGGCGTTCTGCAATCGCTTTATATTCCGCGCGCAGTTCTTCTTCGGACTGATCCTGATCTTCGAGCTTTTCACCATTGCGTTCGAGTTCTTTGGTGAACTGTTCCCAGATGCTGTCAAGCTCGACTTGCAACATTCCCGGAGGAACCTCGAAATCATGGGTTTCGGCAAGGGCATCAAGCATGTTGCGCTTGAGTGTCTGGCGGGACAACTGGTCGTAGTCCTTACCAATGCGTTCGCGAATTGATTGCTTGAGATCAGCCAGATCGTTCAGACCCAGTTTCTTGGCAAAATCATCATCAATCTCGACATCAGCGCTTTCCTGAACTTCATGAACAGTTACAGAGAAAACGGCTTCCTTGCCGGACAGATGCTCAGCCCCGTAATTGTCAGGAAAATTAACGACCACATCTTTGGATTCGCCACCTTTAGTGCCAATCAGCTGCTCTTCAAAGCCCGGAATGAACTGACCGGAGCCCAGTTCAAGCTGATGACCTTCGGCAGAACCGCCATCGAATGCTTCGCCATCAATTTTACCAACGAAATCCATCAGGACGGCATCGCCTTCTTTGGCTTTGCGGTTGCGGGCAACTTTCTTGAAATTTTTCTGTGCACCGGCAATTTGCTCAAGGGCTTCATCAACGCTTTTTTCTTCAACGTCGGTCACAAGTTTCTCAAGTTTCAACTTTGAAAAATCTGTAGGCTCGAACTCAGGCATGATTTCGACTTCAATGGTGAATTCGAGATCTTCGCCTTCATCAAATTTGGTGATTTCAATTTTTGGCTGTTGCGCTGGACGAAGGTCGTTATCATTGAGAACAGTCTGGCTGACCTCATTGACGGTGCCTTCGAGAACCTCACCCATAACATTACGTCCAAAACGCTGACGAAGGATGCCCATTGGAACTTTACCCGGACGGAAGCCCGGCAGTTTCACCTGTTGTCCAACAGTAACCAATTTCTCGGTAACTTTCTTATCAATTTCAGCCGCATCTACAACGACTGTGAAATCACGTTTGAGCCCTTCAGAGCTTGTTTGAGTAACCTGCATGAACAATTGCCCGTATTTTCGTTAAAAAACCTATGTGCACATGCGACCGGCCTCTTCTGCAAAGCCAACCGCTAAAAATTTTGGTGCGGGTAGAGGGAGTCGAACCCCCACACCGAAGTACTGGTACCTAAAACCAGCGCGTCTACCAATTCCGCCATACCCGCATAATCAATTCCTGACAAAACCATGTAGTTCCACCAAGAGCGGCGTTCTATAGCACAACATTTCCGGCTGTGCATAGGGGAATTGTTCTCCAGATCAAAAGAAATACCCAATATCTTCTGTAAATCCAGATAAATTCAGCATTAATGGACGTGAAAATCTTTGGCGAAGGCGTCGATTGCCAGAACTCGAACCCCTTGCAGCTCCTTATAACAAGTGCCAATCAGGGTCCGTTCATAATGAACATGGGGAATCCCCTGATTATCTTCAGAGATATATAAAACGCGGGCCTGTTCACGGGCATTCACCAGCATGGTCCGATGGAAAACATCCCCTTGAGCAATTTTGTCTTTTAAGTCTACCTTTTTAAACAGCATAACAAACCCAATATTTTAAATAAGTCGCCTATCCCGTTCATTAATATAAGAAAAAAGTAAATAAACCCTTTACAGTTGAAACGCTGATATTTCTACTCTATTTCAGCTAAGTTTAATTAAAATTTTGAAGTATATAGGGTATTTCAGTTTCAATATCTTCAGCAATCAACCCCGGTCCAAACCGGGTCGCGGCCTGCGAATGTATCCAGACAGCTGCCGCCACCTTTTTCAGTGCTGAACCGCCACCGGACAACAGGGCCGTTACCATACCGGCAAGGGCATCCCCGGCCCCGGCGGTTGCCAGCCACGGCGGCGCGCAGATATTAACAACTGCAGCACCGGAAGGCGCCGCGATTACTGTTGTGGCACCTTTCAAAATAACAGTGGCCCCGGATTTCCGCGCCGCCGCCTGACATCTTTCCAGCGCCGGGCCATCGTCTGAAAACAAGCGGGCAAATTCCGCTTCATGGGGCGTTAGGACCACCTGCCCCACATGTTTGGCTGCGATCAGATCAAACAGGGCATCAGGATCATCTTCAAAAACGGTTAGCGCATCAGCATCTAGCACAACATGAGCTGAACTTTGCAGGGCTTTGCCAACGAACTGTCGCGTCCTCTCCGATACGCCGTTGCCCGGACCGATAAGCACGGCACCGATCCGCCGCGCCTCCAGCCATTGGGCAAACATATCCGCATCAGGGATCGCCTTCACCATCACCGCCTCAAGAGTAACACTGTATGTCATCAGGGCCGACGACGGACAGAGAACCGTCACCGCCCCTGCGGCGGTGCGAAGGGCGGCTCTTGCGGCAATGCGCGCGGCCCCCGAAGACGACAGACCACCCCCCGCAACAGCCACATGCCCGCGAGTGTATTTATGGCCTGTCGGGGATAGAGCCGGCAATGCGTCTTGCCAGAAGGCAGGCGTATTCTCCACCAGCTGGCAGTCCATGTCTTTCAAGACCGCCGCCGGAATACCGATATCAACAATTTCCAGCCGTCCCACCTTTTGTCGCCCCGGATAGAATAAATGCCCGACCTTGGGTCTGAAAAAACTCACCGTCAACAAGGCATCTGGCGCGCCGCTGGCAACGGCCCCTGTATTTCCGTCCACACCACTGGGCATATCGACAGCAACCACATCAAGTTTTGCCGCCGCAATTTGAGCAAAAACAGCTCTGATAACCTCAGGCAAATCGCCCTTGAAACCAGCACCAAATATCGCATCTACCACAAGGGTATTTTCTGACAGCTGAATATCATTAACAGGCCTCACCTCGCCCTCAAAGGCGTCATACATGAGTCTGGCATCCCCCTTCAGGGCTGCGGGGTCTCCAAAGGCCGCCACGGTTACCGGCCAGCCAGCTGCCATCAACTGACGGGCAATCACATAGCCATCCCCCCCGTTATTACCGGGGCCGCACAGCACCAGTAACGGGCAAATATCCCAATGGGCTTCAATATGGGCGGCGATGGCCGTGCCCGCCGTCTCCATCAACTCGGCACCGGAGACCCCCGAGGCAATGGCCAGCCGGTCCGCCTCGTACATTTGTGCGATATTCAAGATATGGGTGACATCAGACATGATATTTTCAGGCATTAAAGGCTTACTTCATCTTATCAAGATCAGGGCGAATTTGCGCCTTAGGGGATGCGGCTTCAAAGGCTTTCGCTGCCTGCAACACCAAATCATCGCGGTGCATGGGGCCAACAATTTGCAAGCCGATAGGCAATCCGTCACTGGATAGCCCACACGGGATGGAACAGGCAGGTTGCTGCGTCAAATTGAACGGATAGGAGAACGGCGTCCAGTCTGCCCAGTTGGCTGTATCATTGTCAGCATCCAACCCCGGGGCCAGCAAGCCCACATCAAAGGCTGTTACCGCCAATGACGGCGTCAGCAACAAACTGTATATTTCATGAAAAGCGCGCATCTTTGCCCCCAGTTCACCGCGAGCAACCGTTGCCTCCAGATATTCAGGCAGTGTGATTTTCGAGCCATTCTCATAAACTTCCAGCAATCCCGGATCAAGCAAAGCCAGATGCTTGTCATCCACCTCGCGCAGGGCGTAGTAAGCACCGCCCTGCCACAACACCCCGAACAGATCCAGCGGGCTATCAAAACCGGGATCAACTTCTTCAATCTCGACCCCCAAGTCGCGGAAGACCGCAACGGCAGCATCGGTTGCCGCAATGATTTCAGGATCAACCGTGGCATAACCCAGCGTACGGCTATAAGCGATCTTCCGACCTTTCAGATCTCCTTCAAGCATATTGCGATAAGCGAGATCATTTGTCTCCAGCGCGTACCAGTCTCGCGCATCATACCCCTTCATCACATCAAGCATCAGCGCCGCATCGGCAACCGAACGGGTCATAGGCCCGATATGCGAGACGGTGCCAAAGGCCGATGCCGGCCAGACCGGAACCCTGCCAAAGCTTGGTTTGAGGCCAAAAATCCCGCTGAAGGCAGACGGAATACGCACAGACCCCCCGCCATCGGTGCCCGTATGCAACGCCCCCATACCAGCGGCACAGGCCGCAGCTGCCCCGCCGCTAGAGCCGCCGGGTGTTTTATCCGTGTTCCACGGATTACGGGTAATCCCGCTGAGGGGGCTATCGGTCACACCCTTCCAGCCAAATTCCGGCGTTGTGGTCTTCCCCAGAAAAACCGCCCCATTTTCGCGCAGCCGCGCCACCGCAGGACTATCATCAACCCATGGTCCGGCAGAATCGGTCAGCTTCGATCCTTTCAAGGTCGGGAAATCCTTCATCAGCATGATGTCTTTCAACGTCGTCGGCACTCCGTCCACCAATCCGGCAGGCTTGCCCTTATGCCAACGATCCTCCGAGCGCCGCGCCGCCGCCATTGCACCATCCTCATCGACAAACATGAAGGCGTTAAGCTTGCTATCATATTTACCGATCTGATCCAGCGCCGCCCGCGTCGCCGCCACCGGTGAAATTTCACCGCTTTTATAACCTGCAAGTAAGTCTGTTGCCGAAAGGTAGCTAAGGTCTGTCATGAGAGGGCTTCCTGTTTGTGATTTTGATTTTATTATTTTTTCACAATAGGAGGCCCTGATGCCAGTTTCAACATATGCTTGATTGCACACATGCCCCGCCATCCCCACATAACACTGACATCAATAACATAAAGTACAAGATGACATCACCTGATACTGCCAAGAAGAAACGCCTGAAATTCAAAATTCCGGACAACAAACTGCACCGGACCCTTCTGGGTTGGTCCCTTGTCATTGGCGGAATTTTTGGATTTCTACCTGTCGTTGGTTTCTGGATGCTGCCGCTGGGACTGTTGGTCCTTGCCGTCGACTATCCCTTTGCCCGCCGCCTGCGCCGCAAACTGGAGGTATGGTGGGGTCGTATCCGCCAGAAAAAGAACAGATAAGACCCCGGATTAAATAAGACCCTGGATTAAAGGATCAATTAAATATTCCCAATTTTGACCACCAGCTTTTTGCTTCTTTTACCGGTGTGGAAGAAGAAGCTGACAGATTTCCGGCAAGTCTGGACGGATATCCGGATGCTGATGTTGCTTCTGTCAGAACACCCACATTTGTTTCACTATCGTCAAACGTAACCATGGCTGTTTTCTGGGCAAAAGAAACCCTGACATCAGAGACCCCCGGCACATTGATCAAACTTTGCTGCACGATGTAAGGGCAGGATGCACAATACATATTTTCAACAGCCAGTTTAACGGTCTTCTGTGCCGCAAATGCCGTTCCTGCGGCCAACACGCTCACCAAAAAGATTATGGATACAAACAGACGTTTCATTTGGAAATCTCCTACGGGTTAATTCAGTAAATATGGGGCGAAATACGGGAAGGCCAGCGCAGCGGCAACAAGCAGTGTCGACATCCACAAAGCCAGTTTCAAAATCCGGCCAGATGCGGGGGCCGCACAATAGGACCCCGGTTCACACACGGTTTTTGGCTTGCGATACGCCATATAAAAACCACCTGCCAGAAAAACCAGTGTTATGGTCACAAAATACGGTTTATACGGGTAAAGGGCCGTCAGATTGCCGATCCACGCCCCGCCAATACCGAGGCTGAACAAAACCAGCGGCACAATACAACAGGATGAGGCTGCAATAGCGCCGAAAACACTCCCTGCTGCGGCAATCCTTTCCTTACGGGATTTGTCAGTCTGCTCCAGTGGAATGATCTTGTTTTCATCTTGTACGAAGACCTCACCGTTATTTTCTAAAATTGCCATTCTTCCAATATCCTTCCGGCATATCGACTAATCAAATAATATGCCAGCAAGATAAAGTCAGTAGTTACTACAGGGTCAAGGTAAAAATTATCTGATTAAATCCGATCCGAAAATATAGACCAGTGCGGGTATAGGGGCTGTTGCCAACGCCAGCGTGACAATAACCCACCGCACTGAAAACAAGCGGCTCAGGCCAGAAATCATTGCTATTCCACCACCGCCACCGATCAAACTGTTTCCGGGCAAATTCAACAATACCGCCAGCAGAAGATAACGCTTTTTCAAAACCCAGTGTCCGACCCAACCCGGCAAGGAACTTTCCAATATTTTCAGACGATCTGCCGGGCTAAGCACCTTCATTTTTTCTATAAAAACACAGGCACGGTGAAACCCCAGCGTTTCCAAAAACCAGCAAGGCAATTTATCAGAAAAAGCAATCCCGAGCGCATAACTCAAGAGCAAGCCACTCAAAGTCGCACCATAAACAAATGGTGCGGCTTCGCTACCATGCATTATCAACAACGAAATCCCGATCTCGACCCCCGGAACAAACGGAATAGCAAGCAGGACGACATAGAGCAATAAAAGCGATATCATCATCACACCGGACAGCATCGCCTCTTCTGAGGTCAGGGGGGTTATGTAAACGGTGAGTATGCTGGATACGGTAAAATGAATACCGACTATGACAGCGATCAAAAGCCCCCACCGAAAAATCATTTGCCCGTATTTGACAGCTCCGGTATTTTTCCGAGGCGGGAATTGCCGCTCTGTTCCATCGGGGTTATCCAAAAACATTCCTTTCTGACATGCAAAAAAGAAGAGTAACATCTTTATGCGCCCTGTAGTAAATACAGAAACAAGAGATTTCATAACAGGTGGAAAATCATCATGCATACAGCCAGAAATTATACACGGGGCCAGATTGCAGCACTAACGGGCAGCAATATTGAAACGGTTCGATATTATGAAAGCATTGCCTTGATGCCCGATCCGCCCCGCAGCGCCAACGGGTTTCGCGTATATGACCAGCGCCATCTCAAACGTCTTAACTTCATCCTTCGAAGCCGGAAACTCGGTTTTTCAATAGAGGAAATTCGAAGCTTGCTCAGTCTGGTTGATGAAGAAACCTTTACCTGTGACGAGGTCAAGGAGGTAACGGTCTCTCACCAAAAAGACATCAAACAAAAAATTTCAGACCTGAGAAAACTGGAAAAAAATCTTGCAACCATGATTTCACAATGTGACGGCGGCACCGTCCCTCACTGCCCGATCATCGAGACCCTGTTTTCCACGAACTAGAAAAGCTCCGCTCATACTCTATTACAGCGCCAAAAACCTTGATACAGATCAACGCTACTGCGATGATTTTCAGGCATGATCCGCCGGCTTCCTGTCCCCGAGATCAAGAGACGTCATGCCCGATCAAGTGCCAGATACACGCCCGCGAATAGCGGCCCCGCCCTTCACCCCCATATTATTGGCAAGTCTTGCCTTGCAGCCACTGCCGGTAAAGTTGTTCACCCCCATTGCGGCCCGTATTCTTAAAAAAATTGAGCTCTCTTATCCGGATATTTTTGACCGGTTGAAACCGCTGGGCAGTTGCCAGTTCAGCATTGTTCCCACCGATTTTCATTGTCATTTTTATGTATCGCTGGAGAACGGGGCGGCCCAAATTTCAGTTCTGCCAAAGGGGCAGTCTATTGACCAACCTGTGGGCACCGTAACGGCCACCATTTCCGGCCCTCTGTTGTCATTGTTAAAATTGCTCGAAGGTCGGGTGGATGGCGATGCCCTGTTTTTCTCCCGCGAGCTGACGGTTGAAGGCGACACAGAGGCCGTCCTCACGTTGCGCAATGCAGTGGACAGCGCAGATATATCACTGGAAAAGATGCTAACAAGCCGATCCCGGCGGTTACAACCCATAGCGCAAAAGGCCGTATCCGGTCTAGCTGCGCTATATCAGCGGGCGCAGGATGATCTGGAGCTGGTACACAGATCTCTCCTTGCCCCGCTGAGCCGGCAGTTATCCCTGCAAGATAACGATCTGGACAGGCATGAGGACCAGATCAGGCAGCTTCAAGCCGAAAACCGGAAACTGAAGGCTGCCGTAAAAAGAAATGCCGCTGCAAAAGGAATAGCCTGAATTATGGAACTTGTCTGTCCTGCCGGAACCCCGGCGGCTTTACGGGCCGCCCTTGAGGCCGGTGCCGATGTTGTCTATCTGGGATTTCGCGATGAAACCAATGCCCGCAATTTTCCCGGACTGAATTTCAGTCCCGCCGAGCTGAAAGACGCCCTCACCCTTGCCCATAGCACGGGGCGACAAATCTATGTGGCGATCAACACCTATCCCGAAGCGGGTAATCTGGCCCCGTGGCACAAGGCCGTGGACATTGCCGCTGATCTTGGAGCCGACGCGGTTATTCTGGCCGATACCGGATTACTGGATTATGCGCAGCGCACCCATCCGCATCTGCGCCGGCATCTATCGGTGCAAGCGTCGGCATCGAACCCTGAATCGATTAATTTCTACCGCACTGCCTTCGATGTGCAACGGGTGGTTCTGCCCCGCGTGCTGACGGTGCGTGAAATTGCCGAGCTGATTTCAGAAATTGATGTGGAAACCGAAGTTTTTGCCTTTGGTGGCATGTGTGTCATGGCCGAAGGGCGCTGCTCGCTGTCTTCCTACATAACTGGAAAATCACCCAACATGAACGGTGTCTGTTCTCCGGCAAGTCATGTGAAATATGAACAAAGACGGGGAAAGCTGGTCTCGAAACTGGGAGATTTTACCATCAACGCCTTTCCCGACAACGAGGCCGCAGGCTATCCCACCCTGTGCAAAGGCCGCTTTGCCGGTCACAGCGGGAAGGCTTCCTATCTGTTTGAAGAGCCGACCTCGCTTAATGTCATGGCGCTACTGCCCGAATTGATCAAAACCGGGGTCAAAGCGCTCAAAATCGAAGGACGGCAACGGGGAAAGGCCTACGTAACGCAAGTGGTTTCCAGCTACCGGCAAGCCATTGATGCGGTTCTGCGCGGCGACGATGTTCCTCAAATTGATATGGAAAACATTACAGAAGGCACCCGTAGTACCGCCGGCGCCTATAGCAAAGGCTGGAGATAACCGATGGTAACGACTTCCAAACTGACACTGGGTCCGCTTCTGTATAACTGGCCCGCCGACCAAAAACGTGACTTCTATTTTAAAATCGCGGACGAGGCCCCCATTGATGTGGTCTATCTGGGAGAAGTTACCTGCTCCAAACGCGCACCGTTCTTTGACCCTTTCATTCCTGAAATCTGCGAGCGGCTTGAAAAGGCAGGCAAGGAGGTCGTGCTCAGCTCGCTGGCGCTGGTCATGTCAACGCGGGAGAAAGCCGAACTTGATGAGCTAACCGCCGATGCCCCGTATCTGATCGAGGCAAATGATCTGTCTGCGGTGAGCCTGCTGCGCGGCAAAGCCCACATTATCGGCCCGTTTATCAATGTCTATAATGAAGGCAGTCTCGATTATTTTTACAAGAACGGTGCCAGCCGCATTGTCCTCCCTTGCGAGTTACCAGGTCCTTCCATTTCCGCCCTTGCCGAGACTGCCCATGGCCGCGAGCTCGAAGTGCAAGCCTTTGGCCGCCTGCCGCTGGCCCTGTCTGCCCGCTGTTATCATGCGCGCTCTCATAATTTGAGCAAAGACGGCTGCCAATATGTGTGCGAGCAAGACCCCGACGGCATGGATGTAACCACCCTTGACGGTGATCCGTTTCTGGCTGTCAACGGCACCCATACCCTGTCCTATACCATCAGCAGCCTGATCGGTGAGCTGGCCGCTCTGCGACAAAGCGGCGTCACCCATTTCAGATTATGGCCGCAAGATGTGGATATGGTTGGCGTCGCCCGCATCTACCGGCAGGCACTGGACGGGGATGAAGGCCTAGGTGACGGCCTTAGCCACCTTGAAGCACTCGCCCCCTTCGCCCCTTTTGCCAACGGTTTCTACCACGCCGTAGAAGGCACCCGCCTTGTGGAGTAAGCGCCTACCTCAACCGGTAATGATTCCTCAACACCATCCTCTCGTCATCAGCTACCAGCTCACGCCCTTTGATCTGATCCCGGTCCACGCTGGATAAGACCTGTACCATGTCACTGAGGATTTTTTTATGATACCGGTGGGAGCTATGGACGGAGACCTGCTCCCCTGACCGGTCTTTTTCGCCTTTGATTGCCTCTGAGTTGGCAAATGCCTTTGCATCAACGGCGATTACGTTGGGCGCCAGATTATCATAATCTTCCGGCCCGTGCCGGCCCAACCGGTTGCCCCCGAAGCGTTTGATGCTCGACGCTTTTAACGCCCGGTCATATTTGGAATAATACACATGCACCCGACGCGAGAAATGTGCGATATACTGCCCCTTGCCATCCACTTCAATATCAGCAGATGCCAGATCCGGGGCCAACAAAACCGTTTCATCAAAGAACTTGCGGCCTACAGGTGTTCCCAGATGATCAGATAGATATTCGGCCCCTTTTCGCAACAGATAGTTTCCCATGGAGTGGGCCACGCAACTGGTGACCGAAAAGCAGTCTTTTTCGTTTCTGGTCATCAGATCATTGATATCGCGCAAAAATCGCGTAAATGCCCCCACAGAATCCCGCACCTCTTCCCGATCAGATAAATAGTAAGGGGTCGCACCCGATGACGGCCATGAAAAGCCGACAATTACCGGTGCATACCCGCAAGCCACCGTCAACTTCCCATGCAGGTCATAAATTTCATCAATGCTGTCGTGATAGTCATTGTTATATCCATGTAGATACAGGATTACCTTGGGGGTATTGATACCATCTTCATCGCGCAATCGTTCCAGTTCCTGCAAAAGGGCCGTTTCAAACGCGCGCTTTCCCGATTTCTGAAACCCGTCCTGCCCGCGCGCCTTGCCGTCATAATCATACAGATAGTCAAATTTAAAATTGGATTTTTCTTCATCCCCGTAGGTACCGCCCATTATCCGGCGATTGGTGGCCATAAACAACATCGTAATTCCCTTCTGAAATCAGGTGAAAACGCTGTACAATTTATCTGGTGAAATGTTGGAATACATAAGCAAAGCTAACTGTTATTCTTAGCGCTTATTATAGCAAGAACTGCAAAAAAGTAAATACGTGTAATACGAGAGATGCAAGACAGGTGCCTAAATGAACAGAGCCACAAGCAATCCGATATCCCTTACACCATTTCTGTTTTTGACCGTGATTATGCTCCCGCTTATGATTTCTGTGGCCCATGCGGCAAAAATCTATCCGGGGCCGTATCAGGCAGATGTCTATTACATCACCGATGGCGATACGTTTTTTGCGCGGGTGAAATTATGGCCAGGCCTGAATACCGATGTCAGTATCCGTATTCTCGGGGTAGACACACCGGAATCCTGGCGCCCCAAATGCGACAGTGAAAAAGCTGCCGGCAAGGCGGCCACAGAATTTCTCATGTCAGTTTTTGGAAGTCCGTACCGCACCGCCATTCTTGACAAACCCATGGCAACGGTCGAGCTGCGTAATGTCAAACTGGGGAAATATTCTGGGCGCGTCCTCGCCGATGTGTTTCATAACGGCCAGAATATCAGCGACGCCATCATCGCCGCAGGCCATGGCAGGCCTTATGCCGGAGGAAAGCGCGCCGGATGGTGTGACTAGAGCCGCATTTTAAACAGCTCCAGTCACAGACACCGTTGCTATTTACCCGTTAGATATTCCAGCCGCAGACCTTTGGCAGTGCGTTTGCCGAAGCCTTTCCAGTAGGTATGTTCAGGCTTTAAGCTGCCATCTTTTTCGGTGGCAAAAACGCCATCGTTGGAGTTTTCCACCAGATCAAGATAAGCCCCCATTTCAGTCTTCCCTTTCAGATATTTTCCGAAATAGGCCGTGACAAAATGCTGGGTAATATTGTTCATGCGCAGCGTATCCCAAACGGGGTCTGCATAATGCGCGAACGGGGTGAAGGGCAGATTATCGACAGGCTTCCACGATTCTTCCGGTGCCGGTATCGGGGCCGCCGCGTTATGATTGGCATTTATAAAGGTCAGCAGATAGCGGTCAGTATTTACCGCGCCTTTGAAAATTGCCCGCGTGCCCTTCTCGTAACCGGCCACATCATCAACGCTTCCGGCCATAAAGAATATGGGCTTGCGGATACCGGCAAGACCCTTGGCATCCCAGAAACCTGTATTCATCCCCCAGGGTGCAATTGAAACAAAGGCTTTGAACCGGTCATCCATCAAGGCCTCATGCTCTTTACTGCCCGCCATCATCCGCTTCAACGTACCGGCAGGGGCGGCCCACGGATATTCTGTACTTGCCTTGGTTACCCCGCCCCCTGCGGTAATGACCGACCCGTAAGCCCCCATGGAATAGCCAACCAGACCGGTTGTCGACGCATCAACCAAACCGTTCAGAAAACTGCTCTTGTCTGCACTCAGGCGCGCCATCTCGTCCAGCACAAATTTCTGGTCAAGGGCCCGATTGACGAGCGTACTGCCAAAGGCGGCCTTGTCCCGATAGGTGCTGTCCGTATGATCGATGGAGGCGACCACATAGCCTTTCGACGCCAGATTTTCGCCCAGATGGCTCAACAAAAACCGGTTCCCCGGATAGCCATGCGAGATAATCACCAGCGGAAAAGCCGCCGATGGTTTTGCAGGTGCGGCATCCCGAACCGCTTGCCCGTACAACGTCACTTGTGTTTTACCATCGCGTAAATACACACCGTCATACTGACCGCCGCGCTTTGCGCCATCAGACGGATACCAGATTTCAACCGTCAAGGGCCGGTCATAACTCGGCAAGTTGGCCGCATTTTTTACCTTCAGAATATCAATCTGACCTTTATTGACCAGATCAAGGGTGCGGACACCGATCGCATACTCCCCCGGTGCCGCCAGTTCCGGCGCATCAGGCCTGAGCCCATCCACCCGGTTCCCTGCGGCCAAAACCGTTCCGCTTGTCATCATCACTGCCATCACACCTATTATTGTTCTTATTTTCAATGTTGCCTCCTCTGGCGGTTATTGGATCACTCCAACTTAACCGTACTTTATTTCAGTTTCTTTTCATATACATGAAATAAAGCCTGATTTTCTTTCGTATAGGTGCATATTTATAATTTTTTAAATGCTGACGTTAGTAAACAAGCAATAAAGCTTTGAGTGTGAAAGAATAGATATCCGTGTTTAGTGGTTTTCGCCGAGCTTTTTTGAATTAAATAAAAAAACAATGAATAGGCACTGCGCATTCCCCACGTTGAGCCCCTCCCAAGTAGAAATTCTGTCGCTTCGGCCAAATTCTTTTTTATATTATCGATCAAACAGGTATTTTTGCAACAAAACAGCTACAATGTGTAGTGTTTCACAAAAAAGACATTATATATGTCCCATATGATGTTGACGTGCATATTCTAAGTTTTAGGATAATGTTAACGTGCACAGGTTATTTTTATACAAAATAATAAGCGTCCTCAAGAAGGAGCGAGTGCTAATAACGCAAATCCTCTTTAGTAGAGTATCATCATGAAAAATGAAATGATTGGTAGTTGGGGTTATAACCCTAGAAAAGCAGCTCATGCTGCTGCTTTTTTTATTCTTAAAGCAAATGGATCGCTTAATGTCTTAAAGCTTACAAAGCTATTATATTTGGCAGAACGGGAGTCAATGAAACAGTTTGACGATCCAATGTTTTATGACCGATTTGTGTCTATGGATTATGGTCCCGTACCATCTACAACTCGAAACCTTATCAGCGGTTTTGCAGACAGTGCCGTCTGGAATGAATGCATATCAGAACGTTCCGGCCATAATGTACATCTGGCATCAGGCGAAGTGAATTTTGAGTCACTAGATGAACTTAGTCGCGCCGATGAAACGATACTTGAGAGATTATGGGCAAAATTTGGTAATTATGACCGTTTTAAATTAGCTGAATATACGCATAAAAACTGCCCTGAATGGGAACATCCTAAAGGTTCATCAACTCCTATTTCACATGAACTTGTGTATAAATTTCTAGGAAAAGAAAACAGCGAATCTCTTTCACAAGACATAGAAGATTACCGGAAAACTTCTAAAAGATTTGCTGACGCTTGTTAATGCCCTATATCGCCTACTCCAAAGCAACCTTACTAATGAGCTCTGGCCCAGGAAAGCACCTCCATGTCGTTATGACTGATGCCAACGATACAGGCAAACAACATTTACTACTTTCAATATCAACGATTAGAACGAGCAAATATTATGACCCGCAATGCATTATAAAAGCAGGGGAACACCCTTTTCTTATCTCCGACAGCTTTGTGGAATATAAATTTGCATTACAGACTGACGCTAAAAATTTGTCTACCTGCGTTGACGGACAAATATTTATCCCAAAAGAGGATATGAATGATAAATTATTTTACCGCATTTGCGACGGAATAGAAAAATCAGAACATACTCCTCGATGGGCCATAACCTTCTTTAATAACAATGCATAGTATCTCTCAAATATGCCCGTAAAAAACGACTCGCGGCACGGGCAATCACCAGGTTTGGCGAGAACCAATTAGGAACCGATTAGCAGCAAACTATAAAACCGCCATCATTCTGGCATAAAATAACCCCCGCAAGCGGGCTTGCGGGGGTTATTATGGGGCGAATGAGGGGTCTTGAACCCCCGACCTCCTGAGTCACAGTCAGGCGCTCTAACCAACTGAGCTACATTCGCCACAAAGAGGCGCCTTATTTAACTGTCCAAACGCAGCGGGTCAAGGCGATTTGTTTATTTATCCGCAAAAAAGTCGCCCAGTTTGCGGATCGCTTCTTCAAGTACATCTTCACGTTTGCAAAAACAAAAGCGCACGAAGTTGGTTTTGGCCCCTTCGGAGGCATAAAAGGCACTCACCGGAAGCGCGGCAACCCCGGCCTCGGTGGTGATCAGGCGGCAGAACTCTTCGTCCGTTCCCTGATAGCCGATGGAGCTGATATCCGCGTTCAGAAAATACGTCCCGTCACAATCAGCGGTGTTAAAGCCAATGGCGCGCAAACCGTTGCGGAAGAAATCCCGTTTGGACTGCATGGAGATGCGCAGCTGCTCGTAAAAAAAATCATCCTTGGCAAGTCCGAAGGCGACAGCATTTTGCAAGGCTGGCACCGTTGTGAAGGTGATAAACTGGTGCGCTTTTGCGATGCGGCCAATCAGTTCCTCGGCACCGGTGATATAGCCCACCTTCCAGCCGGTCAGCGAAAATGTCTTGCCGGCAGAGCCGATACGGACCGTTCTATCCCCCATCCCCGGCAAGGTCGCCAGCGGGATATGGCGGTTCAGACCAAAGACAATATGCTCGTACACTTCATCACAGACGGCATAGGCGTCATGTTCCAAAATCAAATCGGCAAGCAATTCCAGCTCTTGCAGACTGAAGACTTTACCGGTGGGGTTCATGGGGTTGTTGAGCAGGACAAGTTTTGTTTTGCTTGAAAAGGCCTTTCGCAAACGCTCTTCATCCAAATTCCAGTGCGGTGGATCAAGACGGACAAATTTGGGAATACCCCCGGCCCGCAACACCAGCGGCAGATAACAGTCATATAACGGCTCCAGCAACACAACCTCGTCACCGGGATTGATCAGGGCCATCAGACAGTCGGTCAGGGCCTCTGTCGCCCCCGATGTAATCAGAACACCGCTATCGGAATGCACGGCAATGCCGTAAAAGCGCTGATTGGCATCGGCCACGGCCTGACGCAAGGCGGGTGTGCCCATCATCGGTGGATACTGGTTCGGGCCTTCCATCAGCCCTTTGGCGGCCATGGCGCGAATATCCTCGGGGCCGTCCTCGTCAGGAAAGCCTTGTCCCAGATTGATCGCTTTATGCTTCATTGCCAGCTTGGACATCACCTCGAATATGGTGGTGCCAAATCCTGACAGAACGTCATTTGTCTGCTTTACCATTGCGCATCCCATTCTTCACTTGCAGTGCGTTTGATAACAGGCATATCTTCACAATTAATCAGACGCAAGTATTTAGGACATGTTTATGACGATCTCTGGCAAAATGTCGAAGCTTGGCACCGAAACCGCCTTTGATGTGCTGGCCCGTGCGGCGGCGCTATCGGCGGCGGGTATGGATGTGATCAATCTGGGGATCGGGCAACCTGATTTTCCCACCCCGCCCCACATTGTCGAGGCGGGCATACAGGCGTTGAAAGACGGGCATCACGGCTATACTGCCGCCACCGGCATCCTGCCCTTGCGCGAGGCGGTTGCCGCCGATATCAAAAAATACCGGCAGGTAGATGTATCGCCAGACAACATTCTGATTATGCCCGGCGGCAAGCTCACCATGTCCTTTGCCATTGAAATGTTTGGCGAGGACGGGGCCGAAATCCTGTACCCCAATCCGGGTTTTCCTATTTATGAAAGCATGATCCGTTACTCCGGCGCGACCCCCGTCCCCATTCCGCTGCTGGAAGAAAACGGCTTTTCCTTCGATGCCGATCATGTGTTGTCGCTGATTACCGACAAGACGCGACTACTTATCCTCAATACCCCGGCCAATCCAACCGGCGGCGTGGTCCCGACCAGCGAACTTGCAAAACTGGCGGCGGGACTGGCAAAACATCCCGATGTCTATATCCTGTCTGACGAGATTTACAGCCGAATGACCTATGACGGTCTCGCCCATTGCAGCATGCTGTCCTTTCCCGACCTTCGAGAGCGGTTAATTCTACTTGATGGCTGGTCAAAGACCTATGCCATGACTGGCTGGCGGCTGGGCTGGGGCCTGTGGCCTGAACATCTGGTCCAGATCGCCACCCGCTTGTGCGTCAATTATCATTCCTGCGTCAATGCCTCGGCGCAATATGCCGGAATTGCTGCCCTCACCGGAGACCAGAGCGCCGTTGATGACATGATGAGTGCCTTTGATCAGCGCCGCCATTTGATCCATGACCGGCTCAACCAGATCAACGGTATTTCCTGCACCCTGCCCAAAGGGGCCTTTTATGCCTTTGCCAATATCAGGCAAACCGGACTAACCTCGCGGCAGTTTCAGGATCAGCTACTACAACAAGAAGGGATTGCCACCATTGCCGGTACCAGCTTCGGTGCTGATGGCGAGGGATATTTACGCTTTTCATACGCCAATTCGATGGATAATATAAACCGTGCCATGGACCGGCTCCAAAATTTCACAAAAAATTTCACAGCAAAATCAGGATACTAACAATGAGTAACACCCTTGAGATACGCCTGACAGAGCTTGAGATCAAGCTTATGGATCAGGACAGAACCGTTCAGGATTTGAGCGACATGGTCAACCGGCAATGGCAGGAGATCGAAAAACTGGCGGCGAAGCTGACCTCTGCCCATGCGCGGATCATCTCGCTCGAAGATAATATGCCCGATGGTATCAGTGTTGAAAAACCGCCCCACTACTAACACCAGGCGCAAATGCAGCTTTACGCATCTGCTTGCATTTCTTGACGGGAAGGATTAAAAGCCCATCTTCCTCATATCCGCCCGCCGGGCGCGACCCCGGGACCGATATTTAAGGACAGAGCATGGCAAAAGACCCCAAAGAAAATACCGAACAACTCGCTGAAGCAGAAGCGCCGCAGGATAATCCCGTGCAAGATGATCCGGTGATTGTCTATATTCTGAACGCGCTCGAAGATGGCAAGGAAGTCTCCCCCAATACAATCGCACAAACGATTGCCAGAGACCGCGCCAAAGATACGTCCCCCAGCGATTTATGGCTCAAATTCATGACCGCCGTTCGCCAGCAAGCCATCCATCTGGCACGCAAAGGCCGTATTGAAATTGTCCGCAAAGGCAAAGCCGTTGATCCGAACGACTTCAAGGGCTTGTATAAATTACGGCTACCGAGGGATTAGGGCCTACACAAAACGCCTCCGGCATGCGTAAAAATCGGGCAGTTCTACATATCGACCTGCCGTCTAAGTGCCTCGACAAACAGGGCCTGCAACTTTCCTGATTTTTGCCAGTCCGCCAACACTTTATCAATGGCGGCCCGTAGTTTGATATTGTCTTTCTGAATCAGATGATAGGCTTCCGTCTTGTACAATACTGTCGGTAATCGTTGAAATCGATGCCTGAACTGCTTCAAAACCAGAACATCAAGAGCCGCTTCTCTTATACCAATAACCACATCGACGCGGTTAGCTTGCAAGACTCTGAAAAGTGTCGCGTAATCCTTCACGATCAACGGCTTGATGCCTTCGGTCAACTTGAGTGCATAGAGTTCACCCCTTACGATGGCGACTCGCAAACCCTTGAAATCCTGTTTTCCAGCCACGGCGATATTGGCACCCTTTTTTATATAGGCGTAGGCAGACGAAGATAACAAGGGGGTTGATGTCAGCGCGAGATTGGTAAATTTGGTGATGGCCTCCGGGATACGGGCGGCCTCTGCATCACACTGACCGGAATTTGCAACTTCCAGAGATCGTTTGGATGGAAAGGATAGAAATCGAGGTTCAAACCCGGCTTCTTCGTACACATGCTGCAAAATATATTTTGCCAGTTTATGGCTGAACTGATCACCATCCAGACAAATCTTTACGGTATGCGCCTGTACATTAAACGACAGGAAAACAGCCAAAAAACTCATACTGTAGAATAGTGATCGTCTCAAATCCAATTACCTTTATCCCAATTCGAAAGTGGTTATTCCAAACGTTCTATGAACGGGCAGGTCCGGAACTGCACCATTATACATTCTGGCCGTTTCAAAGACCGGCACCATACCGGCATTCTCTGCGAGTGATTTAGCCGCTGAATTTGCTTCAGGAATATCCAGAAAAATCGGTGCTCCCGGCGCAACATCAGTACAAAGAGCGGACACCAAACCTTCTGCTATTTCCTGATTATCAGCAAATAATGGACCTATCTTATATCCTTCACGGCACTCTCGTATGACAGCAAATCCCGCTATTTCATTATCTTTCACGGCAACTTTCGTTGTTCTGCGAGAAGCGGTATCTCCAATCCATGCTGATATAAACGCGGGGCGCGGCCCTGCAAAGAAGAAACGATCATAGACGAGCAACGCCGTCAGATCGGCTGTGACAACATCCCTGATAACGGCTGAGCAGCGCACAGTCGATACATGAGAGGGACCGGTGAAACGAATATTGTTGCCACAAAAAACAAATCCGCTTTTGCGGTAGTTATCCTGCTGATCAACAACCCCGTCGAGACCGATAATACGATCCCCGAGATATGACATACCCGCTTGCCATGTCTTGAGGCCCATCTGTTTCCCCCGATGGGCAGGAACAACAATATAAAACCCCAGAAACCCGAAATCAGGGCCATATTTCACCACAGAAATTGATGAGACGGGCTCATCCCCCAGAAACCCCATTAAAAACCCGTCGGGATCAGCCTCGTAGAAAGCATCCAGATCATCCAGACCGGGGTTCCACCCTTCGGCAGCAGCCCAGTCTACGGCACTCCTGAATTCTTTTCTAGTGGCCTGGCGCAGCATAAAAGAGGTCATGAGGGTCCCGCTTTTGAATAGTCAATAAAGACAAGAGTAGTCGTGAGCGCGCGGCGATAGCAATATATATTCATCAGGGGCAGGGCTTCCGGTCAAATAAAATTTCAATTTTTGTTTTGTATTTAAGAAAAGGTAACAAATCTTGAAGATAGTAGAAAAACCCGGACTCGTTCGATAATCAATATTGCCGAAATCGGGTAAAGATACTTATTTGAAAGGCGATGATTTAGATGTCTTCTTCAGGAAAAAAGATAGAACTCGATTTGGAATTTGCGCAAGAGGTTTGCGATACAGTGGCCAAGCATGTCGGATACGGTGTGATTATCGCCCTTGAAAACGGTATCATCAAGGCAGCTTCAGCAAAAAACCGCATCGGTGATATTCATGACGGAGCCGCAAAAATCATGCGCCACGAGCAGGATGTTATCGAAGTAACGGCTGAAATGGCGGCAGCATCCGAGGGCATGAAAGAAGGTGCCAACGCCGCCGTAGATATTTCCGGTGAGCGATATTGTTCGGTCGGCATTGCGGCCCCTGTGGAGGAGGCTCGAAAATTTCTGGCCTTGATCCGGTTCTGTGTCGACGCCAGTTTGCGGTCGAATATGGCAGAGCTGCGCGAAAAAGAGCGCCTCGCAGTCGTAATCGAAGAAAATATCAGCAACCGCATCACAAAAATTACCGATCTGGTTACAAGCCTCAACGGTATGTCTGGCGTTATGAGTGACCAGATGCAGCAAACCTGTGAGAAAGGGCATGAAGCGTCAACACTCACACAACAAAATAACGACACCATTGCCATTGTGGCCTCTGCAGCCACCGAACTCGGGGCATCGGTCCAGCAAATTTCAACTCGAATGGATGAAACATCGTCAATCTCCAAAACAGCCGTCGATGAAGGTAAAAGCGCTTCTGCACATATGAACGGTCTGGGAGACAAGATTAAAGAAATTGGACAATTCGTGTCTGTTGTCCAGAATATCAGCTCGCAGACAAATTTACTGGCCCTGAACGCAACGATTGAAGCCGCCCGTGCAGGCGATGCGGGCAAGGGATTTGCTGTTGTTGCCCAAGAGGTGAAATCCCTTGCAAATGAAACCGCAAAGGCCACAAAAAGCATTGAGCTGCAAGTTAAAGATATTCAGGATGAAACAACGGTAACTATTGATATTATTGATCAAATTAACCAGACAATTGAGAGAATTAACGAATTATCGGCAGCCACGACAACAGCTATTAACGAGCAAAATGTTGCCACATCCGAAATTGCACGAAGCGCCGAGACCGTTGCCGGCAGTTCGTCAATTGTTGCTGAAAATATCACTGATGTTATTACGATGGCCGAAAACACTGCCGGAAAAGTGGAAGAGGTCAAAGGCGTGGCCGCGCAGCTACAGAAAGAATATGATTATCTCACAGAAACACTCGATGATGTTCAAACACAATTGCGCAATTCCGACCAAGGTTAGTTATGCGACACCCGCACTGCCTGTTTTTTGCCCATCTGATTATATTTTAGGCAATATTTTGACTAAAATAAAGACATACCCGTTCGGAATGCCTGAAAAAAGCCCTGAAAACCCGCCAATATAAAAAATTTGAGACAAATCAAAAAGTGGCACGGCTCGTGCTATATATGTATAAAGACTAGGCGCTAATGCCATTAATTCAGGCACGAACCGAAGAGTGACACATGAAGAAAATTGAAGCCATCATCAAGCCGTTCAAACTGGACGAAGTGAAAGAAGCCCTTCATGAAGTAGGTCTTCAGGGGATCACCGTAACCGAAGCCAAGGGTTTTGGTCGTCAGAAAGGTCATACCGAGCTATATCGCGGGGCCGAATATGTGGTTGATTTTCTGCCAAAGGTAAAAATCGAAATTGTTCTGGAAGACGAGCTGGTTGAACGGGCACTTGAAGCCATTCAGAATGCCGCCAGAACCGGCCGCATCGGCGATGGCAAAATCTTTGTCACTTCCGTTGAAGAAGTTATCCGCATCCGTACCGGCGAGACCGGCGCAGATGCAGTATAGACACCATAGATTGTGACGCATGTCTGCGGTTGCAGGCATATCTGAAATTCTAGATAAACAGAGAGACAACAAACAATGAGTTCACAAATTTCAAAAGTTCTCGAAACAATCAAAGAAAATGACATTGAATATGTCGACCTTCGCTTTACCGATCCAAAAGGCAAATGGCAGCATCTGGCCATGCATGTTGATGCGGTTGACGAAGATATGTTCGAAGACGGTATCATGTTTGATGGCTCTTCCATCACGGGTTGGAAGGCTATTAACGAATCCGATATGACGCTGATGCCTGATGCCAGCTCAGCTGTTGTCGATCCGTTTGCCGCCCGTGCAACCATGATCATCTTCTGCGACATTCTGGACCCGACAAGCGGCGAACGCTACGAGCGTGATCCCCGTTCTGTTGCCAAGAATGCCGAAGCCTATCTTGCCAGCACCGGAATTGGCGACACAGCTTTCTTCGGTCCTGAAGCAGAATTCTTCATGTTCGACGATGTTCAGTTCTCCAATGACAGCCATCACACATTCTACAAACTGTCCGACATCGAAGCCCCTTTCATGTCCGGTGAAGATATAGATGGCGGCAATACAGGACATCGCCCCGGCGTTAAAGGCGGCTATTTCCCTGTGCAGCCTGTTGATACAGGCGCGGATATCCGTTCTGAAATGGTATCTGTTGCCAAGGAAATGGGCCTGCATGTTGAAAAACATCACCATGAAGTTGCCCCGTCCCAGCACGAACTCGGTTTCAAGTTCAAAACACTTGTCGATGCCGCTGATGATATCCAGAAGCAGAAATATGTAATCCACAATGTGGCACATGCGTATGGCAAAACAGCAACCTTCATGCCAAAACCGGTTTCCGGAGATAACGGATCAGGCATGCATGTTCACCAGTCAATCTGGAAAGACGGCAAACCAACATTCGCAGGCTCCGGCTATGCGGCCCTGTCTGAAACAGCTTTGTTCTATATTGGCGGCATCATCAAACATGCCAAAGCTATCAACGCCTTCACAAACGCCTCTACAAACTCGTACAAGCGTTTGATCCCGGGCTTTGAAGCGCCTGTGCTGCTCGCCTATTCTGCGCGCAACCGGTCCGCATCCTGCCGTATTCCGTTCGCCCCAAGCCCGAACGGCAAACGGGTTGAAATCCGCTTCCCCGATTGTACTGCCAATCCATATCTTGCTTTCGCGGCAATGATGATGGCCGGCCTTGACGGTATCCAGAATAAAATCCATCCCGGCGATGCTATGGATAAAGATCTGTATGACCTTCCAGCCGAAGAGCTCAAAGACATTCCAACCGTCGCCGGCTCTTTGCGCGAAGCACTGGAATGCCTCGATGCAGACCGCGAGTTCCTGACCAAAGGTGATGTGTTCACAAACGACATGATCGACGCATACATTTCCATGAAATGGGAAGATGTGTTCCGCTTCGAACATGCGCCGCATCCAGCAGAATTCGACATGTATTTCAGCGTCTGATTTTGCTGATATGACATAAGACAGAAAAGGCTGCCCTTACCGGCGGCCTTTTCTATGTGTTATTCAATGTATTCAGGATCACATTTACGTTAAATGCCGGATGACACGTAAATTTTGCCCCGCTAGGCTTCACATAACAGTGAAGGGGAGCCCTATGGATAGCCAAGATCAAGCAACCCGTGATGCCTTGCGGCAAGTCCGGCAACTGCGCCATTTCTACCGTCACCTGATGACCTATGCCGTTGTCATCACCTTTCTGCATATCATCAACCTGATAACATCAGACACCTACTGGGCTTTCTGGCCCGCATTGGGCTGGGGGATTGCCATTGTCCTGCACGCCTTACGCACTTCACAAATCTCGCCTTTTTTCGGGGCAGACTGGGAAGACCGTCAGGTGCAGAAAATTCTGGCAAAGCGCGCTAGCTAGGAAGTGCCCATACACAGCGTTCAAGTAACCAGCGGCACTTCGCGCGGGCGCCCGTCTTCGTCGATAGCAACAAAGATATAGGTGCCTTCGGTCACTGTAATTTCAGTCGGGTCAAGTTTGCGCGAAACAATCGTTGTCAGCTTGATATGCATGGAAGTACGGCCCGTTTTCAGGATTTCACCATAAATACTGACAATATCGCCCACTTTGATCGGTTGCAAAAAGGTCATGGCCTCAACCGCAACGGTAACCACCCGCCCTTGCGCCCGGCGTGAAGCAATAATGCCGCCCGCCACATCCATTTGTGACAACACCCAGCCACCAAAAATATCGCCATTATTATTCACGTCTCGCGGCTGCGGGGCTGTTCGGATGATCGGGTCACGCAATTCGGTGCTCATGGGGGCTTCCTCTTAAAAACTTTTCACTCACTGTAGAAATTATACATTTTAATTGCTAAGAAAGAACAGTTATGTTGTCGATTATTCTGTCCCCCTTATAGGCGAAGCTCAAACATGTCTGATCTCTTTCAGCAGCCAAAATCCGAAACATCCAACTATTCCGCCAAGGACATTGAAGTCCTTGAAGGATTGGAGCCGGTTCGAAAACGCCCCGGTATGTATATCGGCGGCACGGACGAGCGCGCCCGCCATCATCTGGCCGCAGAAGTTCTCGACAACTCTATGGATGAGGCGGTTGCCGGTTTCGCAACCCGCATTGATGTGGAGCTGTTTGCCGACGGATCACTGGCCATTCGCGATAACGGGCGCGGTATCCCCATTGATCCGCATCCAAAATTCAAAGACAAGTCAGCACTGGAAGTTATTCTGACGACCTTGCATTCAGGCGGGAAATTCTCCAACAAGGTCTATCATACCGCCGGTGGTCTGCATGGTGTGGGTGTGTCCGTGGTCAACGCACTGTCTTCAAAAACCATTATTGAAGTTGCCCGTGACAAAGTGCTGTGGCGTCAGGAATATTCGCGCGGGATACCCGTTACCAAACTGGAAAGAGTGGGCGCGGCCCCTAACCGGCGCGGCACCATGATCCATTTCTATCCCGATGAAGAAATTTTCGAGGCCGGCACGGCCTTGCGCGCCTCAAGACTATATAAACTGGTGCGCTCGAAGGCATACCTGTTTCGCGGCGTTGAAATTCGCTGGAAAGCAGCCCCGGAACTAATCAAGGATGAAACCCCGACCGAGGCAACACTGCATTTTCCGGGCGGTCTGTCCGACTTTCTGTCTGCAACCATCGAAGGGCGCGACTGCGTAACAGCCGAGCCCTTTACTGGACGGATAGAAATTGAAGGCGATCGTGGCCGCGTGGAATGGGCCATTGCCTGGACCACCGATAATGTCTCGTTCCTCAATTCCTATTGTAATACGGTTCCGACCCCCGAAGGCGGCACCCATGAAGCGGGTTTCCGCTCGGCGCTTGTGCGCTGTCTGAAATCATATGGCGATATGATCAATAATAAAAAAGCCGCCCAGATCACCGCAGAGGATATTATCGGCGGTGCATCGGCGGTGCTGTCCGTCTTTATTCCCGACCCGCAGTTCCAAGGTCAGACCAAAGAAAAGCTGTCAACACCCGAAGCCGCGCGCGTGGTTGATCAGGCGATCAAGGATCATTTCGACAACTGGCTGGCCTCTGCCCCCGATCAGGCCAACAACCTGCTCACATGGATTATTTCCAAATCAGAAGAACGCCTGCGCCGCCGTGCCGAAAAAGATACCAGCCGCAAAAGCGCGACAAACCGGCTGCGCCTGCCCGGCAAGCTTGCCGATTGTTCCAATCACGGCACCACCGATACTGAAATCTTCATCGTCGAAGGGGATAGCGCCGGTGGTTCTGCCAAACAGGGACGCAACCGTAAAACACAAGCTATTCTGCCCTTGCGCGGTAAAATCCTCAATGTGGCATCTGCCGTTGCCAGCAAGATCAAAGCCAATCTGGAACTGTCCGACCTGATGCAGGCCCTGGGTTGCGGTACCCGTGATGCCTATCACCGCGAAAATCTGCGCTACGATAAAGTGATCATCATGACCGATGCGGATGTGGATGGCGCGCATATCGCCACCTTGCTGATGACATTTTTCTATCAGGAAATGCCGCAACTGATCCGTGACGGCCATCTGTATCTGGCGCAGCCCCCCCTTTACCGGATCAGTCAGGGCGGCAAGACCATCTATGCCATGGATGATCCGCACCGGGAAAAATTGCTGGCCGAAGAATTCACCGGGCGCGGTAAAATCGATATCAGCCGCTTTAAAGGTCTGGGTGAAATGCCACCTGCGCAACTTAAAGAGACAACCATGAACCCGGAAAACCGCACATTGCTGCGCGTCCAAATCCCCATGGAAGAATACGCAGAAACCGCCGACAGGGTGGAAAGCCTGATGGGCAAGAAACCCGAACTGCGTTTTTCCTTCATTCAGGAAAACGCCCGCTTCGCCGATAATCTGGATATCTAGCTTGGATGTCCTGACTGGACCTCCAAGCCCCGCAAGGGCGCTTTAGGCCAGTTTACCAGCCCAGCCATTCGCGCAGGATCATATTGCTTTGGACAGGGCGTTCCATGGTGGGCAGGTGGCCGCATTTATCGATGATGTGAAATTCGGCGTCCGGAATATGGTTTGCCATTTCCTGCTGATGCAGGGCGGGAATAAGTGCATCCTCGTTCCCTGAAAGAACCAGTGTCGGGCAATCGATTTGCTCAAGCTCGCCCATGCGGTCTTTACGGCTCATGATCGCCCGTTCCTGCCGGATGAACCCGTCACGGCCTATATCATTGGCCATTTGATAAATACGGCCCGTCAGTTCTTCGTCCCTGAAGCGATCGGGGTGGATCAGCATGGGCAACAAGCTCTGGGTCACGCCTTTAAAGGTACTGCCCCGCTCGACCAGACGGATAAAATCCTGTCGGCGTTTTTTCTGTTCCGCAGAATCATTGGTTGCTTGCGTATCAAGCAATGCCAAATGCGAGACCCGCTCTGGTGCCCGCAAAATAATCTCAAGCGCGATATACCCCCCCATGGACAGCCCTGCGAGGGCAAATCTGTCCGGTGCCTTTTTCAGAATATCGGAGGCGATTTCCCCAATCGTTTCAAACTGGTCATGACGTGGCACCGTCATCTGGGCAATATCGTCAAGCGCTTGCAACTGGTCACGCCAAAGGTCTGCCGTACATAACAGGCCGGGAACAAGGACAAGCGGTATTTTCTGTGACATTCGGCTAGAGCCTCGCAAAGCAGGATCGAAAAAATATGATTGAATAGAGCAATAAGTGGAAAATTCGAAAAAGACAAGTGACACATTTTAGCAATAATTTTCGGCTATATGATGTAAAACCCTTGGAAAACCCTTGGAAAAATCAGGAATTGTTTGACAGAGCAACAGAATTCACTAAATTGCCCATTGTTTCAGTATTCTAAATATTATTGGTGGTAATTCACAACGCATGACTTTTGCAGATCTCGGCCTTAGCCCGGAAGTCCTTAAAGCCGTCGACGATTCCGGCTACACAACACCCACTCCCATTCAAGAAAAAGCAATTCCTTATGTTTTGATGGGACGGGACGTTTTGGGAACCGCACAAACAGGCACCGGTAAAACGGCAAGCTTTACCCTGCCAATGATCGATATTCTGGCCTCTGGCCAGACAAAGGCACGGATGCCCCGTTCGCTTATTCTGGAACCAACGCGCGAACTGGCGGCACAGGTCGCCGACAATTTCGAAAATTACGGAAAGTACAGCAAGCTTTCCATGGCACTGCTTATCGGCGGTGTTTCTTTTGCCGATCAGGAAGCAAAGCTTGATCGCGGTGTTGATGTTCTGATTGCAACACCGGGCCGCCTGCTCGATCATTTCGAACGCGGCAAGGTTCTGCTTAATGGCGTCAAGACGCTAGTGATTGATGAAGCCGACCGCATGATGGATATGGGCTTTATCCCTGATGTTGAGCGGATCGTCTCGCTGATGCCACCGCTTAGGCAAACATTGTTTTTTTCGGCAACCATGTCGAAAGAAATGAAAAAACTGGCCGATGCGTTTTTGATGAACCCCAAGGAAGTCAAGGTAAAGGCCCCCTCCATGGCTGCCGCCACAGTGATGCAAGGCCTCATCCATGTCAAAAAGAATGAAAAGCGCCCGGCTATTCGCCAGCTCCTCAAACGTGAAGATGTCAAAAACTCTTTCATCTTCTGTAACCGCAAACGCGATGTGGATATTGTTTTCGGATCTTTGAAAAAACACGGCTTCAATGCCGGCGCCCTACATGGTGACATGACCCAGAGTGCCCGCATGGAGACATTGGCCCAATTCAAATCCGGCGAGATCACCCATCTTGTCTGTTCAGATGTTGCTGCCCGTGGCATTGATATTTCCAATGTCAGCCATGTGTTCAATTTCGATGTTCCTATTCATTCAGAAGATTACGTTCATCGCATTGGCCGCACAGGCCGAGCCGGACTGGAAGGCCACGCCTATATGCTGACCTGTAAAGGTGACGAGAAATATCTCGCTGCTATTTACAAGACAATCGGTAAGGAAATTCCAACCATCGAACTTGAGAATATGGCCGAAATTTCCGCCGAAGGCGAAGAAATCGCCAGCCGCTCAAAACGGACGAGCAGTAGAGGACGTAACGATCGCGGGCGGAGTGAGCGAAGCAGTGACCGAAGCCGCAATAACAGAAGCGATGGCAAAAGCCGGAGCGAACGAAGCCGTAAACCGGCTCACGCGGCTCAAAAGCAGATGGAAACCACTGAAGCGGTAACCGAAGAAAAAACAACAATCACTGAAACGGCGCCTGCAGAGGCACCAAGGGACGCGCCAAGAGCTAAAAAGGCACAGCGCCCCAGACGATCCCGCCACCACCGGGATGAAGATGATACACCGGTCATGGGACTGGGCGAGAATGTTCCCGCCTTCTTCAAAATCCCTTTGCGCAAAAGCGCAGACTGATAAATATCCAAAAAGGGCCTGTCATCAAAACGGTCTCTTTTTTTGATGTGTTTCTCGTTTTGCCAGCAGCCACCGAACATGCTACTTAAACAGGCAACGAAATAAAGAGCGGTGAGGTTTCCGGTGAAAACGATTTTTGTCATGGTCAAATGCGAGCTTGGAAAAGCATATGTGGTTGCCAATCAGGCGGTCGAGAGTGTTGAAAATGTTTCCGAAGTTTACTCGATTTCCGGAAAGTACGACCTGATGATGAAATGCTACCTTGATGATGATCAGGATATTGGTCATTTCGTCAATGAGCAAATCCAGTGCCTGTCGCATATCAAGGACACCTTCACCATGATCACGTTCAAGGCGTTTGCATAAATTACCGGCCCGTAAGGGCCAGAGACAGTTGCGGAACGAACGTTACCAAAACCAGAACAGCCAGAATAACAAAAATAAATGGTATGACTGACTGACAGACAAGCTTGAACCGCTCGCCAAAGGCGGTCACGGCAACCATTAAATTAAGCCCGATGGGCGGCGTTAAAAATCCAATTTCCAGATTGATCACCATGATGATCCCCAAATGCACAGGATCAATGCCGAAGCTGGTGGCAAGGGGCAGCAAAATAGGGGCTAAAATCAGGATGGCGGCATTTATATCCAGAAAGCACCCAACCGCTAAAAGCAGCAAATTTATAATCAGTAAAAACGTGAACGGGCTATCCACCTGTATCACGACCCAGTGGGCAATTCCTTGCGGGACCTGCTCGGTTGTCAGTAGCAAGTTCAGGCTCATGGCGATGGCCAATAACGGATAGAGGGCCCCCAATAACTTTGCCGTCGAGACAGCAACGTTATAAAAATCCCGGACACTCACATCCCTGTATATAAACAATTCAACCAATACCGCATAGCCAAGCGCAACGGCGGCGGCCTCTGTCGGGGAGAAATAACCCGAATATATCCCCCCCAGCAACAAAACCGGCATCATCAAGGCCCAGATACCTTTTCGAAAGCTGATCGCCAAAGCTGAAATATCCAGTTGCTTGCGTGGAAGATGCCGATGCCGCCAAAAGGCGTAAGTTCCCATCCCGCCCGCTAAAATCAACCCCGGAACCATGCCAGCAAAAAACAGGTCGCTAATAGATGTTTCTGTCACAATTCCGTACAATATCATTGGAACAGAGGGCGGAATAACGACCCCCAGAGTTCCTCCGGACGTCAACACCCCCAAAGCAAATTTACGATCATACCCGGCATCAAGCAAAGCCGGATACATAATGCTTCCCACCGATAGCATGGTGACGGCAGAGGATCCTGATATGGCCGCAAACACGGCGCAGGACAAAACGGTAGCAATGGCAAGGCCACCTGGAAACGGGGTCGTTAAATGAGTGACAAAGGTAACCAGGCGCTGGGCAATTTGCCCCTTGCTCATCACATTGCCACACAGGATAAACAGCGGAACAGCCAAGAACACGTCATTATCCAGACCGATCCACATATCCTCAATTATATATTCGAGAACGCCTTCTCCAAAGAAGGTATGAACATATGCCGCCAGCACAAAGAGAATAAGGATCAGGTTTTGCCGTAAAACAAGCAGTATCAGGAGTAAAAGGATCAGGCCCACACTGATCATTCAGGTATCTCGTTATATATTTTTGCCTGTTTCAAATCCGGCTGAACGCTATATAACAGGTGCCTGCCCCCTGCAGATAAAAAACTGTAGGGCAAAACCAGTTGCAAGGGCCATAATGGCCAATCCAGAACCGGTGTGATATCCCCCCGGGCATAACTGCCCATGACATACCCTATGGCCAAGCCCCCCAAGGACATATATATCAATGCCGATACAGCGTCGGAGGCGCGATTAACCGCAACATTAAACCTTTGCGGGACTATGGCATCCAGAAATCGGGGACGGATCAACAGGTCATCGGCAGAGGCCAGTGACAGCCCCAGAAAGGCTGCGATGATTGCCGCATAAACAGCAAACCGTTCGGCCCCCCAAATCCCTTGCCCAAACAGCTCTCGCCCGACAATATCGCTGAGCAGGCTCAGCGTAACAGCAGCATAGGACAGTGTCGCCACGAAGGCCTCCAGGCGATACTGATATCGCAAGAATTTTACGCCCCTCACGGCACCGTTCATCTTCGCTTGCTTTCTGTCACTGGCGACATGCCTGCTTTGCTGCCAGAATTTTATCAAAAATTTCCCGGGCGTCACCGCCAATAGCTGCAATCAGTTCAGTACGGGCCTGTGCACCTTTGCGGCGCCATTTTTGCATTTCCGTCTCATCGGGAGTGATGATCACCCCTCCCCTTTTTTCAAAGGCAAAAAGGGAGGAGGCTTCAGCGTCGCGCACCTGCTTGCGAAGTTTGGCCGGGTTTGCCTGCGCTTTGATAAAAATTTTCTGTTGGATAGCATTCAGTGTCTGCCATATGTTTTCGTTCACCAGAATTACACCGGATTGGCGCGAATGACGTGACGCCACCCAATAGCGGGCAATTTCAGATACCCCAAGCGATGTATAGGCCAATCCGGGTAAATCCGCCCCTTCAACCAAACCGGTTTGCAACGCCGATGCAACAGCACTTATCGGTAACATCACAGGATTAGCCGTCAGGTTTCTAGCAAGAATAACGGAGGTTTTGGTCGGTGCAACCCGCAGCTTTTTGCCTGTGAAACCGGCCATGGTCCGAATTGGATCCTTGAAGGCATATCCCATGACCCCAACCTCTGACCAACCTAGAATAATCAGCCCTTTTTGGCGGAATTTTTCCTGAAAGATCGGGATCAGATAGTTATCCAATGCGCAATCAGCTTGCCGGGCGCTGTCCCACAAATATGGTGCCGCTAACAGGGCCATCTCCGGGACAATCAAACTGGCAGCGGTATTGGAAAAGGAGCCCATATCAATCCGGCCTCTAGCGACCTGCCCGATAGCATTCTGCTCATTCCCCAGCTGCCCCCCCGGAAATACATTAATTTTAACAGCACCGCCGGTGGCCTGATTTATATAGGCTGCCGTTTCATAAGCATTCTTTGTCCATGGTGTTTTTTCAGGGGCTGAAATCGCAAATTTCAAGGTAGTTGCAGCAACAACCTGTCCGCTCCAGCCAAGGAACAGACCCACTATTGCTGGCGCAATAATTTTCAACATCTACTCTCCTCCCCAATCACTAGCATACAGTTTGCAGAATGTTATAAGGGCAAGTAAATAAAAATATTATTTTATCTACCCTAATTGTTTTTACGATCCGTCATTCATCTCAATTCTCATTTACTCATCTGCAATTTATGACTAAGCTCACCGAAAGCGCTCAGTATGGTTAAGGTGTCGTTCTATGGTAAAATCAAATGTTGGTGAATTACACATGTTGAATTCAGGCGTCAAACCGGCCCTTCAGGGACGCAGTAAGAGACGGCGCGATGAATTGATCAATACCGGTATGAAGTTAATGTGCGAGAAAAGCTTTGATGATATATCCATTATCGAACTGACCGCAAAATGTGGTTATTCAGTTGGCACCTTCTATAGCCGTTTTGAAGATAAAGAGAGTTTTTTTAACGCAGTTCAAAAAACAGCCGTGGTTGAGATTCTCGATATTATTGCCGCAGCGTTCGCGTCCCCGTCGTGGAAAAGTGCCAGCAAAGCTGATATTCTGAGCGAAGTTGTCCGAATATCTGTGAATAACATGTCTGGCATTCACAAGGGTATTATTCAGGCATCAATTGTTATGTCCGCATCTACCCCAGAGGTATGGGAGCCCATGCGTGAGTGCGGACAGGCTGTTGCCAAAATTCTATGTGATCTGCTACAGAACTGGTTTTTGGATGATGAGCCCGAGAAAAGCAGAGCCAGCATCTATTTTGGCCTGCAGATGTGTTATGGCACGCTTATTCAGGCGGCTCTGAATAATCCCGGTCCGGTCAAACTGACAGATCCTGCAATGGGTAAAAACCTGACATATATGCTGACACGGTATGTTGACTTGAAACCGGACTAAAGCAATCCATACATTTTAATACTAAAATATTACATTTTTTAGATAGACATATTTTCCCGTTTCGTCCAGAGCCAGAGGGCGGCAGGTATCTCCGGATACATTTATCGGCCTTGCCCCTCTTCGCAGCCTTTTACGACAGGGCATGGCCGAATCAGAAAATTTTACCAACAAATTTGTGTTAAAATCCAAAAATATCTGCCCGAATAAAGAAGAATGGTACCCAAAAATTAATCTGGCGATCAAAAAAAACAAAGTTTGTTTTTTTTATTTCAAAATAACAGACACCTATCATTTACGCCGCTTTGAATACTGGTATTATTCTAAATTGTTAAAATATACAGGGCAGAATTTTTATTTAAATTTATTTTTCAGAAAAACAAAATGGCCTGATCCATCTGGATGCCTTAATTATCAAATATTTACACGATGGCGATTGTTTTCAGGAAAACAATTGAACAATATGTATATTATTGCTTCTCTTATATTGCAAATAGAATACAAAACATACTTATCATAGATACGAATATAAGGCTTTCCTTACAAACAAGAATGTTTCTACTTTAGCACTCCATTTACATTGTAATATTTTGTTATACAAATATATCAATCTTAACCTGTTGGTAAGTTTTTCTTCTTCTTATGCCTCTTTATTACAGGCCACTTCCTATCTTTCGAATAGCGGTCTTAACGGTTTATATAATAACGAGGGGACCAGACGTGCGCAAAGATGATAGCTTTGAGAAAGCATCCTCTAATGCTCAAAAAACCATGGCATTGCTAAAGGATCGTCACATAAAAACGATCCCTCAGAACTTCACCATCTGGTATGAGTATCTGAGTGAAGAAAATCCGGAAATTATGGAAGTGGTCAACCGACTGATTGCCAAAGAAGGCAAGTTCAGTGATGCCGTGGCGAAACAGATATATAATGAATTCTTTTCCCACGAAAAAGAAAGTCAGGAAATCCGGGAAACCAACCGTCTTGTTCAGAAATCAATGGAAGCTGTTCTCCGGGAAATCCAGAACTCAGCTAACGGGCTTGATAAATATGGCGCCAAGCTGGAAGATTTTGCGGGCAGGGCTGATGGCTTAAGTGCTCCAGACTTGCAAAGGACTGTTCAGAAAATCATTGCTGAAACGCATCATATGTCTGAGCAATCACAGCATTTGAATACAAGCCTGAAAAGCGCCTCAAAAGAGATTTTTGACCTCAAACAAAAGCTTGAACGCGTTGAAAGCGAAGCCCTCACAGATCCGCTAACCGGCATCGCCAATCGCAAGAAATTTGACAAGGAACTTCTGAACGCCACAGCGCGCGCAGACACCACCGAAGAAAGCCTGTGCCTTGTTATGTCCGATATTGACCATTTCAAGAGATTCAATGACCGGCATGGTCATGTTTTTGGGGATCAGGTGTTAAAGCTTGTCGCCCATACACTCAGCAGTTCCGTTGACAATATGGCAATTGCTGCAAGATATGGCGGTGAAGAGTTCGGTATAATTTTGCCAAATTCAAATCTGGTCAAAGCGGCCAGAATTGCAAACCGGCTGCGCGAGAATGTATCCTGCAAGAAACTGATTAAACGCAATACCGGCGCTGATGTGGGACGTATCACCATGTCTTTCGGTGTTGCCCAGTTCAATCCGGGAGAAAATATCAACAGCTTCATCGCGCGGGCAGACTCGGCGCTGTATACCGCTAAAAATTCCGGACGCGATCAGGTGAAGGTTGAAATTCACGAAATGGCTTGTTCTGTCTGATTTTTGATAACAGTTTCCCTACGCATTCCTTGAAAATTCAGCTACCATTCCGGTGGCTGTTTTTTTGCGCCTGCCAAAACGATACAAAAAACTGTTTTAATTTTAAAATATTGTGTTACTTTGCGTTCAAAATTAGACTAATAATAAAAACCAAGCGGGAGTTTGCTTCAATGGCATATGAAACAATTCTGTTCGATATCTCTGACGGCGTGGCAACGATTACGTTAAACCGCCCTGACAAAATGAACAGCTTCAATGAAAAAATGCACGAAGAATTGCGGGCGGTCATGCCGCAATTACAAAGCGATGCTGTGCGAGCCGTATTGATTACCGGTTCAGGCCGGGCCTTTGGCGCCGGGGCCGACTTATCGGAAAACGACCCCTCCGACCCTGCGGGTTTTGATGCTGGCGCCACTTTGGAGAATAACTATAACCCGCTGATCTCATTCCTGCGCACCCTTGAAAAACCGGTTATTTCAGCAGTCAATGGCGCAGCTGCAGGGGCCAGCGTCAGCCTTGCCCTTGCCGCAGATATCTGTTTTGCCGCCAAATCCGCCTATTTCCTTCAGGCATTCTGTCATATCGGACTGATCCCCGATGCGGGCAGCACCTATTTTCTGCCCCGCCTTGTGGGCTCGGGCAAAGCCATGGGGCTTGCCATGCTCGGCGATAAAATCCCGGCAGAGGAGGCCGCACAAATGGGCCTGATCTGGAAGGCCGTCGATGATGACCAGTTAATGAACGAAGCCACAGGTATCGCCAAACGACTGGCCAAAGGCCCGACCAAAGGTCTTGCCATGATCAAGCAGGCGATGAATGCCAGCCTTGGAAACAGTCTTGCCCAACAGCTCGATGTGGAACGGGACCTGCAACGTGAAGCCGCCCAAACTGCCGATTTCATGGAAGGCGTACAGGCCTTCACTGAAAAAAGAAAACCCAATTTTACAGGTAAGTGACTTGAATAAATTTGAACAACTGACCCCCGACGAAATTGCCCGCACGGTTGCCCAGACCATGTATGCCAAGGACACGGCCTCCCAGCATCTGGGCATAACGCTTAAAGACATCCACCCCGGTTCAGCCGTGATGACCATGCGGGTCACGGACAGCATGTTGAACGGACATGGCACCTGCCATGGCGGCCTGATCTTCACGCTTGCCGATACGGCATTTGCCTTCGCTTGCAATGCCTGCAACCAGAATACAGTTGCCCAAAGCGCCCAGATCAACTTTCTCAAACCTGTACCGGTTGACAGTTTGTTAACTGCCACCGCCCGCGAAATCAGCCGGACAGGACGAACCGGTCTGTATGATATCGACGTTACACTCGAAAACGGAACGCTGGTCGCGACTTTTCGCGGTAATTCCCACACCATCAAAGGCCAGATGATCCCCGGCCTTAACAGCAACAAAGAAGAAAAAAAATGAACAACGCATATATCTGTGATGCTATTCGAACCCCCATTGGCCGCTATGGCGGTGCCCTGTCTGCCGTGCGGACCGATGATCTGGGAGCCATCCCCTTGCGCGCCCTGATGGCGCGCAATGCCGCTGTTGACTGGTCAAAGGTTGACGATGTGATTTACGGCAATGCCAATCAGGCGGGCGAAGACAACCGCAACGTTGCCCGCATGAGCGCTTTACTGGCCGGCCTGCCTGACAGCACACCGGGAACCACCCTGAACCGGCTCTGCGGCTCGGGCCTTGATGCAACGGCAATGGCCGCGCGCCAGATCATGACCGGTGAGGCCCATCTAACCCTGTCTGGCGGCGTCGAGAGCATGAGCCGCGCCCCCTTTGTTATGGCTAAAGCCTCAACGGCATTTTCGCGCAATGCCGAAATGTATGACACCACTATCGGCTGGCGTTTCGTCAATAAACTGATGAAGGAAATGCACGGCACTGACAGCATGCCCGAAACAGCCGAGAATGTGGCTGATGATTTTGGGATCAACCGCGAGGATCAAGATGCTTTTGCCTTGCGCAGTCAGGAAAAAACAGCCGCAGCACAAGCCAATGGCACATTGGCCGAAGAAATCACAACCGTATCTATTGCGCAGCGCAAAGGCGATCCGGTTCTTGTCACCGCAGACGAGCATCCGCGCGCCACATCACTGCATAAACTGGCAGCATTACGCCCCATCGTTCGCGCAGGCGGCACTGTCACCGCAGGTAATGCCTCGGGTGTGAATGACGGGGCTTGTGCCCTGTTACTGGCATCGGATCATGCGGTCAAGGAATACGCTCTGACCCCGAAAGCCCGTGTGGTGGCAACCGCTGTTGCCGGTGTTGCCCCCCGGATCATGGGCATTGGCCCCGCGCCGGCCTCGCAAAAAGTTCTCAAGCTTGCGGGCTTGAGTGTTGATGATCTTGATATTATCGAACTCAACGAAGCCTTTGCAGCCCAGGGACTTGCTGTTTTACGCGAACTTGGTATTGCCGATGATGATCCACGGGTAAATCCCATGGGCGGCGCTATTGCCCTTGGTCATCCACTAGGTATGTCCGGTGCACGGCTTGCCACAACCGCAACATATCAACTGCAACGGACTGGCGGCAAATACGCCCTTTGCACCATGTGTATTGGTGTCGGCCAAGGCATCGCCATGATTATTGAACGGGTTTAAGCCCAGTATTACCAGTAATAAGAAACGGAGAAGACATGTCACGCTTAACACCTCCGAGTAAAGCCGAACTCGACCCAATCGAAATCGCCAGCCGCGATGAAATTTCAAACCTGCAAACAGAACGTCTGGCATGGTCCCTCGCGCACGCCTACAACAATGTCCCCCTGTTCAAAAACCGCTTTGATGAGGCCGGTGTTCATCCGTCTGACTTCAAAAACCTTGAAGACCTTGCCAAAATGCCGTTTTGTGCCAAGCAGGATTTGCGCGACAACTACCCTTTCGGCCTGTTTGCTGTGCCACGCAAAGACATCGTGCGTCTGCATGCGTCATCCGGAACCACCGGACGGGCAACGGTTGTCGGCTACACAAAGAACGATATCGACAACTGGGCTGATCTGGTCGCCCGCTGTATTCGTGCCTCAGGCGGTCGGTCCGAGCACATGGTCCATATCACCTATGGCTATGGGTTGTTTACAGGCGGCCTCGGCGCTCATTATGGGGCTGAACGGCTTGGCTGTGCAGTTGTTCCCATGTCTGGCGGACAAACAGAACGTCAGGTGCAGATCATTCAGGACTTCCAGCCCGAAATCATCATGGTGACTCCATCCTATATGATGGCACTGGGTGAAGAATTCCTGCGTCAGGGCATCAACCCTGCCGACAGCTCGCTAAAAGCCGGTATTTTCGGGGCCGAGCCCTGGAGTGAAGCCATGCGGGCACAAATCGAGAATACCTTTGATATCGATGCGCTTGATATTTACGGCCTGTCCGAAGTCATGGGCCCCGGGGTTGCCAATGAGTGTATTGAAACCAAAGACGGTCTGACGGTTTGGGAGGATCATTTCTATCCTGAAATCATTGACCCTGCGACTGGTGAAGTACTGCCCGACGGCGAAGAAGGCGAGCTGGTTTTCACATCCCTCACTAAAGAAGCCTTTCCGGTCATTCGCTATCGCACCGGTGATCTGACACGGCTGTTACCGGGCACTGCCCGTTCCATGCGCCGGATCGAGAAAATAACGGGCCGCGTGGATGACATGCTGATCATTCGTGGCGTCAATCTGTTCCCCAACCATGTGGAAGATCTGGCCGTTGCCACCGAAGGGCTGACCGCCCATTACGTGCTCGAAGTTCGCCGTGAAGGGATTATGGATGAATTGACAGTAAAAGTGGAACGCGACCCCGCGAAGGTCGTTGATGACAGTGTTAGCGTGCAACTACAAAAACGAATTAAGGGTGTACTTGGCGTCTCTGCCAAGGTTATTCTGTGCTCCCCCGGTGAGATCGAGCGTTCTGGTGGTAAAGCCAAGCGGGTTATCGATTACAGAAAACTGTAGAGCTCACCTTTCGCAGTTACAGACAGGCAGGCAAGCAGTCCATGACCACAGAATTTACAGGCTTTTCAAAAGAACTTGTGACTTTCTATGAAGAGCTTGTTCAGAACAATAACCGGGACTGGTTCAAGGCCAACAAGGAGCGCTACCGCGAGGTGGCGCTCTATCCCATATGTGATTTCATTTCCGCACTGGCCCCGTATCTGGAAGATATCGCCCCGTTCTACATTGCCGATCCGCGCCCCAATGGCGGATCGGTGTTCCGCATCCACCGCGATGTGCGTTTTGCCCGCGACAAAAAACCCTATAAAGAACATCTGGCCTGTCAGTTCCGCCATCAGGCCGGAAAAGATGCCCACGCACCGGGTTTCTATCTTCATATTGACCTTGAAGGGGTGCGCTATGGCGGTGGCTTGTGGATGCCGCCAGCCCCCAAGCTTGCCATGGTCCGCGCCAGCATTGATGCACAAGGCGACAGATGGAACAGCATCAAGAATGATCCCGATATCAAAGCCGAATTTGGCGACATTCAGGGGGATGGCCTGAAACGTGCCCCCAAAGGATATCCCATCGATCATCCCGACATCGAAGATATCCGCCGCAAAACCTTTTTCCTGATGAAACGGGCACCGCTGGATCATATTTTCTCAGGCGATCTGGTAGCGGAAGTTGCCAAGTCGTACGAAAAAATGACCCCGTTTATGCGGTTTATGACCGCATCCGTTGATCTGACATTCTAAAGACAAGCTGAATTCCAATTTTTTTAATCGGCACTTACCAGTTATTAACACATTCGCACTATTCTCATCTCTTATAGACCAGTAGCGTGAGAGGAGTAGTCCAATGATGAATGTTATCGAATTCAAGCCTGATTCAACTGTAGATTTATACAGCACTGCCCATTTCATGATTATGCAGCAAGGCGAAGGCGCCATAGAAATGCTCGATAGCGAAGCCATGTCACTCCGGGATCGCGGTGCCACGGATGAACTGAGCGCTTGCCTTCATTTGTTGCGAGTAGTCAAGCAACTGGTTGATATGGAATATAAGGGCCCTATCCACTAATCTGTTCAACCACAGAACTTCCCCTCCATTACCCGGGAACAGATTCCCCGAACCTTGAGAGCATCTGACATAATTGCGCCTTGGTATAAGGCTTGCTCAGCACATCGTTCATACCACATGCCCGCAACTCGGCAATTCGGTCCGTGAAGGCCTCTGCGGTCAGACCAATAATTGGTAAATCTGCGGCTGAATAGCGATTGCGCAAAACCTCGGTTGCCTCGATCCCGCTCATTTCAGGCATATGCACATCCATCAAAACAAGATCGGGGCTATGATCTTCACAATATTCGACGGCCAGTTTGCCGTTCTGGACAAAATCAACCCGATGCCCTCCTTGCTCCAGCATTGTTTTAACAATCATTGCATTGACCATATTGTCTTCGGCAACGAGAATATTGAGAGGGGCAATGACAATAGAATGTACCACTTGTTTGCGCTTCTTGAATTGCCGGCACTCATCTTCGCCCGGAACTTCGAGCTTTACGGTCAACGTGAATTTTGATCCCCGTTGCCGCTCACTTTCAACCATTATATCCCCGCCCATCATGGCAACCAGATTTTTAACAATGGACAGCCCAAGTCCCGACCCCCCGAACTTTCGCGTAATGGTATTGTCCTCCTGGGTAAAAACGTCAAAGATCGAGTTGATCCGGCCAGGAGAAATTCCCGTTCCTGTATCCTCAACCGAAATCTGATACGAACAAGACGCGCCAGCCTTGTCACACTGTTTCCCCGATTTGGTTACGGTCAGGGAAACAGACCCTTCTGATGTGAATTTAAAGGCATTGCTTAACAGGTTTTGCAAGATTTGGCGAAGACGTGTCGGGTCCCCTTTCACCAATGCCGTATCGACATTGCGGATGTTAAAATCAATTCTTCGCTCCTCTGACAGGCTGGCAAAAGGAGAGGTCACAGAGGCAATCAGGTCATGAAGATTGAAAATGCGATTTTCCAGCTGAACATTTCCCGCTTCGATTTTTGACACGTCCAGTATGTCATTGAGGATTTCCAGCAATGACTGCCCTGATGACAGAATATTATCAACTTTTGTTCGCTGTTCTGACGTCAGGTTATCGTCTTTAAGCAACTCAGACATACCGAGCACACCGTTAAGGGGGGTGCGAATTTCATGGCTCATGGTTGCCAGAAAGGTCGATTTAGCCAAATTGGCGCTTTCGGCCTTTTCTTTGGCATCGATCAAATCCTGTTCAAGCCCCTTGCGATCCGTAATATCGGAATATGTGGTGACAAAGCCACCACCGGGCATGGGCTGCCCTGCGATTGTTATCGACCGGCCATTGGCAAGTTGGCGATCGAACCTATGCGCACGGGGTGACTGGGCCAACAAAATTCGTTCGGCCACCAGTTCTTCAATATCGCCGGGGCCATATTCCCCGCGATTGGCATTATAACGTATAATATCCTCATAACGGGTCCCCACAACTGTGAGATGTTCAGGCAAGTCCAGAATGTCGCCAACCTTACCGTTCGACACCACCAGCTTGAGATTTTCGTCAAAAACAGTTAATCCCTGACTGATATTCTCTTTGGTTGCCTGTAACAATTCCTGTTCTCGCGACAGCTTTTCGGTCAACAGCTTATTTTGTGTAATATCGGTTCGAATGGCGACATACTGAAACGGTTTCCCCGCCTCATCAAGAAACGGGACTATGGTTGCCTGAGCCCAATAAAATTCTCCATTTTTCTTGATATTCTTGATTTCCCCCCGCCAGGTTTTCCCGGATATAATTGTTCGCCAGAGTGAGCGGTAAAAACGATCAGAATGCTCGTCTGATTTTACCAAACTATGATTATTTCCAATCAGTTCATCCCGGGAATATCCACTGATCTCGCAAAAAGCATCATTACAATAGGTAATATCTCCCTTCACATCTGCGATACTGACAATAGCATGAGCGTTTAAGGATAATTTCTGTGCTTCCAACTCCCGGATCAAATCTTCTTCCCGGCGGAACATCTCATGTATCGCGATAATCAGACCTATCGACACACAGGCATAACTGACAATTTTCAACAGATGGGCAAAATCAAATTCCAGATCAAACAACCTGCTTGAGAGTGGCATCACCACAAGCTGGGAGACCAATCCGGCAACAAGGCTTAAAATCAACCAGTGCTCGAATGTCTCGCTCCGCCATTTCCCTTTTTTTAAATACCCTGCCAGAGCAATTGCGAAAAACAAGGCAGGTAAAAACTCTTCGGGCCTTGGAAATAACAGGTCGGGATAATAGGCCGCGGGCAATGGGTAAAAGGCAAAGAATAAAAATGAAACGATGGTAAAAATGATGGCACTTGAATAAATCGTCCAGTCATCGGTCTGGAATTTCCGCCCTTTCTTCTGCCCCCACTCCCAAACAACGATTGAAACCACCAGCATAATCGCCAGAAACTGCCGGGATGCGATCCAGCTCCAGGGTATCAGTGTTGACAAGTCCGATGGCATAAAGGGGCGCAGAAAACTGGATGTTACCAGCGTATGATATCCGTCGAGAACGCCAGCACCCAGAAAAGCGACACCGACAATCTGAAAACGGGTCGCTTTTCTGAAATAAAACCGGACCAGTGCCATAGCCCCAGCCAAAAGAGCCAAAAGCGTTGCAGCCACTTCCAACAAGGTGTGTAGCTCTGCTGAGCCCTGCCAATTAAAAGGGCGCAGCAGCAAATAGAAGACACTAAGGCCAACCCCCGTCAGAAGGTACGTTACCAAGCGATAGTGCATTGGAAATGACAGCATCGGGCTTTATAATCCAATTGTTGTTAGTCGGGATAATCAACAATCAGTTTATAATTGATTTTACTAATATTTATTTAATCACAAGATGACAAGACTGCATGTCAATTTTTAAGAACAACCCGCCCCAGTACATGCCCATTTTTTAAATCCATCAGGGCGGAATTTGCCTCTTTCATAGGACGTTCATCAAGCTTCAAGGTCTGTAATTTTCCAGCTTTGGCCAAAGCCAGCAATTCATTCATTTCGGCCAATGAGCCAACGAATGTCCCCTCAACGGCAATGGCCTTGATCGGGAACATGGGAACCGGCAGCGTAAAAGTGCCGCCGAACAGACCAACAATCACCAGTTTTCCGCCTTTAGCCAAAACATTGACACCAAATTTGGCACTGCTTTCAGCCCCGACAAAATCGATAGCGGCATTTACACCACCCCCGGTCAGGCGCATCAATTCCTTGAACTGGGCGCGGTCTGCCGGATCAAAGGCCGCAGCCGCCCCCGCATCGAGCCCCAACTGGCGTTTTTCAGGATCAATATCCGCCACATAAATAGTGGCATTGGTCACGGATTTAACAATGGCAAGGGCCGCAAGCCCAAGCCCCCCGCAGCCGATAATCAATAGCGTACCGTTATTGCATCGCCGTTCCACTTTTCGAATAGCCCCGTAAGCTGTCAGTCCGGAACATGTATAGGTACAAGCCAGCTCTTTGGGTAAGTCCCCATAATCAAGCAGGTATTTTTCATCCGGAATAAACACATGATCGCTATACCCGCCATCAATATCAATTCCCAGAGCCCTCGGGTTATTGCAAAGATGACCGTTACCCGCGGCACAAGTGGCGCAATCATCACAACCGATCCACGGATAGACAAGTCGTTTATCGCCAACCTGCACATCAGTGACATCATTGCCAACAGCCACAACCTCACCGACAATTTCATGACCAAGAGTAAAGGGAAGTTTGCGTTTTCCTTTCACATCAAGCTGCTTGCCGCCGCCGAGATCGAAAAAACCTTCCCATAGATGAACATCGCTGTGGCAGACACCGCAAGCCGAGATTTTCAGCAACACTTCACGTCCCGTTACTGCGGGAGGCGCACTTTCATTTTCAACAAGTGCTTCACCATATTGCTCAAACTGATAGCTAATCATGCTCTACCCTCTTTATTGGGGATCCGGATGACCTGATAGCGCTCATCCCGATCCTGTGCCTGTTTTAAGGATCACTCCCGACCCAGATTCTTTCTTGTTGAGACCAGCATAGACAAACTGTAATTCGAACTAAAGGACAAGTTATAAAATACTGCTTATCAGCAATTTCAGATTTTGGTAATTTGAAGCTTGCCACACCATATTCACGTAACGATAATAAAAATCTTTCACATTTCAAAAAATGTAATTGTAATATTTTATTATGACAGAAAATCTGAGCATTACCCAACTGCGCACGTTTCTCTGTGTTGCCTCTCTGGGCAGTTTTCGTAAAACAGCAACCCAGATGAAAACAACACAACCTGCGATCTCATCGCGGATTGCCAAACTGGAAAAGATACTAGGCGCCCGCCTGTTTGACCGAAACACGGGCAAAATCCACATCACACCCGAAGGGGAAGCCTTGCGCCCGCATGCGGAAAGCATGGTTCGAACCGCCAACGATCTGAGCCGGTACCTAAAAGGAGATACTGCGGTTAGTGGTACCGTCAGAATAGGGGTGACCGAATTTGCAATCACAACCTGGATGACAGGGTTTATGGATAATTTACCCCGCGTTTTCCCCAATGTAGAACTTGATCTGATAATTGACAGCGGCCATAACCTGAAAACCGCACTAACGATGGAAAAACTGGATATTGCGTTTATTCAGGGTCCTGTCAGTGACGAACGCATACAAAGCATAAAATACGCCTCCTATGAATATTGCTGGGCCGCTGCGGCGTCCGCCGGATTACAGCCGCACACACTTTATACCGTCCCTGACCTTCTGGAACGCTATCCCCTGATCACCGATACCGTACAGACGCGCCTGTATCATGAAGTTAAATGCCATATAAAATCGAGGCAGGTAACCTCATACCGGTTATTTCCAAGCGCTTCGTATTCGGCCAGCCGCGAATTGTTGAAAATGGGGGGAACTGTGGCGATTTTACCCAAAAGGCTGATTAATGACGAGCTTGCCAAGGGAGATCTTATTCAGATCATGGCGGACTGGACCCCTGCCCCCCTGCATTTTTCCGGCTGTTATCTGGACGGTCCTAACAAGCATCTGGCTGAACGACTTATCGGGTTTGTCAAATCCCTGCTGTAAACCGGTTACGGTTATGGGGGGCTTGCAAATCCATAACCGGCCCCACCGGCACCACACCCGTCGGATTAACAGTCTTATGGCTCACATAATAGTGGGATTTTATATGGTCAAAATGAACTGTTTCAGCCACATTCCTTACTTGATATAAATCGCGTAAATAGTTTGAAATATTTGAATAATCGATAATTCTATGTAAGTTGCATTTAAAATGCCCCACATAAACCGGATCAAACCTGACAAGGGTCGTAAACAGTCGCCAATCGGCCTCGGTTATCTGGTTGCCGAGAAGGTACCGCGAGCTCCCAAGCAACTGGTCAAGCCAGTCCAGTGTCTCGAATAGCGGATAGACAGCCTGCTCATAAGCTGACTGGCTTTTGGCAAAACCACATAAATAAACACCGTTATTCAACGTGTCATAAATCCGGCTGTTAATCCGGTTAATCTCTGCGCGCAAGTCCTCTGGATAATAATCACCTGCAACCGCCCCCACCTTATCAAACGCAGAATTGAACATGCGAATGATTTCCGAGGACTCGTTCGAAACGATGGTCTTTTGCTGTTTATCCCACAAGACCGGTACAGATGCCCGCCCGCTATAACTGCTATCAGCCGCCTGATAAACCTGATGAATATAACGGGCACCCAGAAACGGATCAGCAATGACACCCTCTCCCGGCTCGAAGCTCCAGCCCATATCGGCCATATGCCAATGAACAACCGACAGGCTGACCATATTCTCCAACCCTTTGAGCTTTCTGAATATCGCCGTTCGGTGTGCCCAGGGACAGGCATGGGAAATATACAGATGATAGCGCCCTGCTTCGGCCTTGAAACCCGCCCGCCCGCTAGGGCCCGCACGACCATCAGAAGTTATCCAGTTCCGGTGCTGGGTGTCTTTTCGAACAAATTTTCCATCACCAGCGCGAATAACCGGCGGATCAATATGCCAGACACCGTCAATTAAAGCTCCCATATCAGTATCCTCTAGAATTTATTGTTTCGGTAATCATCAAAGGCTTGCAGTACTTCTTCACGGGTATTCATCACAAACGGCCCGCCGCGAGCCACCGGCTCGTTCAAAGGTTTTCCGGCAACAACCAGAAAACGCGTCCCGTTACCACCAGCAGTGACCGTCACCTGATCACCATCCCCGAGCACACACAAATCACCCGCAATATTTTCCTGACCGCTATTTCCCACCAGCAGATCCCCCTCAATGGCAAAGACAAAAGCGTTATACTATCTGCAATGGCTTGCGTAAAAACATTGCCGGCCCCCAATGCCACATCCATATAAACAGGCTGCGTATAAATATTGCTGACGGGCCCTTTGGTTCCCGCTGCGGTTACCCCCGCGATGACAGAAACAGTGCCCCCATCGGTTAGAGTTTCAACGGGTATCACCTCTGGCGGGAATTCCTGATAGCCCGGCTCAGCCATTTTGGCCGAAGCCGGTAAATTGACCCATAACTGAAAGCCTTTCATCAGGCCTTCTTCCTGTTCGGGCATTTCAGAATGCAAAATACCTCGCCCCGCCGTCATCCATTGCACGCCACCGGGGACAATAACGCCCTCATGGCCCGCATTATCCTTATGACGCATCTTCCCGGCCAGCATATAGGTAACGGTTTCAAAGCCCCGGTGTGGATGTGTAGGGAAACCCCCGATATAGTCATCAGGCTCATCTGTCCCGAACACATCAAGCAGCAAAAAAGGGTCCAGAATATTCAGCTCTGGCCCCCCAATATAGCGCCGCAACTTCACATCGGCCCCATCAGAAGCCTCTATGCCGGTTATAATCCCGATATTTTCACGATTTTTCAGTCCCATGACCATTTATCCTTTCCGGCTTCGCTCGATTGATCCTGCAACAACAGATAATATTTCTTAAATTCAGAATAAAGACAAACTATTGCAAAATACTGTTCTTATAAGTAGAACAATACCCATGGGACAATTTGAAGACATGGCGCTATTTGTCAAAATCGTTGAAGCTGGCAGCATTACCAGTGCAGCCACCCAGCTTTGCATTGCAAAATCGGCGGTCAGTCGCCGCCTGTCCGAGCTTGAAGGACGGCTTGGTGTGCAATTACTGACCCGCACCACCCGTAAATCCAGCCTGACAGAAGCAGGCCATCTATTCTACACCCGATCTATCAAAATTTTAAGCGATACAGAAGAAATGACCGCCGGTATCAGCCGGGCACAATCAGACTTAAGCGGAACCCTGAAAATTGCGGCCCCGTTATCTTTTGGCCTTAAGCATCTGGCCCCGGTTGTCACGGATTTTGCCAAAACCCATCCGGCCCTTGTTATCGATCTGAATTTTGCCGACTGGCAGATCAACCTGATTGAAGAGGGAATTGACGTTGCCATTCGCATTGCAAATCTTGAAAGTTCCAACCTGATCGCTCGTAAATTTACGACAATTCGCCATTGCCTTTGCGCAAGTCCGGCCTATATCGAACTATTCGGTGTGCCTGCCACACCGGAGCAATTATCAGAACACCATATCCTTCGCTACAAAAGTTCCAGCGGACTTGTTCCGCGCCTGACCGATACAAAACAACGTTCATACGAGATCAGCGGACACACCGTAATGCTGTCCAATAATGGTGATTTTCTGCGGCAGGCCGCCATCGACGGACTTGGTATCTATTTCTGCCCAACCTTTATATGCGCAGACGACGTGACGGCAGGCCGCCTTGTGCCAATTTTGACCGACTATCAAAATATTGTTCTGGGAGCCTATGCGGTATATCCACAAACCCGGTATCTATCATCCCGTGTCAGGCTGTTTATTGATCACCTGGTCGACAGTTTTGGACCAACCCCCAGTTGGGACAGATAAGACAATATTGGAATATGTGAGCGGGTATGGAATTATCCACCCCGCTCAACCCCGTATCAAGCGTCCTGCGCTTCAAGTTTATCTTGCGTTTTAGTGTCAAAATCACCGGCATCGTGACGTTCATGCAATTGCATATCCAGATCACCAAAGGCCCGATTGACCATGCGGCCCCGCTTAACGGCTGGACGCGCATCTATCTTCTGCGCCCATTTTTTAACATGGGTGTAACTGTCCACATCAAGAAACTCAGCGGCACTATAAAGACGCCCGAGCACCAACTGGCCATACCACGCCCAGATGGCCATATCGGCAATACCGTATTCATCCCCACACATATAAGCATGATCTGCCAGATGACGGTCCAGTACATCCAATTGACGTTTGACCTCCATGGCGAAGCGATTGATCGGGTATTCCTGTTTTGTCGGCGCATAAGCATAGAAATGCCCAAAACCGCCCCCCAGATATGGGGCGCTGCCCATCTGCCAGAATAGCCATGACAGACATTCCGCCCGCAGGGCCCGGTCAGACGGCAAGAAAGCCTCAAATTTTTCGGCCAGATAAAGCAAGATTGCACCGGATTCGAATATGCGGGTTGGCGGCGTTGTACTGTGATCCATCAAGGCTGGAATTTTCGAGTTGGGGTTGACAGCAACAAAGCCACTTCCAAACTGGTCACCGTCACCGATATTGATAAGCCAGGCGTCATATTCGGCACCCTCATGCCCCAGCGCCAGTAATTCTTCGAGCATTACCGTTACTTTCACACCGTTCGGTGTTGCAAGAGAGTAAAGCTGCAAGGGATGTTTGCCAACAGACAATTCCTTGTCCTTGGTTGGGCCGGCAATCGGGCGGTTGATATTGGCAAAAGCCCCGCCGCTTTCTGATTCCCACATCCATACTTTTGGCGGCTCATAGATTTTCTCGTCGCTCATTCGTTAAACTCCATTGATTTTATGCGCGCCCGCATTCTGTTATTCCTTAACTGGATTATATTTCTTGAAAGAGGGTTAGTCGTCAGATCCGCCCTGTCAGATCCCCATTTTCAAACAGGCGGCTACCCTGCTCGTCAATGATCTGCTTTCCTTTGGCCAAAGTCACATCAATGGCCTGTTCACGCGTGGGAAAGCTGTCCACCCGCAGGAAATAGCGCTCCATCACACCCGTATCACCGGTCTTTGCAATAATGCCGGACAACCGCCACTGTCCGCCGTCAATCTTTTCGGGTGCGCAAATGATAGAGACCCCCTCATAAGAAACAGGGGTTTCACGCTGCGGTTCGGGATCATGCGCCGAGGTCTTTTTACCAAATAATTTTGAAATAAATGATGTCATACATCCACACTATCATGAGACAAAAACGACGCAAAGGATCATATGCCAAGTCATGACACCGGACACATACTTTTTAAATTATATATTTCTTATTTACATATATGCGGTTTAGTTTGACAGCCCTATAAAAGGTTGCGACAATTTGACACAAAATTGGGAGATATCAAGAATATCTGTTATATTTTAAATAGTTACGATAGCTTACAGTAACCAGAAACAAGGCGGGATTATAGGGCATCCGACGGACTTGATTCAGATCAATCACTCCATGCGGCAATCCACTAAGTTCGCGACTGTGTTTCATATATAGGAGACAGAGATGAGTGACCTGAGCACAAATACAGGACAACAAAAGACCGCATTAGCGGCAAGTACACTCACATTCACGGTGTGTTTTGCTGTTTGGACGATCTTTTCCATTATCGGTATCAAAATCAAAGCTGAGTTGGGGTTGAATGATACCCAGTTCGGTATTCTGGTTGCTACTCCGATCTTAACAGGATCATTAAGCCGGATTTTTCTCGGCATCTGGTCTGATCAATATGGCGGGCGTATTGTCTACACCCTTCAAATGCTGTTGACCGCTTTTGCGGTCTTTTTACTGACACTTGTCTCCACATATGAAATGTTTCTGCTGGCGGCTCTGGGTGTTGGTCTTGCAGGCGGCAGTTTTGCTGTCGGCATCGCTTATGTGTCCAAATGGTTCCCCAAGAATGCACAAGGGACAGCCCTTGGTATTTTCGGCATGGGCAATGTGGGTGCGGCGGTTACCAATTTCGGGGCTCCGTTCCTGTTAATCGCCTTCGGTGGTGCCTGGCAAGGGGTTGCACAAGTCTACGCCGTAGTCATGGTCGTTGCAGCAGTTCTGTTCTTTCTGTTTACCAAAGACGATCCGGACACCGCAGCCCGCAAGCAATCAGGTGAAGCGCATGTCCCTTTCCTGAAGCAACTTGAGCCCTTGAAAAATTTACAAGTCTGGCGTTTTTCACTCTACTATTTCTTTGTATTCGGCGGCTTTGTTGCCCTCGCCCTGTGGTTGCCCCGTTATTATGTCGGTGCGTACGGCCTGGAACTTCAAACCGCAGGTATGCTGGCCGCAGCCTATGCCCTGCCGGGATCAATCTTCCGTGCACTGGGTGGCTGGTTGTCTGACAAATTCGGTGCCCGGACAATCATGTACTGGACATTTATCGTCAGCGTCATCTGCACCTTTATTCTGTCCTACCCTGCCACAGATTACATAGTCTCCGGCATTGAAGGGCCAATTGCCTTCAATATTTCTATCCCGCTGTGGCTGTTTGTTAGTCTGACTATTGTTCTTGGCTTCTTCATGTCACTGGGCAAAGCCGCAGTCTACAAACATATCCCCATCTACTATCCCGGTCATGTGGGATCTGTTGGCGGTATCGTTGGCCTGATCGGTGGGCTTGGCGGATTCTTCCTGCCAATCGCCTTCGGTGTGATGAATGATCTCATCGGTGTATGGACCAGTAACTTCATGTTGTTGACAGTGATTATTTCTATCGCCCTGATCTGGATGCATTTCACCATCCTCAGGCTGGAAAAACGTCAAAATCCCGAATTGCGCGGGCCCCGGAACCTTCCGGAAATGGAAGACCTGCACACCTAATTCAAATGGGCTGTTTCGGGTCATCGCAGCAGCGATGCCCGGCAGCCATTAAGGAGAATAATATGTCTGATTTAAAATCTCATGATCTGAGGGGATGGAACCCTGATGATGACGCCCAGTGGGCAAGCGAGGGCAAGAAAATTGCCACGCGCAATTTGTGGATTTCCATTCCGTCGCTACTCTGCGGATTTGCCGTATGGCTGTATTGGGGCATCATCACCGTTCAAATGATGAATTTGGGCTTCCCTTTCGCTAAAAACGAACTGTTCACATTGATGGCGATTGCCGGCCTGTCCGGTGCCACATTGCGGATACCAAGTTCCTTCTTTATCCGGCTGGCCGGTGGTCGTTACACCATCTTCCTCACCACAGCCTTGTTGATTATCCCTGCACTGGGAACCGGCCTGTTGCTACAAGACAGCAATTCCACTTTATGGCAGTTCCAGATTATGGCTCTGCTCAGTGGTTTTGGCGGTGGCAACTTCGCCTCTTCCATGTCCAATATCAGCTTCTTCTATCCAAAGAAAATTCAAGGTTATGCCCTTGGAATGAATGCGGGTCTGGGAAATTTCGGGGTAACAACCATGCAGGTTCTTGTACCTCTGGTTATGACCTTTGGTCTGTTCGGTGGCACCTCCCGCACCTTGCAAAACACGTCGGGTACTCTCATCGGTAAAATTCCGGCCGGTACTGAAACCTATATTCAGAATGCCGGCTTTGTTTGGCTACTGTTTCTGGTTCCGTTATCCATTGCCGCCTGGTTCGGTATGAATAACATCCGCGACGAGCATGTCTCTCCCGATGCGGATTCAGCCCTTGGTGCTTTTGCAAAAATCACCTTCATGCTGCTCATCGGTCTGGCAACATCTGTCTTTGGTTTGTGGCTGTTATTACCCGCAACTGTTGGCGGCTCCGGTATCATGCTTTCCAAATGGATTGTACTGCCGATTGTTATCGCACTGACCTTGTTGCTGCTGAAACTGATACCCGGCTCCATTCAGGGTAACCTGAAACGCCAGTATAAAATCTTCAACAACAAACACACATGGGCGATGACTGTCATTTACACAATGACTTTCGGTAGCTTTATCGGCTTCTCTGCTGCCCTGGCTCTGGCCATCAAGGTTATCTTCGGCTTCCAGCATGTAATGGTAGACGGTGCTATGACCCATGAGCTGATCAACCCTAATGGTCCCAGCGCCCTGATGTATGCGTGGATGGGTCCTTTCATTGGTGCGCTTATTCGCCCATTAGGCGGTAAACTGGCCGATAAAATGGGCGGTGCCTTCATTACACAGATCGTCAGCGTTGTTATGGTTGCCTCAGCACTGGGCGTGGCCTACTTTATGAAGATGGCTTACGCATCTGCAACACCTGAACAGTATTTCTTCCCATTCCTGATATTGTTTATCATTCTGTTTGCCGCAACAGGTATTGGAAACGGATCAACGTTCCGGACCATTGCCATGGTTTTCAACAAAGAGCAGGCGGGTCCTGTCCTTGGTTGGACATCAGCCGTAGCCGCTTATGGTGCGTTCATCATTCCGAAAGTATTTGGTGAGCAAATCAAAGCGACAACACCTGAATATGCGCTATATGGATTTGCGATTTTCTATGGTGTTTGTATCGTGATTAACTGGTGGTTCTATCTGCGGAAGAACGCTTACGTAAAGAACCCTTAATAGAGAACTTGGGAGTATTTTAATGAGCAACCTAATAGATCGGCTCAGTTATTTCACCGCCAGCCCTGAGGAATTTTCCAACGGACATGGTATTACGACCGACGAGAAGCGTGATTGGGAACACGCCTATCGGGGTCGCTGGGCACATGACAAAATTGTCCGCTCTACGCATGGTGTCAACTGTACAGGTTCGTGTTCCTGGAAAATCTATGTCAAGAATGGCCTTGTTACCTGGGAAACCCAACAAACGGATTATCCCAGAACCCGGCCTGACCTGCCAAACCATGAACCTCGTGGCTGCGCCCGTGGCGCCAGCTACAGCTGGTATCTATATAGTGCCGCTCGATTAAAATACCCCCTTGTTCGCAGCCGCCTTGTGAAGCTTTGGCGCGCCGCCAAGGCCCAGCATAGCGACCCTGTGGATGCATGGGCCAGCATCGCGTCAAATCCTGACAAAATGCAGGAATACAAAAAAGTTCGGGGTCTGGGCGGGTTTGTCCGCGCGGACTGGGACGAAGTGAACGAGCTTATTGCTGCTGCCAATATCTTCACAGCAAAAGAATACGGGCCTGACCGGATTGTTGGTTTCTCACCAATCCCTGCCATGTCCATGGTTTCCTACGCAGCGGGCAGTCGTTATCTGTCTCTGATCGGAGGCGTCTGCCTGAGTTTCTACGACTGGTATTGCGATCTACCTCCAAGTTCCCCTCAAACCTGGGGCGAGCAGACAGATGTTCCGGAAAGTGCCGACTGGTACAACTCCGGTTACATCATGGCCTGGGGATCAAATGTGCCGCAAACACGGACGCCCGATGCCCATTTCTTTTCTGAAGTCCGCTATAAAGGCACCAAGACTGTCTCTGTGACCCCTGATTATTCAGAGGTCGCCAAACTGACAGACTTGTGGCTGAACCCCCGCCAGGGAACAGACAGTGCCATGGCCATGGCCATGGGGCATGTGATTTTGAAAGAATTCCATGTTGATGGAAAATCCGAATATTTCAAAGACTATTGCCAGCAATATACAGATATGCCGTTCCTCGTTATTCTTGACGAGAAAGAGGGGCGCTATATTGCAGGCCGGACGCTTCGCTCCAGCGATCTGGATAAAAGTCTGGGCGAGAAAGACAATGCTGACTGGAAGCCGGTTCTGTTTGACGGCAAATCCAAAAGTATTGTTGTACCAAACGGTACTGTTGGCTCACGCTGGGACAGTTCCGCCAAATGGAATCTGGAGATGAAGAACGCCGCCGATGGCAGCGATATTTCCCCCGAGATGTCATTCGTTGATGACAAAGATGAAATTGTCACCGTCGGGTTCCCTTACTTTGGCAACCTTGAACATGATCAGGAAATCTTCCGACATACAGATCATGACGGTATTCTGGATCGGGCCGTTCCCGTTAAGAAAGTCAAAACGGCTGATGGTGAAGTACTCGTCGCCACTGTTTATGACCTGATGATTGCCAACTATGGCATTGACCGGGGTCTGGGCGGCGAGAATGTTGCCAAGTCCTTTGATGACGATATTCCCTATACACCTGCCTGGCAGGAAAAAATCACCGGCGTTGATGCAAAGAAAGTTATCAAAGTCGCCCGTGAATTTGCCGACAACGCCGACAAGACCAAAGGCCGCTCCATGGTTATTCTCGGAGCCGGGGTCAACCATTGGTACAATATGGATATGATCTATCGCGGCATTATGAACATGCTGATCATGTGCGGTTGTATCGGTAAATCCGGTGGCGGTTGGTCCCATTATGTGGGACAGGAAAAGCTACGCCCACAAACAGGCTGGCTGCCATTGGCCTTCGGTCTCGACTGGTCACGCCCCCCCCGCCATATGAACTCAACCAGTTTTTTCTATAGCCATTCTGACCAGTGGCGGTATGAAAAACTGAAACTGGATGAAATCCTGTCACCAACGGCTGACAAGGAAAAATGGAAGAACACCTCCCTGCTTGATTGCAATGTGCGCTCTGAACGTATGGGCTGGTTACCATCAGCCCCGCAATTGGCACAGAACCCGCTGAAACTCGCCCGCGAAGCCGATGCCGCAGGTATTTCCGGGGCCGAGCATGTGGTCAACAAGCTGAAATCCGGCGACTTGCAATTTTCCTGTGAAGATCCGGATAACCCGAAAAACTTCCCGCGCAATATGTTTATCTGGCGCTCCAACCTTCTGGGATCATCCGGCAAGGGACATGAATATATGCTCAAGCATTTGTTGGGCACGAAAAACGGGTTGCTGGGAAAAGATCTGGGCAGCAGTGATGCGCAGAAGCCGTCAGAAGTTGTCTGGCATGACGAGGCACCTGAGGGCAAGCTTGATCTTGTGGTTACCCTTGATTTCCGCATGTCAACGACTTGCGTCTATTCCGATATCGTTCTGCCCAGTGCCACATGGTATGAAAAGAATGATCTCAACACATCGGATATGCATCCGTTCATCCATCCCTTAAGCCGCGCGGTTGATCCTGCTTGGGAAAGCCGGAGTGACTGGGATATCTATAAGGGTCTCTCCAAGAAATTCTCTGAACTGACAGAGGGGCATCTCGGGGTCGAGAAAGACATTGTCTCCTTGCCAATCCAGCATGACACACCGGGTGAAATGGCACAGCCCTTTGATGTCAAGGACTGGAAGAACGGCGATGTGGACATGATCCCTGGCAAAACCATGCCAAATCTGATCACGGTCGAGCGCGACTACCCCGCCACTTACGAGCGGTTCACGTCTGTTGGCCCGCTTCTGGATAAACTGGGCAATGGCGGCAAGGGTATTTCGTGGAATACCGATGCAGAAGTTGCCTTCCTCGGGTTGCTGAACGGCACCCATTATGAAGGCGCCAATGCAGAGCGTCCAAGAATCGAAACCGATATCGATGCCACGGAAGTGATTTTGTCACTGGCACCGGAGACCAACGGTCAGGTTGCCGTCAAGGCTTGGGATGCGCTAGGTAAAATAACCGGACGCGATCACACCCATTTGGCAAAACCCAAGGAAGACGAGAAACTGCGCTTCCGTGATTTGCAGGCCCAGCCTCGTAAAATCATCTCATCTCCCACCTGGTCAGGGCTTGAAGACGAGCATGTGAGCTATAACGCCTGTTATACAAACGTGCATGAATATATCCCGTGGCGGACATTAACCGGTCGTCAGCATTTCTATCAGGATCATGAATGGATGCGCGATTTCGGTGAAGGCTTCTGCGTCTATAAAGGACCGGTGAACACGAAAACACTGGCCCCTGTCGCCTCACAGAACAAGGGCGAGAAAGAAGTGGCCCTTAACTGGATCACACCACATCAGAAATGGGGTATTCACTCCACTTATTCAGACAATCTTCTCATGCTGACGCTTAATCGCGGCGGTCCGGTTATCTGGATCAGTGAAACGGATGCTAAAAAGATCGATGTGGAAGATAACGACTGGGTTGAACTTTATAATGTGAACGGTGCCATTGTTGCCCGTGCCGTGGTCTCCCAACGGGTCCCCGATGGCATGACAATGATGTATCACGCACAGGAAAAAATTATCAATACACCCATTGCCCCGTCTACCGGTGGCCGTGGCGGTATTCATAACTCTGTGACCCGTACTGTTGTCAAACCAACCCATATGATCGGCGGATATGCTCAACTCTCATACGGCTTTAACTATTATGGCACGGTGGGATCAAATCGGGATGAATTTGTGATGGTTCGCAAGCTTGAAAATGTTGACTTTGGTGACGAGAATACTGTCACCGCAGCAGCCGAATAGGAGAGTAAAAATGAAAGTACGTGCTCAAATCGGCATGGTCCTTAATCTGGACAAATGTATCGGTTGTCATACCTGTTCGGTAACCTGCAAGAACGTCTGGACAAGTCGCGCCGGCGTTGAATATGCATGGTTTAATAATGTGGAAACCAAACCCGGTGTTGGTTACCCCAAGAACTGGGAAGATCAAAACCAGTGGAATGGCGGCTGGATCCGTAAAGACAACGGCAAGGTCCAACCTAAAATGGGCGGTAAATTCCGTCTGCTCGCCAAAATTTTTGCCAATCCGGATTTACCGGAAATTGACGACTATTACGAGCCGTTCACCTTTGATTATGCCCATCTGCAAAATTCAGGCGAAGCCAAGGACGTGCCAACAGCACGGGCCCATTCCGCGATTACCGGCGAGAGAATGGAAAAACCGGTATGGGGTCCGAACTGGGAAGAAATCCTTGGCGGCGAATTTGAAAAACGCAGCAAGGACTATAATTTCAAGGACATGGAAAAGGAAATGTATGGTGAGTTTGAAAACACCTTCATGATGTATCTTCCACGTCTTTGCGAACATTGCCTGAACCCTGCCTGTGTGGCTGCCTGCCCGTCAGGTGCCATATACAAGCGTGAAGAAGACGGCATTGTGCTCATTGATCAAGACAAATGTCGCGGCTGGCGTATGTGCGTCTCCGGGTGCCCGTACAAAAAAATCTACTTCAACTGGAATTCCGGTAAATCCGAGAAATGTACATTCTGTTTCCCACGGATTGAAAATGGCGAACCAACTGTTTGTAGTGAAACCTGTGTAGGCCGTATCCGTTACCTGGGCGTTATGCTGTATGATGCTGATCGTATTGAAGAAGCCGCCAGCACCAAGGGCGACGAGAATATGTATGAGGCACAGACAGACATCTTCCTTGATCCCAGTGATCCCGAAGTGATTGCTGCGGCCAAACGGGACGGTGTTCCTGATAGCTGGATTGCCTCTGCACAAAGCTCGCCGATCTATAAAATGGCCATGGAATGGAAAGTGGCCTTCCCGCTGCATCCCGAATATCGCACCTTGCCAATGGTCTGGTACATCCCGCCCCTCAGCCCTATCCAGAGCCGTTGGGATGATGGACAGCTTGAAGATGATGGTGTCATTCCGGACGTGAGCAAGCTACGCATTCCGGTCAAGTATCTCGCCAACCTGCTGACAGGTGGCAAGGAACAGCCTGTCACCCACGCGTTGGAGCGGATGTTGGCCATGCGCGCCTATATGCGGACCAAACATGTGGAAGGGGCGCCAGATCAGGCAATTCTTGATCATGTGGGCCTCGACAAGAAAACGGTAGAAGACATGTACCAGATCATGGCAATCGCCAATTATGAAGACCGGTATGTTATTCCAACCAATCACCGTGAATATTCAGGCGAAACCCCGTTCGACAATGACATTGCTTTTGCCTCTCGCAGTGAATGCGGCTTCAGCTTCGGTAATGGCTGCTCTGGTGGTGAAACCAAGAAAAGCCTGTTTGGTACACCCACTCATGAAAACACCATGAGCGGAAATGTCAGGAGGCAAAAATGAGAACCTTCAAAATTCTGGGTCTGCTGCTCTCCTATCCCAACGAGGAAATCCAGATCAATATGGGAGAGCTGAAATCAGTACTCCGGCAGGAAAATATCCTGCCGGCCAAGCTGGAAAAAGCTGTTGTCAAATTTATGGATCAACTGGCAGCGCGCAACCTTCTCAAGGCACAGGAAGATTATGTGTCCCTGTTTGACCGGGGACGCGGCCATTCACTTTATCTGTTTGAACATATCCATGGGGAATCCCGTGATCGTGGTCAGGCAATGGTTGATCTGATTGAGCATTACAAAGAAAAAGGATTGATAATCAGCTCGAAAGAACTGCCTGATTTTCTGCCTCTTTTCCTTGAATACCTGTCTTTGTGCCAACCGGCAGAAGCACAAGAATTATTGGGGGAAGTGGTTCATATCATCGCCGCCATCGGGGCCAAACTGAAAAAGAAAGACAGTGCCTACAGCACGGTTTTTCTAGCTCTTGAAAAAATGACAGATGCCAAAATTGATGCCGAATTCGTGCGTCAGGCCCTCATTGAGGATGACGCACGTGATGACAGTCTTGAAGCTCTGGATAAAGAGTGGGAAGACACCCCGGCATTTGACGGGATTGGTGATGACGCGTGTAACACCTGCCCTTCTGCAACTTCTTTCGACTTCGGTGCTGCCCCATCAGCCCCGGATCAAATCAAAGTCAATTAGGAGAGACCCATGAGCACTTATATTAACGATCTCCTGTTCGGCATTTATCCGTATATTGCCATTGCCGTCATGGTCCTTGGCAGTATTTTCCGCTATGATCAGGACCCGTATAGCTGGAAAGCTGACAGCTCACAATTGCTGCGCAGCAAAGGTATCCGCATTGGTAGTAATTTTTTCCATGTAGGTATTATTCTGCTATTCTTCGGTCATCTTGTTGGCTTATTGACACCGCATAGTGTCTATACCCTGATCATGACCGCACCTGCCAAGCAACTGATGGCGATGACCGCCGGTGGTATATTTGGAACCGCAGCTTTCATTGGTATGACTATCCTGCTCTATCGCCGCCTGACAGATGCCCGTATTCGGGCGACCAGCAAATTTGCCGATACCATGATCCTTGTGGTTCTGTATATCCAGCTGATCCTCGGACTGGCAACCATTCCGGTATCCGCTCAGCATTCAGACGGCAGTAGCATGATTGCGCTAGCCAACTGGGCGCAAAGTATTGTTACATTTCAAGGGGATGCAGCCAGTTTCATTATGGATGAACCTATCATTTTCAAAGCCCATATTGTTCTTGGCTTGACAATCTTCGTTCTGTTCCCGTTCACACGGCTGGTTCATATGTTCAGTGCGCCGATTAAATATATCATGCGCCCCGGCTACCAGATCGTTCGCAAAAGGAAATAAGCATGCCTATTATTGTGAATGAAACGGAAATAAATGACGATACTGTCTTCTCTGAAATGCAGTATCATCCCGCAGATCAAATGGAAGATGCCCGTGACGCAGCGGCACAAGCCCTTGTGGTTCGGGAACTTCTGAAGCAGGAAGCCGCCCGTCAGGGTATCGACGGGGCAACAGGAACAGATGAAGACCTGGATGCCGCGCTGATGGCTCTCGTTGAAAAGGAAGTGGTGGCTCCGGCCGCCACCTCTGAACATTGCCGGACCTATTACGAACAGAATAAAGACAAGTTTCTGGCATCCGATGCCAGTAGTTCTGTCATTCCATTTGATATGGTTGAAGATAAAATCCGTGACTATCTTCACACCCGGAGCATTCGCGAGGGTATCCGCGCCTATGTTCTGAACCTTGCGGGAGATGCGCATATATCCGGCTTTGATCTGGCCGCCTCCCTCTAGCCAAAGGTAAAAAGGTTCGATGGACAGTTACAAGCACCTGGTTGAAGGCTATAAAGCCTTCCGCCACAAATATCTTCAGGAAGATTTTGATGAATACCGTGCCTGGGCTGCCACAACCCAAAGCCCGAAAATAATGATTATCGGGTGTAGTGACAGCCGGGTTAATCCGGCTATCCTCACCCATGCCGGCCTTGGCGAGATATTTGCCGCCAATAATGTGGCAAATATCGTCCCCCCCTTTGCCGAAGGCCAGCATATCCATCGCTCCATCGGGGCTGCCGTCCAGTTTGCCGTCACCCGCCTTGAAGTTGAGCATATCATCGTTATGGCCCATAGCGGCTGCGGCGGCGTTCGTGCGCTCATGTCAGAGGCCGATGATGCAGATAAAACCACACCCGATAATGATTATATCCATGGCTGGGTCAATTTGATCAGTGAAGCCCGTGATGCCGTCAAACAGAACATGGCAGGTCGAAGCTTTGAAGAGCAGTGCCAGGTCTGCGAGATGGAGGGCGCCCTCGTCTCACTGGGGAACCTGTCCCACTACCCATATGTGAAAGAAGCGCTCGAAAAAGGATCCCTCAGCCTTCATGCGTGGTATTTCCATATCGAAACCGGTGAATTACTCAGCTACAACGCCAGAGAGGGTCTGTACCAACGCCTGGTCCGCCCGGAAACCGAATAGACGCTAGCTACTGTTTTTACCGCGCCGAAGAGATGGTAGGCCAATACCTGTACTTTCAAAGCCACCATCAGCCGCAATCAACTGCCCGGTTACATAACTGGCTTTATCTGAGCACAGAAACGCGATGACATTGGCAATTTCATCCTCGGAGCCATACCGGTTAAGGGGGATTGCATCATGATAGGCATCGATAATATCTTGCGTATGCACAGCCATGGCAAGTTTGGTGCGCACAGGCCCCGGGGCCACGCAATTGACACGCACCCCATACTCACCCAGTTCCGCCGCATATTGCTGAGTCAGATGAATGACCGCCGCCTTGGATGTTCCGTACGCTACCCGCAAGGTTGAGGCCCGGAGCCCCGATATACTGGCAATATTGACGATGCAGCCTCTGGATCGTTTCAAGGCCGGTGTCAGTGCTTGCGAGCACAGGAAAACGCCATCGAGATTGGTTGCCATAACCGTCCGCCAGCGCTGAAAGTCAGTTTCTTCCATCGGGCCAAAATCTGCAACGCCGGCATTATTGACCAAGGCCGCCACCGACCCGAGTTCCCGCTCGGCCTCGGACGCCATCTGATCAACCTGTGCAGGATCGGAAATATCGAAGACAAGCGGCACAGCATCGCTCAGATCACGGGCCGCAATGGCCAATTCCTCTGCATCCCGGTCAACCATGGCAACACGCCACCCGTCACTCAAAAAAAGTTTCGTCGTTGCCAGCCCTATACCGCGCGCGGCCCCTGTCACGATTGCTGTTTTTTGTGTCATATGATCTTCCTCACCGTTCCGCATGCCGGAATTCTGTTTTTAAAATTTGTACCTGTAGCACTGTATCAAAATTTTGACCGATCCTACCTTAAAAAGGTATAAAGTGAACGCGAACAAGATGAATACTGCAAGCGCTGCAATCATTGAATAGGTGCGAAAGAGCAGAAAAAATAGAAATCCATAAAAAAAGGGTAGCAAAACTTTTTTAAGTTTCACTACCCTTGATTTTTATTGGCGACCCCAGCACGATTCGAACGTGCGACCTACAGATTAGAAGTCTGTTGCTCTATCCAGCTGAGCTATGGGGCCGGATTGTCTCTCAGTTTGTTTGACCGGTTGTCCCGGTTATGTCAGCCTCTGACGCGGCTATAGGAGAAATTATCGGCGTAAACCTTGATATTGAGTTTGCGCTCTTTAGGATCCGATACCCGATAATCAATACCATTGGCCTCGCAATAGGCGATGGCACTGTCTTTATCGTCAAATTTCAGCCGTACCTGCGCCCCCATATCGGACGAGCCGGTCCACCCCATCAACGGATCCGCAAATCGGCCAGAGGCAGGTGTATATTCCAGCACCCATTTCTTCAAGCCACCGCGCCCTGATTGCATGGCATTCTTGGCGGGTCTGTAAATCTTTGCTTTTGCGCTCATGCTCTTATTTCCCACGATGTGCAAATGCCGAAGCCGGCACATAATCAATTTCTTCAGGTCCAGGCGGGTCCCAATACAGTTCCAGCGTCGACGTATTCTTTTTCTCGAAATAGAGAATACGCACCGGATACCAGCCTGGCTCCGAAATCTCAAGTTTTATTTCATCCGAAAAGCGATCTGCGTGAACATCCGGGTCCTCGTAAATCATCTTGTCGCCAATGGTCAAACGAACACCGTCATTTGATTGAACCATAAGGGTATAAGTGCCAGAAGTTTCAAAATTGATAAAGCCGGTAATATCCGCCCCCACCAGATCAGTCGCCTTGCTCGTCAATACCGGTCCGGCCCCCACCTGATAATTGAGCATGGGAATGGGTGTTCCGGGCTTGCCTTTGTCATAATCCATCCATTCGATGAATTGCTCAATGCTGTTGAGCTTGACCCCGTAATAAGTAACCGCCAGCCCCGGTTTTAAGCTATCTGCCGCCGGTTGCGGAGATGCCGGCTTCACCTCGCTCGCCAGTGCCGGGGCAAGTCCGCCAATTAAAAGAGCGCTGGCGCAGATGCCCATCCGCACCGCCTGTTTGAATTTTACATTTCCTGTCATTGATTATTACCACCTCCCAATGTGAATATTCCTCCAACGGACATAGTGTAAAATTCATTTGTGATAAATAAAAGGCAGTTTGAGCCCGATTGCGCAATATTGCGTTATTTAAGGAAAATTTACAGGAGACTGAATACAAAAAAGCCTCTCAAGCGGTTAGCTTGAAAGGCTTTTTATTGGTCGGGGCGGCAAGATTCGAACTTGCGACCTCTCGCTCCCAAAGCGAGCGCACTACCAGGCTGTGCTACGCCCCGATCGATTATTAACAGCTGTCTCATTGGCTGCTGGCGATGAATTACACCGTTGCGGCAAAGCCTGCAAGTATTTTATTCGGTTTTTCCATCAAAAAGATCACTTTTTATTTTCAGCCGCCTTTTTTTGCCCTTCTCTAGAGCTACGGATATATTGAAAGACGGCATCCGCCCGAAAGACGGTGCGCCCACGCACTTTCAATTCCCCGCGCACAAAGCCCAGAGATCGCGTATCGCGGACCACCTCGCAGTGAGCTTCGATGAAATCACCGGCACGCACCGGCAGCAAAAATTCCGAATTCATCTTCAAGGTGACACATCGTTTGTCATAACGGTGGTGGATGGCCCGCGCCAAAGCAGAGTCGGCAAAGGACATCAGCATGCCTCCATGCACAAAATCAAGACCGTTCAAATGCCGTTCATCGGCGATAAAGGCGCGGATAACCGTCTCGTCATCAGTTATTTTCTCGAAATACGGGCCGTTGCGTGTAGCAAAAGCTGCCCGCCCCGTTACCTGTTCGAACCCGTCCGGCACCCGACCTTTTTCGCTCATAAATTTCCCTCATAGTCAGTCGGCGGGCACCCGCAAACGATCCCCGGTCCGAATATTGTATTTATCAACAAAACCGGCATTCAGCTCAAGCACCCATTTGGTGGGCGCACCGGATTCAATGACCGTTAAATCCTGTGGCTGCGCCCCGCGCTTGATATTATGGACTATGCCGTTGCTGCCAACAAACAACATATCAAGCGGAATGAATGTATTCTTCATCCACATGGCGATCATCCGTTCCTGATCAAACTTGAACAGCATCCCGCTCATTTCAGGCATGGTTTTGCGGAACATCAACCCTTTGCTTCGCATCTCGGGCGTATCTGCAACCTCTACCTCAACGGTTATAATGCCATTATTTTGCCGTTCAATAACAAGCGGTTCTGCCATACTCTTTTGCGTAAACGCGAGAAATCCAGTCAAAACCAATCCCAATACGGCCATAAACAATCCGCTCTTTTTCTTTGCCATTCCCTTTTATATCCTTATAGTAAAGCTTCCTCGGGGGGAGCCATTGTGCTGAGAGGTTCCGTATTGGAACGACCCCTGTACCTGATCAGGTTAAAACCTGCGTAGGAACGAGATTAATGGTCGAAAACAATACCGCCCCTGCTACGCCCGAAGGCGAAAAAATGCTCATCCGTCCTGCGGGGACTGCACCCGTTTCTGTATCTATCTCTGTCTCCATTTCTCTGTCCCGTATTGCCTTTGCCGGTAAAACCATACTCACTGATTTCAATCTGACGCTTGAAGCAGGCAGCCTAACCTGTCTGCTGGGCCCCAGCGGTGTTGGTAAAACCAGTATTCTTAAATCCATTGCCGGAATTTTACCACTCGAAGATGGCAGCGAAATAAGGGCAAATGATGGCAAGAATGTGAGGAACCGTATTGCCTATATGGATCAAAACGACTTGCTGTTGCCCTGGGCTACGGTGCTGGATAATTTACTGATAGCCGCCCGTCTGCGCGGTACAAAGCCAGACACCGCCCGTGCCCGAAGACTGTTAGCGCAAGTAGGGCTTGATGCGGCTGCCAATGACCTGCCGCACACCCTGTCGGGGGGTATGCGGCAACGGGTGGCGCTAGCACGAACCCTGATGGAAGATGCGCCGGTTATCCTCGTTGACGAGCCGTTCTCTGCGCTTGATACCATCACCCGCCACCGCTTGCAGGCCTTACTGGTGCATCTGTGCAAGGGGCGTACGATCCTGATGATCACCCATGATCCGATGGAAGCCCTAAGACTCGGTAATCATATCTATGTACTGGCGGGAGATCCCGTTACCCTAACGGCGGTTGATCCGGGCAGCAACCCTGCCCCGCGCGCGCTCACTGATCCGGACCTGCAGCCCAGATTTGACGAAGTCCTGCACCTTTTGGGGATGACAGATGCGGAAGGCACCGATGAATAAACTGTGGCGCGGCCTTATTACCGTTGGTGGCCTGATCGCTCTGTGGGCGCTGATCGTCTGGATAACTGATCTGCCAAAATTTATCTTACCCAACCCGCTGCAAGTGGCCGAAAAACTGATCTTGCGCTATGATATCATTGCCAGCAATGCCGTCACCACCGGCACCGAAATCCTGCTCGGCCTGTTTTTCGGCGTCGCATTGGGCGTTATCTCCGCCCTTGCCATTTCCCTGCACCGGGGGGTACGGCAATGGGTATTGCCCGTGCTGATTGCCAGTCAGGCCGTACCTGTTTTTGCCATCGCGCCATTGCTGGTACTGTGGTTCGATTACGGTATCACGTCAAAGGTGGTGATGTCGGTCCTCATCATCTATTTCCCCGTCACGGTCAATTTTCTCGACGGACTCAACCGCACCCCGACCGGGTGGCGCGATCTGGCCCGCGTCCTGCAAGCAAGGGCCCCAACCTCAACGCCCATCCGTCTGTATCGACTGTATCGCTATATCAAAATTCCCTTCGCCCTGCCGGCGCTGGCATCGGGCATTCGGGTGGCCGCCGCAGTTGCCCCCATCGGTGCAGTTGTCGGTGAATGGGTCGGATCATCATCGGGGCTGGGCTATCTGATGCTACATGCCAATGGCCGTATGCAAACGGACCTGTTATTCGCAGCTCTTCTGACATTAACATTAATGGCTATCAGCCTGTATTACTTAATAGATTACCTGTTGAAGATTGCTTTGAAATGGCAACCGGATCAGGAATCACCCGCTTGAACGGAGCAATACCCACCATGAAAACAAGACTTGTCGCCGGCCTGCTAGCCGCTTTTTTCACCCTTGGCACCCTCGGCCCGGTTAATGCTGCTGAGAAGCAGGTCTCAGAGAAACTGACCGTCCTGCTCGACTGGTTCGTCAATCCTGACCACGCCCCGCTGATCATCGCCAAAGAAAAAGGCATTTTTGCCAAAAACGGCCTTGATGTGGAACTTATTGCTCCGGCGGATCCCAATGATCCGCCCAAACTGGTGGCCGCAGGCAAAGCCCCTCTCGCCGTCTCGTATCAGCCACAATTGCAAGTGCAAGTGGCCGAAGGCCTGCCGCTCAAACGCATCGGTACATTAGTGGCGACACCGCTTAACAGCCTTGTCGTGCTCAAAGACGGCCCCATTAAAAGCATTGCCGATCTGAAGGGCAAAAAGGTCGGATTTTCCGTCGGCGGGTTTGAAGACGCCCTGCTGCAAGCCATGCTGGCCCGATATGACCTGACCCTTGATGACATCGAACTGATCAATGTAAATTTCAGCCTGTCCCCTGCGCTGCTGGCGGGCAAGGTTGATGCGGTCATCGGCGCCTTTCGCAATTTCGAGCTCAACCAGATGGCTATTGAAGGCTATCCGGGCCGGGCCTTCTACCCCGAAGAAGAAGGCGTTCCAGCCTATGACGAATTGATTATCATCGCCAACAGCGCCTCTGTGGATGATCCACGCTTCAAACCCTTCCTTGCCAGTCTGGAAGAAGCCACCCAGTATATTATCAATCACCCCGATGAAGCGTGGCAGTTATTCATCAAGAATAACAAGGAACTTGATGACGAGCTGAACCGCCGCGCATGGCGCGACACCCTGCCCCGCTTCGCCCTGCGCCCCGCAGCGCTCGACAGCAACCGCTACGCCCGCTTCGCGCGCTTCCTTAAAAACAGCGGCCTGATCAAACAAGTCCGCCCAACCAGCGACTACGCCGTTGAAATAAAATAGAGTGCGGCCCAAGCCCTTACAAAAAGGCAGGCATATGCCTGCCTTTAGGGACAGCCTTCAATATTCTGCGCAGCACATTTTTTACCGGCTGTCCGTGCGCGGCTCAAATACCCGATTATTGAGTGTGAACATTCTCCCCCCGGGCCAGAGCCAGATGGTGCATTTGATGATGAGCACCAGAGGTCATCAGGCCATAAAAGCCGAGTCCCCGGATATGAACCGTTTCTTTGGCATCTGCTGCCGTGACCAAAAGTTTGACAAAATCAGAAGTAACCTCTGCGCTGACCGCCCAGCCGTTCATACCATTAATCATCGGGACATGTGCGGGAACCATGGTTTGCAGTGCCAGTAGCGTGCGGTCTTGCCCCGTAATCACCATCTCCAGCCCACCATCAACTCTCTTTTCACGGACCTTCGTATCCATCATCAACAAGTCCATATCCACCAGATGTGATCGTAAGGTTGAAATTTCCACGCGGGACCAGTCCGTAGAAGGGTCTGCCTCCAGAATAGAGACAATCTCCTGAATAGTTCCAAAAGCCTCTTGCCCCGGTAATGTGGGCATACGCTCCTCGCGGGTAATCTGCATTCCTTTCATTGCCTTTACCGAGGGCGACATATCGCCATGCATCATCTGATGCGGAGAAGTTGTCTGAGCCAAAACCCCCCCGGTAGTTACAAGGAATAGTGTCCCAATCAAACTTGCTATAAAACCTGATTTTCCAATTCTCATTTAAGGCAACCTCGCTGTCATCTAATGTTTTCTCTCTAGACATTAGCAACTATGTACCCTACATCTTGGCCTTTCAAATATGATTGAAATCACATATTTTTTTATTGATGCAAATGAAACAATTCCAGCTACCAACGCCCCCCTCTGCAATCCGCTACCAAACGCTGGCCAAAGGAGAAGCCCTTTTTCTTCAAGGAGATTCAACTTTTGCCATATTTGCCGTTCGGCGGGGACGCGTGCGTCTTGTGCGGCACTTGCTGGACGGGACAACGGTTCCTCTGCATATAGCCCATGCCGGCGACACATTTTCAGAGGCGGCGCTTTTTTCACCCGTCTACCATTGTGATGCCATTGCCGACATGCCTTCTGAAGTTGAAATCCATCCCAAACCGCCCCTGCTACAGGCCCTTGATGACGATACCGAGGCTGCCCGGCTTTTCATGGCACTCATGGCAAGACAGGTCATTGCCCTGCGATCACGGCTGGAACTTCGAAATATTCGCTCAGCCATAGAGCGGGTTACCCAGTTTATCCGACTCGAGGTAAATGAGCCGGATAGGCAAGTCACATTCATCCGCCCTCTTAAAAATATTGCGGGTGACATTGGCCTCACCCACGAGTCGTTCTACCGAACACTGGCTGAGCTTGAAGCATCTGGCACGATTACCCGAAGGAAAAGAACCATAACCCTTCTCAAGTAAGTCTTCCTAAAGGCGCTTCTTTATTGAGAAATTGGCTGCATATATCGAATGAGGCGCGATACTATGCACGAAGGATAAACACTCGTATGCTCATATCTATGGGTAATTCCCCCATTTATAATGAGGTTTGCGGGTGGAACTTACGCAGCCGGCTTAAGTTTCATAGCGGGTGTAATGCCGCCAATGTGATGCTCTTGTCGTTCGGTCGCGAGTTGCCGGAGTTACCTCAGGACAATACGTCGATTTCGGCGGCTTGGGGGCCTTTGTCGCTGTCGGCGATGCGGACGCGCAAAGTTTGCCCGGCCTGAACCGGCATAGCGCCTTCATGACGGATGGTTTCCATATGAATGAAAATATCCTGTGTTCCCTCACCGCGGGTCAGAAAGCCGTAGCCTTTGACCGGATCGAACCATTTGACAACCGTATCGACAAATTCGCCTTCGGGCTGCAAGGATGGATGACGGGTAACATTGGTGGGTTTGATCGGGCTGGGCTGAAACGGTACAGCGGTTGAGGTATCAATATCGAGAATTTTAAGGGCTTGCAGGCCCTTGCCACGGCGAGCGACCTGACAACTGACGGTGACGCCTTCGGCCACGTATTCGTGACCGGTTTCACGCAAACAGGATAAATGCAGGAAAACATCCCCCTGCCCGTCTTCGGTGACCAGGAAGCCAAAGCCCTTGACCGTATTGAACCACTTGACCCGACCTTTGCAAGCGAATGTTTCTTCATCCTTTGGAATGGATGCTACCATTTCACTCGTGCTATATAACTGCTCTATGTTCGCTGACATCAGATACTCCCACTTCGGCTACTACCGCCCTCAACCATCGAATTTACACGCATCTATATTATATTTCAATATTAGCTTAACCTTAATTTTGTATTAAGTCCTAATAAACCAGCAAAATTTGATTAAAATTTTATCTTTTCTTGCCAAAACAAAGAAAACCGCCCTCAATCCAGTGTCAAATATACACATGTTTAGAATCAAAGCTTGCCTTTTAAGCTTGTGATTTGCCGCAACGCGCCCTATCTGTCACCTAATTCTGTGTTGTATCTTGCGATGCTTCGCGGGCCATGGCATACAGAATGCTCGAAACCCGGGCTTCGGGACACGGGCATGAATTTGAGGGTAAGCATTTGAAAACTGTCAGTCTGATACTGGTGCTGCTAGCCGTCTGGCTGCTGTTTTCCGGCATCTATACACCATTGATCATCGGGTTCGGTATTGCTTCGAGCATCATCGTCGCCCTCATTGCCCGGCGTATGGATGTGATCGACCATGAAGGGCTGCCCGTTCATCTGGGCCTCGGAATTATGGTCTATTGGAGGTGGCTGCTGGTGGAAATTGTAAAGGCCAATATAGATGTTGCCAAATGCGTCCTGTTTCCCAAAAAATATCTGCGCCCCAGCCTGTTCCTGTCCAAGATGACGCAAACAAGCGACCTTGGAAAAGTAATTTATGCCAATTCCATCACCCTGACCCCCGGCACGGTTACTGTGGATTTGCATGACGACGATATTCTGGTACATGCCCTGACACTTAACGGGGCCGACGGCATCAAAAGCGGGGAAATGGACGAGAAAGTTACCCGCATGATGGGGGAAACATGAGCTTTTTTACGGTAACCGCGATTGCCATTCTGATCAGTATTGCCATGGCGCTGAGCCGGGCAATAATGGGGCCCACCGCTTATGATCGGATTTTATCGGTTAATGCCATTGGTACCAAAACAGTGTTGCTGATTGCTGTGGTCGGCTATATGAACGGTCGCCCCGACTTTCTGGATATTGCCATTGTCTATACATTGATGAATTTCATCGGCACACTGGCTGTGCTCAAATATTTTAAATTCGGCAATTTACGGCGCGGCCTTTCCCGCTCGCAAGGAGGCAAAAGCTAATGGAGCTGTTCCTCGATATAATCACCTGGATTTTGATGATGGGCGGCAGTATTTTCCTGCTCATCACCGGCGTTGGATTGCTGCGCTTTCCTGACCTCTATACCCGTATTCATGCCGGCGGTATGGCCGACACACTCGCGACTTTCCTGATTTTTGGCGGGCTGGCGGTACAAAGCGGTTTTACCCTGATCACTGTCAAGCTACTCTTTATTGTCGCCTTTCTGTTTCTGACCAGCCCTACCGCCACCTATGCGCTGGCACAGGCGACCTTTATTGCCGGTCTCAAACCAAAGCTCGACGGGTTTGGCGAAGAAGAAAACACGCCTGAAGGCGAGGACTGACCTCATGGAAGAATTTACAGATGTATTCCTGATGGGTCTGCTGGTCGCCAGTGCCTTGTCCGTGCTGTATGTGCGCAACCTGTTTGTCGCCACCATGCTACTGGGTGCCGTGAGCTTTATCATGGCGCTTATTTTTGTCTCGCTTGATGCGGTTGATGTGGCCTTTACCGAGGCCGCCGTTGGGGCCGGGATCAGCACGGTTCTGTATCTGGGCACTTTGGGACTGGTCGGTGCGCAGGAAAAAGAGGCCAGCCGGAAATCGGTTCTGCCACTGGTGGTCTCCCTGATTGTGGGCGGGGCGCTGATCTACGCCACGTTCGAACTGCCCATTGTCGGCGCGGCAGATACGCCGGTTCAGGTCAGCCCGCTCACCGAGCGGTTTTTGAACCGGATGCCCGATGAAATCGATATCCCCAATGTGGTTACCGCCGTCCTTGCCAGTTATCGTGGCTATGACACCTTTGGCGAGACGACCGTTATTTTCACAGCCGGTATTGCCGTTCTGCTGATCCTCAGCCAGTTACGCAGGCGACGCGAAGATGAAGAAGAGGAAGAGCTGCCTTCAATACCCAAAGAGGAAGCCGACTTTACAACCAGCCCCCATGATCTGGTCCCGCATGTGGTGGCAAAACTGCTCATCCCGTTCGTTTTGTTATTCGGGTTTTATGTGCAATTTCATGGGGATTTCAGTCCCGGCGGCGGCTTTCAGGCCGGCGTGATTTTTGCGGCCGGTATTATTCTGTATTCACTGGTATTCGGGCTTGAATATACACAAAAGCTTCTGCCCCAATGGTTTGTTGAATGCCTGTTGGCCCTCGGCGTGCTGCTTTATGGCGGCGTTGGCGTAGTCAGCCTGCTCAAAGGCGGAAACTTCCTTGATTACAATTTACTGTCCAGCACACCGATTGCCGGACAGCATTTGGGAATATTGCTGGTAGAGCTCGGCGTTGGTATTACCGTGACAGCGGCAATGCTGGCGATCTTTTACGGGTTTGCCGGACGGGCGGACATGCGCAAAGCGAACGGGGACTAAAACGGCTTATGTTTTTTGACCATTTCAATTACTGGATTTTTGTTATTCTGTTCGTCATCGGCCTGTATACCGTGATGAGCCGCAGCAACCTGATCAAGAAGATGATCGGCCTGTCCCTGTTCCAGATTTCGGTTTTCCTGTTCTATATCACCATGGGGAAAATCGAAGGCGGTACGGCCCCCATCCTGATCGACAAGCCCGATGTCATCTATTCCAATCCGCTGCCCCATGTGCTGATCCTGACCGCCATTGTGGTTGGCATCGCCACAACCGCCCTCGGGCTGGCGCTGGTGGTGCGGATCAAGGAATCTTTCGGGTCTATTGACGAGGACGAAATCCTCAGCCAGGAGGATGCCGCCAAATGACATCTATAATCGCGCAAGCGCCAATTCTGGCAATCATTCTACCACTGCTGGGCGCGCCCATCTGCGCCCTGTTCAGAGGCATCAATTTTCCGTGGGCTTTCACCACTCTTGTTAGTGCCCTGTCCTTGTGGCTCAGTATTGATCTGGTCATTTATGTAGCTGCAAACGGTCCCATCTCCTATGAAATTGGAGGCTGGGCCGCGCCTTGGGGCATTGAATATGTTATCGATCCGCTCAGCTCCTATATGATGCTGATTATCAGCGGTATCAGTACCGGTGTTCTGCTTTATGCCCGCGAAAGCATTATCAAGGAACTACCAGACACCCGTCTGGGCCTGTTCTTTGCCGCCTATCTGCTGGCACTGGCCGGAATGATGGGCATCACGGCAACCGGAGATGCGTTCAATATTTTTGTGTTTCTGGAAATTACATCGCTATCGTCCTATGTGCTGATCGCCATGGGCGAGAAAACCGATCGCCGCGCCCTGACGGCTGCGTTTCAATATCTGATCATGGGCACCATCGGTGCGACTTTTATCCTGATCGGGGTCGGCCTGTTATATGTGATGACCGGCACGCTCAACATTGCCGATATTGCATCGCGGTTCGATGATATTGAAAACACCCGCCCCATTCGCGCGGCTGTCGGATTTTTAATTGTCGGCATTGCTATCAAGCTGGCTATGTTTCCGTTTCACATCTGGCTGCCCAATGCCTATTCCTACGCCCCTAATGTGATCACAGCGTTTTTTGCCGGTACCGCGACCAAGGTTTCGGTCTATCTGATGATCCGTTTTATTTTCACCATTTTCGGGGCTGATTTCAGTTTTGGTGACTTGCCACTGGGTCAGTTACTGATGCCGTTCGCCGTGATGGCATTTTTAAGCATGTCAGTGGTGGCTATTTTTCAGGAGAACCTGAAACGCATGCTGGCTTTCTCCAGTCTTGCCCAACTGGGCTATATTGTCCTCGGAATTGCCCTTGCCAGTGAAAGCGGGCTCACCGCCAGTATTGTCACCATGTTCAATCATGCCATTGTCAAAACCGGACTGTTCCTGTCTGTGGGTGCCATGTTCTATGTAACGGGCAGCACTTATTTGAAAGACCTTGCCGGTATTGGGCAACGCATGCCGCTGACCACATTCGGTTTTGTCATGGGCGGGCTGGGGCTTATCGGTGTGCCGCTGACCCCCGGTTTTGTCAGTAAATGGTATCTGGTGCAGGCAGCGCTGGAGCGCGGCGATACGCTGGGGTATGTGCTGACGGTCAGCATGCTGATTTCATCCCTGTTTGCGGTGATCTATATCTGGCGCGTTGTTGAAATCGCCTATTTCAGACCAGCGCCCGAAGGCAGCCTCAAGCAAGAAGCCCCCCTTAGCCTGATAATCCCCTGCTGGATCTTTATCGGTGCCGGCATTTATTTCAGCATTGATACGTCTGTCAGTGTCGGCCTTGCCGAACAGGCTGCTTCATTCCTTATGGGAGGAGCTGCGCAATGATCTCTTTGGACTTGCAAGTCGCGCTGGCGCTGTTTATCCCGCTTATTGGTGCCCTCGGTATAGCCGCCTTTGGCAGTATGCCCAATATTCGTGAAAGCATCACCCTGATTACAGCGGGCCTGCTCTTTGCCACTGTGATGAGTATTCTGTCCGCCGTTATGGGCGGTGCATCCCCTGAAATATCGCTTATCAGTACGCTGTCCGGGTTGGAAATCGCCCTGAAGGTTGAACCGCTGGGCATGATCTTTGCCTCTGTTGCCTCAACCTTGTGGATCATCAATTCCCTGTATTCCATTGGCTATATGCGCGCCAACCACGAGGCCAACCAGACCCGTTTCTATGTGTGTTTTGCCATTGCAATCTCTGCAGCCATTGGCATTGCCTTTTCCAGCAATCTGCTGACATTGTTTATCTTCTATGAAGTGCTCAGCCTGTCCACCTATCCACTGGTAACCCACAAGGGAACCGCAGATGCCCTGAAGGGCGGACGCATCTATCTGGGCATTTTGCTTGGCACCTCCATCGGGCTGTTCCTGCCCGCCATCATCTGGGTATGGACATTGACCGGCACCACCGACTTTGTCGCTGGCGGCATACTGGCGGGCAAGGTCAGTCCTGCCATCGCAACCGTCCTGATGGTCATGTTCATGTATGGTATCGGCAAGGCGGCGCTGATGCCGATCCATCGCTGGCTACCATCGGCCATGGTCGCCCCAACCCCGGTCAGTGCGTTATTGCATGCGGTGGCCGTTGTAAAGGCCGGTGTCTTTACCGTCCTTAAAGTCATCATCTATATTTTCGGTATTGATTTTCTAGCGCAAACCGGGGCTGCAGACTGGCTGACATGGGCCGCAGGCTTCACCCTGATCATGGCCTCGATTGTGGCACTGACCAAAGATAATCTCAAGGCACGGCTCGCCTATTCCACCATCAGCCAGCTGGCCTATATTGTGCTGGCGGCTTCCTTGGTAACGCCGATGGCGATAGCGGGCGGCGCCCTGCAAATTGTCATGCATGCCTTTGCCAAGATAACGCTGTTCTTCTGCGCAGGTGCCATCTATACCGCCACCAAGAAAACCGAAATTTCGGACATGCGCGGTCTTGGCCGGGTGATGCCCTTTACGTTCCTCGCCTTTTTTGTGGCCAGTTTGAGCATTATCGGCTTGCCGCCATTGGGAGGCAGCTGGGCCAAATTCTATATTATGCTGGGGGCCGTCCAAAGCGACCAGCTTGTGGTGCTTGTTATTCTGCTTGCCAGTTCATTACTCAACATCGCCTATCTGATGCCTATCGTTGTTCGCGGCTTCTTCTTTGCGCCACTGGGGCAAACCGATCCCGATGTTGCAATAGGGCATGAGCGATCCTTTATATCCGCTAGCACCCTTAAAGAAGCCCCCTTCTGGTGCGTGGCCCCACCGGTTATCACTGCATTGGGCACGATCTTGCTGTTCTTTGCTGTTGACCCGATCTATCAGCTGCTGCTTCCCATACTGACGCCATAAGGATTTGATGTTATGACGAATTCACACCCCAAAACCCGATGGCTCGATACAGCAGGTGCCGGTGATAAAATTTTTACAGGGCTGGTCATACTGGCTGTCCTGTTGGCCGTGCCCGATATTCTATCAGTCATTGGCATCCTGTATAAAATCCACCCGAAAACGGATATTGAAGAAATTCCGGAATTTTACGGCCTGTACGCCCTGATCAGTCTGCTGACCTTGATCGGAATTGCCAAAGCAGTGCACCCTTTTCTGAGACGCGATGAGGATTATTATGATTGAGGGTTTAAATCCGGGCCTCATCCTTATTCTGGGCGCTTTACTTGTTCCGCTGACCCGTGGTTTCATTCGCACCATCCTGTTGCTGGGCCTGCCCTTGCTAGGACTGGCGCAATTGCTATCTCTCGGCCTTGGCTCGTGGGGTGAGATGGAAATCATGGGCATGAGCCTTGTGCTCACCAAAATTGATCCGCTGTCACGGGTGTTCGGGCTGATTTTCCATGTGGCCGCCTTTGCCGGGCTTTTATATGCCTTGCATGTGAAAGATACAGTGCAACAGGTATCAACCCTGATCTATTCCGGCGCAGCCATTGCCGCCGTCTTTTCCGGGGACCTGATATCACTGTTTTCCTATTGGGAACTAACCGCCATTGCCTCGGTCTTCCTGATTTTTGCCAGCCGCACGGAGCGGTCTTTCAAATCGGGAATTCGCTATCTGATTATACAGGTCAGCAGCGGGGTTATTCTGCTGGCAGCCATAGTTCTTTATTTCTTTGACACTGGCAGCGTTACTTTTGGCGCCATGGAACTGAACAGTCTGGCCAGTTGGTTGATGCTGATCGCGTTTGGCATCAAGGCCGCCTTCCCGCTGGTGCATAACTGGGTGCAGGACAGCTACCCAGAAGCCACCGTCACCGGCACGGTTATCCTGTCCGCCTTTACCACCAAACTTGCCATCTATGCGCTGGCCCGCGCCTTTGCCGGCGCGGATATCCTGCTGGTCATCGGTGCTATAATGGTGGTATTTCCACTGGTTCATGCCACCCTTGAAAATGACCTGCGGCGCACAATCGCCTATTCCATGATCAGCCAGCAAGGCTTCATGGTTATTGCCATCGGCATTGGTAGCGAACTTGCTATCAACGGTGTGGCAGCTCAGGCCACCATGAGCATCCTTTATACCTGCCTGTTATTCATGGCAACCGGTGCCGTCCTGTACCGCACAGGTACTGCCAAGATCACAGAACTGGGCGCCCTGTATAAATCCATGCCAATCACCAGCATCTTTGCAATCATCGGCGCGTTGACCATTATTGCGTTCCCCCTGACCGGTGCGTTTGCCTCGAAAGGCCTGATCCTGTCGGCGGCGCTGGACGATAAAATGATTGTTTTATGGCTTGTTATGTTGTTCGGGGCCATCGCCGTTATTGATAATGTGGGCCTTAAAATTCCAGTGATGGGTTTCTTTAGTAAAGATACCGGGATGCGCACCACAGAAGCCCCGATCCATATGTTACTGGCGATGGGGGTTTTGGCCAGTATCGCCATTCTGGCCGGAATCTTTCCATCCGCCTTTTTCTCGCTTTTACCCTACGAAATTGACTATCAGGTCTATTCAGCCGGTCACGTTATTACTCAATTGCAAATGATTGTGTTTGCTGCCCTTGCCTTCGCTGCAAGTATTCGTTATGGCGTTTACCCAAAAATTCAAGATGGTCTCAATCTTGATGTTGACTGGTTCTATCGGCGCCCCTTGACGGCGGCAACGTTACGCAGTGCCTCATGGATCAAACAGGTTTGGGACGGATTTATTGGCACCAGCCTGACCTTGATCCGGAAAATTATTGCCGCCGCCTTTGCCACCCACGGCCCCGATGGGAGCATGTCGAAAACCGTGTCATCGGGAATGGCCGTCACAGTCGTATTATTGATGTTCGGTCTGTTCATCATCATTCTATATTTATAGGAGCGTATGATGAAAAAGCAGGCACTTGTAATTTCGGCCCTCGCTTTGGCAAGCTTGAGCGGTTGCGCATCGAGCACGCCCGATAACAGTGCCAGTATTTATAACATGGCGCAAAACTCCGGCCTCAACGCCCGAATTGAGGCAGCAGACTATGTGCTGCTGGGCGAAAAACATGACAACCCGCTTCATCATGCCGTTCAGGCAACTATTCTTGAAAACGGGCTGAGAGAAGGTGATCTGGTGGTGTTCGAGATGATCACATCGGACCAACAACCGATTATAGACCGGTATCTAGCCGGAGATATTGCCGATGATGATCTTGCGGCGAAACTGCTGTGGGAGAAAAGCGGCTGGCCCGATTGGAAATTCTACGCACCGCTGTTCCGCGCAGCCAAGACCGCAAAGGCCAATATTCTGTTTGGCAGTTATCCGCGCAAGGAGCTGATGAATATGGAAGCCCCCATGGACAGCTTCGAGACAATGATCCCCGCCGACCAGCTGGCAGCGATGGATGAAGATATGCGCGCCTCCCACTGTAACTTGCTGCCCGAGCATATGATCCGGCCCATGAGCTTGCTGCAAATCAAAAAAGACCGCCTGCTCGCCAATCAATTACTGACAAAAGCACCGGATACGCGGGCGTTTCTGATCGCCGGTAACGGCCATGTGGGTAAAGAGCGGGCTGCCGCCTATCACTTGAAAAAACTTGGTGCCCGGAATATTTTTGTGCTGGGGTTGATCGAAGAAGGATCGGAACCTAACGCATGGGAAATCTATTCAACCTATGACGCCATCTGGATCACCGAAGGCCTTGGCAAAACCCATGAGGATTATTGCAAAGACCTGCGGAAAAAATTCGGCAAAAGCTGAGGACTATTTTATCAATCACACATTTATAGCCCTTACGTAATGCAGTTTTGAGGCAACCTGTATACCGTCGTCCGTTCTGTAGATTTCAATCTGCTTTACAATTTCATCGATAACCTGCTCAACGGCGGAATCATCGAGATTCAATTCAGTCACAATCCGTGAGCTTGGCCCCATAAACAACATGAATCTAGCTGCATCCACCAAATCATTCCCCGCAAACAACGGTACGTCCAGTGTTTCTATTTCAATAGCCGTAAATCGGGCATCTTGCAGAATTTTTTCAAGAACACCCGTATTGGCAAAAGCCATTGGTCCAGGTGCGTAGGTCGGTACTTCTGATGATGCGGACAGGGGCATCGCAAAACCATGGAGGGTGTTTAATACCTGCAAAGGCAAATTGAACCACGGATTATCTTCCAGCTGTGACCAACAGACAAAAGCAAGCCTGCCCCCCGATTTCAAGTTCCCGCGTAGATGTGTAAAAGCGGCAACCGGATCAGCGAAGAACATCACACCAAACCGCGACATAACAAGGTCGGCATCGCTAACCGGTAAGGGTAGAGATCCCGCATCTCCTTCGAAGAAAGACACATGATCATCTACCGATTGCTGCGCTGCCACCGTCAACAATGGAGCCGAAATATCAACCCCCATAACCTGCCCGCCCGCACCAGTAGAAGCCGCAGCTTTACGGGTAGTCGTTCCGCACCCGCAGCCGATATCGATCACCGACTCTCCGGCCTTGATCGCGGCTTTATCTAATAAAATATCGGTGAGAGGGGTCATCTGCCCGTCAAGTCGCGCCTGATGTTCAACCCATTTATCTGCGGCTGACGAGTTCCAGTGAGCCCGTTGTTGTTCTGCTATTTCGTCCATAAATCCCCCATCCTGTATTTATCAATAAGCGTGATTGCTTACTTGGGCAGGAAAAAGAGGAATTACAAGATTTATCAGTCTTTCAAATCTTTAGAGCGCACTTTTTTCTTGGGTGTCCATTTGGTAACGGAGCGACCATCGCCAGTAAAGCGGACTTCCTGAGAGGATGACGGTACCGCATCCAGATTTGAGTGTCCGACCTTATAGGGCGATCCATCAGGGAACTTGCTGACAAGGCTGCTGCCATTAAGGGCAGACATGCCGCCAGGATAAGCGCCAGCCATTTCACCCACCAGAATTTCACAATTACGCCCGCGCGCCTTTGCCGTCTTCAGCGCCACATCGGCATCAAACACCGCATCAAACTGCGTATCATCAAGATTGGAATAGGCTTCCCATACAGCTGTTAATGTTTCTTCCACCGCTGGAGATGGCGATACCGCATCGGCAATTTTCACACCGGCTTCAAGGGCAAGGAACAAATCAGGCTCAATTGGCCCGACATCTGTCGCCAGAAAAGTTGCCGGCATCAGCTTTGCTTTTTTGTTATCTGCCGCATAAAGTGCCTGCGCCAGATAAAGCAATTTCATCAAAATGGATGGTGGCAGCACCGTTCCGGTTTGCTGACACTGGTTATCCAGCCATGAAATAATATCGAATGTCGATCTAATCGCAGGTCGCATGCCCCAAAATCCTTATTTTCACCATGTGACGAAGAATAGATTGTAATGGTTAATCAGCTGTTAAATCAAACTTTGGATCATCGGTCACATTAATTCTATCCAATTGCCCCTTGCGAGAAGTTCTTATTTTGGTAACTTTAAATCTACCAATTTTTTGTGGGGATGAGGTACGACGATGGAAATGAGCGGCGAAGAGCTGATAAAGGCGCCAAAAGCAGCCGTCTGGGCAGCATTGAACGACCCGGAGATTTTAAAACAAGCCATTCCGGGCTGCCAGAGCGTTGAAAAAGAAGACGACACTTCGTTTACAGCAGCAGTGAAGGTAAAAGTGGGACCCGTTCGCGCCACTTTCAAAGGGCATGTGACGTTGAGCAATATTGATGCGCCCAACGGCTATACCATTACAGGCGAAGGTAAAGGCGGCGCCGCCGGTTTCGGCAAGGGCGGCGCGGATATTACCTTGACCGAGACCGATGGAGGCACGTTATTGTCCTATGACGTCAAGGCATCGGTGGGCGGCAAGATGGCGCAAATCGGATCACGGCTCATCGACAGCACCGCCAAAAAGCTGGCCGGTGAATTCTTTAAATCTTTCAATGAACTGGTAAGTGTGGCCCAGGAAGGCGTGCCCGCAGCAGAGACAGCGGAAACGGCTCTTGCCCCCCCCGCAGAAACATCAATGGTTGAAGAGACACCCAAATCCGGCTGGATGAAACCATCAATTTTAATACCGGCCGCCCTTGTTATTGCACTCATCCTGTATTACCTGTCACAAGGTACATAAGAGAAAATAAAAATTCATATTTCTTTATCTTGACCATCCGGTCAAAGAGGACAACACTTCAGATATACGCAAGGGCAACTTGCGACATTCATTAGGGGCCACATAAACAACCATCTGGCATAAAGATGGTGTAACCGAACTAGGGAGGACGACAAATGACATCCGTTTCAATGACGGTGAACGGCAAGAGTGTCTCTGCAGATGTAGAGCCAAAGACACTTCTGGTTGAGTTTATCCGTGAAAATCTGCGCCTGACAGGCACACATGTGGGCTGTGATACAAGCCAGTGTGGCGCCTGTACTGTGCATGTAAATGGCAAGAGTGTAAAATCCTGCACCATGCTGGCGGTTCAGGCCGATGGTGCAGAAGTGACAACCATTGAAGGCCTCGCATCCGGTGGCGAGTTACATCCCATGCAGGAAGCCTTCAGAGAGAATCACGGACTGCAATGCGGGTTCTGTACACCGGGCATGATCATGAGCGCTGTTGATCTGGTCAACCGCAATCCCAATCCAAGCGAAGAGACAATACGTAAAGAACTGGAAGGCAACATTTGTCGCTGCACCGGCTATCACAACATTGTCAAATCTGTAAAAGAAGCTTCGGGGAATATGGGAGGTTGATAAATGTCTGTAGAAAATGGAATTGGCGCATCTGTTAAGCGCAAAGAAGACCAAAGATTTATCACAGGTAATGGTAACTATCTGGATGATATAAACAAATTCGGGCAGACTTACGGATATTTCCTGCGGTCCCCACATGCCTTTGCCAAAATCAAAAACATTGATCTTGACGCTGCCAAAGCCGCACCGGGCGTTGTCGATATCTTTACCGGTACCGACATGGCCGCCGATGGTATTGGCGGGCTTATTTGTGGCTGGTCAATTTCCAGCAAAGACGGCAGCCCGCATGTGGCCCCGCCCCATCCATGTCTGGCAACAGACACCGTCAAACATGTGGGTGATCAGGTCGCTTTCGTTGTTGCAGAAAGCCTGCAACAAGCCAAAGATGCCGCCGAACTGATTGAAGTTGACTATGAAGAACTGCAATCGGTCACCGATGTGCAAAAAGCGGCACAGTCCGGTGCGCCACAAGTGCACGAAGAAGCCCCCGGCAATCAGTGCTATGACTGGGAAATTGGCGACAAGGCTGCGGTAGATGCTGCTTTTGAAAATGCCCACCACGTCACCAAAATGGACCTGATCAATAACCGGCTGGCCCCGAACCCGATGGAACCTCGCTCAGCTTTGGGCGAGTATGATCCGGGAACCGGCGATTATACATTGCATACCACCAGCCAGAACCCGCATGTGGCGCGGCTGTTGTTATCAGCCTTTGTTGCGGTGGCTCCTGAAAACAAACTGCGGGTGATAGCACCTGATGTGGGCGGCGGATTTGGCAGCAAGATTTTCGTCTATGCCGAAGAGACAGCCACCATCTGGGCCTCGAAAAAAGTTGGACGTCCGATCAAATGGACATCCGATCGGTCCGAAGCCTTCCTGACCGATGCCCATGGCCGCGATCATGCGACCCATGCCGAGATGGCCTTTGATGCCGATGGTCATATTCTGGGTTTCCGGGTCGCAACCAAGGCAAATATGGGCGCCTACCTGTCCACCTTTGCCTCTGCGGTACCGACCTATCTGTATGCGACCTTGCTTAACGGACAATATAAGATGCCCTGCATCTATGCCGAAGTACAGGCCGTGTTCACCAACACCACCCCGGTCGATGCCTATCGCGGTGCCGGTCGGCCAGAAGCCACTTATGTGGTGGAGCGGATGATGGAACGGGCCGCCCGTGACATGAATATGGAACCAACGGAGCTGCGGATGAAGAACTTCATTCAGCCCGATGCCTATCCGTATGAAACACCTGTGATCATGACCTATGATTCAGGCGATTATCCGCTGACCATGAAGACGGCCAAAGGTATGATCGACTATGACGGTTTTGCCGCCCGCAAGGCGCAATCTGAGGCCAATGGCAAATTACGCGGCATCGGTTGTGCCGCTTATATCGAGGCTTGCGGCATTGCGCCATCAGCTGCGGTAGGCTCCCTTGGTGCCGGTGTCGGCCTTTGGGAAAGTGCAGAAGTGCGTTTTAATCCAACAGGTTCTGTCACTGTCTTCACAGGTAGTCACAGCCATGGTCAAGGCCATGAGACAACTTTCGCGCAACTGATCGCCGATAAGCTGGGCGTTCCGTTTGAAAGTGTCGAAGTGGTCCATGGCGATACCACAAAGGTACCGTTCGGTATGGGCACCTACGGGTCCCGCTCGCTTGCGGTAGGTGGGTCTGCCATCGTCAAGGCTGCCGACAAGATTGTCGATAAAGCCAAGAAGATTGCCGCCCATCTGATGGAAGCATCCGCAGATGATATCGAGCATGAACATGGTGTTTTCTCCATCGCTGGAACCGACAAGCAAATGACAATCGGCGAGATTGCCTTTGCCGCCTATGTTCCGCATAACTACCCGGAAGATCTGGAACCGGGCCTTGCGGAAAATGCGTTCTATGATCCACTCAACTTTACCTTCCCCGCCGGCACTCATATTGCCGAAGTGGAAATTGACACGCAAACAGGCGTTGTCGAAGTTGTGGATTGGGCAGCTGCCGATGATTTTGGCAATGTCATCAATCCGATGATTGTTGAAGGTCAGGTTCATGGCGGTGTTGCGCAAGGGATCGGGCAGGCATTACTTGAAGGTGTTGTCTATGATGATGACAGCGGACAGCTGCTCACCGGCTCTTACATGGATTATTGCATGCCTCGTGCCGATAATCTGCCCAGCTTCAAGGTCGAAACCACCAATACTCCCTGCCCCAGCAATCCGCTGGGCGTAAAGGGGTGTGGTGAAGCCGGAGCGATTGCCGCCCCTGCCGCCTTGATGAATGCAATTACCAACGCATTGGGAACGGAAATTGATATGCCTGCGACGCCTGAAAAAGTATGGCGCGCCATGCAGAACGCTTAAAGAAGGGAGAACAAGATATGTATTCATTCGATTATGAACGCCCTTCGGGGATTGACGGGGCCGTAGCAGCCCGTGGTGAAGATGATAGTTTTCTAGCTGGAGGACAGTCATTCTTGCCAACATTGAAATTGCGTCTGGCACAGGTCGACAAGCTGGTTGATCTGGGTGGCATTGCCGAGTTGCAGGGTATCTCTGTCAACGGTGGCGAGGTCTCTATCGGTGCAATGACACCCCATGCAAGCGTTGCAACATCTGCCGATATACGGGCAGCCATTCCGGCACTGGCCGACCTGGCGGCTCATATTGGCGATGCGCAGGTTCGAAACCGTGGCACCATTGGCGGCTCTATTGCCAATAATGATCCTGCGGCGGATTACCCGTCAGCCCTTGTGGCGCTCAATGCAACGGTTCATACAAATAAAAGAGCCATCTCTGCCGATGATTTCTTTGTCGATTTGTTTGAAACCGCGCTTGAGGATGGCGAGCTGGTAACCAAGGTTACTTTCCCTGTTCCAGAAAAGGCGGGCTACGCCAAATTTCCAAATCCGGCGTCACGTTTTGCGCTGGTTGGCGTATTTGTGGCCCAAACCGGGGGCGGCGCGCGTGTTGCCGTAACCGGTGCCGGTCCCAGTGTCTTCCGTCAGGGTGACATGGAAGCCGCTTTATCGGGTAATTTCTCGGCAGAGACCGCCAAAGGCATCAAAACCAATGCAGAAGGTCTGAACTCCGATATTCATGCTTCAGCTGATTATCGGGCACATCTGATCTCTGTCATGGCCGCACGGGCCGTGGATGCTGCTGGCTAAGCAGCCGCGTAACAGATTAAGGGGAAGTTCGCTTCCCCTTTTTTTATGACAACGGCTACAAATGATTGGGGCGATCATTGTGGCATTGGTTGAGATGATCTATCCTGACCGTAACATCCATTTTGAATGAGTATGCTGCATGACCTCGCGCCTGCCTGACACCATTGATGCCGTTCACGACTTGCTGAAAGCCGCCGATTATGTGGCAGATCGCAGCCTTGCAACGGTGCTGTTCCTGTCCTTGAAAATGGGCCGCCCGCTGTTTCTGGAGGGCGAGGCCGGTGTCGGCAAGACAGAGATTGCCAAAGTGCTGGCCGATCAACTGGACCGCCCGCTTATCCGTCTGCAATGTTATGAGGGACTTGATGTCTCATCTGCGGTGTATGAGTGGAACTATGCCCGCCAGATGATTGAAATCCGGCTGGCAGAGGCCACAGACAGCGCCGATAAAGACACATTGGGTGCCGATATCTTTTCAGAAAAATTCCTGATCAAACGCCCTTTACTCAAAGCCCTTGAAGATACGGGCCAAGGGGCGCCTGTCCTGCTAATCGACGAACTTGACCGCACCGATGAACCATTCGAAGCCTATTTGCTAGAAGTCCTGTCCGATTTCCAGATCACGATCCCCGAACTTGGCACCATTGCCGCCAAGGAAGCGCCGATTGTCATCATCACATCCAACAGAACCCGTGAAATTCACGATGCGCTAAAACGGCGCTGCCTCTATCACTGGGTTGATTATCCGGATGCAGCGCGCGAAAAAGAAATTATTTCCCGCAAACTGCCCGGCGCCGATATTCGCCTGTCCGAACAAATCGTTGCCTTTGTCCAGAAACTGCGCGAAGACCCTGCCCTGTTCAAACTGCCGGGCATCGCCGAAAGTCTTGACTGGACCAACGCCCTGACCGAACTGAACGTTGTCTCGCTTGATCCCGATGTGATCAATGATACCCTTGGTGTGTTGCTGAAATATCAGGATGACATCATCAAGATACAAGGCAGCGAAGCCGCCGCGCTGATTGAACAGATCAATGCGGAGCTGGAGCAATCCAATGGCACCCAAAAATAACGGTGCCCCGCCAGAGATGACAGACGGCGGCACTTTTACTGAAAATATCATCCATTTTGCCCGCACCTTGCGAAAGGCGGGCCTGCCTGTGGGACCGGGGCGCATTATCGAAGCCATCAGGGCCGTCGAATGCGCTGGTATTGAAAGACGGGATGATTTTTACTGGACCTTGCATGCGGTTTTTGTCAACCGGCATGATCAATGGCCGCTATTCGACCAGGCGTTTCACATTTTCTGGAAAAACCCCGATATCCTTAAAAAAATGATGGATATGATGTTGCCCACCACTTTTCTGGACAAGGTAAACAGCGATGCCGAGGAAATCTCCAAGCGCCTGTCACAGGCCCTTGCCCCGTCGCAAGCACCGGACGGGCAAGATGATGATGGCAGCGAAGAGGTGGAGATCAATGCCGAGCTGACCACATCAAACAAAGAGCTGTTACAGGAAAAAGATTTCGAAGATATGAGCCTTGAAGAGCTTGAAGCGGCTAAAATTGCCATACGCAAACTGAAACTGCCCATTCGCGAGCTTAAAACACGGCGCCTGAAAGCCGATAACCGGGCGGGCCTTATCGATATGCGCCGCACGTTACGGGCCGCAGGGCGCACCGGCGGGGCTAGTATTCCACTACGCTACAAATCTGCCACTAAACGACATCCGCCGCTAGTGGTTCTGTGCGATATTTCCGGCTCCATGTCCCAATATAGCCGGATGCTGCTGCATTTTCTGCATGCGATTACCAATGATCGCGACCGGGTGCATACATTTGTCTTTGGCACCCGCCTGACCAATATCACCCGCTATATGCGCTACCGTGATGTGGATGATGCGCTGGATGCGCTGGGGGACAAGGTTGAAGACTGGTCCGGTGGCACCCGTATCGGATCAACCATCGCCGAGTTCAACAAATTCTGGTCGCGGCGGGTGCTGGGGCAAGGGGCTGTTGTCCTGTTCATATCTGACGGGCTTGACCGTGACGAGGTCAATGATCTGGGCCCGCAAATGGACCGGCTGCATAAATCCTGCCGTCAGCTGATCTGGTTGAACCCACTGTTGCGGTTTGACAGGTTCGAGCCGCGCGCCCGCGGAATCAAGGCCATTTTGCCGCATGTGGATATTTTTCGCACTGTGCATAATTTACAAAGCCTGACCGATCTGTCAGCGATTTTATCCGCCCCCGATACCGGCCCCGCCCAACAAGGAAGATTTGCCGCATGAAAACTGACCTTGATACCGCCGCAGCGGATGATGTAATTGCCCATGCACTGGACTGGATGCAGCAAGGCAGAAAGGTGGCTCTGGCGACGGTTATCCAGACTTGGGGGTCCGCCCCGCGCCCCATGGGCAGCCAGCTTGCCATTGACGACAGCGGTAACATGGTTGGCTCGGTCAGCGGCGGGTGTGTCGAGGGGGCAGTTGTTCAGGAAGCGTTGGAACTGATGCAAAGCGGTGCCCATAAAACTCTTGAATTTGGCGTAACAAACGATGACGCGTGGGAAGTGGGCCTTGCCTGCGGCGGTAAAATTCGCATCTTTGTGGAAAGTCTGGAGTCTAGATAATGCAACGCAAGGATCTCGAAGAACTTCAACAGGCGCGCGCAACCAAACGTCAAGTCGTGCTGGCGACAAACCTGACGAACGGAATTAGTAAAATTCTATACCCGTTTGAAAATGAAGAAGAAAATATAGTTATAGACGCTGCCAGAAAAGCCCTTCGTTTTGACAAACCTGCCGAAATTGAAACAGAAGACGGTCCGGTTTTCCTCAATATCTTCAATCCGCCCTTGCGCCTGTTTGTCATCGGAGCGGTACATATCGCCCAGAAGCTGACACCAATGGCGACCCTCGCGGGTTATGACGTGACGGTTATTGATCCCAGACGCAGTTTCGGTTCCAACTTTCGCTTTCCCGATGTGACGCTGGATAACCGCTGGCCCGATGAGGCCCTGCAGGATCTGGACCCCGACAGGCGCAGCGCCATTGTCACCCTGACCCATGATGCCAAACTGGATGATCCGGCGCTGGAGGCCGCTCTGCGCTCTGACATGTTCTATATCGGCGCCCTTGGCAGCACCCGCACCAATGCCAAACGCCACCAGCGATTAACAGCCAAGGGATTTACCGCGCAGGACCTGCAACGGATTAACGGTCCGGTGGGGCTTGATATCGGGGCCCAGTCCCCGGCTGAAATCGCCATTTCCATCATGGCCGAACTGACGAACATTTTGCGTAAAGGGGCTGATGCATGATTTTCGGACGGTTAAATCTGGAAGATGCCGAAGGAGCCATTCTGGCCCATGCGGTTGATGCGGGTCCTTTGGGGCGCTTGAAAAAAGGCACATACCTTGATGATGTCGCCCTCAGCGCCTTACGGAAAGCCGGAGAGACAACCGTCCTTGCCGCCAAGCTTGAGGCTGGCGATATGCCCGAAAATGAGGCCGCCGCGACCATCGCCCAAGCGATCAAAGGCAATAATACCGAAGTCAGACCCCCGTTTACAGGGCGGGCCAATCTGGTTGCACGGCAAACCGGGATTGCTGTTCTTAACCGCGATCTGCTGCATGAAATCAACGAGGTGGACCCATCTATCACCATCGCCACGGTTAAGGCCTTTGATAAAGTTGAGATCGGGCAATTGCTGGCAACCATCAAAATCATTCCGTTCTCTGCCCCGATCGAATATGTGAAGGCGGTGCAGGGATTTGCCGAACTGGCACAGGAGCCCTTGCTTGAAGTTGCGCCTTTCACGCGCAAAAAAATCGGGGTTATCTCGACCCGCCTGCCCGGTACCACGGACAAGCTGATCGAGAAATCCGAAAAGGTTCTGGCGGACCGATTGGCAAATTGCGGGAATACTATCAGCATCCGTGAAACGGTTCCGCATCATGAAGATGATCTGGCGCCCGCCATTGCCCGCCTGAAAACACAAGGATGCATGCTGATTCTGATTTTTGGGGCCTCGGCCATTACCGATCCGCACGATGTGGTCCCCAATGCTATTAATGCCGCTGGAGGATATATTGACCATTTCGGTATGCCGGTTGATCCGGGAAATTTACTGCTGTTGGGTCATATGGAGGACTGTTGCATCATTGGCCTGCCCGGTTGCACCCGCTCACCGCGCCTGAACGGTTTTGACTGGGTTTTGCAACGCATTCTGGCCGATATTCCGGTAACTGCCCATGATATCATGCAAATGGGCGAAGGAGGTCTTTTGAAAGAAATTGCCAGCAGACCACAGCCGCGCCGCCAACAAATAACAGAAACAGCACAGCGCCCCAAAGTTGCCGCCCTGTTACTGGCGGCTGGACAATCGCGGCGCATGGGAACGGATAACAAACTGCTCGCCCTGATCGATGGCAAGCCCATGGTGCGCCGGGTGGCCGAAGCACTGGAAGCCTGCACCGCCGATGAAACCCTGATCGTCACCGGCCATGATGCCGACGAGGTGATCAAGACCCTCTGGGACTTAAGCATCCGTAGCGTTCAAAATCCCGATTTTGCCAATGGGTTATCTACATCTCTGAAACTGGGTTTTGAATTGCTGCATGATAAATTTGACGGTATTCTTGTCTGTCTGGGAGATATGCCTTTCGTCTCTGCGCACAGCCTCAACAAAATTATCGAGGCCTTCGACCCCGATGAGGGACGCGCCATTATAGTGCCCACCCAAAATGGCAAGCGGGGCAACCCTGCTCTGATATCCAGCCGCTTTTGGGATGAAATCAGGGATGTAACTGGCGATATGGGCGCAAAGGCCCTGATTTCAGCAAACGAACATGTGGTTGAAACCGTAGAAATTGACAGCGCCGAGATTTTTACAGATATAGATACACCAGAAATTCTGGCCGCCGTTACCGGTCAGGCATTTAAGAAAAGCGAGTAAGCCTTGATTGAAGAATTATATCAAAAAAACCTGATGCGGCTGGCCGCGAATGCCACCGGTTCGGGCAGCCTTGACACCCCAGATGCCGAAGGCACGCTCGATAACCCCACCTGCGGGGACCGGATCACCATTCAGGTGAAGCTTGAAGATGGCCGTATCACAGAACTGGCGCAGGAAAACCGCGCCTGCCTGCTGTGTCAGGCATCGGCCTCACTGCTTGCGGAAAATGCAATTGGCTTGACGTTGTCCGACGTTGAAGAGTTGCGCGGAAAAATTGCCGATATCCTGAAAGACGGCTCGACACCGCTGAACCCACCGTGGGAAAAGCTCGACTATTTCGGGCCGGTTAAAGACCATCGCAGCCGCCATATCTGTGTCCTGCTGCCCTTCAACGCCTTGCGCGATATCCTCAAAAAAGAGGCCCGCTGATGCACCGCAAGGTCATTCGTGCAAAAGCCCCTGAAGGTGTCGATATCCCCTCTCCCTGCACAGGTATCTGTACGATGGATATAGCCAATGAATATTGCCTGGGGTGTTTTCGCACCCGTCTGGAAATTGGCGGCTGGGCGCAATTGCAGAACGACAGTAAGCTTGCCGTTATCAGACAACTGCGGCAGCGCCGTGCAGTGCATCGCGGCAAATAACGTCTGTTTGCCGCAAAATTGCCTTTATTCGGCCCTGTTTTCTTCAAACTTGCCCTCTATAGATGGAGCATACGCATAGTTTCAGGGGAAAAGTGATGTATTTGAAAGTTCTGTCAGCCTTGACCATCTCATTTTTAGGGATCGTTTTCCTTGTTATGGTTGGAACTATCCCCAATTCGGTCGCCATCGATCGCACAAACACTGGCGCTGGCGCTGTCCGGCACCTTGTTCAAGCCAATTGCAATCTTGAAGAGCACCCGCGAGCATCAACGCTCAGGCACATTTAGCAGATCACACCATTTCCGGTCAGGTACAAAATCACAGTGTGTTGATTTCAATCACTCTTGCGTGACTTCCATCACAGACACAAAATGCGCTGGCCTTATTATGCCGCATTGATATATATCAATTCGATATAATAACGGAGCATAATAATCTGCTTCGTATAACGGTGAAGCAGATGGATGTAAAAACAATATGTCTGGGCATTCTGACTTTTGGGGATGCCACAGGCTACGAAATAAAAAAGGCGTTTCAAGACCGCTTGAGCCTTTTATATGAGGCGAGCTACGGCTCCATCTATCCCGCGCTGAACAAACTGACAACAGAAGGTCTGGTCTCTTGCCGGGCTGAAAGCCAAAGCAAGCGCCCCGATAAAAAAATCTATTCCATTACACTGGAAGGCCAGCTTGCCTTTATCCGGCAGCTGAAAGAATCCCCGGCCCCCGATAAATTAAGATCAGAAGCATTAACGACATTGATGTTTGCCCATTTATTGCCGGCTAGCTATGTGGCGCAATTACTTGACGATGTTATCGGGGCCAATGAAAAGATCATCGAAACACTATCGGGCGAATGTGAAACGAAACATTCTCTTTCTGAAAAATTCCTGTGCGGGTTTGGCATTGCCGTTAAACAGGCTGCCAACCAATACATTAGTGAAAATAGACACTTACTCGAAGCAGAATCCCTTCTCTCGGATCATGCAGCAGAATAAAATATATCAAGAGGTGACAAGGTGAACCGTTCCATACTTATAGCCGCAGCCATTGCCGTTGGCGTAACCGGCTGGATTGTGTCCGGACAATTCGATAATCCCGAAGGCAATATGGCTGCTGCAGCCCTGCCGCCAGCGGATGCGGATGCATCTGCAATTGCCGAGGCGTTGCGCCCCAAGAGAACAGCGCCGACAGCCGTAAAGGTCGAACTGTCAACGGGACAGGCACAGGCGCAAAAAATTGTTGTGCGCGGTGTTACCGAAGCTGTGCGTTCTGTCGATGTGAAGGCTGAGACTCCCGGCCGGGTTGCTGCTATTTATGTTGAACTTGGTCAACGGGTCAAAAAAGGAGACATTCTCGTCAAATTTGCGATCAAGGACCGTAAAGCTCAACTGGCAGAGGCCGAAGCCCTCGTCCGTCAGCGAAAGATCGAATATAAAGCCGCCAAAGCCTTAAATAAAAAGGGATTTAGTGCAAAGACGACCCTTGCCGGAGCCAAAGCCCTGCTGGATAGCGCGTTGGCCAAAGCCGAGGCCGTCCGCATCTTGCTTGATGATCTGATTATCAGGGCCCCTTTCGATGGCATTATCGAAGCACGGCAAGCAGAAATTGGCGATTATATCAAGGATGGCGGTCTGATCGTCTCTATCGTTGATGAAAATCCGTTTCTGGTCATCGGCCAGATCGCCGAAGTCTTTGTCAATAAAATCAAGGTTGGCGATACCGGCGTTGCCAAACTGGTAACCGGCGAAACAGTTACCGGAACCATTCGCTTTATCTCTAAAGCCTCTGACCCGGCCACCCGGACATTTCGCGTGGAATTACTGGTCAATAATGATGATCTGTCTTTGCGAGCGGGTATTACTGCCGAGACAACTTTTTCCGCCGACAAGGTTATGGCCCACTTTATTTCACCGGGTATTTTGACCCTGAATGACGAAGGTATGCTAGGTGTACGCTCGGTCGATGAAACGGATACCGTCCGTTTCCATCCCATTCAGGTTCTGACCGATTCCAATAATGGCGCATGGGTAACAGGACTGCCTTCCCAAATTGACCTGATCAAGGTCGGGCAGGAATTTGTCCGCGCCGGTGAGAAAGTTTCTCCACAGGAAATGACGGCAAAGGTAGAATAATGAACGCAATCATTGATGCCGCGATCCACCGGTCGCGGACGGTTATCAGTGCCTTGGTGCTGATCCTCGTCGCGGGCTTCACTGCCTATATGGATATCGCCAAGGAAGCCGATCCCGATATCAACATTCCGATCATTTATGTATCCATGACCCATGAGGGAATTTCCCCCGAAGATGCCGAGCGCCTGCTTGTCCGCCCGATGGAGCTGGAGCTGCGCGGTATCGAAGGCGTCAAGGAGATGAATTCCACAGCCAGCGAAGGCTATGCCTCCGTACTGATGGAATTTGATGCCGGATTTGACGTTAAGACCGCCCTTGACGATGTGCGGGAAAAAGTTGATATCGCCAAGAAAAATCTCCCCAGCGAGACCGATGATCCAACTGTAAACGAGGTCAATGTCGGCCTGTTTCCGGTGCTGATCGTCACCTTATCCGGGGATTTACCCGTTCGCGCACTGATCCGCTTTGCCAAAGACCTTCAAGATAAAATTGAGGGCCTTCCCGGTGTCCTGGCCGCCGATATTGGTGGTGATCGCGAAGAAGTTCTGGAAGTTATTATTGATCCGGTGAAACTGGAAAGTTACCAGATTTCAAATGAGCAGCTTATCCGCGCGGTTCAGCTCAATAACAAACTGGTTGCCGCCGGTGCCATGGATACGGGCAAGGGCCGGTTTTCCATCAAGGTCCCCGGCCTGTTCGAGACTGCGAAAGACGTCTATTCCATCCCGCTCAAAGTAAACGGCGATGCTGTCGTGACGCTCGGTGATGTGACAACGATCCGCCGCACTTTCAAGGATGCGGACAGTTATGCCCGCCTCAATGGCAAACCCGCTGTCGTGCTCGAAATCAAGAAGCGGCTGGGCAAAAATATCATTGAAACCATTGAAAATATCAAAACAGTGGTAGCCGAGGAGCAGCAGATATGGCCCGAAGGACTGCAAGTTACCTTCAGTCAGGATAAATCAAAAGATATCCGCTCCATGCTCAAAGACCTGCAAAACAATATCATGAGTGCCATCATTCTGGTGATGGTTGTGATCATCAGTGCCTTGGGCGTTCGCACCGCAGGTCTGGTTGGTCTCTCCATTCCGGGATCATTTCTGATCGGAATTCTGTATCTGTATCTGTTCGGTTTCACCATCAATATAGTGGTATTGTTCGGCCTTATTCTGGCCGTTGGTATGCTGGTGGATGGCGCCATTGTAGTGACCGAATTTGCCGACCGGAAAATGGCAGAAGGCTTTGACAAGGTCGAAGCCTACTCCATGGCTGCCAAGCGGATGGCCTGGCCGATCATCGCCTCGACGGCAACCACGCTGGCTGTCTTCATGCCGCTACTGTTCTGGCCGGGGGTTGTGGGCGAGTTTATGAAATTCCTGCCCCTGACCCTGATCACCACCCTGACCGGATCATTATTGATGGCGCTTATCTTTGTGCCAACGCTGGGATCAGTCTTTGGTAAACCCGGAACCGTCAGTTCGAAAACTCTGGCGGCCCTTGCCGCAGCCGAAACCGGCGATGTGCGTCAGGTGGGCGGTGCAACCGGCATTTATGTCCGCTCATTGGGGTTTTGCCTGCGCCATCCGGGTAAAGTTGTCCTGTTCGCCGTCATCTCGTTGATCAGCGTGCAGGTATATTATGCAAAACATGGAAACGGAGTTGAATTTTTCCCCGAGGTAGAGCCTGATATGGCATTAGTCTATGTCCATGCCCGTGGGAATATGTCGACTTTGGAAAAAGATCAGCTGGTCAAAGCCGTTGAAAAAGAAGTTCTCAAGCTCGATGATTTCTCATCCATTTATTCAAAAACCGGCAATAATTCCCGTGGACAAGATGTCTCTGAAGATGTTATCGGCATTCTGCAAATGGAATTCAAGGACTGGCAAGAACGCCGTCCGGCAAAGGTCGTGTTTGAAGATATCCGCAAGATGACCAAACATATTGCCGGTATTTCCGTTGAAACCCGCCAGCCAGAAGCAGGGCCGCCGACAGGCAAGGATATCCAGATTGAGCTGACATCGCGCTTCCCTGAGAAAATCGCACCGGAAATAGCCAAAATCCGTCAGTATCTGGACACGAATGTTGCTGATCTGATCGACCTTGAAGATAGCCGCGCTATTCCCGGTATTGATTGGGAAATAATTGTGGACCGGGCGCAAGCTGGCCGATACGGCGCGGATGTGGCAACGGTTGGCAAGACCATCCAGTTGGTGACAAACGGTATCAAGGCCCATGAATATCGTCCCGTTGAAGTGGATGATGAAGTGGAAATCCGTATCCGCTATCCAGAAAGCTATCGCAGCCTTGAACAGCTTGATAATTTACGGATCAGCACCAAAATGGGCATGATCCCGATCTCCAACTTCGCCACGCGCAGTCCCAAACAAAAGGTGGGTACGATCAAGCGGGTAGATTCAAAGCGCACCATGACCGTTCAGGCCAATGTGGCTGCCGGCGTTCTGGTGGATGAAAAGGTCAAAGAAATCGAGACATGGCTGAAAACAGAAGCCAATCTGGACCCCGCCGTCACATACACATTTAAAGGTGAGGATGAAGAGCAGAAAAAAGCACAAGCTTTTCTCGGCAAGGCCTTCGGTGTCGCCCTGTTCATGATGGCGATCATTCTGGTCACCCAGTTTAACAGCTTCTATCATGCGTTCCTGATCCTGTCCGCAGTTATCATGTCGACAATCGGTGTATTTATAGGGCTGATCCTGACCGGGCAACCGTTCGGCATTGTCATGACCGGTGTTGGTGTCATTTCACTGGCCGGGATTGTGGTGAATAACAATATTGTGCTGATCGATACCTTCGCTCATCTCAGACGCCAAGGAATGAACGCAATGGAGGCCATCATGCGCACCGGTGCGCAAAGACTGCGTCCGGTGATGCTGACAACTGTCACCACCATTTTCGGACTTCTGCCCATGGCCCTACAGGTGAATATTGACTTCCTGACCCGTGAAGTTGTTACCGGAGCACCGTCATCGCAATGGTGGGTACAACTGTCAACGGCGGTGGCCTTTGGCCTGACATTTGCCACAGCACTGACCCTGATCGTGACCCCTTGTCTATTGATGGTCGGCGCCAATGTCGGTAACTTTTTTGAGCGCCGCCGTATGAAGAAAAAACAAAAACGAACTGTCAAAGTGCAGGCATCGGGTAGCTTGCCTGCAAACTAGGGCCGTGAGACCTGACAGCAAAACCGAACTTGCTGTCAGGTCAGTTTAAAAGAAATGGGGACCAGTGCTTGTCCTGATACCGGTTTTCCGACTATTCGGGCCGGCTCAAAGCGCCATTTTCGAACCGCTTTTCGCGCAACTTTATCCAGCAGGTATGAGCCGCTGCTTTGGCGGACCTGTATGCGCGAAACCTTGCCGAATTTATCGACCTCTACGGCTAGTAAAACCCGCCCCTCCAGCCCTTTCCGGCGAGCTTTAGACGGATATTTTGGCAACGGGTTAGCCCTGCTGCCCGGTTTAAATCCGGGCAACACCCCCACACCTTTCCCTTGAGATTTTGCTTCATCCGGAGGCCGCCCTTGCCCGTCCACAGATATTGAGGTAGCAGAGGCCGTTTGGACTTCACTACCCCCCGTTTTATTGCCCGGTATCATGAATTTTTCACGCCCTTTTCGGACAAGGAGCGCCGATGGTGTTTTTTCAGGTTGCTTGATCTGTTCTGTGATATGGGGAGCCGTTTTGGATAATTGCGGCCTTTTACGCGGTCGGGGAATGGTCGTCAATGGAGGCGGCAATACCGGTTGAACTGTAAGTTTGACTGGCTGTGGTGCTGACTGCGATAGTACGGGCATCGCAAGTTGCTTTTCTTCGGTAAAACTGGATGCCATCACCTTAGATTTCGGGCGGGGGCTGGCCGTGCTTTTTTTGGCACTATTGCCTCCGGAATTATTCCCTAAAGAGACAAAGGTTACCTCGATTGCGGTTGGCGGAATATCAACCGGTTGCGGTATCTCCGGCCACCAGAGAAAGCCTGCTGCCACCAGAATATGAATAACAACAGAGGAAGGCAGCGCAATATAGAACAGTCGCCGATCGCTCTGAATATCCGGCTTCCATACCGCCCCATGGCGCATCCCCACCAGATCTGCCGATAAAGACTGACAGCCCGCAATCTTCATTTTGCCAACGCCCATGGAAGGGATAAAAATTCACCGCAAATTTCAGAATTATGGGGCACAATTCCAAAAGCGCGTCCAAGATTTTCAGCACTCAAAGCCACCCGTGGCGGCCCATCGGCAATCACAGAGCCATCATGCAGCACGATGACCCTGTCACAATAACGAGCCGCAAGCGGCAGATCATGAAGAACGCTACAGACCAGATATCCGTCATGCGCCAATTGCCGCAATAACCCCATAACATGAAGCTGATGATAGGGATCAAGGGCTGCGACTGGCTCGTCCGCAAATATCACCTCGGTTCGGGTGGCCAGTACACGCGCCAATGCCACGCGCGCACGCTCACCGCCCGACAGTTTGGTGACCGGTTGATGGGCCAGGTGCTCAAGAGACAGCTCACGTAAAACAGTCGCAACAATCCGGCTATCTTCCGGTGAAATTCCCTGCCATGGGCGCCCGTGAGGCAACCGCCCTAGTTCTACCATTCTGGTCACAGAAATCGGCCAGTGAACATCATGTCCTTGCGGCAAATATGCCAATTCTCTGGCCACGGCATTGGGCGTCCATTGACGCAAGTCTTTCTCCTTGAACAAGACCTGCCCGCTATAATTTTTCTGCAACCCGCATAAAATTTTAAGCAACGTGGTTTTCCCTGCACCATTTGGTCCAATAATCCCGACGAACTCCCCGTGCCTGAAAGACAGACTGATATCTTGTAAAATGGTCCGTTTTTTATAGGCCAGGCTGATATGGGATGTTGCAAGAACAGACATCAAAGCATCTCCTTGCGATAGCGAACCAGCAACCAGAAAAAGAACGGGGCACCAACGATGGCCGTCAGGACACCGAGTTTCAATTCCGGTCCCGGCGGCATGGCCCGCACCGCCAAATCTGCCATCAACACCAGAACCCCGCCCCCCAATGCGCTCGGGATCAACAAGGCTTTGGGCTGATAGCCAACCAGTGGACGCAGCAGATGCGGCACCGTCAAACCCACAAATCCGATGGCCCCCGAGATAGAAACCGACGCCCCCACGCATAAGGCCGAGCCAATAACAATTCGTGCTTGCAAATAGGACACATTGAAGCCGAGACTGGTTGCCCCTTCTTCACCGAGGCTCAACGCATCAATTCCACGTCCCGAAGTCAGGATTAACACCCATCCGGCACCCATAAATGGCAGGGCGACCCATATCTGGCTAAAGCTGCGATCGGCAACCGATCCCATCATCCAGAAGAGAATTTCCAAAGAAGCATACGGGCTGGGTGCGAGGTTGAGTGCCAGAGACGAAAGGGAGACCGCCAATGTGCCCAATGCCACACCAGCCAGAATAAAACCTGTCGTTGTTGGATGGCGCCCCGTCAAAATATACAGGCCGATCAAGCCGAGTAGAGCGCCGGTTATACCCCCCGCAGGCAATGCCAGAAAATGGCCCCCGCCCAGACCAAAATACAGGACAATCACAGCCCCCAGCGATGCTGTGCTAGAGGTGCCGATAATGCCCGGATCAGCCAAAGGATTGCGAAATAATCCTTGCATGGCGGCCCCGGACAAACCAAGGGTTATACCGGTTATCACGGCCAGAAAACTACGCGGCAGGCGGATATCCATCAGGATAATCCACTCGGTTTTCCCCAAAGCCTTACCGGTTGCCCCCAATGCATCCCACGGCAACAAATCAAGAACCGGCCCCCCTGCCCGGCCCAGTGACAGGGAAAACAGCATCAGCACCAGCAACATGACCAGCAGAAAAATTGTTAAAAGAGCCGTTTTATTGCCGGACTGATCTTTTGTCATTGAAGTTGTTCTTTCACGAGACGGTTACGAATAGCGCGCACAGCCGAGAAAAGGGCAGGTGTTCCGCAAATTAGCTCGCTTTTCCCAAGGTCCATCCGTCTCGACGGAAGATTGCTATTTGTCAGGGCGGGATGATCGAGTAATTGCCGGGCCATGGACGGTATGCTCTTGCCACTTCGCTGAAAGACAATCAGGTCCGGATTGCTGCGCAGCAACCCTTCTATGCCGAGATAACCCCAGCTGCCGATCCCGAGTTCTGTGGCAATATTTACGTATCCGGCCTTGCTAACTGCCGCATCTCCCAGACTGGGATATCCGGCGGTGCTGCCGCTGGCCCCATATAAAATCACCCGCTCCGGGGCTTGCGGATAGTTTTTTTCTGTTCTTATTTTCCTGATCAGTTTTTCGGCAAATCCTGACCGCCCGATGGCCTTTCCAACAGCTCGAAGATTGGCAATAATATCCTGCACCCCCCGTGCAGGATCAAGGACGAGGATGTTAAATCCCTGCTCTTTCAATAAAGCAACCGTGTAGCGGGACGTATACCGACCTGCGAGAACCATATCCGGTTGCAAGGGCAGGATTTCTTCGGCCAGTCCGTGATTCACCGGATAGTTTCGCGCTTTATCAACCATCACCGAAATATCCGCATTCTGCGCCAGAAATGAAAGCGAGATGATCTGGTCCGGCTTCCCCACAAGCAAAAGAAGCTGGTCTGTACAAAGATTGATGGACACAACCCTGCGAACCTCAGTCGCCCGCGACGGTATTGCCGTTTGAGCCCATCCCGTCATAGGAAAAGCCGCCAGTGAAACCAGAGATGCCAGTCCTATCTGAGTGAACAGCTTCATAATCTTCACGCCTCCCCTTACCTGAAACCTTTGCTTGCGCGGTCAGTTCCATCAAGTTCGCGCCCCAGATAGCGCTGTCCGATATCTTCCCACATGGCCAGCTTTGACCAATCAGGCTGTTCCGCCAGCCCATCCTGAGCGGTCAAAAACGGATTAGCGAAAAAAATACTTAGCAATTGTTCGTCATGACCGTTGAAAAGTTGCAAGCACCAGCTGTTCGCCCCGCCCTCCTTGTCGAGCCGTCTCACAATCTCGGCCCGGCTGGTCCGTCGATGCTTGCGCAAAGCTATCGGGGTTGGGTTATTGGGGGCGCCCCTGTTCTCCCCGATACATATGTGAAAATGGGTACCGCCGAAATGAACGGTCAGATAGCCGTCAAACAAGGTAATCTTTAGCGGTGAGCAAGGGCATCTGAATTCAAATGCCCCGCCCTCGATAATCGGTCCAAAAACGATTTCCTGCCAATAGGTTTCAAAAATATAAGTCAGAATTTCACGTAAAAATTCTTCATCTGTTGGCAAGACATAGATCTCGCTCGAACCACCACCGGAGCGGCTCGAGATTACCGGTTGAATTTTGGTGCTCACGCTGCTATTCCCTTCTCTAAAATCTGGCTGTCATACCAATAAAGGTCGATATTCCAGGGGTGCCATATGTCAGCACTTCCTGATAATTCTGATTAAGAAGATTCTCGCCACGGACAAAAACCTGAAGGGTATCGGTCACATCGTAACTGGCCTTCAGATTAACCAGCGCATATGCCTTTAAATCAACGAGGGTACGGTTATAGGACGCATCAAATTCAAAATCTTTCTGCTTCCCGGTAAAATCCACACCGAGATTGACCTGCGCCCGATCTTCAAGAAACTGGTAATTGAGATTGGCGCTGGCCACATGGCGCGGACGGCGAACTTGCTGGGCCCCAGTGGCCGTTGTGGCATTTGTGTAGGTGTAACTAGCCCTCAGACCAAGATTATCGCTAAGCTCGGCCTCCAGTGCAAATTCCACCCCTTGCGCCGGAGATTGCCCACTCAAATTGACCGACGTATTACCTGCACCTGAGATAAGGTCTGTAATCGTGCTATTGAAATAGGTTACATCCAGATCAAGCCGGTCATCCCATAACGTCTGGGCGATACCCATGTCCCAGCTTTTACTGCCCTCCGGTGTTAAATTGGCGTTGCCGACAAATGTACCGCTATAGCCAAACAGTTCTGTCAGTGTCGGATTTTTAACACCCGTCCCGTAGCTGGTATGGAGGCGGGTGCCGGTATCTGTAAAATTGTAAGACGCCGTGGTGCGGAAGGTTCGCGCATTCTGAAATCTATCATTGAAATCCAGACGACCGCTCAGAGAGACACTCAAATTATCAAACAGGTTGAGGTTATATTCACCTGCAATACTGTTATTGATAATAGATTTACTCCCCGTAATGGACGTTGTCTGAATAGACTCGTCTTCGCGTTCCATTAACAGGGTTACTGCATGTTTTGCAGGGAAATCACCCGCCGTCCCGAACCGGATAGTCGTTTCATAGTCGAGCTTTAATTTATCGCCCTCGGATGCGTAGCTTTGCACCTTGTTGGTTCGCGACACACTGTCCTCATTACCGTAACTAATGCTGGCACGGTGGCTCCAGTCACCACCGAAAAGGTCATATTTTATATTAAGCCGCCCGTAACGCCGATCAACGGCACTGTCTTTATCGGCATCCACCGCCCCGACACCACCGGTAAAGGCATCTGTTTCCAGAAATGATTTGCTATAACGTCCGGTCAGGCTCACCGTCAGATTTTCTATGGCGGACAAGGTGAAAGAGCCCGAGGCAGCGGTTATATCCTGCCCGTCTTTTTCCGTATTTCCATTATCCTTATCTGCCTGTGAAATTCCGTCGGTAGTAAAACGCGACGCATCAAGGCTGAAGCTGTATCCGTTCTTGCCACCCGACAGCCCCGCATTAACCTCTGCGGTGCGGTAACTGCCGGCACTCACAGACGCATAACTGCTCAGGCCATCCAGTCCTGCCCCGTTTTTCGTTATAATATTGATAACACCGCCAATGGCATCACTGCCCCATAACGCGCTTTGCGACCCGCGCAAGACCTCGATCCGGTCGATATTATTCAAAAGTAGCGAGCCAAAATTGAACTCGGAACCAGAGGCAGGGTTATTAACCTCGACACCATCAATGACCACCAGGGTGTGGTTGCCTTCGGCCCCTCGAATACGAATTTGGGTAAGTGCCCCGTAAGACCCAGTCCGGTTGACCGCCAGCCCCGGAACATCTCGCAAGACATCAGAGACATAACGGTCCCCGCGTTGCTCTATTTCCTCTGCCGTAATGACTGTGACTGAGCTGCCAACCTCGCTTGCCTTGAGCCTGATCCGGCTGGCAGAGACCACGTAATCTTCTTGAGGTTCCAGAGGTTTTTGTTCTGCTGTTTGTGCGAAGGCAACTGTTGATGTAAAGGCGACCAGACACAGGCCCGCGACTGAAGTCCGAGCGTTTTCTTTTTTAAGCATACGCTTCTCCCCCGTGAATTTTCCACAGGTTTCCAGTCCGCCGACCAAAGATGCAGAGCATGCGCACACGCCAAACACCGCCAGTTGACGGAAATTAAAATATACATGGATTGGGAGAGTGGATGTTTTGACCCCAGACCCAATCGCAGCAACACAACTTTGCGTCACAGCGACGAATCGCAGCACTATTCGCTCACCCGGCAAACAGACGAAGACGCACTTGCGGCAGGTCTTCTGGCTCACGGGTCTACGTCTTACCCAGCCTTCCCAGATATACAGAATATCCAGTGGCTATTGTCGGGCTAACTCACCGTTCACAGTTGCGGGGACAGCTTCGGATCATCCTGTTTGTAAACAGGTCTACCGAATTCCCTTTTAATCCCGAGAGATCATCTCTCACAGGAACCACAAGCAGGTTGCAACCGTCTCGAATTTTCAGGTTTCTGTCAACTTATTAACAAAAAATTAATCATATCAACATGTTGAAATATAAATTTTAAAATTTATTCTTTCACAAAATATATTTTTAATTACAAAACGTTAGTCATGAAAAAAGCCGGCTAAAAAATTAACCGGCTTCAATATCTGGACCGTTATTTAAGATACGGACACCCTGTTATTCAATCACCAGAGTTTTCACCTGCGTTATCTTTCGTATTTTTTACTCTGCCTGATTCTGCTTTTGCCAGCCGCCGATGGGTGGCGATGGCGAAAGGAATAGTGCCCAGATAGATCACCGCTGCACTTGAAAGTAACTGCCACGGATAACTGACCATGACCGCCGCCAGACCACCTACCAGAAGAAGCATGGGCACAATAAATTTACGGGGAACCCGTATGCGCTTGATTGAAAATGTCGGGATGCGGCTGGCCATCAGGAAGGCCATAAACAGCAACCAGCCCGCGTTCAGAACACCTGAGCGAAATATCTCGGCATCCGTATAGAAATTGACCACCATGAACAGCAACGCGATGGCGGCACCAGCAGGGGCAGCAATACCGGTAAAGTAGCGCCCTTCCCATACGGGAACGTCATCATCAAGCACAGCATTGAAGCGCGCCAGTCGCAGGCAACAGGAGACTGTATAGACAAGGGCAATAATCCAGCCGATCCCGCCCAGACCGCTATCGAGTGCCCATAGATACAGGACAAGACCCGGGGCGACACCAAAACTGACAAAATCTGCCAGGGAATCCAGCTCTGCTCCGAATTTTGAACTACTTTTGAGAAGCCGGGCCATACGCCCGTCGAGACCATCGAGAATACCAGCCGCCAGAATAGCGGCAACAGCCCACTCCCATTTCCCTTCAAGTGAAAATTTGACCGATGTCAGTCCTGCGCAAAGGGCCAGAATTGTCAGCATATTCGGGATCAGGGAATTTATTGGTAGTTCCCGTATTTTACGGCGCCCCGCAGCCATTAACGAACCTCCACTACAGCCGCAATTGCATTTTCTGCGGCCATATCGGCAATAACGGTTTCGCCGCCGATCATATTCTGACCAACGCCAACCTGTGGTTCTACGCCATCTGGCAAATAGATATCAGTACGGCTGCCAAACCGGATCAGACCGAACCGCTCACCGGTACGGACTTCCTGATCATCCACCAGCTGGCAAACGATACGGCGGGCCACAAGCCCTGCAATCTGGACGAACACAATGTCCTTACCATCATCGGTACGTAAATGAACCGCGTGGCGTTCGTTCTCTTCGGACGCCTTATCAAGGGCCGCGTTCAGGAATTTGCCGGGACGGTAAACCTGCTTAACAATCCTGCCGCCCAGGGGAACCCGGTTCACATGGACATTGAAGACATTCAGAAACACACTGATACGCAGCAAAGGATCATTACCAAGCCCCAGCTCTTCAGGCGGGACGGCCCGTTCGATTAATTGCACCACGCCATCGGCAGGGCTGACAATCAGCCCTTCACGGGTTGGGACATGGCGATCGGGATCACGAAAGAAATAGACACACCACAAAGTCAGAACAACACCGGCCCACCCAAGGACAGGCCCCGTCAGGATAAACAGGACCAGTGTCACCACTGCAAATATGGCAATAAACCGGTAACCTTCTTTATTTATCGGTACCAGGACTGTTTTTAACGTATCCATTTTTCTTATCTCTCAAACCAGATCAAGTGCTGAACTTAGCCCTATAGCGCATGCGCGTTGCAAAAAGAACCATAAAGATACAGCAAAGCTGATTTCAGCACTAGTCCTGAACCTGCAAAAGCTTCTCCTGATAGCTGGCAACTTCCTGTTGTCTCTCCCACATCTCGGCATACTGCCCCTGTTTTTCAAGCAATTCCTGATGGGTTCCGCGTTCAATAATGCGCCCCGCATCCAGAACAAGTATCTCGTCGGCATCGGTAACCGTTGACAGGCGATGGGCAATAACAAGTGTGGTCCGGTCTTTGGACACCTCTTTCAGACTTTCCTGAATTTCCTGTTCAGTCCGCGTATCCAGAGCAGATGTCGCTTCATCAAGCAGCAATATTCTGGGGCTTTTGAGAATGGTTCTGGCAATGGCAACCCGTTGTTTTTCACCGCCAGACAGCTTCAAGCCCCGCTCACCAACTGTGGTTGCAAAACCGTCCGGTAATTTTTCAATAAAGCTGTCGATGCTAGCCATTTTGGCGGCAGTACGGATTTCTTCTTCCGAGGCCTCCGGGCGGCCATAGCCAATATTATATTCAATACTGTCATTAAACAGCACCGTGTCTTGCGGGACAATGCCGATGGCTTTTCGCAAAGATATCTGCGTGATATCCCGGATATCATGACCATCAATCGTAACATGCCCACCATTAACATCATAAAAGCGGAACAGAATGCGCGAGATGGTCGACTTGCCAGCCCCCGAAGGTCCGACAATAGCGACCTTCTGGCCGGCTTTTACCTTGAAAGACACATCATGCAAGATTTGGCGGTTATCTTCATAGCCAAAATCCACATGGGAAAATTCAATCTCCCCCTCTCCTGCGGGTAGATCGATGGCATCCGGCCTGTCATCAATTTCACGGTTAACCCCTAGAAGCTCAAACATCTTTTCCATATCAACAAGGCTCTGCTTGATTTCCCGGTAGACGAATCCCAGAAAATTCAAGGGTTGAACCAGCAGCATCAAAAACGCATGCGCGGCCACGAAATCGCCCACGGTCATGGTTCCGTTTGCAACCCCGTTCACCGAAATAAACATCACCATAACCAGACCGGTACTGATGATAAAGCCCTGCCCCACATTCAAGTAAGCAAGAGTTGTCTGACTGCGCACGGCAGCCTTCTCATAGCCCGCAATCGCCGTGTCAAAACGGCGGCTTTCATGGCCTTCATTACCAAAATATTTGACCGTTTCAAAATTTAGCAGACTGTCGATGGCCTTGGTATTGGCTTCACTGTCTTTCTTGTTCATTTCCCGCCGGTATTTCAACCGCCATTCGGTCACTGCCAGTGTAAACCACACATAGCCCACCAATGTCATCGCCGTTACCAGTGACATGAGAAACCCGTATTCAACCCACATGATGCCGCTGATAAACAGAATTTTCAGGATCGTCGGAATGATGTTGAACAGCATAAAGCGTAACAGAAAATCAATACCTTTAGTGCCGCGTTCAATAACCCGGCTCAACCCCCCTGTCTGCCGATCCAGATGAAAGCGCAGCGACAACCGGTGTAAATGCTCAAAGGTTTGAAGCGCCACCTGCCGAATGGCATTTTGCCCGACTTTCGCAAAAACCGCATCGCGCAATTCACCAAATAGCTGCTGAAACAGACGGGCCGCCCCGTAAGCCAGAACCAAAGCCACCGGCACAAAGGCCCATGCCTGTATATTGGCAGTATCCGTGGTCAGGTAATCAACCAGATATTTCAAGATATAGGGGGAGTAGACCAGTGAAATTTCAGCAGCCAGCAACAACAAAACTGCAATAACAATCCTGACCTTCAAATCAGGGCGGTTTTCCATCCAGATATAACCCAGCAGGGTTATGGCCGTTGCCAGATGATTGCTTTTCTCATTCTGACTGTGACTGTCAAAGCTTGGAGGGCGCATTCAGTGTTCCTGATTTTAGTGTGATCTTATTATAATTTCATTGATCTTGGTGAGACCGGTTACCTGTTTATTAACCACTTCGCCGCAATACTGTAAACCAATCTAAGAATATTGGCTCCAAACTCAAGTAAGTAACAAGATGACCCAATCCGAGATCACCGAAAATAGTGCAAGCATCACAGATCTTATTGATGAAGGGCACAAAAAAATTGACTGGGCGGCTCCCAAAGCGCCCCTTTCTTTTCGCTTTTCGTGGGAGAAAGTCATATTTACAGGCAAGTTGAGTAAAATTGATGATGCCCACCGTCTCATCTTGTTGGGTGAGATGGGACCCTTGCCTTTCTCTGCTGAAAGGCCCGCCTATCGCGACCGGCTCCTCAGCCTGATTGCATGGAAAACCGAAGAGCGGATCAGGTTTGTTCTCGAACCCCAGCATCAGCGGGTTTATCTGATGATCGATGACATCCTGAGCGAAGAGCTGACCGGAGTCGCCCTGATAGCATCCGCCACAGCATCCCTTTTCCATGCGCAACCCTATATGGAACTGGCAAAAGAAATGGGCTGGCAGCACCCGACACAAGAAGTCCGCCCCGACTTAAACGTGGTCAGCAAGGATATGACCCGTAGCGATTAATTCGATGAGCCCTTATCCTTTGACGGCAAAGTAAATATCTGCCCCGGGTAAATCAGATCAGGATCTTTAATCTGGCTCTCGTTTGCCTGATAGATAAGGGTATATTGTGTCCCTTCACCATACATGCGGCGGGCAATCCGCCACAGACTGTTCCCTGGCTGAACCACTGCCCTGATTTCAAGCCCGCCCTTGGCCAGAATAACATCCTCGGCGGCCTCACGCTTGAACGGAATTTCAATGCGCGAAATAACCTCGCCGCCTTTACCAACCTGATCTGCGCGCAAATCATACGTACCGGGGGCAATTTCCTTATCAGGAATTAATTTCCAGTTCCCTTTGTTATCCACCTTGGCAGTACCAACAGGCTTATTCTTGAGATAAACCTGAACATCGTTACCCGGTGTTCCCTTGCCCGACAATGCCACATTCCCCGTATCATCATAGTCAATGCTGCCCACGGTTAGTTCTTTGGCAGCACTCACATTTCCTTTGGGAGCCGGTATCTGCAACAACTGGGTGACACGCTTTTCGATATCACTTTTCGGCGCGCCGTCCTTTGGCGCCAGCACAGCAAGCGCAGGAGCCCTTTTTTCAGTGGCTTTATTGCAATCGGGAACCTGCATGATCACCATACGCGCGGTTTCGGTTTCGCTTTTATCAGGGTTAATTGCCTTGGCATTGATTTTCTGCGCCCCGGCGGGCAACGGATCAGACGAGACAAAAACCCATTCGCCCCGACCTGACGCATAGGCCTTACCTAATATTTTTTCATTGGCATAAACGGTTATCTGCGCGGCAGGGGCCGCACGCCCGGCAACAAGGACACCACAATTTTGATCAATTCGTACCACGTCAAAGCTTGGATCAATCATTGGCGCGCCCCCCGCCTGTTTGGACGTCGCTGATCGTTTGATATTTTTTTTCTTAACAATGATAGGGGCTGGCATCGGGGCTGCCGGTTTTTCAGCAACCGGTTCCGGAGCGGCCTTGACCTGTGCAGGTTGTGTCTCGGCACTCTTCCCCGCAAGGCTCTTATCTGTGCTGCCCTGATCTGCGGTCACTTCTTGCGACTGTTCCTGAATAGGATCAGTCGCCACCTTTGGCTCAGGCTCCCCCTCCCAAAAAAGGAAAAAAAGCCCCAATCCAATCACTACCAACAGACCTAAAATCACTAATACCCGCACAATGCTTACTCCCCTTGCCCTGTTCGTGCCAGTATGACCTTTTGCCGACAGTGACGCAATAGAGCGTTCACCCTGTCCGCATATCCTGTTATTCAGGGAGGGCCAGTTACTCAGGCAAGGAAAGTGTTATGGTTTTACCGCCATAGCCATGCTTTTTATCCCGCGCCCTTATGGTAACTTTCTTGACAGACATGGGCAGGGACAGGGTTGTAGAACGGGTAAAAGGTTGTTCGGTGTCATGCGGATGCAGTAAAACCCGGGTTCCCAGAACATTTCCGTTCTCATCCAGCACATCCCAACGATCGGCATAATGCTCCCAACCGGCATCGGCATGACGAACGGTAACTGAAAACCGGAACATGTCGGCTTCAGAGCGAACCACATCCACACCGACGACATCTGCCTTGCCCGCGAAAACAATACTTGACGTTGACAAAAGCAACGCGCAAGTAATCATGGGTAGTTTCAGTCCAACTTTTCGCTTCAAACCGGTAAATAACATCATGATAAAAATTTCTTCCCTATGTGTTTATTGCGGCTCCAAAATGCCCGCGGACGGAGCATTCGCAGAGGCTGCAAAAAAGCTCGGATCAGAGCTGGGTAAAAATAACATTCAGCTTGTCTATGGCGGCGGCCATGTGGGCTTAATGGGAATAACCGCTGATGCCACGCTACAAGCAGGCGGACAGGTTATCGGGATTATCCCAAGGCATCTACATGATATTGAGGTCAGTCACGAGAATTTGACAGAACTACACGTTGTCGACAGCATGCACACACGCAAGCAGATGATGTTTGAACGCTCCGACGCCTTTGTGGTTCTCCCAGGCGGGCTTGGCACCCTCGACGAGACATTCGAAATGATCACCTGGCGGCAACTTAAATTGCATGACAAGCCGATCATTCTGGTTAATTACAAGAATTACTGGCAACCCTTCCTCGATTTGATGGCGCACATGATCAAAGCGGGATTCGTTGAAGCCTCCGCCTATGACTTTTTTACCGTAGTTGACCGGCTCGAAGACATCCTTCCGGCCCTGCAATACTCTCCTGATGCTGAAATACAACCGGATATCTCCAAAATGTAGAAAAAATCTGTTTTTTCGGCATCAGAAACTTGCGCCCGGCGCAGGCAGTGCTATTTTGCGCGCATTATATAAAAAATCGTAGCAAAGAAGGATCACCTAATGCCAAAAATCCAAGTGGCTAATCCAGTTGTGGAACTGGACGGAGACGAAATGACCCGGATTATCTGGGACTTCATCAAACAAAAACTCATCCTTCCCTATCTGGATATTGACCTGAAATACTATGATCTCGGTATGGAGTCCCGCGACGCCACCAATGACCAGATCACAATTGATGCCGCAAATGCCATCAAGGAATATGGTGTTGGCGTCAAATGCGCGACCATTACACCAGACGAGCAGCGCGTCGAAGAATTTGATCTCAAGGAAATGTACCGCTCCCCCAACGGCACAATCCGCAACATTCTGGGTGGCACCGTGTTCCGTGAGCCTATCATTTGCGAAAATGTTCCACGTCTGGTTCCTGGCTGGACCGACCCGATTGTTATTGGCCGCCATGCCTTTGGTGACCAGTACCGGGCCACAGACATGCTGATCCCCGGTCCCGGCAAACTGACCATGACATACACACCTGATGATGGCGGTGAAGTACAGGAAGTTGAAGTCTTCAACTTCCCCGATGCCGGTGTTGCCATGGGCATGTATAATCTGGATGAATCCATTCGCGGTTTTGCCCGCTCTTGCATGAACTTTGCCATTGGGCGGGGTTGGCCACTTTACCTGTCCACAAAGAACACTATTCTCAAGAAATATGACGGTCGCTTCAAAGACCTGTTTGAAGAAGTCTACCAGACCGAATTCAAGGCCGATTTCGACAAAGCCGGCATCACCTATGAACATCGCCTGATTGATGACATGGTGGCTTGCGCCATGAAATGGTCTGGCAAATTTGTCTGGGCGTGTAAAAACTATGACGGTGACGTTCAGTCAGACACGGTTGCGCAAGGCTTCGGCTCTCTTGGTCTGATGACATCTGTTTTGATGACACCAGACGGGCAAACCGTTGAAGCAGAAGCGGCCCATGGCACAGTTACCCGCCATTACCGCGAGCATCAAAAAGGGAAAGAAACATCAACTAATCCGATCGCTTCGATTTTTGCATGGACACGGGGCCTGATGCACCGCGCCAAGCTTGACGACAATGCCGAGCTGAGGAAGTTTGCTGAGACTCTGGAAGCCGTTTGTGTCTCTACCGTTGAAGGTGGCGAGATGACCAAAGATCTGGCCCTGCTTGTGGGCCCTGATCAGGCATGGCTGACGACCAACCAGTTCCTTGATGCACTGGATCGCAACCTGCAAAAAGCAATGAGCTAATCCCCTCGCACCTGTTTTGAAGAAGGCCGGCCCAGTGCCGGCCTTTTTTATTTTGGCGATTATGTGCATAACCGCTCCCCCGAATACGCCAATATGAGCATTAGCGGTTTTTTAACCTTTCACCTTTGCGGGTATTAGAATACACTTATTGAAAGTGTTGTTCACTTGATTGCCAAAATGGGGGGGCAAATCATGGGCTACAAGAAGAGTCTAAAAATTACTGCATTTACACTGACACTGGCACTAGTACCGTCAGTGCCAGTGCTTACAATGGCGGCCACGCTTGATTTCAACGAAATTCTTCCTGCTGGCCAAATTGCACAACCATCTCTCACCCTGTCCAATGCAACTATAAATAATGAGAACACGAACGGATTTCTGGTGTTTGACGGGCTTGATCCCCTCTTTCCCGGGACGAACGGCAAAGGGGCTCTTTGCGCGTTCGGGAATTTCAAATGTCTCGACAATATGGAAATTCTGTTCAATCAGGACATCCAGAATTTAAACATCGGCTTTTCCGGATATGATCAGGGGGATGAGGTCTTTGTCTCCGGCTGGAAAGACGGAGTGTCAACGGGTGCAATTACGGTAACCGGCCAAAACAGTGTTGATTTTTCCAGCTTTGGTATCATTGACCGGCTATATTTCTTTAATGACAGCCTTACAGCTGCCGGGGGCCTGATTTACCGGGATTTTGATTTTGATATAATACCGGGAACCCAAAACACACTCGTAACCGCTGTTCCCCTGCCCGCAGCCCTGCCACTATTTGGAACCGTGCTCGGCCTGCTTGGCTTGCAAGGCTGGCGCAAGCGTAAAAAAACGTGAGTGCCTCCACCAGCCGCGCATAAAAAAACCGGCGCTCAATGCAAGAGGCCGGTTTTCCAATTTCATATCTTCAAGACCGTAGAGCTCAGCCGGTCAGGAATCGGCCCCCTCTTCAGGGGTGCCTTGCAGCTTTTCTTCCAGAATACCGGCATTTTCCCTGATTTTACGTTCAATCTCGGAGGTCATTTCAGGGTTTTCACGCAAAAAGACTTTTGCCTGTTCCCGTCCCTGTCCAATGCGCTGACTGTCATAGGAATACCAGGAACCGGATTTCTCAACGATTTCAGCCTTCACGCCCAAATCAAGGATCTCGCCCATTTTCGAGATACCCTCCCCATACATGATATCAAATTCAATCACCTTGAACGGCGGGGCAACCTTGTTTTTAACCACTTTAACCCGCGTCTGGTTGCCAACGATTTCATCCTTGTTTTTCACCTGACCAATACGGCGGATATCCAGACGAACGGAGGCATAGAATTTCAGGGCATTTCCGCCACTGGTGGTTTCAGGGCTACCGAACATGACACCGATTTTCATGCGGATCTGGTTGATGAAAATAACCATACAGTTGGACCGTGAGATGGACCCTGTCAGTTTGCGCAAAGCCTGTGACATCAGACGGGCCTGCAAGCCCACATGGGTATCGCCCATTTCCCCTTCGAGTTCGGCCTGTGGCACCAATGCCGCCACGCTATCGATGACCAGAACATCAATGGCCCCTGAACGCACCAATGTGTCGGTAATTTCCAGCGATTGCTCGCCGGTATCAGGTTGAGAGATCAACAGTTCGTCAATATCCACGCCCAGCTTGCCGGCATAGACAGGGTCCAGTGCATGCTCTGCATCAACAAAAGCACATGTGCCGCCCGCCTTCTGGGCTTCGGCAACTACATGCAGGGCAAGGGTTGTCTTGCCAGAACTTTCCGGCCCGTAAATTTCAATAATCCGGCCCTTCGGCAACCCGCCAATACCAAGCCCGATATCCAGCCCGAGCGAACCTGTGGATATGGCTTCCACATCCATGGCCTCTTGCTGTCCCAGCTTCATGACAGAGCCTTTGCCAAAGGCCCGATCGATCTGGCTCATCGCCGCTTCCAACGCTTTTTTCTTATCCATGTCACCTGCTTTAACGAGTTTTAATGCTGCTTGTACCATTTAGGTTCCCCCTTATTCCATAGGCCCGACCGGGATGCAATGCAATCAATGTACATGCTTTGTTCTCATTAGCAAGTGTTTTTTAAAGCTCTGAAAAATATATACAATTCGACAGGTTCTTATTATGTTCTCAAGGCGATACAACTGGTTGATAAATCGGATTTATTTATATTTGCCCACTTTCCGCCAGGGCCACCCAGAATCATTGGATAATCACCCGACCATAATATTGAAAACCTGAATTTGTAGATATCGAGTTTCCTGGAAAAGCCAACATGGCTAGATCAAATTTTAACAAGAGTACCATAGAGATAAATTGATTTTTCTATGTACAAAATTAGTTAGCAAACAACTGTCCCGGACCAAAAGATGCCGTTGGCAAATTTGCAAGTTTCAGCATGTGCCAAGCCAGAGCCTGATTACTGGAAATTACAGGTTTTCCAATTTTTCCTTCCGCCTGCTCAATAATATCAAAACACCGTAAATTGGTGCATGAGACAAAAACGGCATCGATATCTTCATTTTGCCCAACAGCGATGATCGCATCCAAAATTGACACAGGTGAAATTCTGGCAACAACAGGGTCCTGACTTTGCTCAAAAGATGCAATGCCGGATACGGAAATACCGTTTTGGCCTAGCAGGTCGCGCATTGCAGCGGAAACTTCCGCCACATAAGGGGTAATAAATCCAATTTTTGAAATATCAAGATGCTCAAGCGCCGCAATCACAGCCGTGATCGGATCCGTAACCTTTGCCAGTGGATGGGCACTATTGATTAATGCCGCGATCCGCTCCGGTCCGATGACCGTTGCCCCTGATGTGCATCCATACCCCACAACATTCAAGGGATGTACCGAAGGCAGCAAGCTGGCAACGTCCGGAAGTTCGGCTTCCATTTGCTTTAATGTTTGTGCTGAAATTTCTGAGGCAGACGGTATCCGGGTATGAAAAAGCGCCACCCCTTTTTGGGTAAAAACCGTACGAGCCTCTACTTCGAGCGTTTCATCCATTTGAAGAACAATCAACCCAAGCGCTGCTTTACTTGCTGCGCCGCCGTCTAATAAAAATGGGAGTTTCAAGCTGACCTCTTTCCGCTCTGATTCTATAAAACAGGTAATTCAGAAGAGGCGCGTTCGCTGAGCAGCACCGCTTTGCCCTCTGTAATAACTATATTCTCTTCATGGACCATCATCCGGCCATCACTCATGCCCATACTAGGCTCGATGGTTATCACCATACCCGCTTGCAGAACCGTCTGATCAAATGACACCAGCGACGGAAACTCGGTCAACTGAATACCTAGCCCATGTCCGAACCGTCCCACATCACCGCCTTTTTGTGAAATGATATCCTGCATGATAGCCCATAACTCACAGCACTGGATACCGGGCCTGGCGGCTTTTATGGCAGCATCTGTCGCCCGATATAAAATCTCGTAGGTTCTCATCGCCTCGTCGCTGGCGCAGCCAAAGGCAAAATTACGATCGAAGTCGCAATAGTATCCCTCCAGCATGGCGCCTGTATCGAGCATCAGGATATCCCCCGATTGTATCGGTGTTTTGTCAGGTGGCGAGATCACATCCCGATAGCCACCAGACCCTAAACCGCCCACCAGATAGGGGACCTCTTCGGCACCATTTTGAAGCAGTTCAATTTTAAAATTCTTGAATACTTGATCCAGCGGTAGTCCCACATGAAACAGCTGACTTGCTTTTGCAAACGAAGCAGAAGCTATTTGGCAAATTTTAGCCGTTTTCTCGATTTCCGCCGCCGATTTCACCACACGAAGGGATTGCACCAATGAACTTGCATTATGAAAGGTTGCGCCGGAAAGTCGGCCCAGCAGAAATTCGTAGTCCGCCAGCGGCATCCGCAAGGCACTTTCTCGGCCTTTCAGCATGCCAATATTCGAATAATTTTCCAACACCGAAGCCAAAAGGGAAATGCCGTCATCATTTTCGTGAGGGGAGCTCCAGCTACGGATATCATCGATCCATGTGCCTGCCATCAAATCAGCGCCAATTGCCGGAATGACAGCAATCGGTTTACCCGTTACAGGGACAACCAGAAACCATGGCCGGGTCGGACTTAGCCAGAACGCTGTTCGAAACCCCGTAAAATAAAGCATTTCAGCTTCAGACGTAAAAAACAGGGCGTCCAGCTTTGCACTGCGCATAGCAATTTGCGCGCGTTCGCACCGTGCTTCAAATTCGCTATCCGGAAAGCCTGAACTATTCATACAGCCCCTTCCGATACGATGATAAGCGGAAGATATCCATCTTGCCGATCACTGGACAATGCTTTTATCTGCCCTGCTAGCCCTGCAGCACCTGACGGGGTGGTTGCAACACCGGCATCTGCCAGTTGCGCCGCTGCCTGCTCTGCCTCCTCATCCGATATGGTCATATATTTTACGCTGGAACGTTCGAGAAGATCAAAGGCCAGAATGGATGGAGCTTTGCAATCGAGCCGTCCCATATTTGAAACGGGGCCGTCTACTGTTGTGGGTTCGCCTAACTTTGAACTGGCCATCAGGCAGGGAGCTGCGTCCGGTTCAACAATTGTAATCTCAGGCTGGACCGCCCAGTTGCTTCGGATCATAAAGGTAATTGCCGCGGCCAGCCCGCCCACACCAGCCTGCAAATACACATGGCTCGGCCACTGCTTGTTCGCTTCGAATTTTCGCCGCATTTCCTCGGCGATAACGGTGTATCCTTCCATCACTAAAGAGGGCGGAATGGTGTATCCGGGCCATGATCCATCGGCCAGCAAAATATCGTCATTTGTCTTTGCATCCTGCAATGCTGCCGCGACACTCTCTTCATAGGTCTGACTTGACCTGATTACATTTGCAGCCTGATTTTGCAGACGCTTTTCAAAGGCATCGGGCATTTCACGGGCCAAATGAATTCGGGCATTTGCCCCGAAGATACGCGCGCCGGCGGCAACCGCCATCCCGTGATTACCCGCACTTGCACAAACAAATGTCAAGTCGCGGGCAAATGCTTTAATTTCATCAGATGCAAAATCTTCAGGTTCCAGAACTTTGCCAGATTTTTTTTCCCACTCCATGGCAATTAACTGTGCCACTGCATAAACCCCGCCAAGCGCCTTGAACGCACCAAGGTTCATTCTGTGGGTTTCATCTTTGATCAAAAGCGTCCCGCCAAAGGGCTGCATGACTTCCAGAACAGGGGTTTCTTCATATGCCGGGCAGGCACGCAAAAGATGTGCAGGCTTTGATGGATCGGGCATAAAAGCACTGGTCCCCGAAGCATCCTGAAGGTAATTGGTCATTTTCAACCTGACATGCAATATTGATTACTACAGATTGAAGTAGACATGATCCGGGCTTTTCCGGTCAAGCAAAGAATGTGGTCAATAATTATGAGTACGAAAGCTAACCCGCCTGCTCGCGCTTGCTGTTCCACCAGATAATTGTCTCGTCCGCAGTTTGTTCAAAAGCGGGGAGCAAGCCGCAGATGATGTCAAACTCGGCGGCGTTCTGTTCCAGAATAGCGGCCTGTTTAACCAGACGTTCAGCACACATGGAGCTGGCAACCCCAACGATAGTATGAGCGGCACGGTGGACAACACTATTGTCTTTTGCAGATAACCCCTCTTGCATCACCTGAATTTCGGAGCGAACTGCGTCGGGCGTTTTTGCAATCAGGGAACAGGTGACATCAAGGCCTAGCTGATCAAAAAAGTCAGCCATTTTTTCATCGCTACCCAGCGGTAAACTCATGCTCGCATCGAACAAACTGTCTTCCTTTTTGACAGCCCCGACATTGACCGTCTCCAGAGTTGTCTCTTTTTTTCTTGCAGCAAATGGCGCACATTTTCCATTCAGAATTTGTATATCAGTTTTGGAGAACTGTTTGAAAATAATCGACTTTAATTGATCGCAGGTAAACGGCTTGGTCAGAACATCGTTCATACCGGCCTCCTGCATATGGGTGTGTCTGTCGGCGAAGGCCTCGGCGGTCACGCCTATGATAGGCAGACTGTCTGTACCTTTATGCTTCCTGATCTGGCGAGTGGCCTCGATGCCGTCCATAACCGGCATATGCACATCCATCAGCACCAGATCAAAACCATCAAACTCCTGCATCTGGACGGCCAGCTGCCCATTTTCTGCAATTTCCGAACGATGCCCCAGCTTTTCAAGGAAGGAGCGTGTAATCATCGCATTCACATGATTATCTTCGGCCACCAGCACTTTAAGAGCCCCTATTTCGCTTTCTTCTGCCGCATCTATTTGCTGTTCTTGCGCTGTAATCTGCTCATCATCAGCCAGTTTGAACGCAAAAGAGGCCGCGAAGCAAGACCCGACACCGGGAGTACTGGTAACAGAAATTTCGCCATCCATCATGGTAACCAGACTGCGAACAATGGACAGGCCCAGACCTGTTCCGCCAAATTTACGATTAATACTGGTATCTGCCTGCGAAAATGACTCAAATATCGCATTCTGGCGATCTTCAGCGATACCGACCCCGGTATCCGTTACCGAGAAGATGACGCTTGTCTCCCTCTCATTTGAATTTTCAAGCGCTCGCAAGACAAGCGAGATACCCCCTTTTTCAGTGAATTTCATGGCATTACTAAGCAAATTCATAATGATCTGCCGCAGTCGCGTCGGATCAGCGATCACATAAGGGGCAACCGCAGGGTCGATTTCGACTGTCAGTTCAATACCCTTGATCGTGGCCTCGAGCTCAAAGGGGGCCTTGATACTTTCCAGCAACGCCCGAAAATCACAGACAATATATTCAATTTCAAGATTGCCGGACTCAATCTTGTTCATATCCAGCACATCATTAATCAACAACAGCAGTGTATTTCCAGAATGCAGAATGGTTTCAAGCTTTTGCCGCTGATCTTCATTCAAATCTGTATCTTCAAGCATATGCGCCACACCGATCACCCCGTTAAGCGGCGTTCTGATTTCGTGGCTGATGGTTGATAGAAAATTGGTTTTGGCTTCGTTGGCATCATTGGCCTGCTGTAACAGGCTTTCAAGTTTTTCTTCATTTTTCAGGCGGGCCGTAATATCGGAATAGGTGGAGACGAAACCGCCACCGGGCATACTACGGCTGGAAATTTCAACATAGCGATCACTTTTGATGACATGAACGAACCGTTGGGATTTCGGCTCTGACATGATTTTCTTGAGCTCGCTACGTTTGCGCGCCTCATTCCAGTTCCCGAAATCGCCCCGTTCAATCAGAAACGCCATGATATCCTGAAAATGTGTCCCCAGATCAACAAGCTCTGCCGGTAGATCAAGAAACCGTGTCGCCTGAGAATTCACCACTTTCAAACGGAGATTTTTATCGAACACAGTTAGTCCGGCCGGAATATTTTCCTTCGTTGCTTCAAGAATTTCACGGCCCAGCTTGATTTCATCCTCAACGACTTTGCGGTCGGTCACATCACGGATAATACCGGTGAACAGACGGTTTCCTTCGAGAAACATTTCACGAATTGAAATATCCATGGGAAAAAGGGTACCCTCTTTGCGCAGCCCCTTAAGATCGCCAACGTCATTAGCCAATAAATGATTACCTGTATCGAAGGCATGTTTGACATAGCCATCCCACCCCCCTCGCCCCAAATCCGGCATCAGTTTGCTAAATTCCTGCCCAACCAGCTCACTGGGTTCATACCCGAAAATATGGGCCGCTGTCGTGTTCAGACTTTCAATGATACCTGTGTCATCAATGGTGACAATTCCGTCAGCTACGGCTTCAAGCAATGTGTTCAAACGCGATGTTTGCGAGACCAGAAAGCGCCCATCCTGCTCAAGGCGGGATAAATTGAATTGCTGTTGGACACTTTGAGAAAATTCCCTGAGAACCTCGTATTCATTAGGCTTCAATACCCTCGCTCTGGTGTCCATAACGCAGAGTGTCCCTACATTGAAACCACCATAAACACTCAAAGGAAGAGCGGCGTAAAAACGAACGGGCTCTGCATTGATCATCAACTTATTCGAGCTGAACCGGGGATCTTTCTCCAGATCGGAAATGCAAAGCACCTCGTTCATCAATATAGTATGAGCACATATGCTGTCATTACGCGCTAAAGGCCCCGGCCCGTTACCAATGGCAGACTTTGTCCAGACCCGATCCGTATCAACCAGATTGATCTGAACAACGGGAACATCAAAAAAGGCAGAAACAAGCCGTACAATCCGGTCAAATCCTTCATCTGGTCCCGTATCAAGCAATCGCAGCTTGTTTAAGACCTCAAGCCGTTGCTCGTCATAATCCGGAATAGCAGGATGCTCCACATTCCCATCCTTTTTGCGGGTATAAAGCCTGAAAACACAACCAAAGATTTAGTCTCAATTCTCTAAACTACATGCGCTTTATTACCATTCGATTAATGCTAGATTATGCTTACCTGTTTCCACCCCCGACAAACCTTTTTTGGTGACTTCCAAACCCGGAATGAATAAACAGGGAATAGGAATATTCTTGGAATGAGACAGAATAATGATATTTGATTACGTGATTGTGGGCGCAGGGTCTGCCGGGTGTGTGTTAGCTAACCGCTTGTCAGAAAACCCCGCACATTCTGTCTGCCTTCTTGATTTTGGCGGTAGCGATGCGAATATCTTCATTGCCATGCCGACGGCCCTGTCCATTCCCATGAATATGGATCAGTTCAACTGGGGATTCAAGACATTGCCCGAACCCGCGCTCAAGGGCCGTAAACTCGACTGCCCGCGCGGCAAGGTCCTAGGCGGCTCTTCTTCAATCAACGGCATGGTTTATGTGCGCGGGCATGCTTGCGACTTTGAACAATGGCAAGAGAAGGGTGCAAATGGCTGGGGCTATGCGGATGTGCTGCCCTATTTCAAAAAAGCCGAGAGCTGGATGAAGGGCGAAGATACCTATCGTGGCGGCAAAGGCCCGCTATCTGTCAATAACGGGAACAACATGTCCCTGAACCCGCTTTACGAGACCTTTATCAAGGCTGGACAAGAAGCAGGATACCCCGTAACAGACGATTATAACGGCTACCAGCAAGAAGGCTTCGGTGCCATGCATATGACCGTGGATAAAGGCCGACGAGCCTCCACCGCCCATGCATATCTGAAACCTGCCAAATCCCGTAAGAATCTGACGGTTCTTACCCACTGCATGGCTGAAAAAATAATATTCGAGGGCACCCGCGCCACCGGTGTGCAAATCACCCGTAACGGGAAAACAGAAACCATATCTGCCGCCAAAGAGGTTATTTTAAGTGCCGGGTCCATCGGCTCCCCCACGCTGTTACAGCGCTCTGGCATTGGGCCCGCAGAAAACCTGACAAAACTGGGCATCAAGCCCGTGGCAGACCTGCCGGGTGTCGGCGCCAACCTTCAGGATCATCTGGAAGTTTATTTCCAGTTCCGCTGTACACAGGATATTACGCTCAACAGCAAGCTTGACCTGTTCAGCAAAGCCCTGATCGGGGCAAGATGGCTACTGTTCAAAGACGGCCTCGGGGCCACCAACCATTTTGAAAGCTGTGCTTTTATCCGCTCAAAAGCAGGGTTGAAATGGCCGGATATCCAGTATCATTTCTTGCCTGCTGCCATGCGCTATGATGGCCGGACAGCCTTTGAAGGGCATGGATTCCAAATGCATGTAGGCCCCAACAAACCCACCAGCCGGGGGCATGTGATGATTTCATCGACCAGGGTCAGCGACAAGCCTGAAATCCTGTTCAATTATTTATCAACGGATGAAGATATTGAAGACTGGCGGCATGTTGTCCGCCTCAGCCGGGAAATTATCAAACAACCGGCCTTTGATCCCTACCGGGGTGATGAAATCCAGCCCGGCAAGGACGTATCCACCGATGATGAAATCGATGCCTGGGTTCTGGATAATGTGGAAAGTGCCTATCATCCATCCTGCACCTGCAAAATAGGGTCAGAGGATGATCCGATGGCAGTTCTGGACAGTGACTGCCGGGTGCGTGGCGTGCAAAACTTGCGGGTGGTTGACAGCTCCGTCTTCCCGACGATTACCAATGGAAACCTGAACGCCCCGACAATTATGGTGGCGGAAAAAGCAGCTGATGCGATCAAGGGCATCCAAGCACTACCACCCAGTGAGGCCGGTTACTGGATCGATAGCGACTGGCAAAACCGCCAGCGCCCCGAGCCCCCTAAACGCTAACATCAGGATGGGCAAATATGATCCGTCTTCCAGCCCAGAATATCTGTTCCCAGATCATCGATCTCAGTTCGCTCGGCTCTGGCCCGATCGCTTTCCCGGCTCTGGGCCATTTGGGCGCTGATCCGGTCCCAATCGGCCTTACCGAGAACTTCAAGGGCCGCAGGGAATAGTGAATTCTCTTCTGTTTGCATATGGCGGCGCTGCGCCGTTAAATATTCTCTGGCAACCGAGACAAGCCACATGCGCGGCAACTCATTATCCATTTCCACATTTCTGAGCGCCTCTTTCAAAGCATCACATAAAAAGACAAGCTTCTCATGGTCAACCCGAATATCGGCAATCGAGGCCGCTACATCCGGGGCCGCTAGACAAATCTGGCGATAGATTTCATCCTCGACCTCATGATGATCAAGCTGAGTACTGCGAGTCATGTAATCAAGGATTGAGGAAATCAGAAAATAATCCAGCGTCTCCCCACTGCGAAAATTGTTTATCTCCCCATCCATAAGCGACAATGCGATTGCCATTTTATGATGAGTATCGGTTAAATATTTTATCGGTTCGGACATCTTTTCATCCTATTCCAGATTAAAATGCGAACCCTGTATATATTAGAAAAAACACACCGCAACATTGATCTAAATCATGCTACAGCTCAAATTTCAGTGAAATCACCACTCCGCCCGCGCCCCGATGAAAATCTGGCGGCTCCCTTTCGGGCTTCTTCCAGTAGCGGTTTTTCCCCATCAATCGCTTCGGCCCGTAATGCTGTGGATAATTCAAGATCCCATTGCTGATAGGCACTCATCCGATCTGTGCGCAGACATGTTTGCGGAAATTTGGCGATCTCTTGTGCCAGCACCTGCGCGGCCTCATATGCGCCCCCCTCAGGCACCACCCGATTAGCCAATCCGAAAATCAAGGCTTCATCTGCGTGCACCTCACGCCCCGTCAGAATCATGTCCATGGCTCGGCTATGCCCGATAAGGCGGGGCAGACGCACAGTCCCCCCATCAATCAACGGCACCCCCCACCGGCGGCAGAAGACGCCAAAACTTGCCTTTTCGGATATCACCCGTAAATCACACCATAAGGCCAGCTCCAGCCCGCCCGCAACAGCGAAACCTTCAATTGCGGCAATCACCGGTTTGGAAAGCAACCGCCGGGTTGGCCCCATCGCCCCATCGCTCAACGGATCATACGTCACCTCTGTCCCCGCCAGGGATTTCAAATCAAAACCGGCACAAAAGGAAGAACCGGTCGAAGTCAGGATTGCCACTGACTGGCTGCCATCAGCCTCAAAGGCCTCAAAGGCCTCGAAAGCGGACAGCAGTAATCGTCCCGTTTCATAATCAACCGCGTTGCGGCACTGTGGGCGGTTAATCGTAACTGTGGTCACTGCCCCGGTTTTCGAGGTCAGAACCTTGCTCTCTTGTACATCTGACATAGTATCCCTCTCGCTCATTGAGTTTTATTGTTTTTGCAGACAGGTAATCAGGGTATCGGCAAGCGCCGTCATGAGTTTCACATATAGTCCCTCACCCACAGCCAGACCTTGCCCCACCGGATCAAGAATACCTGCCCGTGCAGAACTTCCAGCCAGCACAACGTCAACCAGCTTCCCGGAAAATTGCGGTTCGCGAAAAGCACACCGCGCCCCGGTTGTGGAAATTTGGGCCCGCATTTCCTTAATCCGGCCAATCGATGGTACCCGCGTCGGGTCCAGCAAAATAGCCCCGACAGCATTCAGATTATAATAGGTTTCAAAATATTGGTAGGCATCATGAAAAACAACAAAGGGTATATTCTTTACGGCTTGTAATTTTAAAGCCAAATCACCATCCATCTGTTTGATTTTATTGATTAACTTCGCTGAATTAACCGTATATTCCGCAGTATGTTCCGGATATATCTTGCTCAATCGGTTCGCTATTTCCCGAACCATGGTAACAGCGTTAGCGGGGTTTAGCCAGATATGGGGGTCTTTCATTGCGTATGATAGCTCCTGCCCATCCACGTCACTTTCATGGTCATGCACCCCACCCCAAGCACCCCCGACCCTGTTGGCGAGTATTGTTAGTGCAGGAAGGTGCATCATCTGTACAGTTTGGCGTTGCAATCCCAGCGCCGTTACGGCCTTCTGGGCAGAAATCTCGAATGTCGGGCCAATCAGGAATATCAAATCTGCCTTTTTCAACCCCCGTATTTGCGAGGGCCGCAATTGAAAATCATGAGGGCTATATATGGGCTTTATGAGCAGTTCTGCCTGTGCGGTTGTCCCCATCACGCCCTGAACCAATGCATGCAAAGGAGCAATGGATACATAAACCCTGCCTGTTTCAGCTTGCGCAGCAGATGTCACAAGCACCAAGAAGAGCGTCATTAAGAGGGTTAATCGTTTCATACTATCCATCATCATAAAAAAGTTATGAATTGTTATAGTATAACATTACATGTCGAGCAAGCCCTACAAAGGCAAAAGAGCTGATATTCTACCCTGCACTGCCGGCACCAGTTCGGCCTCGAACCAGTCATTGCGTTTAAACCACATATTATTGCGCGGAGATGGATGCGGCAACACAACCTGATCCGGCCAATAGCTGCGCCAGTTGCGAACCGTTTCGGTCAGGTTCCTGCCTTGTTGCTTGCCCAGATGCCAGTCGATGGCATAGCGCCCGATGACAAGGGTCAGTTCAACATTTTGCATCTGTGCCATCACTTGCGATCGCCATTGAGATGCACATTCAGGACGCGGCGGCAAATCACCGGACGCCCCCGTCCCCGGATAACAAAAGCCCATGGGGACGATATTGATCTGATCGGGATTATAGAAAACCGTCTTGTCTACTCCCATCCAGCGGCGCAACCGGTCCCCGCTGGGATCATCAAACGGGATACCGCTTTCATGAACACGCCGACCCGGGGCCTGTCCGACAACCAGTATTTTCGCCTTTTTCGACATCTGGATAACCGGACGGCAGCCCGCTGGAAGGTCAGCGTCGCAGACCCGGCAAGCCCGAATATCTGACAGAAGCCTGTCGAAATGATCAGCCACGGCTCAAGCGGCAAAGTCCGGATCATGTTCCGGACGGCCAGCCCCCTCAGCAATGGATTTCAGCTTGCTGTAAATCTGCCCCAGATCATCAAGGACATCTGCCATAGGCGGATCTTCAAAAATACCACGATCCTTGACATATTCCATATGCTGGCGCTTTTGCGCATCATATTCATGGAAAAGCGCATCTGCCGTCCCGTCAAACTCAATGGGTTGAACCCCGAAACGCTCGCACAAATCCTTATTGAAGGTTGGCGTCACCTTGAATACCTTGCCGTCAATTTTAAGCGCCACATAGCCATGATAATGGAACATATCGGTTTCCATCAAATCAGCCAGTTTGGGTGAATTAAGATGGTTTTTGACATCCGCAAATCCGACACCCGCCGCAATGCCGACACTACGCAAACAGGCGGCGAGCAAAATGGCTTTGGGGACACAAAAGGCCGCAGTAAGCTGCGCAATATGGCTGGCCTTATACGTATCCGGATCAAAGCCGATCTGATACGGGTCATAGCGAATAGTGTCACGAACGGCGTTGAACAAACACACAGCTTTTTCCGTATCTGTCGTCCCCTCCATCCCCGTCAATGCCCGGGCGGCAAAAGCCTGAACATCCGGATGCCGATAGTCAACAAAATCCGTGCTTTCAATCCAGCCGTCAGGCAGTTTGCTGGCAAGCTGTCCGGTCACATCCTTCATTGGACGGGCCCAAATGAGTAATCACCACCGCGTTCCAGCGCCTTCAGATAGGCTGGGCGGGACTGCACACGATCCACATATTTTATAAGATTTGGAAAATGAGCCAGAATGCCTCCCTTGTTTGCAGCCTCTAGCGGAAAGGACATCATGATATCGGCGGCACTCAGATCTGGCCCCAGAAAATAATCATCTTCCAGAGACTCACTGATATAGGAGAAATGATTGACCATCTCGTCATTTATACGCGGCATCAGCGGGGCAGCAGCATCTCCAAGGCGGCTGGTATAAAGCCGTAACAGCAGCGGCAGCATCGCCGAGCCTTCGGCATAATGCATCCATTCCAGATAAGAGGTATGCAAATCCGTCCCGCGCCGGGGTGACAATTTACCATCATCATATTTTTCAATCAGATATTCGACAATTGCCCCCGTTTCATGGATAAGGCAGTCCTCATCTTCCAGAACAGGTGATTTTCCCAAAGGATGTATTTTCAACAACTCTGGCGGGGCAAGCCGGGTTTCCGCATCCCGTTCGTAACGGATGATTTCATACTCAAGGCCCAGTTCCTCCAACACCCATAGGATACGTTGAGAGCGGGAATCGTTCAAATGATGAACCGTAATCATATCATGCTCCTTTTTGGTAGTTAGCTACTCGTTATTATTCAAGATACTGTTTCAGCTACCCCGTATCCTGTCAAGAAAACCCCACGAAAAGCGTTACTGTGCCGTCCAGCCTCCATCCATGCTCAATGTGGTCCCTGTCATGTTGGAGGCCGCTTCACTGCATAAAAACGCAGCTGTATCAGCCAGTTGCTGCGGTGTCGTAAAGCGCAAAGACGGCTCTTTACTGGCAAGTAGAGCCTTCGCCGCAGCTTCGATATCAAGGCCTTTTTCTTCGGCCAATGCCCTGATCTGAATTTCAACCAGCGGCGTGCGAACCCAACCGGGGCAAATGGCGTTACAGGTAATTTGTTGCTCTGCATTTTCCAGTGCGGTTACCTTTGTCAGACCAACAATACCGTGTTTTGCCGCCACATACGCCGATTTTCCGACCGACCCGATCAGACCATGGGCCGATGCGATATTGATGATACGGCCAAAGTCCCGCTTTTGCATACCGGGCAAGGCCGCTGCTGTTGTATGAAAGGCGCTGGACAGGTTGATGGCAATAATATCATCCCAGCGTCCTCTGGGAAATTCCTCGATGCGGGTCACATGCTGGATACCGGCGTTATTGACCAATATATCAACGGCGCCAAACCTGCTTTCCACATCTGCAATCATGGCGGCGATGGCATCGGCATCGCGCATGTCGGCATTATTGTAATGAGCCGCCTTGTCGGAGACATCGGATATGGCGGCTTTGGCGGTAGAAATCAGCGTATCATCGCCCAGCCCGTTGAGGACAACCTGTGCGCCCAGACGGGCAAAATTAGCTGCCATCGCCAGCCCGATACCACTGGTTGATCCTGTCACGACAGCTACTTTTCTGCTCAATTCCATATCCGGCTCCTGTGTTCGCATTTCATAATGCAGTGCAATATATACCCACAGCTTATGTGCAGATGCGAAATCGTCAAGGCAAATATGCTATATCATCAGGCGGGTACCTGATTTGGAAAATCCGAGTGCATCACTGACATAATATCGTCAGACAAATCGTCAGCGCTTACCCGTCTGATTTTTGAATTTGATTTTCCATTGGCCCAGTCTACAAGCGCATCATCATCTGTATTCACCAGCACCTGATGGGTCACCGTTTGCAGGATCATATCCAGAATTTCCGGCGCCGGTATTGAATTAAGGGTGGGCATACCGGTTACAACCATATGCGAACAGATATCATATTCCAGACCATGGCGTTGAATACGCCGCCCGTCTTCATGAATAACCACAGCTTCAACAGCCGGGTTCCAAAGAACAGACGCTACCGATTTACTGGCATTATCCGTATGGATGAACGGGGCCGTTCCTATTTTGGCACCCATAAGAGAATGATAGCCAACCGTCAGGCCTTTCGCCGTCAGACGTTCAGATATATCTGCGCCCAATGCCGGATCACGGCCAACCATCACAATAACAGGCAAATCCATTTCTTCATCAGGCGGACAACTCAACTCAAAGGCAATTTTCCCCAGCCTGTTTATATGCTCATCCTGACTATCAAACATCAATGCAAAGGCCGGATTGGCATTGACTTCACAAATGGTACCGCCACTTTCCCAATAGGGTTTGCCGATATCTGTGGTCAGAAAATCCACTCCCGCCATTTTCAAATCAAATATTTTTGCTGCCCGTTCGGCCATGGTGATATTAGACGGATGGATGCCGTCCCATATGGTTGATACAGTCCCGCCCTGACTGATATTCGGCACAATATGCATCGAAACCCTGGCACCTTCGGCCGGAATGCTCGACCAGCGATATCCCTGCCTTTCCAGATGCCGGGCAATGATGGGCATTTTCCTGATCTGGTATTTGGTAGTTCCAAACCGAGCCGTTCGCCACGGTTGCCTATTCACCTCTTCAACCAGTTCATCAATGGTCCTGATGCCATCCCCTTCAAGCACGGTTATCGCCCGCTTGATACAGCCAACAAATTTTCCACCAAAGACCAGCATGCGATAATCATCGCCCATCGTATGCTGTTCCATAATGGCCGTCTGGTGATATTTTGTCGCGTATTCAAAGGCTGCAATAACGTCCTCATCATTTTGAATATTTGGTGTAACCCCGGTTCCCTCCATACCAACCAGCGGCTTCAAAACCACGGGATATCCGGTATCTCTGGCAAATGCGAGTGCCTGCTCTACAGTTGAAACTTGTTTATGTTTGGCGGTAGGAAGGCCAAAATCATTTAACAGGGTGGATGTCATCGCCTTGTTATCGGTTAGCCTAAATGTATTATGGCCTTCCGTATCCAGTATCTTATCGCAAAAGATACGATTATGAACGCCGTAGCCATACTGATGGAACTGCCCGCTTTGCGGCAGCTCGCGCCACGGTATATTCCGGATATTTGCTGCATTCAAAAGGGCCTTAACCTCCCGCGCAGGTGAAATATCGTCATGATATTGCCTCAATCCATCAACGGCGGGCTGAGCAAGCTTATCCATATCCGGCGGGAGTCGATTATCATTTAACGCAGCTATCGCGGCGCGAACCAGCATCAATGATGCCGACAGAGCATGACGACCAACCCGCTCGAACTCGTACTCCGTAAACAAGTCCCAATGCGTGTGATCTGCACTTCGGGTGAAACGGTAAATTTCCACAGGGCTACCCGCAGCCATTTGCAGTTGCAGGGCTGCCTTGCAAATAAAGGTTACAAAGGATGAAACGTCATTTTTCAAGGCTGGTAAATTCAGCCGGTTCTCGACGGGGAAAATCTGTTTATTGATGCCGGACAAGCATTTATCCAGAGTTCGGAAAATAGCAGGATCTATTTTTCCGTCCATACCCACGATACTGATCCTACAAGCAAGGCCGGGCTTACCGGCCACCAGATTACGCCCGTTCAACCCGTTTGCCCCGACAATTTTAACTGAAATCACGCCCTACCCCCACTCATAATCTGTTCTGCACTATACCATTTCCGGTTGATAAGGATACCCTCTTTGACTACAAAGATTATCTTCCCGGATCATTAGCAGACAAATATATCAGCACGCAGCTATCTGGCCGTGTCTTTTCTGTCCAGACGCATGGCAAATACCAGCGCTCCCATTCCGGCCAGCAGCACAAACAGCAAAACTCTCAAAACAAGATCATACCCGCCAACCGACCACAGAAGCGACCCTAGAAAAGCGGCAAAGGCGGACCCCACAAAATACGGGACCGCTTGCGCGCCTGATTTCAGACCAAAATTCTCGCCGCCCAGTATTTCACGGGTCACTATGGGTTTCATAATACTGACCACACCAATGCCGCTGCCTTGCAAGATAATAAACACGGCCAGAAACGCCGGTATCCATGTTGCCGCCATCAAGGCCAGTACAGCAGCCAGCGAGAAGATAAAGCACAGAACTGCCACCACCGAATTGGAGAAAAACCGTTCGGCCACTATCGCCGACAAACGCCCGGCCACCTGCATGGGCCCCATAAAAGAGGCGGCAAGTACTGCTGTTCCGGCGTCAAATTGACGATCTTTCAGCAACAACAACAAATGATTAATCAAAGTGGCATGGGTCATGGCAATCAGGGCAAAGGCAAAAGCCACCAGCCAGAATTTTGGCCATTTCAAAAAACCATAGCGATCCTTGCCACTGCTGGAGGCGGTTCCAGCTTTTGGCGCGGCTGCGCTTTCATCCTCATGCAGATGATTGGCCCCGTACCACATAAGCGGCGCACCAATAAAGCTGACCAACCCGACAAAAGTCAGGATTGCAATCCGCCAACCGACAGCCTCGGAAATCGCGTAAGCCAGAGGGAAAGATATGGTACTGGCAAGACCTGCCACCAGCGTGATAATGGTGATGTAGCGCTTGGCGGCCAGCCCTTTTGTCCGGATAATAAAAGAAAAGCAAGGCTCATACAGGGAAAAGGCCATACAAATGCCAAGCCCTGCCCAGATCAAATAGAAAACCGGTAATGAATTGACAAAAAACAGGCCTGTTACCAGCAAACCGCCAATGAATGCCCCGCCGAATAATGTGCGCGGACCATAACCTTTATCGATCAGGCGTCCCGATATGGGGGAACAGGCCGCCGATGCCAGAATGGCAATGGTCAAAGCGGCGGTGATCTCGGTCCGGCTCCAGCCAAATTCGGCCTCCCAGCGCACAATCAGCGCCGGAAAAATATAATAGATACCTGCCCAGACCAGTGTTTGGCCAACGGCAAGGCACCAGACAGCCCGCTTATCTTTCATCATTTGAAAACTGTCCATAGCTTTTGAATTTTTCCAGAATATGATCCATTTCCGTATCCTCTATCAATGGACCACCCCCCGCTTGCAGCACCCGCCAGTAGATTTCACATAATTTTTCAACTTCCACCGCCATCGCCAATGCCGATTTAAGATCGGCCCCCACTGCAATCAGCCCGTGATTCCCCAGCAAACAGGCGCGGCGATCCTGCATCGCTACCTGTATGGCGTCGCTTAACACTTGTGTGCCGAATGTATAATAGGGCGTGCAGCGAATTGTCTTTCCGCCAACAACCGCAATCATGTAATGAAAAGGCGGCACATCTTTACCAAGGCAGGCCAGCGTTGTGGCAAATGTGGAATGCACATGTACAATCGCCCCCGCATCGGATCGCTGCGCATATAAATCCTGATGAAACCGCCATTCGCTGGATGGCTTCCTGTATCCATCCGGCTCACCGCTGCCACTCATAATGACCATATCGCCGGGGGTGCAATCTTCATACAACATACCGGTCGGGGTAATCAGGTATCCGTTATCCGCAAGCCGGACACTCACATTCCCGGCAGAGCCCTGATTGAGCCCCAATTCATTCATCTGGCGCGCGGCCTCCAGCAAGTTCTGTCTCACAAGATCCATATCAAGCCTCCAGATGCGCTTTCAGTTTTTCTGTGTAGGGCGCCGTAATGATCCCGTTTTCGGTAATCAAACCGGTTACAAGTGCATTTGGGGTAACATCAAAGGCCGGATTTCGCACAGAAATACCCTCTGGCGCTGTTCTCACACCGCCAAACCCCGTGACCTCGCTACTATCGCGCTCTTCAATGGGGATATCCGCGCCGCTGGCAGATGTCAGGTCAATGGTTGACGAAGGACAGGCTACATAAAACGGAATATCGAAATAACTGGCCAAGATGGCAACGCCCAATGTGCCGATTTTATTGGCAACGTCGCCGTTGGCGGCAACCCTGTCTGTGCCAACAATGACCAGATCGATCACCCCTTTGGACATGAGATGCGCCGCCATATTATCGGTGATCAGCGTGACATCTATTCCAGCCTGATCCAGCTCCCACGCGGTGAGACGCGCGCCTTGCAACAAGGGACGAGTCTCGTCCGCATAAACCTTGAACGACACGCCCTTGCTGTGGGCCATATACATGGGTGCAGTTGCGGTTCCAAGTTCGGATGTTGCCAGAGATCCTGCATTGCAATGGGTCAGAATACCCATATTTTCTTTGATAAGCGGTACCCCGCTCTCCCCCATACCACGGCACAGGGCAATATCCTCTTTATGGACAAGAGCCGCTTCGGCAACCAGCCGGTCATACATCCCGGCACCTTGCAAATGCCTGCCCGCACGGCAAACATCCAGCAACCGGTGCAGGGCCCAGCGCAAATTAATCGCCGTGGGGCGCGCACTTTCCAGATAAGCGACCGCCGCGCATGCCCGTTCAAAAAACATATCACCGGTCATGTCCCGACAATCCTTCAAGGCAACACACAGTCCGTAGGCGGCAGCAACGCCAATAGCAGGCGCTCCCCTGACTTTCAATTCCTTGATGGATGTCCAGACCTGTTCAACGGTTTGCTGTTTCTCCATGCAGGTCGTCTGCGGCAGGCGGGTCTGGTCGAGCAAATACAGCTCTCCGCCTTTCCATTCAACTGCGCGGGGGAAATCGGCGGGTAGCAATTGCGAATGCGGCACGTCTGGCTCCTGTAACCTGATAAAGAAAGTCTCTGCCTTCCTTTATAGCAAGAAGCCTCACAAATGAAATTCAGTTTTCTGCAATGTCATCACATTCAGTTAGCACAAACGAGCCTTTTTCTGTGTAAAAACAAATATATCCGGCAATATTTTCACATTCCAGATAAGGGTTGTCATACCCCCATGCTCCGCCTTCGAGCGTCTGAGCACCCGCAGAAAGGGTCCAGTAACGGGCATCGCCCTTGAACGGACAATAGGTCGATGTTTCAATTGCCGTCAGATATTCCATCCGAACATCCTGTTTGGGAAAGTAGAGCCGGCCCTGATAACTGCCTTCTTCGAGCCGGATGGCCTTTGATGATCTGGCAATTAGGATTCCGGCAAATGTTATCTCGTAGGTCCTGTCTGTCTGGGACAGCTCCATCCGGTGATCGGGATGTTTGGTAAATCCCGGAGCTGCTTGCATCTGTGTCATGATCAAATTCCCCCTCAAAAGAAAAAAGCCTGCACAGGACTGTACAGGCTTATCTCGAAAAGAACTGTGTGCATGGTTACTTTTGTGTCCAGCTACCGTCTTCAGCAAGCAACCATGTGCCCGCAGGTGCCTTTTTAATGATCTGGGCGGCATAGACCCGGCCCACCTGCTCGACGCTAACGCCGGTTGCTTTGGCCCGCTTGACATAGATACCGCGCCGTTGCGCATTAACCGACTTGACGAAGTCACTGGCAGAGGCTTTTCGCGCCCGTGCATAACCGTCATAGGCTTCGCCCACAACACCGGAGGCCCGCAAGTCATCCAGTTCGGCGGCTTGTGCCACAGGCGATGCAAAAAGGCTCAACGACACGAAAGCGGCCCCGGCAAGACCCAAAAATGTACGGCGCTTCAGGCCTCTGTTTTGTTTTGCAAATTTCATGTTAGAAAATCCCCGGATTGGCTTTGATGTCGTCTTTGGCGCGCTCTTCAATTTTCAGGCGCACTTCGGCATCAAGCTTGATATTCAGGTTGATGGTAATCGGCTCGGAAGGTGCTTCTACCTTGACCGTTGGCGAACAGGCTTGCAAAAATAACAAGGCACCGACTGTCGTGAATAAAGCCGCCTTGGGTTTGAAGCGTTGCAGTTTAAATTGATGCACAGGATATCCCTTGTTCATTTCTTTCTACCCCTTACGGTAGCACGGAGTGCCTTTTCCGACAAGCGATAGCCATCCAGCAATGTCTTGAAGATACGATCCAAATTTGTCGAAAGATTGACATTGAGAATAACCGCGCGATTATTTTCCACCGCAGGGTTCGAGCCTTTGGTCTTCAAAGTCACCACATCTTCGCCCGATGCCGGTTTTTTTATTTTCAGCGACAATTGCGAATATTTGAAATTCTCCAATATATCAAATAACAGCTTGGTTTGCGCCCCACCCGCCGACAAGGCCTGCCGCGCCTGTTCGGATTTGATATTAAGCTCACCGGGTCCTTCACTTTCCAGCACACCCAGCTCAATTGTCAGCTTATCTCCGTCAAACACCAGGGGTATACGCCCCTTCATTTGCCCGGTGGCCGAGACATCTCCCAATTCCCCCAGTGCCAGCAATTCACTCAAGGACAGGCTGGACAGAGAAACAACGAGGCGGTTCGAGGTCGCGCCGGTATCAATGACACCATCCCTGATTTCAGCGGCGCCCCCCAGTAATTCAAACACCAACCGGTCAATATACAAAATCGGTACCCCCGACTTATCCATCAGCCGAAAGCGCAATACGGGCCGATCAATAGCAATACCTGCGGTAATACTGTCCGCCGTCACTTGCTGCACCGATGTAACTTGAATAGGGCTCAGCCTGTCAATTTCAATATCACCGACAAGCCCGGTTACAGCGAAACCGTCCTGCTTAACGGATAAATCCAATAGCGAGACAACAGCATTCCCGCTCATTTTTCCCTTGTCAAACCGCAAGGAAAGACGGCCTTTAACGGCACCGTTCAGAACAAGATTTTCAGGTGGTGCCGTGATCAGGTCGCCAAGTAGCAACCCGTCTTCGGCAAACGGTATTTCAACCCCTGTCACCGTTGCGCTTCCCGACGATGTCTGCAAATCATACCCCCCTTCAAAGGTGACAAACCTGCCCAGCAAATCCGTGCTGCCATTGCCTGTAACTGTAATCCTGTTCTGCTTTAACGATCCGCTCGCAGTTACCGTGAAAGGGAGTTTGAAAACCAGCCCCTGTTTCGGGATCAGCGTCATTTTCCTCAAAGTGAAATCGGCATCCCGCCAGTTACCGGCAACAGTGCCAGACAGGCGGCCATCTTTCATTTCAATACTGCGCCCCGCTGCCGCAATCATCCCGTTCATCCTCGAGACAGTGACCTTGAACGGCTGTGCTGGGGACACGGAGGCAGCTTTAATCAAGGCATCCATATTCTGTACTGACAGATCGCCATTCTGGAAACCGGCCTTTCTGATCCTGACTTCAAGGCTTGTAGTCGGGCGCAGCTTGTCATCCCACTCAAGAGTGGCCGCCGCAGAAAGGATACCTTGCAATTTACCTGAAAATTTTGCCAGCAACGGCGATACTTTCTTCAGCGGCACCGCCTTCTTGCCAATCTGCAAAGGCCGCAGTGAAACCTTTACCTGACCGCCGCTGCCGTTAAAGGAATGCAGTCCTGCGGCGCGAAGATCCAGACGTCCCTCCACTCCTGAAACAGCCATATCAAAAGTAACCTCAGAGCGGCTGGCAACGGCGCGCCCCATCAGTTTGAAAGGCAGGAAATCAGGGTGAGCCCCTTGCTGCATTGCCTCGGCCCCGAGGGTCAGTCTCAGTTTGTCTGTCCCCTCGTTCTTTGCGTTCAGCAGAAGATCAGCCAGCCGATACGTTTTCCCCGATGCAGTCAGATCAAGGGAAGGTGCGCTAAGGGTCGCTGAAAATTTGTCAATCTGACCGCTTTGCTGCCCTTGCCCGTCGAAGACCAGTTGCAGGCGAGTGGCTTTGAAAACTTTGTTCTCTCTTTCAGTTTCAAAGTCCCGAATGTCGAAATTGCCAGACGCATTAACCCCGCCTTCCGAGATAGCCAGCGTTCCGGTCCCGTTCACCCAGGCACTAACAAGGGGTAATGTGTTCAAGGAAGGCAGCAAATGCAGCGGTTGTAACCCGTCAGGCGACACTCTGAAATTATCGATGACATAGGCACCCTGCCCCGTCCGTGAGGATATATCATAAGTGCCGCTTAACTGTAGCAATTCGACATCCGCCAATGTTGTAATAACAGCATCGGCGGTGAGGCGGCCCGCGTCCAGTATCGCCGTTCCGCGCAGGCGCAAGGGCGCGAAATCTGTAGCCACCCCCTCCTGCCCGATATCCATGCCCTGCAAGACAACCTGTCCGCTCATCTCTGCCAGATCACCGGTTATATCCAGCGTTGCATTTTTAAAAAACAGGGGAGATTTTTCTGTCGACAGCCGCCCGTCCATGCGGGCTTTCGCACGTAATTTCATATTCCGGGACAAGGTCCCTGTCACATGAGCTGTCATGGAACGGGTGGCTTGATTAACGACAAGAGTTGCATTGCGGAACGTGATTTCCGGAATATCCATAGCGGTTTGTGCCGGACCAGCGGAAGCAGATATATTTTTAATCTGCTGTAGAACACCTTGATCCGGGGTAGAGATATCCAGATACCCCCCCTCCACGAGGGCCCTGCCAATTTTCCCGCGCCATAAGTCGGGCAAATTGTAAAACAGCAATATCCTGTCCGCCCTTATCACATCATCAATAGAAATATCTTCGATCACCAGTTCATCAATGGTCAGTGTTGTGATTTGAAAACGGCTATTTTCAAAGCCGTTGCGGACAAAAATTTCCCTGGCAACGCTTTGGGCTATCGGCAACCGCGCAGCCCAAAGCCCTGCAATCACAAGCCCGATGATTGCGGTTATGGTTAGTGCATATGTAAAGATACGTCTTATTGTATCGGTCCCCGTTCCACGGCATTGCTGCTACTATTTCCCGTAAGGGGAGCCTACCGGAACAGAGGATTTTACAAAACCGTTTTTTCGATCAGATAGAGGCTGCGGCCCGCGCGGCCTGATCATACAAGCCGGACATGCCACGCAAAACGGTGGCCGATTTACTGATTTCTTCAAAATTACGATCGGTGGAACTGGCGGTTTCCACAAGGCACAGCTCGCGTATTTTGCGGTACTCGGCACATGCATTCTGTCCGGCATCGGTTGTTTTATAGAACATTTCCTTACCACGCTTCTTGCTGCTGATCAGGTCGGCCTTGATCAGCTTTTTCAGGGAATAGTTGATGGTATGGGAATCTTCCACATTGAGCATGAAAGCTACATCCACAAGGCGCTTTTCCCGCGCCTTGTGGTTGACATTATGCAGTACCAAAATATCCAGACCGTTAAAATCACTATAGCCAACGGCGGTCATACAGCGCACCATCCAGCGGTTAAATGCGTTATAGGCCATGACCAATCCATATTCCAGTTCGCTCATTTGCCAGCCTTTTTCCGAGGCCAGATGTTCAGACGAGACGATATGCGGAGATTTTTTTTCAGTCATTTTCGAGGTCCTTGAAGCGCGTTAATCTACATGTTGTTGGGCAGGAATGTAACGATTTCCGGCACAATGACAATAGCCGTCAAGGCCACAAACATCAGCAAGAAAAACGGCAGGGCCGCTTTCGCCACATTGACAATATTGCGCCCGGTCAAGGATTGCAGGACAAAAAGGTTAAAGCCCACCGGCGGGGTGATTTGCGACATTTCCACTACTACAACGATGTAGATACCAAACCACAGCGGATCAATACCGGCCTGCTCCACCATGGGCATGATCACCGAGGTGGTCAGCACCACAACAGAAATCCCGTCGAGAAAACAGCCGAGAATAACAAAGAATATGGTCAGCGCGAATAACAGCTCGTTCGGGGACAAGTCCATTGACCCGATCCACAAGGCCAGCATTTTCGGAATACCGGTAAAGCCCATAGCCACCGTCAGGAACGCCGCCCCCGCCAGAATAAAGGCAATCATGCAGGAGGTTTTGGTCGCCCCCATCAGCCCGTCAAAAAATGTTTGCTTGTTCAAAGACCCGGACGACCACGACATAATCAGGGCCAGAAAGACACCCACCGCCGCCGCATCGGTGGGGGATGCAATGCCGCTATAAATCGATCCCATCACCCCGGCGATCAACAGAACAACCGGGATCAGGCTGCGCGAAGCATAGATTTTTTCACTAAATGTATATGTCTCTGTCTCGGCGGGCAGCGCGTCCTTGTTGAACAGGGCCCAGACCATGACAAAGCCTGCAAACAGCATCACCAGCATGATACCGGGCAGGACGCCCGCGATAAACAGGCGGGCAATGGATTGCTCGGTGGCAACCCCATAGACGATCAGAATAATTGAGGGCGGGATCAACAACCCCAGCGTAGCGGAGCCCGCCAATGTACCGATGATCAGTTTTTCAGGATACCCGCGTTTTGACAACTCCGGTATGGACAGCTTGCCAATGGTCGCCGCCGTTGCCGCAGACGATCCGGAAACCGCCGCAAAAATACCGCAGCCTATAATATTCACATGCAAAAGCTTGCCCGGCAGGCGGTTCATCCACGGAGATAGCCCGGTAAACATGTCTTCGGACAGCCGGGAGCGAAACAGGATTTCCCCCATCCAGATAAATAACGGTAGTGCGGCCAAGGCCCAGGAATTACTGGCCCCCCAGACCGTTGTTGCCATCACATCCCCCAATGGCGCGCCGCTGAAAAGGGCCATGCCGAGCATACCGACAGTGAACAGGGAAAAAGCAACCCAGACCCCGCTGCCAAGCAGAACAAACAGGGCAACCAGCAACAACAGCATCAAAGTCATTTCAGTCATGAAGAGGCTCCTTCATCGCTATCACCCAGAAGGTTCTCGCCTTTGCCTTCATAACTGGCTTTGCCGCCAGAAATCACGCACACAAGCTCGTCAATCAGGGCAATGGCCAGAATCCCCGCCCCCACCAGAATTGAGGATTGCGGTATCCAGATGGGAACGGCAACCATCCCTGAGGACAAATCGCCATATGACCAGGATTCATAAACCAGTGATCCGGTATAATAGGTGAAATACAGGGTAATGGCCGCGACAAGGCTCAGACACCAGATTTCAAAGGCATGCTGAACTTTCAAGGGTAAATTATGCAGCAACAGGCTGACCCGGATATGGCCGCCTTCGCGCAAAGTATAGGCAAGCGCCAGAAACGAGGCCGCCGCCAGAAAAAAACCGGTAAAGTCGGCGTAGGATGGAATGGTCAACCCAATGGCCCCGTCGAAAACAGACCCGAACACCCGATCCACAAGATTAAGAAATACTTGCGCGATAACAACAGCGCAGATGGCAAAGATAAAAAACGCAGCCGCCCAGCCGCTGACCTTGTACAGGCCATCCAAAAATAATCGCATTCCGCTCTCCCCGTCCTGCGTTATGGCCGCGATGAGGTGACCGAAGCCACCTCATGCAATCATTTATTTATAGGCTTTGAGAATTTCAGCGCCTTCAGCACCGGCAGCTTTTTTCCAGTCTACCAGCATTTTAGCACCAATTTCTTTCAAACCGGCCATCAGTTCAGCAGAAGGCTTAACGATTTTCATGCCATTATCTTTCATGATTTTCGTTTTAGCAGCCGTCTCTGCCTTGCTCATTTCCCAGCCGCGTGTTTCTGCTTTGGCAGCAGCTGCAAGGACAGCGTCCTGAACAGATTTGTCAAGTTTGCGGAAAGCCCGCTTGTTGACAACAACAATGTTTTTAGGAACCCATGCTTGAATATCTGTGTAATAATTCACAAAATCCCAAGCTTTCGAACTGGCACCGGTTGAAGGAGATGTGATCATCGCCTCAACACGCCCGGTTGTAAATGCTTGTGCAATATCCGGAGCGGCAACCTGTGTTGGTGCGGCACCGACCAAAGCTGCAAATTTTTCCAGAGTTGGATTATAGGCGCGGAATTTCAGGCCTTTCAAATCAGCAACAGTTTTGATTTCTGTCTTTGTGTACAACCCTTGGGGTGGCCACGGAACAGAGAACAAAGGCATCAGGCCCTGTTTGTCCATCAACTTGGTGATCACAGGTTTCTGTGCTGCCCAAAGACGCTTGGCATCCTCATAGTTTGTGGCCAGAAACGGCTGTGAATCTGCACCAAAAGCGGCCTGTTCATTGCTTAGCAACGACAAAAAGAATTCGCCGATTGGCACTTGCCCACCACGAATGGCTTTACTGATTTCCGGATGCTTGAACAAAGAACCCGCTGTGTGAAGCTTGATTTTCAGCGCGCCTTTGGTTGCCGCATCAACATCTTTGGCAAATTGTGCGATATTTTCAGTATGGAATACTTTATCTGAATATGGTGTTGGCATATCCCAGCTTTGAGCACTGGCACCACTTGCTATTGTTGTTGAGGCAGCAAAAGCCAACCCAACCGCGAGTTTAGTAATCATTTTCATTGGACAACTCCCTGTCAAATTTATGAATTAACAAAAAAACGATATAAAAACGTTGACGTTTTGTCAACATTATTTTAGCGTTAGCAAATCGAAGCATATTTTGGGAGCAGAAACATGTGGCAATTTTGGGTTGATCGTGGGGGCACCTTTACTGATATCGTTGCAAAAAAACCGGATGGAACGCTGGTTTCGCACAAACTGTTATCAGAGAATCCCGAGCAATATAAAGATGCGGCCGTTCACGGCATCCGTCAGCTTTTAGGATTGATGCCCGGAGACGCCATCCCCAAAAACACAATCAGTTATGTCAAAATGGGAACGACCGTTGCCACCAATGCCCTGCTGGAGCGGGCCGGTGACAGAACTGTATATGTAACCACAAAAGGCTTCGGCGATGCCTTGCGCATCGGATATCAGAGCCGCCCCAAGCTTTTTGATCGCCATATCGTCCTGCCAGAATTGCTGTATGAGGCTGTGATCGAGGTAGAAGAACGTATTGATGCCCAAGGGGAAACAATTACCCCTCTCAATCTGCATGGTCTGCGCAGGAAGTTGACCCGTTGTTATAACGATGGCATTCGCGCTATCGCTATTGCTTTTATGCATGGCTACCGCTTTCACGACCATGAAAACAAAGTCGCAGATCTTGCCCGCGAAATCGGCTTCACACAAATCTCCACCAGCCACCAGACCAGCCCGCTGATGAAACTCGTCAGCCGGGGCGATACCACGGTTGTTGACGCCTATTTATCGCCAATCCTCAGCCGCTATGTCAAACAGGTTGCAGATGAGCTCGGTACCACCGAAAATTCCGATACCCGCCTGATGTTCATGCAATCCAATGGCGGCCTGACCGATGCCAGCCTGTTTCAGGGCAAGGATGCCATCCTGTCCGGTCCGGCGGGCGGTGTTGTCGGCATGACGCAAACTGCGGCCATGAGCGGTTATACAAAACTGATCGGTTTCGATATGGGCGGCACATCAACAGATGTTACCCATTTTGACGGTGAATATGAACGCAGCTTCGAGACTGTGGTTGCAGGGGTGCGCATGCGCGCGCCCATGATGCATATCCATACGGTTGCTGCGGGCGGCGGATCATTGCTAACCTTTGATGGCGCCCGTTATCGGGTTGGCCCTGAATCTGCCGGTGCCAATCCCGGACCGGCCAGTTACCGGCGCGGTGGCCCGCTGGCGGTGACCGATTGCAATGTAATGCTGGGTAAAATTCAGCCTGAATATTTCCCGCATGTCTTTGGCCCCGCAGCCGATGAGCAACTTGATGCAGCCGTGGTTCGCACCCGCTTTAGCAACCTTGCTGCCGATATTGCTGACGCCACAGGTGACCCGTTACAAACACCCGAAGAGGTTGCCGAAGGATTTTTGCGCATCGCAGTCGAGAATATGGCCAACGCCATCAAGGAAATCTCCGTCCAGCGCGGCTATGATGTGACAGGCTATACCCTGAACTGTTTTGGCGGTGCCGGCGGGCAACATGCCTGTCTTGTGGCTGATGCGCTGGGAATGACCAAGGTGTTCCTGCACCCGTTCTCGGGCGTTTTATCTGCCTACGGAATGGGACTTGCCGACATTCGTGCCATGCGTGAAGTCCAGGTGGAGCAGCTCTTTGGCGATGATGCACGGGACATCTGCCAATCTATCAGCCTCAGCATGTCAGAAGACGCCAGTACGGAAGTCCAGACACAAGGGGTGCCCGCCGATAATATTTCTCATACCGTCAAGGTTCATCTGAAATATGAAGGCACAGATTCTGCCATGCTGGTCGATCTGGACAGCCCCGATGTGATGAAAGCCGCGTTCGAGAAAACCCATCTGCAACGCTTCGGCTTTATTGCCGCTGACCGCGCGCTAATTATCGAAGCCCTGTCGGTGGAGGCCATTGGCCTGACAAGTTCCGTTGAAGACCCTGAAGTCGAGGCAACAGGCACTGCCGATACACCTGACAAGCTGGCCTGCGTTCAGCTTTATAGTGGTAATAAATGGCGGGATGTTTCCTTGTTTGATCGCAACCAGATGCAGCCGGGCCAGAAAATCGCAGGCCCTGCCATCCTTATCGAGAAAACCGGCACCATTGTCATTGAACAGGGCTGGCAGGCCACCCTTAATTCCCGCCTGCATCTGATCCTTGACCGCATTGAAGCGCGCCCGAAAACCGAGGCCATCGGCACCAAGGCCGATCCTGTAATGCTCGAAGTGTTCAACAATCTGTTCATGTCCATTGCCGAGCAAATGGGCGCGACCTTGTCTAACACATCACAGTCGGTCAATATCAAGGAACGGCTCGATTTCTCATGCGCGATTTTTGACACGGCCGGTAATCTTGTCGCCAATGCCCCGCATATGCCTGTACATCTGGGCTCCATGGGGGAAAGCATCAAGGTCGTCATTCGCGAAAATCAAGGTAAAATGCAGCCGGGGGATTTCTATGCCCTGAACGCGCCCTATAATGGCGGCACTCATTTGCCTGATGTTACCGTTATCTCGCCGGTCTTTGACGATGCGGGCGAGAATATCCTGTTCTATGTGGGATCGCGCGGGCATCATGCCGATATTGGTGGCCGGACCCCCGGCTCATCCCCGCCCGACAGCACCCATATTGAAGAAGAAGGCGTGCTGATCGACAACTTCCTGCTGGCCTCGGGTGGCACGTTCCATGAAAAAGAAGTGCGCGCCATGCTGGGCAGCGGCAAATATCCATGCCGCAATATCGACCAGAATATCGCTGATCTAACCGCGCAAATCGCTGCCAACGAGACCGGCATTCGCGAGCTGCGTAAAATGATCGATCATTTCAGCATCGAAGTGGTGGCCGCCTATATGGGCCATGTTCAGGATAACGCCGAAGAAACCGTGCGCCGTGTTCTGGATGTTCTCAAAGACGGCGCGTTCACCTATCATCTGGATACGGGGGCGGTTATCAAGGTTGCCATCACGGTTGATAAGGCCGATCGCAGTGCCACCGTTGACTTTACGGGAACATCTCCGCAGGACAAGGGCAATTACAATGCCCCGCTGGCCATCAGCAAAGCGGCGGTTCTATATGTTTTCCGCACCCTTGTCGAAGATGATATTCCGCTCAATGAAGGCTGCCTGAAACCGCTTAATATCATTGTGCCTGACGGTTGTATGCTCGACCCCAAATACCCGGCAGCGGTTATTGCCGGTAACACAGAGGTCTCGCAATGTGTCACCGATTGCCTGTATGGCGCTCTGGGTGTTCTGGCGTCATCACAGGGAACCATGAATAACTTCCTGTATGGCAATGACAAAATCCAGAATTACGAAACCATTTGCGGCGGTACCGGTGCCGGTCCCACCCATCCGGGAACCAGTGCGGTTCACAGCCATATGACCAATACCCGCATGACGGACCCTGAAGTTCTGGAATGGCGGTTTCCGGTGCGGGTTGAGGAATTCTCCATTCGCAAGAATTCTGGCGGCAACGGGCATTTCAAAGGTGGCGATGGGGCCGTTCGCCGCATGCGTTTTCTGGAACCGATGACCGCAACCTTCCTGTCCCTGCACCGGGAGACAGACCCTTACGGGCTTGAAGGTGGCCTACCCGGCGCGCGCGGCAAGAATTCTGTTATTCGAGCCAATGGTGACGAAGAAGCCCTTAAAGGTAATGACGAGGTTCAAGTAAAACCGGGAGATGTGATTGTCATCAAAACCCCCGGCAGTGGCGGCTTCGGCCCGCCAGATTAACGGCCTTCCTGTCAAAAGGGGTATCTGTGCAAGCGGATACCCCTTTTTTTAATCTTCTGACGGGATCGCCCCTGATTTTTGTAAATCCCGGATATCGGCCTCTGAAAAATTCAGGTCTTGCAGAATTTTGGCGGAATGCTCACCAATATGCGGACTGTATGCCCCGGCGCTGCCCTCCTTGAAATCATCAAAACCGGGAATACGCGGCAGCGGTATTTTGCCTATCCCGTCATGATCAATCCAGGCAAAGCTATCGGTGGCTTGCGCCTGTTCACTCGCCAGATAATCACTGTAACTGTTAATAGGGCTGTGAATAACACCGGCATCCCCTAAGGCAGTCGCCCATTCAGCTGTTGTGCGTTTTAAAAACTCGGCCCGTAATTGCGCCATCAGCGGCTCTTCATTGGCGGCACGTCCTGTCCGCGTCTTATAATCGGGATGATCCGCCAGATCATTGCGGCCCATCACCTTGCACAGGGCCGTAAAATGCTTCTCGCGCATAACGGCAATACCAATATATCCATCTGCGGATTCCATGGTCGCAGCCGGCACATATAACAGGCTCGGATTACCGCCCTCAAGATGGTTTTCCATAATCTTTGCACTTTGAAAAGCCGCTGCCGCCTGCATCAGGTTGCAATCAATATAGGCCCCTTTTCCCTTGATCCCCCGCGAGATAATGGCTTTGAGTATACTTTGAAAGGCAAACAGGCCGGTGAGAAAATCCATGACCACCATGCCGCTTTTCATCGGCATTCCAGCCGCATCCCGCGTAATCGACATCCAGCCGGAAAACCCCTGAATGGCGCTATCGGTTACAGGCCGGTCCCTGTAGGGGCCTTCCTGACCATATCCGGTCACCGATAAATAGATAACCGCCCCATTGGTCGTTTTAACGGTCTCGTAATCAAGTCCGAATTTGGCCATGACACCGGGACGAAAACTTTCAATAACAATATCGGCTTTCCCGGCAAGCTGGCGGGCAATTTTCAGACCCGCCTCTGTTTTAAGGTCAAGAGCAATGGATTTCTTGCCCAGATTAACAGTAACCGAATGGGCACATTGATCCCCGTAGACAGTTCCCAAAGTCCGCCCCCAGTCACCGGAAAACGGCTCGATCTTAATCACATCAGCACCAGCTTGTGCCAGCATCATGCCGCTATAAGGCCCGGCAACTCCTTGGCTGAAATCGGCAACAACAAGGCCTTCAAGCGTGGTATCATTGGTCATTTTATGTCCTCTTGACGGGATCTGTTTTTCTGTATGCGACGGTCATTATGAAATGAAAAGCCCGCTGCGACCAGTAAAATACGCCCCATAAAAGAAAGCACTCAACAAACCGGGGCCGCCATCAATCTGTATAACTGGGCACCCGCTTTCTCGATATGACCGGCAAGCACATCACAGGCCACCGCCACATCTCTTGCCTCGCACGCCGCCAGCAATTGATAATGTTCATCATGGGATGTTGCCGAATAATCCAGCTGCGCAATGGCAAATTGCAGATACCGATCTGCCATACTGTTGAGAGAGGCAATATGCGCCAACAATAACGGCCGCCCACAAGGGGCATAAAGCGCCGCATGAAAAGCCGTGTTCAACAATCCGAATTCTCCGATATCTGCGCTCTCCATTTTTGCCTGAAAGCGGGCGGCTTCGTCAAGCTGACGATTGCTCAGCTCCGGAATGGCGTGCATCAGGGCCAGCACTTCCGCCACAACCCGCATTTCGTAAATTTCCCGATAGGCGGCAGGGTCCAGCGCGGCAACGGCGGCCCCCCGGTTCGGCTGAAGATCGACGAAACCTTCACGATCCAGAATCAGCAGCGCATCACGAACAGGCATCCGGCTAACCGCGAATTGTTTTGCCAGCCTTTCCTGCCGCAGCACCTCTCCGGGATGAAACTGCCCCCCGATAATGGCACGGCGAATATGATCTGCTACCTGTCTGGCCTGCTCTCCTGTCCGTTGTGTCACGGGATTGATCTCCCAAATTTATATGTGCACTAAAAAATTATTGTATCCAATATATAATATAGAATACAATATTGCTACCCTATTCATATAACGAGGTAACTTTATGTCAAAAAGTATAAGGCGTGTTCAAACTGCGGCCGAGAGTGCAGGGCTGGCGATTGACGTGAAAACCATGCCGGACAGCACCCGCACGGCGCAGGATGCGGCAACCGCTTGTGGTTGCGAGGTCGGGCAGATCACTAAATCGCTTGTATTTGAAGGTATCGATAGCGGAGAGCTGAAATTGCTTCTGGTCAGCGGTCAAAATCAGGTAGACCTCGACGCCGCCGCAAAAACTATCGGTGAGCCTTTACAGCGGGCAAACCCTAAAGATGTGCGCAGTAAAACAAGTTTTGCCATTGGCGGCATCCCCCCGTTCGGGCACACATGTCCCTTGGATACATGGATAGATTCACATCTTCTGAACTACGAAACCATCTGGGCCGCCGCCGGAACACCGAATGCTGTTTTCTCTGTTGATCCGCAAGCCCTCAAAAAGATTACCGGTGCCAGGTTATTTATGTAACACTGTTATTCATGAAACCTCTTCTCTCACCTGTCATCAGCCTTGCTGTCCTCAGCGCCGCCCTATGGGGTAGTCCTGCTATGGCCGCTGCGCCGGATATGGAAAACCGCCCGCAATATCTGATCTCACAAATGCAGGACAGCCCGCTGAAGGACAAGTTGCAGGCTTGCCTTGGGCAACCGCAACGGACCAGCACTTTTTCTATCGGACATCGAGGGGCGTCGCTGGGATATCCGGAACATACCGAAGCCTCCTACCGGGCCGCGGCCAGAATGGGGGCCGGGATTGTCGAATGTGATGTAACATTTACCAAGGATAAAGAGCTGGTTTGCCGCCATTCTCAAAATGACCTGCACATCACCACCGATATCGTTACAACGCCACTTGCCGCTAAATGCACCAAGCCTTTCAGCCCCGCAAACGGCAGCGCGCCCGCAGATGCCGAGTGCCAGACCACTGATCTGACACTGGCAGAATTCAAGACCTTGCGCGGAAAAATGGACGGTGGCAACAAGCAGGCGGCGACCGCCCAAGGGTATCTGGATGGCATGCCAAAATGGCGGCATAACTTCACCAAAACCGGCTATTCGAAAATTATGAGCCATGCAGAGTCCATCGAACTTCTGAAATCATTGAATGTCAAATTCACCCCCGAGCTAAAAGCGCCTGTCGTGCCCATGCCTTATAACGGCATGTCACAAGAAGACTACGCGCAGAAAATGATTGATGAGTATAAAACCGCCGGTATCCCGCCCGAAGATGTCTGGGCGCAATCGTTCAACCTTGATGATATCCTTTACTGGATCAAAGCCGAACCTGCCTTTGGCAAACAAGCGGTTTATCTGGATGGCCGATATCGCCAAGGCCTTAATCCTGGCCGGCCCTCTTCGTTTAGCCCTTCCATGGTAGAACTCAAAGCTATGGGTGTTAATTATATCGCCCCGCCCCTGTGGATGCTGGTCACTCTGAAAAATGAGAAAATTGTCCCGTCAGCTTATGCAGTGACAGCCAAAAAAGCTGGGCTGAAAATCATTACATGGACGTTGGAGCGGAGCGGCCCGTTAGAATCCGGCGGCGGCTGGTATTACAAATCCATCAAAAATGCCGTCACTTCCGACGGTATCATGTATGAATTGCTCAATGTTCTGGCAAAAGATGTGGGAATTTCAGGCATGTTTTCTGACTGGCCCGAAACCGTAACCTATTATGCAAATTGTATGGGACTTGACTAAATTATTATATGATTTATTCGGCGAATACCCTTTATTTTCAACGCTACGCAAGCTTTCTCTAACGGGTAAATACCGTTTTTATACAACCGTACGTTTTGCGGCCTTTGACAGCTTAATAAAACAGCAACCATTATAGTTTATATGTTAAGCTAATATGAGCGATGGTGCGACGTTCCGCCGCAAACTTATTTCGTTGATTATCTGACGTTTCAAGGTAATATCCAGCGCAGAAATGTAAAAAAATTATGATTTCAGTACCCTTTACGTGAGGCAAAATGGCCGAGATATCCGCCTGCAATCCAGCGCAGGATGAAAATAATGCACCGCAATATGCGAATGATAAATTGCCATTGGCTCCTCAGACGCTCAAAGAAGCGTTGAAAATGGTCCGCCCGTACGCAAAAGCAAATGCGTATCGCGGGGCTTTTCAAGTCGTCACCACACTCCTTCTGTTCATCGCACTGATGGGCACAATGCTGTATATCGGCGTTGAGCATCTTTGGGCAACCTTGTTACTGGCAATTCCAGCCGGCTTGCTAATGCTTCGCCTGTTTACATTGCAGCATGATTGCGGGCATGGCAGCCTGTTCCCATCCCGGCTGGCCAACAATCTAATCGGCGGTGTCTTGGCATTACTGACACTAACCCCCTATCAATACTGGCGCGCGGCCCATGCGGTTCATCACACAACAACCGGCAATCTGGACAAGCGCGGCACCGGCGATATCGAAACCAAAACCATCCGCGAATATATGGCCCTGCCGCCCATGTCAAAGTTTGGCTACCGGCTGATCCGCAACCCGTATTTTCTGTTCGGATTTGGCAGCATCTTCCATTTTCTGCTCAAGCAGCGGTTTCCCATTCAGCTGGAGCGGATGAACAAAAAATATCTGCGCAGTGTTCACAAGACCAATTTGGCGCTGTTGCTGGCCCTGATCCCCATCCATTATACCTATGGTATTGTTGATTTCATGATCATCTATCTTCCGGCAACATGGTTTTCGGCAGCTGTTGGTTTCTGGCTGTTTTATGTGCAGCATTCATTTCATGACACCTACTGGCAACGCCAGACGGATTGGGATTACAAAAAATCAGCCTTTGAAGGCAGTTCCCTGCTTGATCTCCCCCACATTTTAAGATGGATTTCAACGGATATCGGCATTCACCACATCCATCATTTGCTGCCCGCCGTCCCGAATTATAACTTGCGCGCCTGTTACGAAGATAACCCGAGCCTGTGCAATCCTCGCAAAATCAGTTTCAAGGAATTCTTCACCTGTACCAAGCTTGCCCTATGGGATGAAGACAATAAACGTCTGGTCCCGTTCAGCGCTCTTAAACGGCCCATCCTTGCGACGACAGCCCCCGGCGTCATTATGAAAGAGCCGGCCGAATAGAAATGGGATCAAAGGGGATATTTGACAGGATTGGCAACAGCCATATTTTTGAAGATCTCCCCAACGACCTGATCAAGGCAAATCTCTCTCATTTTCAACTGAAGCACTATAATGAAGGTGATGTCATCCTCCGTGAGGGAGATATCAACAGCACCTTGCATATCATCCATTCCGGTGAAGCCCATGTGCTGAAAACCGGATCAAAAGATGGCAATAGCAACAGAATACACCGTATAGCGACACTTGCCGCCGGCGAAGAGTTCGGCGAGATGACAGCCATTGACAACAGCGAAGTATCCGCCACCATACGTGCCGCACAACCACTTGAATTAATTTCCATTGATTTGCAACATGGGCAGGATGACCCTGGCCTCAAGCGATTATGTGACCAGCTTCAACTCCGCATTGGCCGCCGCATCGCAAACCGGCTCCGCGACACCAACAAAAACAAAGTCGAAGTGATGGAACGCGAGATTGAAAGTCGCCGTGCCCAAGCCATTGCAGGCCGTTTTATTATTACGGTTATGACTCTGTCCGCCGGATACACACTTGCCCTGCGAGCCGTTCTGGATTTGAATATTTTCTCGTGGATGGAAGTCTATTTCTCTCCGGTTATTATTCTTGCTTTCATGGGCGGAGTCCTGTTCATGATGGTCCGCAGCGAGTTTCCATTTGAATTTTTCGGTATCACAACCAAAGGCTGGCGAGCTGCCATTATTGATGCCCTTAAATTTTCAATCCCTTTCTGCATTATACTGACATTGCTGAAAGGGGCCTATATCCTGTTTGCCTCCGGCACCGCAGATATGAGCCTTTTTACAACGGCTGATATGTTCTCGGGTTACTTTTCGGATGGATCATTCAACTGGTTCATATATCTGGGTTTTATGGGAGCCTATATGCTCCTCAGTCCTGTTCAGGAACTCATTGGACGGTGTGGTGTTCAGGCACCGCTTTTCTCATTTTTGCAAGGAAGTCCTGCCCGCCGGCATTTCCTTTCTATTCTGGTCTCCAACCTTATGTCTGCCGCCGCCCATTCTCACCTTAATCTCGCCTTCGCTATAGCAACCTTTATCCCGGGTATATTTTGGGGTTGGCTTTTCATGAGAAATAAATCCATAATCGGCGTTTCGGTATCGCATGCCCTTATCGGCAGTTATGCGCTATTCGCTTTGGGATTAGAAGAATTTCTGAAATGAAAAAAAAGAATTTTGAAAGCCGGGATTTATCTGCGACGGCACCCGTGCTTAAACGGATGCTTACTGAACCGGTTCTGGCAATGGTTCCAAAATCAGTGTCACCAAACGCACTTACCATATTCGGTGGTCTCGCAGCCTCCCTTACAGCCTTCTTGTTATGGACAGCGCCTGACTATGTAAATCCGGAGACAATCGCAGGGAAATCTGCACTTGTTACCGGTGCCTTGGCCCTTGTGGTTTATGCCATTTGCGACCAACTGGACGGCTTGCAAGCACGGCGGTGCAAAAAAGGCGGCCCCACAGGTGATTTTCTCGACCACTGGGTAGATGCACTGCTGGCAAATGTTATTCCTGCCGGATTGATGATCTTTCTAGGCATCGGGTTTTATCAGACTGTCATAATGCTGATCGTTGTCGCTCTCGCTTTCTGGGCAAATAACTGGCAAACGTTAAATGAAAAAGAACGAGAATTACCGTTTTTAGGGGGATTGGAATTTATCTGGGTTGGCGTGGCCAGTCTTGGCGCCAGTGCTGTCTGGGGAATGGACCTTTGGGATATCCCTGTCTTGGGATTTGATATCCGAACTTTCTCCTATCTCGCTGTTATAATAACGCTGCTTTTCTCCATTCTAAAAAATGTCCGCCGGGCACCGGACCGTATCAAGGATTTCATGACCCCGCTGGCAAGCCTTGGCGGTATTGCTTTATGGCTGGTCCTTGCTTATTATACAGGGCAACTGAACGATGGGGCCCGCTATCTTGGCTTTTTCATTATTGGCCTGATGGCGGTGAAACATACGGGCGATCTAATGCGGCAATTATGGCTTGGAGTGAACGCCCCTCGAATAGATCGCGTTCTGACCCTGCCCGGTATCTTGCTCCTGCTCGTCTTTCTATATGAAACCGCCATGGGGTATTCTTCAGGCCTTACCCTACCTATCTTGTGGCTAACTACCGTCTTATGCCTCTGGTTACTATGCTGGCAGGCGGTCAACACATTTACCCTGCTGTCCATACAGCCAAAATCAGACACATATGCCAGCGGGGCAATCCCCGATAAAAAACGGATCATGGTTGATATGTCGGCAACACTGCTGCATCACGGACATATCCGGCTATTGGCGCAAGCCCATGCCCTTGGTCATGTAGTGGTTGGTCTGACATCGGATCAGGACCTGCAATCGGTTAAAAACCTGACGGCAGAACTTACCTTCGATCAGCGAAAAGAAATCCTGATGGCCATCGAATTCGTCGATGAAGTGGTCGAGACACCATGGCTGCTCACCAACGAGGTGCTGCAACAGCATAATATCGACATGCTGGTACATGGGGATGACAATCAGAATGATATTTCAGACGATAAACTGGTTATCTTTCCACGAACAGAAGGCATCAGCAGTGAAGCCTTGCGGGCAAGTGCAGCCCTGAACATGGACCGTGAATCACAACCCGCCGAATAGGTTAGCTTTCGATCTCTCGCATATCTTTATCAAACATCTCGCCTTGTTTCTTTTGGGCAAGAAGCGTGCGGGCCTTGGCGTAGCTAGGGTCATTCCAGAAAATCATACAGCCATTACAGCCCTTGCCACAGCAGCCTTCAGTGCCGATGCGCGGGGTTTTGGGTTTGCGTGTCACGTTACCTGCGGCCAGCGCCTCTACCAGAATATCTTTCTTGCGTTCATACTGAAAATCAGAGCCCCCGCCCAGCTCGATCTTCTGGGCCTCGCGGTCCAGTTTCAAGCGGCTCCATTCTTCGGGCAGCATGGCCTTTTCCTTGCGGATAATGGTCATCGGTTGCAGATGCTGTTTTATATGCGTGATACTTTCACGATCAAACAGGGCAAACGGAATACGCACCAGCGGTTGCTGGCCGCCATGAACAATGGTTGTCACTTTCTGTTTTTCCGGCAAATCGAATTCATAGATGCGGAGCAAGACAGTCTCAGCGGTGCTATGGGGCACAAATTCCAGTACATCGCCTGCTTCAATTGTATTTTTCACATCCACATATAACGCCTCGTCATTGACGGAGCGGATCAATCCGGCAAATTCCCATTCGGCCAGCGTGCGGGTGTCTTCATAATTATGGGCGTGATTGGTCAAGCGGCCATCATGAAAGGCAAAGGTGTATCCCCGGCTCGGCACCGTATACAGCTCGTCCATATAGCGTTGTGGGGACCAGTTTTCAGGATCTTCATACCAGTCATCAATAGCCATGCGGTAGGCCCGTGCCACCAGCGCCACATAATAAGGGCTCTTGCCGCGCCCTTCAACCTTCAGGCTATCCACACCGATGCGTAAATAATCATCAAGCTTGGGCATGATACATAAATCTTTGGAGTTGAGGATATAGGTGCCACGTTCGTCCTCTTCGATGGGCATAAGCTCACCTGGGCGTTCCCCCTCTTCGAGCATGAATTCATACATATGCCGGTTCTCGTCAGTGATCTCCACCTCCTCGGTGCTGCCATCCTTGAGGCGCACATGAACCTTGTAATTCCAACGGCAACTATTGGCGCAATTTCCCTGATTGGCCCCACGCTCGGACATGAAATTTGACAGCAGGCAGCGCCCCGAATAGGTCATGCACATGGCCCCGTGCACAAAGGCTTCGAGTTTAATGTCCGGGCATTTTTCCCGGATTTCTGACAGTTCCGAAAACGATACTTCGCGAGCAAGCACACACAGGCTGGCGCCCTGCTTCTTCCAGAAATCCACCGACAGCCACGAGCAGATATTCGCCTGTGTCGAGATATGCAACTCCAGCTCCGGTGCCATTTCACGGACAAAGCCAAAAATGCCCGGATCGGCGATGATCAACCCGTCAGGCTTCACTTTACGAACCGTCTCCACATAATGGGGCAGTTTTTCAATATCTTTATTATGGGAAAACAGGTTCAGGGTAAGATAGGCCCGCTTGCCATGCGCATGGGCATAATTGACGCCCTCGATCACCTCTTCCAGCGTAAAGGCGGATTTTGTCCGCAGCGACATATCCGGTGTGCCCAGATACACCGCATCCGCCCCGTACAGGATCGCCAGCTTCAATTTATGAAGCGAGCCTGCGGGCATAAGAAGTTCACTTTTCTGTCGTCTGTCTGGGGTGTTGTCAGTCATATCAAACCCGGTCACTTGAAACTTGCAAAAAGACCACGGCCCGGCGATGTGCCGAGCCGCGTGTTTTCACAGAATACATCAAAGAGACGTCATGTACTTTGATTTGCCCCAATATGCAAGCCGTCAGGCTATTGTGCCGTTACAACACCACGGCGGAGCTGATCACGCTCCATGGATTCAAACAGGGCCTTGAAGTTGCCTTCACCAAAGCCTTCCTCACCTTTACGCTGAATAAATTCAAAGAAGACGGGGCCTACTTGCGTCTCCGAGAAAATCTGCAACAGTAATCTCGGATCCCCTTCCACGGTGGAGCCATCGAGCAAAATACCGCGTGATTGCAAAGCATCCACATCTTCACCATGTCCCGGAATACGCTCTTCAAGCATTTCATAATAGGTGGCGGGCGGTGCCGTCATAAATGGGACGCCCTGTGCTTTCAGACGATCCCAGCTATCGATCAGATTATCACAGGACAAGGCCACATGCTGGATACCTTCGCCGTTATAGGCCATCAGGAACTCTTCGATCTGGCCGATCCCTTGCGAGGCTTCCTCGTTCAGCGGAATGCGGATTTTACCATCGGGCGAGGTCATGGCTTTCGATGTCAGGCCGGTATATTCGCCCTTGATATCAAACATGCGAATTTCACGAAATCCGAACACCCGTTCATAAAATTCGGCCCAATGTTTCATCCGTCCGCGATAAACATTATGGGTCAGATGATCAATGACCTTGAAGCCACACCCAGCCGGATTGCGGTCCACCCCGTCCAGAAAAACAAAATCAATGTCATAAATCGATTTATCTTCCCCATAGCGATCGATCAGATACAAAGGTGCCCCGCCGATCCCCTTAACCGCCGGCAGGCGCAGCTCCATCGGTCCAGTCGGGATTTCGACAGGCTGGGCGCCGCGCTCCAGTGCAAGGGCGTAGGCTTGCTGGGCATCCTTGACCCGAAAGGCCATCCCGCAAGCAGACGGGCCATGTTCATCGGCGAAATAGGCCGCATGGCTGCCTTTTTCATTATTGATGATGAAATTGATTTCGCCCTGCCGGTACAGCACCACGTCTTTGGAGCGGTGAACCGCCACTTTCGTAAAGCCCATATTTTCAAATAAAGGTTCCAGAACACCCGCTGTCGGGGAGGCCCATTCCACAAATTCGAAGCCATCAAGACCCAGCGGATTTTCAAACAAGTCAGTCATTAGTCGTCTCCAGTCATTCAGAAATTCAGATGTACTTAAAATTCTAAATGACAAGGCGGTGCCCCCGGAATTCCGCGAACCGTTTTTCCCAAAACAGCGCCAACAACAAGCGGCTGAAACAAGCCTGAAAACATCACATGGCCCCAACCAGATACAAGGAGAATGCGGGAACAGCAATCAGCAATGTAAGACGAAAGATGTCCGCAATCCAGAACGGAATAATTCCGCGAAAAATTGTCTTCAACGGCACGTCCGGCAAAACACTGCGAAGGACAAATACATTCAATCCCACCGGCGGCGAGATCAGGCTTATTTCAGTGACCACAACAACAATAACCGCAAACCAGATCAGAATGGCTTCGGGATCGGCCAGCGCCGCTATACCGAAATCAAGGTTCATGACCAACGGATAGAAAACCGGCACCGTTAGCAAAATCATCGACAGGCTTTCCAGAACGCACCCCAGAACCAGATAGATCAGTACAATACCGAAAATCACGACGAAGGCATTGATATCCAGATTGTAAACCAGATCGGCCAACGCGTCCGGCAAGCCTGCAAAATTGATAAAGTTGGAGAAAATTTCGGCACCAATGACAATGGCAAAAATCATTGCTGTGGTGCGCGCACTTTCAAGACCGGCCTTGTAGAAATCCGTACGGGTGACACCGCCCATGAACAAGGCAATGACGAAGGCCGTTGCAGCCCCTACTGCGGCGGCTTCGGTCGGGGTAAAAAACCCCCCGTAAATACCAACCATGATAACAGCGAACAGGCCAATCACCGCGAAAACGCCGACCCGTTCCTTGCGGGTGAAAGGTTCAGTATTGTCCGATTTTGGGGCCAGTGACGGATTAATGCGGGTAACAACCCGGATGGCGATAATATAAAAGACGACCCCCAGCAAACCCGGAATAACACCGGCAACAAACAATTTCCCGATATCGGATTCGGTCAGCAATCCATAAATAATCATGATCACACTGGGCGGGATCAAAATACCCAACGTGCCGCCAGCTGCAATTGAGCCCGTGGCCAGACTGTCCGCATAACCAAATTTACGCATGGATGGCATGGCCACTTTCGACATGGTTGCCGCCGTCGCCAGGGAAGAGCCACAAACCGCACTGAAACCGCCACAGGCCACGATGGAGGCCATGGCAAGCCCGCCCCGTCTGCGTCCCAGTAAATGATTAGCGGCGGCATAGAGGGCATGACTGACACCAGAAATGGTCAGCAGGTTTCCCATGAGAATAAAAAGCGGAATAACCGACAGAGTGTAAGACAGCCCCTTATCAAAAGAGATGGTTCCGACCATGGACAAGGCTGCGTTCCAATCACGCATCAACGCAAAGCCAACGCCTCCAACCAATGCCATGGCAAATGCGATGGGAACTCTGGCAAAGATAAGCCCCAGAACAACAGCAAATCCGATCAACGATTCAAACACACTATCACCTTTCCAACTGCCTTACCCGGCATTGGCCATACTCGAATTGATCTACCGATCAACACTTGACGAAAGATATAAATTCAGTTTTTTGGACGGGCCTTGAACAAGGCAACCAGAACAATAAATCCGCTTAAAATACAGGAAACACTGGCAAAATAGGCAATGGGGGCAAATGGCAGCCCTAAGGAATCGGTAACGGCACCATCGGCAGCCAAACGGGCTCCATGCTCCCACAGGCGCCACCCCAGAACGAACAGGACCAATACTGACGCCACATGCGCGACAATATGGAAGATCATATCCATTCCCTTGCCGAAGATCATGGAAAACAGTTCTACTTCCACATGCTCTTTTGCTTTGGTCGTCAGCGGTAATGCTGAATAAATCAGCGCCGCCAACATTATTTGCGTCAATTCAAACGCGCCGCTTATGGGCGCGCCGAACCAACGGGCAACAACATCAACACTGGTCAGAACAGTCAACCCTATCAGCAACAGGATAGACAGCCCGCCCAGAATATTTTCAATCACTGGCCAGCCAAAGGAAGGCTGGCCAGTTTGTATGTTTTCGTGTTCAGTCATCGACTATTCACTATTTGCTTATGCCGCTGATTTTGCGAAGCTTTGCCAAGGCAGCCGTTCCATCATAGCCGGTTGCTTTCACAGCCGCAGCCCACTCACCTTCACGTTTTGCGGCAATTGTTTTAATCGCCCCCAGAACATCTGCATTGGCATCATAAACCTCAATACCGGATTTTTTCAAATACTCGACCCCGGCTTTATCAGAGGCATCCCAGACGCCGCCAACAAATCTGGCAAAGGATTCACCGGAAATGGACATGATCGCTTTCTGATCTGCTGGTGAGATACTGTCCCATTTGGCACTGTTCATCACAAGGAACCATGAGGTGTTATAAATACCGCCCGGAACCCGCATGGAATATTTCAGGTACTTACCCAGCTTGAAGGCTTTTGGCGCTTCCATGGGGAAAGTTACCCCGTCGATGACACCGCGAGACAATTTTTCGAACACCTGACCGGGGCCCATGAACTGTGTGGTGATGCCAAGGTCTTGCGCAAGGCCGGCAATGTAGCCGCCCGGCGTGCGGATTTTCAAGCCTTTGAAGTCTTCCGGCTTTTCAATCTTGCGTTTATTGTTATGGAACATGCCGGGTCCATGCACAAACAAACTCAGCAACTTAACACCGGCATGCTCTTTTTGGGCATCAAGCATACCTGAATATACCCGCCAGTAGGCGACAGAAGCGTCCGTTGCATTATTTCCGATGAAAGAGAACTGACCAATACGCGACCGTAAAAAACGATCATCCTTGGTAAAGGAATGCAGGCCATAGGTAATGTCCGCCACACCGTCCACAGCCATATCATAATGAGCTGGTGGTGATCCCAGTGCTTTTGCCAGAACGCGGACTTTCACCCGGCCCTCGGTTACCTGCTCAACCTGCTTGGCCCAAGGCTTGATCGCTTTGGCAACTATGGGATGCCGCGGGGGCAACCATGAGGACAGAACCAGCTCTGTTGCCGCCAGAACCGGCTGTGACAATGCCAGAACCGCACTGGCCGCGACAACCGTTGAAATGGCAAATTTGGATATCAGTTTCATGAATTTATCTCCTCCCGTTAAATTTATTTTTAACATTACGAACGCACCTTAAGGTGCTGGTTTATTTTCATTTTTACTTGCCGCCAAAGCGAAGGCTTCGGTAAGGACAACACGATCCCCAATATGATTGGCGAGGATTAGAATAAGCTGCGCATTTATAGCGTTGCTCATCTCTGTGCTGCGGCCTTCATGAACTGCCAGCAGTTCGGCATAAAAGCCGTCAGGATCAGGCAGGTTCGGGGTTGTTATCAATTTACTCATATCCGTTATCCCTTCCGGCCCGTCGCCACATTCAAGGCCGCCGTCACTGCGGCCTCATCAAATTCAGTCCAGCGCGCGGCCACATGCTGATCGGGGCGCATCAGATAGATGGCCGATGTCGCCGCTCCCAGATAGCGATCCCTGATTTCCGGATTGGCATCGAGATCAAGCGTTTCAATTTCAATATCGTTCACGGTCATAGATGCAGGCGCATTTGTGTTAATCACCAAAATCTGGAACTTGTTTCCAAGCGCATCGAGAAGCCAGCCATCGCCCAGCGGGGCATCTGGCGCAGACGATCCGGGTCGCGTCCGGGTTGGCATATCTGCACAATCAGCACCGTTCAAAGACGATCCGTCATAGGTGCAAGGGACAGACAGTCGGCCTGAATTCACCAATGGACGGGCGAATTCTGCTTTTTCCGACAAATCCAGAACCGCATTACGGAACAGACGGCTTGTTTCGGATTTAGGGGTAATGAAGTCGGTTGACCGTGACGAATTGAGAATATTCTCGTCCGCGCCATGAATACGCTCCACATCATAGGTATCAAGCAGGGATACCGGCGCCTTACCATCCATAACCAGTTTCAATTTCCAGCACAGGTTATCCGTATCAGCCAAGCCACTATTGGCCCCGCGTGCCCCGAACGGCGACACCTGATGCGCAGCATCACCAGCAAAAAGAACACGGCCATGACGGAATTTTTCCATCCGGCGGCACTGGAATGTGTAAATCGATACCCATTCAAGCTCAAACGTCACATCATCGCCGAGCATTTTCCGCAAGCGCGCCTTAACCCGTTCAGGTTCCATCTCTTTTTCTTTATCGATATCCCAACCCAGCTGTAAATCAATGCGCCAGACATTGTCCGGCTGCTTGTGCAGCAACGCCGATTGCCCGCGATTGAAGGGCGGATCAAACCAGAACCAGCGTTCCGTCGGGAAGTCGGCATCCATCACCACATCGGCAATCAGGAAATTGTCTTCAAATACCCGACCGATAAAATCCAGCCCCATCATGGAACGGGTTGGCGATACGGCACCATCACAGGCAATCACCCAGTCCGCCACCAACTGGTAAGGACCTTCAGGGGTTTCAATCAGCAATTCAACGCCGTCATCCATATTATTCACAGACAGCAATTTATTCTTGCCGCGCAATTCAATAGACTTGCCTTCATCGGCAAGTTCCCGCACCCGGTCCACCAGATATTCTTCAAAATAATATTGTTGCAGATTGATAAAAGCGGGACGCTTGTGGTTATCTTCGGGCAGCAGGTCAAACTGATAAACCTGACGCTCGTCAAAGAAAACCTTGCCCGTATTCCAGGTCACCCCTTTTTCAACAAAAGAGTCCCCGCATCCAAGCCTGTCCAGAATTTCAAGTGGGCGCTTGGCAAAACAAATGGCGCGAGAGCCCCAGCTGACCTTGTCGTTATCATCAATGATGACAACGGGAATATCCTGCTGGGCCAGATCAATTGCGGCCCCCAGACCGATAGGTCCGGCACCAATTACAACGACCGGCTTACGAGCGGGCGCTATTGCGTCTTGATCCACTGACCGCTCATAGGGATACATCGGTATTTCAAATATTTTTTTCATGACGCTCTCACCTCGTCTCCTATTACCCTTGTTTTTATCCCCACATACCCAAGTCAGGTCATCCGCAAATAAGATTAGTTACAATTGAAACTAAGTCAAGATAAAAGTATATTCCTGGTTTGACGCATTTACTTATCATTAGAATTTTGATGAAATTTCCGGCTAAAAGTCACATTAGTACAGTTAAAAACTGAGCCAGAACAGTTCTTGATAATAATATCAAACGTAATTAAAGTGAATAAATGATTCATTCAAATGGCGATAACAGCACCATAATGACCGAAGATCTCCGCGTTCTGGAAGACTTTGATCTCAACACATTCTTTCCCTATCTCGTCCGCATATATTACCGGGCCGTCAGTAGTTCGGTTTCAAATATATATGGCTCCACGTTCGGGCTATCCGTATCAGAATGGCGGGCCATGGTTGTTCTGGGGCCCTATGGAGTTCTATCCGCCAGCGAAATCGTGGAAAAATCCAGTATGGACAAGGTCAATGTCAGCCGTGCTATCAAAGGCCTGCAAAAAGCCGGCTTTCTAAAGCGCGATATTGATGGCGATGACAAAAGACGTGCCGTCCTGCGCCTGACTGAAGAGGGGCGCAAAACTTTTTTCACCCTGATCCCGATGATCAAGGATCTGGAGAAGAAATTACTGAACGGATTAAGCAAGACAGAAATCCAGACGTTACTCTCGTTAATGGAGAAAGTCCGTGCAAATGCGGAAGATGTCACGGGGTAACATAAACATCATAGTTATTGTTCTTGCCTTAATAATTAGAGCCCCGTTATGATTAGTTTAGACCTTTTATAGAAAACCTAAGCTAATATGGATGTTTATTAAGCTCGTATGAAAATTCGCACTAGAATTCAAAACCTTTTAGTCCAGTATATTCCCGCAAAAACAGGAAAATATATCGGGTTTTTATATGGTATGGGTAAAAAAAGAACTTCTTATTCTCAATACGGCGAAGATTTAATCCTTAATTCTTTCATCCAAAGGCTAAATCTGAAGCCGGGTAAAATTCTTGATATTGGTGCGTTTCACCCCGTTTGGTACTCAAATAGCTATCTACTATTAAAAAACGGCTGGACTGCAACTATCGTCGACCTTGACCAGTCAAAAATCGACCGCTTTAAAACCGTTCACAAAAAAAAAGTAGACACCCTGTATGCAGCAGTTACACCGACAAGCGACATCCCCGTTTCAAAAGTGATTAGCTGCTATAAATTCAACAAATTATATTCTGTCTTCGATACAATAAGTAAAGAAACAGCCGATCACTATCAAGATCAGTTTAACATTCAATATACCGAAGAAAAAGTTACATCAATTTCAATAAATGACATTTTCACAGATCGAGGCCCCTTTGATATTATCAACATCGACATTGAAGGAATAGACGAGTTAGTTTTGAACGATCTGAATTTAAATATCCATCGCCCTAAAATAATATTGTTTGAAGATAATACTAATTTCGGGGGCTCTCAAAAAGTAATTAAAAGACTTGAGCAATTTGGTTACCGGCATCTTTGTACGACCGGCGGAACCATAATATACTTCCTTGAAAAATTACTACAACCCATTGAAGCTAAATAATTTTTATTATTCCACTAGCTTCAGCCACTATAATAGCGACGGATACCCATCCTCCTCGCTTGGCGACTACTAACGCCATTGTGATTGGCGTGTGATGTCGGCAAGCGCTATAGCGATAACATATTTATTTAACACAAAAAAATTGGAATATTGCTATGCGGGGATTATTTATTGCCATTACGCTGATGCTGGCCGCAGCGGTCACATCACCAACAATAGCCAAGGCCGATGCCGGGTTGATCGTCAAATCAAGCCCTTACAGTGTTCCTGAAACACTTGATCGCCTTGAAGCTATTTTCAAGAAAAAAGGACTGACCGTCTTTACCCGCATTGATCATGCCGCAGGTGCCGCCCGTGTCAATATGGACCTCGCCCCGACACAGGTTCTGATTTTCGGCAACCCCAAACTGGGAACACCGCTGATGCAAAGCCAGCCTGAAGTTGCCATTGCCCTGCCTTTGAAAGCCGTTGCCTGGCAAGATAAAGCTGGCAAAGTATGGCTCGGCTATACAAAACCCAGCGTAATGGCCAGCCGCTTTGGCATCACAGATCGCCCTGGAATTATCAAAAAGATGACCGGAGCCCTCAATAAGCTGACCAACGCAGCCTTAAAAAAATAAACGCCTGCAAGCCCCACACTCCGGCCGTCTTATTTCCCGGGCAAAGAGCTCAGTGTTTTCAAAAAAGCCTCGATCTGTTGTAATTGCCGTGAGGCTAACCTGAGCGGCGCGACATCCAGATGGCGGGCCTTCCCCGATGTTGCGTCCGGATATCGGCTTTTCGCCCGGTTATAGTAATGCAGTACGCCAGCCAGGTTTTGAAAGCTGCCTGTATGCATATAAGGTGCCGTTTGCGCGATATTGCGCAATGTTGGCACCTTGAATGCAAAGCGTAGCTCTTCTCCCTGGCGCTTGGTATAGCGCAGCTCTGCGCATTGATCCGGGGTATCGCTATAAGTACCCATACAATTGAAGGGACTTTTCAATATCTTCTGTATCCCTTCCAGCCGGCCCAGCCCAACCGGTTCAGGGATATCACGAATACCGGTTATGGCGAAATCATGGCTGGTAAATAACGGTCCGTTATGGCACCGCATACACTGGCTCTTGCTATCATCTAAAAACAGTTTCAGCCCTTTTTGTTCCTCACGGGTCAATAGTTCAGACGTCTCCCCCGCCAGAACAGCCTTTGCGAAAAGATCAAAGCGCGAAGCCATGGGCAATAGCTGACTTTGATAGGCCGCCAGACTTTTGCCGATATTGGCAAAGACAATATTCACTCGCCTCTGATCCTCTGCCCGCATGGCCTGCCACTGGTCATCAAGCCGTTGCATATCAGCTCTTTGGATATTCTCAACCGGCATGGCCTGCTGCGGATATCGTTGTTCATCTGAAAAATCAGGGAGCGAGCCAAATATCTGTACATATTCAGCCGAATAAAATCGCCCGATCAGCCGGGCCAGCTGCATCCGGTTACTCCCCTGTTCCGCTGAATCTTCCAGCGGCCCCAAAGCTTGCGCCCACAGGCTATCTGCCCGGCCATCCCAGAAAAACCACGGACTTGTTGCAATCCCTATCAGAGAAGGCGCATGACGTTTGGCAACGGCGATGCCTTCTGATAAAACCTTGCCATCGGTAAAAGCTTTATCCGGCTGATGGCAGGTCGCACAGGCGACTTTCCCGTTACCGCTCAGACGAGGATCAAAGAACAATGCCTCGCCCAACGCAATCGCAGCTTCATTTTGCCAGTAGGCATTCCCGGGTCTCTTGACCTGTGCTTTCAAGGTCTCAGGGTCTGGCAGGATCAGGTTGCGCATCTGCGCCCGTTCCTGCGCGCTCCATTCAATCGCCTGTTCCCGATTGAATACCCCCGCCAGAGCCAGAATAGCCAAAATGGCAATGACCAGAATGATACGGCCCATGGCTGGACTACGGTGCTAAATTGAACGAGGCTTCGGCCTTGTCAGAAATTCCGGGCAAAGCAATCACCAGCACCCAATCCCCCCACATCTGGAACTTAAGGCCTTCAATAGTCAACAGAAATTCCCCATTGCTGGTGCGAGAAACATGCGTCACCCGGGGTCGGGTTGGCAAGCCATGCCCATGGGCGGGCATTCCACCGGAAATTTTGATATCACCGGGCTTCAGGACATAATCCGCACTGGCCAACACAGACGACGCCGACGGAATTATTTTTGCCTGCCAGCTATAGAGCCTGTTCAGTTCTGTTTTACCCGCAGGTATTACTTCCACAGAAAACCGGTTGTTTCCTGATCGGGCTTTATAAGAATTTATTTCGGCAAAAGCCGTCTGTCCAGCACCAATACTGAGCAGGAGAATTGTAAAAGCCAGACAGGCTCTTACAAATTTTGAAGGGATATATGTCATAATCATTTTTATCTTTATTAAAGATGCCGATCAGGGAGCAGGCCTTGAACAGGTTCCAGGCAATAAATCGTTAAATCTACCTTCCGGTTATTTTCCAGGATACTGATCTGCCAGCCAAATTTCTGCAGGTACTGATTGACAGGGCTGCCAAACAAAAGCTTTCGAAAGGATTTATAATCACAGGTTTCAAATCTGGAAATGCTCAGACACGCGAACCCGTGCAAGGCGGGGATCGTAAAGCGCCAGCTTTGCGGCCCCCCATCCGATAAAATATCAAAACCAGGCCCATACTGCATCAAAAGATCCATAAAACGCTCGTCCCTTTCCAGAAACGAGCGAAAAATCTGTAAAATATCCTCTTGCGATACGGTCATGGTGGCGACCCTTTTCGAAAGGGGCTCAGTTTTCCTCAAGCCGGACGAACCGGTTGACGGCAAACCCGGACAGGCTCCCCAAAGTCAGGTAAAAAATTCCCATCCCGATTGTTGTCATCAGGAAAAATTCTTCACTGAGCAAGGTCAATGCCTGGACAGCCGCCGGATCGGTGTTGGCAAAACCATTGGTTTCCGGCATCGGCGCTCCAATAATATGTGGCAGCAGGATAGCAATAATTCCCAGAAACTTATATTTCATCGGCATATAATAGAGAGCAGCAATACCGGCTATTGTCGCAAGAACACAGAACCCCCACCAGGCCTGTCGGTTAATCAATTCTGCAGCAACAGTTCCCGGCACTTCCGGATGCAAGCCGAACAGGGATGGCGCAATGAACAAACTCGCCATCGCCGCCACACCCCAAAGAGCCCCGCTAAGCACTGTAATCTTTGGCTTGCTGGATCCAAAATTATGTAATGTCATCAAGGATACCATCACCATGGCAAACGCAATTCCAACAAGGATATCCGCCCCCAAAGTATAAAGGATCCGCTCAACCCCGTTCGCCGGCGCCCACACTTCTTCCGACTCGTCAGCTACGGTTGTCGTTTCTGCTACCGGTGTCGCAGTCGCAACCGCGTCTGTGGCATTTGTGGCTTCTGCGGAATTATGGGAGTGAACGATACCCACATCTTCGGAGATTTCATATTCTTCAGCACCGTAAATAATAGGGCTGATCATTGTTTGTTGGAAAAGGCCATAGAACAGGCCAGAAAAAATTCCGACAATAATGGCGGAAAACACAATATTTCTGAACGCCATAACGCATCCTCTCTATAAACCGGCTTCTTTCCCAAGCTTCTGTCTTAGAGAAGCCGGATGGAAAACCAGATTAGTGACAAGGAAACGCCATAGTATGCCGAACATCATGAGCTGCATTATGGAACGCACTCACAGGAACAAAGCCCACAATAAAAACAAGAGCTATCCCCAAGGCTACAGCCCCGAGAATTTGATGTTTTATCGAAACTCCAAGGGACAGGCCCTCATTGGCAGAAACAGTATGTTGCATTTTCGTAACTCCCGATACACCGACCCGTGTATCAAATAATAGGATCATGTGCAGCCTGCACAGATGGTTAAAGAGCTGGTTCCGGGCTTAATCTGCATTTATTATAGTACCGAATTTTACCGTTGCGGGGGCAGCGTGGCCTACCTGATTTCCCAAGCATTACCAACTTCCCAGCATCTTCTTCCCCGATGGTAGCAGACAAAAAACAAAAAATATATGATCTTTTTCAAAATACTGCCCCGTTACAGTGCATAGATTGAGCGTTGCAGAATAGTCCTACTTATGCCCACAAACGGAAAAAGCGTTCTCAAACCGTCAACCACTGGCTGCGAGCAACTCTTGCGTATAGGTATGGAGTGCCTTTCCCGCACGCATATCCTCAATGGTCATAAGTTCAACAATTTCACCCAAATTCATAACCGCCACATGCGAACACATGTGACTGACAACCGCCAGATCATGCGACACCATCAAATAGGTTAGATGACGCTCGTTGCGCAGCTCACTGAGTAAATTAAGAATTTCCGCCTGTACAGACACATCCAGCGCCGACGTCGGTTCATCAAGCAGAAGAACCGAAGGCTCTAAAATCAAAGCACGGGCGATGGCAACCCGCTGGCGCTGACCGCCAGATAATTGATGAGGATAGCGAAACCGGAAAGCACGGCCCAGCCCCACATCATCGAGAACTTTTAAAATACGGGCATCGGGGTTATCGAACTTATGCAAAGAGAGTGTCTCTGACAAAACCTGATCCACATTATAGCGCGGATGCAGGCTGGCATACGGGTCCTGAAAAACCATTTGTACGCTTTTATAAAATTCCTTGCTGCGGGCGATCCCCAAAGACTGGCCCAGAATTTTAATCTCGCCTTGCCAGTTTTCAGCAAGGCCCGTAATCGCTTTAAGGATTGTTGACTTGCCAGACCCGGACTCGCCAACAAGACCAAAGGACCCACCTGCCGGAACGGCAAAACTGGCATGTTTGACAGCATCAACGCGGGCCGCCCCTTCTCCGAACCAGACACTGACATCGACCAGTTCAATTTCAAGCTTATCCGTCATTACACATTCTCCGACTTCAGGAAACCGTCAATGCTCGGCTGTTCGCGCCATGCCTCCTCCCGGTTCAGGACATCGAGTATCTGTTTCGGATTATTCAGCTCTGGCATTGAATTGAGCAAACCGCGTGTATAGGGATGCGTGGCCTCATGCAAACGGTCCGCACGGCAGGTTTCGACAATGCGCCCAGCATACATAATCAGAATACGATCACAAAATTTGGAGACCAGTTGCAAATCATGGCTGATAAAAATCAGGCCCATACCGCGTTCGTGTACGAGCTTGTTCATAATTTCCAGCACTTCTTTTTGTACCGTCACATCAAGGGCAGAAGTCGGCTCGTCCGCGATTAGGATTTCAGGTCTGGGGATCAGCATCATGGCAATCATGATCCGCTGCCCCATACCGCCCGACATCTCGTGCGGATAGGCATTGAACACGCGTTCCGGGTCCCTGATAAGCACGGCTTCGAGCATTTCTATCGCTGCTTTATAGGCCTCGGCTTTACTTGCCTTCGTATGCAAACGGTAGGCTTCGGTAATTTGCGCCCCGATCTTCATCACCGGATTGAGCGAAAATTTCGGGTCCTGCATTACCATCGAAATGCGATGCCCCCGGACTTTCCGCATCTGCTTTTCGCTAAAATCCAGTAAATTTTCCCCATGCAAGGCAATACGGCTTGCTTCGACTATTCCGGGGGATTGAATCAGCCGCAAAATAGAACGCCCCGTCATGGATTTACCAGACCCGGACTCTCCCACAATCCCCAAACGCTCGCGCCCCAGTGAAAAGCTGATATCCCGGACCGCTTCAAACACACCATTACGGGTTGGAAATGCCACACGCAAATTTTCAACTTCCAGCAATGTGTCCATCATGTTTTCCCCTTCGGATCGAGCACATCACGCAGGCCGTCCCCCAACAGATTAAACGCCAGACTGACCGTAAAAATAGCAAGCCCGGGCATGGTCGCAACCCACCAGTAATCCAGAATAAAACGGCGACCATCAGAAATCATTGCTCCCCATTCCGGTGAGGGCGGCTGCGCCCCCAACCCCAGAAATCCGAGACCGGCGGCCGTCAGGATAATACCTGCCATATCCAGCGTCACCCGGATAACCAGTGATGAAATACAGAGTGGCCAGATATGGCGGATAATAATCCGCATGGGTCCGGCCCCTTGCAATTTAATTGCACTGATATAATCGGCATTGCGAATACTCAGTGTTTCGGCCCGGGCAATCCGCGCATAGGCAGGCCAAGCCGTCAATACAATCGCCAATACCGCATTTTCAATACCGGCCCCCAATGCCGACACAAAAGCCAGCGCCAGAATCAATCGCGGGAAGGCCAGAAATATATCGGTGATCCGCATCAATACCGCATCCACCCAGCCGCCAAGATATCCGGCAATAGTTCCAACCAGCAGGCCAACGATTGGAGCCAGCAAAGCCACCAGGGTTACGATATACAAGGTAATTCTGGCCCCGTAGACAAGACGACTGTACAGATCGCGCCCTAAAGAATCCGATCCCAGAAGAAAGCCGTTTTCGCCCGGAGCACTCAAACGAATTGTCAAGTCCTGAACAAAGGGCCCATGCGTCGCAATCAGCGGGGCAAAAGCGGCAACAAAAACCAATCCAACCAAAATGATCAGGCCGAGCATCGCCAGATGGTTTGATCTGAACGATAGCCAACCGCGATAAATGGCGGCCAGTTTGGCTTGCCGGCGCGATGTGGGCGCATCACTGAGCAGCCATTCACGCAATGACGGTGCCCTTTGATCGTTGGCTGGTATCATACTCATGGTCACTTAACCCTTGGATCAAAAAACTTGTACAGCAGGTCTGCCAGAATATTCAGGCAAACAAACACCAAACCCACCACAATTGTCCCGCCAAGGACGGCATTCATATCCGCCGATAACAAGGCCGTGGTGATATAGGAGCCAATCCCCGGCCACGCAAAAATGGTTTCGGTCAGAACAGAACCTTCAAGCAGACTGGCATAGGACAAGGCAATCACCGTAATCAGCGGCACTTTCACATTCCCCAGCGCATGACGCCAGACAACCGCATGTTCGGATAAACCCTTCACCCGTGCCGTCGTGATATATTCCTGTCCAAGCTGTTCCAGCATGAAGCTGCGGGTCATCCGGCTGATGTAGGCAAGCGAGTAATAGGCCAGCAGGCCGGCGGGAAGGATAATGTGGGACACCGCATTCCAGAACACATCCATATCGCCTTCGATCAGGCTGTCAATCAGGATCATACCGGTCACTGACGGGATCATATCCACATAGAAGATATCGAGCCGCCCCGGGCCACCAACCCAGCCAAGAATACCGTAAAAGACCAGCAATCCGATCAATCCAATCCAGAAAACGGGCATTGAATAGCCAATGAGGGCAACAAAACGGGCGATTTGGTCAATCCAGCTATCACGCTTGACAGCGGCGATAACCCCCAAGGGTACCCCCAGCAGAACACCGATAATGGTACCAACCGTTGCCAACTCCACCGTTGCCGGAAAAACCCGGATCAAATCTTGTGAAACGGGGCGCGCCGTCAGCAGGGACATTCCAAAATCACCTTGGGCAATATCCCTTAAAAAATACAGGAACTGCGTGAATAAGGGCTTGTCCAACCCCAGGGCTATGTACGCCGCCTCATAGGTTTCACGCGACGCGCTTTCACCAACAATGGACAATACCGGGTCGATGGGCATAACGCGACCGATTAAAAAAGTCACACTCAACAGCCCGACCATCGTAATTAAAATAGAAAAAACAATACGTACCATCGCACTAAGAAAAGGTGGAAAGGACGGCAATTGCCGTCCTTTCCGATCTTTTACATCACTCATCTGGGACATTTATTTTGTCACAGGCCAATAGGATGCGGCTGTAATCGCGGCCCCAACATTGAAATTCTTGACGTTGGTGCGGCGCCCTGTTTGCTCAATTTTCTGGAACATAACAGCAAAAGGCGATGTTTTCTGATGTTCGCGCTGAATGGCTTCATACATTGCCGCCCGCTTGACACGGTCTCCCTCCTGAACAGCCGCCTGTGTTTCTTTGGACATTTCAGGAATGCTCCACGCATTCCGCCATGCCAGCAAACCGGTTGCCTTGGCCTCATCGCTATTATCAGGGTTATAGGCGAACGTTCCTGCGTTGGTATTTGGATCCGGATAATCCGGCCCCCAGGCCCCTACATAAATCTGGAACTCACGCGCCCGATATTTGGACAATGTCTGTTTGCCCGTTCCAACCGTAATGGAGGCTTTGATCCCTGCCTTTGCAAAAGAGTTTTGTAAAGACTGGGCAATTTCAATGCGCTCCTGCGCCTCACGAACGATCAGCTTAACGTCAAAGCCGTTAGCATATCCCGCTTCAGCCAACAGGGCTTTTGCCTTGGCAATGTTGTAGGAATATGGTTGATCATCGATAGACCCCAGATAGGTCTTCGGCAGAAATGCCTGATGAACCGTATACTGCCCCTTCAGAAAGGAGTCCTGCATCCCTTTGTAATTGACAAGATACTTCACTGCCTCGACAACTTTAGGGTTGGATAAGACCGGGTCTTTCTGGTTCATGGAGATATACATCAACCGCCCCCGAAGATCATTATCGATGGAGATATCACCGGCAGCCTTGGCACCACTTACATCTTGAGGGTTCAGATTACGAGCAATATCAATATCACCTTTTTCCAAAAGCAAGCGCTGTGTGGAAGATTCTGCGATATGTCGCACAATCACCCGCGCCATTTTGGGTTTGCCTTTGTAAAAATCGTTATTAGCTTTCAGCATATAGGATTCATTTGGCTTCCAGTTCACCAATGAATAGGCACCGGAACCCGCCGTATGGGTTTTTAGCCATGCGTTCCCCATATCGCCATTTGCTTCGTTGGCCATCACCGTTTTCATATCAACGATGCCACCAATAGTTGAAGTCAGACAATTCAAGATGAAAGATGTGGCGTATTTTTTATCAGTTGTGATCGAGAAAGACATATCGTCAATCTGCTGGATGGTCTTGTCTGCATTGTCGGCTGTAAAGCCGAACTGGGTCAGGATAAATGACGGTGTTTTATTCAGCTTGACCGCCCGCCGCAGTGAAAACACGGCATCGGCAGCAGTTACAGGATTACCTGAATGGAATTTTACACCAGAGCGCATTTTAAAGGTAATGGTTTTGCCATCGGCTGACACGGTCCAGCTTTCTGCCAAGTCAGGCTGATATCCTGCGGCCAGGTCTTTGGGATCAAAATTAACCAGCTTTCCATAGACATTGCGGCTAAGGTCACTTCCGGCAAATTCAAAAGATTCCGCAGGGTCCAGCGTCGTGATATCATCGATACGGTTGGCAATCACCAACATATTTGAGGGTGTTTCCGCCAGCGCAGGTGTCATGGAAAGAGCGACAACCCCCGCCATCGCGCCAAGCAAATAATATTTCATTGATCTCATCTAATATCTCCCTGTTATCGAATTTATTTGTATATTTGTCAGGTAATTGGCAATTTTCCAACCTTCCCGACTTTCAACCATTATTATTATAAAAAACCATAAACACTTACGAGCAATAATCATACGTCTATTCTTGGCGAGATAAAACCTTGATATTCAAAAAACAGGTATTTCGTTTATTTGTGCCAGGCAGACCCCCAATTCCCATGTGTTTTTCGGCATTGGTGTATCGAGCACTCTATTTTTCAAGACAAATTAAAAAATCCTGTTAGTATTCACACGTTCAAAGCTTCAATGGTTGGATAAATAGTGGCGAGCCTGATTTTAATTGCTGATGATGACGATCAAATACTGGATACGGTCGGATTTCTGTTAGAAGAATCCGGCTATCGAACCTGTGTTGCCAACAACAAGCAAGCAATGTTCGCAGAAATCGAGACTAAAAACCCCGATCTAATCTTTCTGGATGTCGAACTCGGTGCCGATAACGGTTTCGAAATCGCGCTGGATATCCGTAAAACATCCAATACCCCGATCATAATGTTGACGGGTAAAAGTTCCGAGACTGACCGGGTGGTTGGGCTCGAACTCGGTGCCGATGACTATATTACAAAACCGTTCAGTACTGCCGAATTGCTTGCCCGCATCAAAGCGGTGCTCAGACGTTCCAGAATAGCCGCGACACAAAATGAAGCTGCGCCAAAGGATATTGCCCGGTTTGATAACTGGCAGTGCGATACCAAGCGGCGCACCCTGACCACCCCCGAAGGGACAACGGTCAAGCTGTCATCGGGAGAATTCTCCTTACTGCTTGCCCTGTTAAAAAGCGATGGCAGAGCAATGTCCCGGGAACATCTACTGGATGTTACGGGTAAAGACGATAGCTTTGATCGTAGCATTGATATCCAGATTATGCGCTTGCGCAGAAAACTGTCCGACGTTCAAACTGACGAACAATTTATCCAGTCTGTCCGCTCCGTCGGATATATTTTTACGCCAAAAGTTACGTGGAGCTGACGCGTTCACGCGCAAGCGGCGAAATACGAAATATATCAAGCCTGTTATCACTGAAGTGTTTCAAACTGAAACACTTCCCGTGGACCTGTGAATTTTTGAAACGCTCTGCAACAAAAATCATCATTCTCTGAAATATTCCTGATATATTTTCCTGACATAGTCCAGCAATCCCGATCCCCAACGCTATTGCTTCTGGACAAAAATGAAACGGCCCGTGAAATGGCCAGTTTGAACAAGCTCGGCACGCTGGCGCCTGTCCTGAGTGCCGTTGTTCATGATTTGCAAAAAGAACGAGGCATGTCTGCGGGTTTCATCAACAGCAAAGGACGCAAGTTCTCGGCGGCTCTTACAGAGCAGCGAAGTGTCACCGATAAAAGCCGGACAGGCCTGCGAAACAGCTTGGCAAATCTGGATATTTCATCCTTTGACACAAAACTGGCAACCCAAATCAAGACGGCCAATCTGTCACTGGAAAAACTGGCTTCAATCCGTACCGGTGTAACAGGATTGAAACAGACTCTGAAAGGAATGGCGACCTACTATACAGGCACAATTACCAAACTTCTCACAATTATCGAAGAGATGGGAAATGTCAGTAGCAATGCAGAGGTCACACGCGCAATTGCCGCATACGCTAATCTGCTTCAGGGCAAGGAACGTGCTGGCCTTGAGCGCGCCATGGGGGCCGCCGGATTTGGCGCTGGCAAATTTTCACTGGATATCTATCTCAAGCTGGTCAAACTGGTAGGGCAGCAAAAAATACTGATCGCCAAATTCAAACAATATGCGTCTGATGAGCAATCAGCCCTGTATGACAAAACACTACAAGGCCAGGCAGTTGATGAAGTCGCGCGCATGCGGGAAATTGCCTTTAACAGCCTGCAATCAGGGGATACCAAGGGAATTTCAGGGGAATACTGGTTCGGGGAACTGACACAAAAAATCGATTTAATGAAAAAAGTTGAAGACACAATAGCCGAAGATCTCCTGCGTCTCACATCCCGTATCAAAAGCTCAGCCAATACAGTTCTGCTATGGCTCGCAGGCTTTGTTATTATCCTTGCCATCGGTGTTACCGCCCTTGCCTCTTATATCATTAACGGAATTACCAAACCCATCAAAAGCATGACTTCGGTAATGAGGCAACTCGCAAAAGGCAATAATGAGGTTGAAGTTCAAGCACAAAGCCAGGAAGATGAAATCGGACAAATGGCGCGCGCTGTTCAGGTATTTAAAGACAATGCAATTGAAAAGACACGCCTTGAGGCCGAACAGGCAAAAGCCCTCGAAGCTCAAAAGGCTGTCGAAGAAGCAGAGCATCAACGCGAGATTCAAGAACGCCAACGTGAGGCCGACGAAAATGCAGCCCGTGAGGCCAGCCGAAAACGTCTGGATGAACTGACCAGCATATTTGGCGATACAATCGGCACGGTTCTCGATACTGTTTCCAGCCAGACCTCCCAAATGGAAGCATCTGCCCAATCAATGACAGATATTGCTCAACGGACAGACAGTGAAAGTGTCATCGTTGCCTCTGCGGCTGAAGAAGCAACAACAAGCGTACAAACTGTCGCTGGTGCAGCAGAAGAATTAAACGCCTCCATCACCGAAATCAGCCGTCAGGTTGCGCTGTCATCGCAAATTTCTGACCGCGCTGTTGAGACCGCTGACCAAACAAGCAAAACAGTAAATGAATTGGCAGATGACGCGCAAAAAATCGGCGAAGTCGTCGAGATGATTAACGATATTGCAGATAAAACAAACTTGTTGGCTCTCAATGCAACCATCGAAGCGGCACGAGCAGGAGATGCTGGCAAGGGATTTGCTGTTGTTGCATCTGAAGTAAAAAGCCTGGCCGCGCAAACATCAAATGCAACAAATGCTATTGAAAACCAGATATCCGAAATACAGGCAACAACACAAAATGCGGTTACCGCCATCAACTCTATCTCGGCAACAATTGCAGAGATGAACGAAATAGCAACCAGTATCGCCTCTGCCGTTGAAGAACAAGGAGCGGCAACCGGTGAAATCAGCCGTAGTGTTCAGGAAGCGGCTGAGGGTACCCGCGAGGTAGCGGTAAGCATTGTGAAAGTTAAAACAGGCTCTGAAGAGACAGATGGCGCTGCAAATGAAGTACTGATTGCCTCCCGCGATCTGTCAAAACGCTTTGTTACGCTGCGTTCCGAAGTCGAGGACTTTCTTTTGAATGTAAAGACCGTTTAAGGCCTTACTGCCTGTTAACAGAAACGAAGATATTTTGGCAGGCTGTCACATTGATGGAAAATATAGCCACAAAACAGACATTCGTAAAACAAGGTATAGTTGAAATATATAGTAAAATAATACGAAAAAAGAGTAATTGGGGAAATTCATGATGAAACACCAAGGCTCGAGACCAGACACAGACAGTCTGCATGACTTGGCTGCAAGCCGTGAAAAATGTTGCTGTCCGGTGAGGCTGTTTTCTTTCGCTTATGTTTCGTCCAGTATTCGGCGAATGGTCTTGGCCAAGTCACTTTTATTATAGGGCTTGCTCAGGAGGTTTGCGTTTAATTCTGCCAGATATTCATTTTCGAGGCTGTTTAGCTTGGTAATTTTTTTGCTAAAACCGCTTGTCAGTAATATCTTTAAATCCGGGCGCAGTTTATGTGCATCCATGGCAAGTCGATAGCCGTCAATTTCGTCGGGCATGATAATATCGCTGAATAGAAGATCAATTTTATCGTTGTTTCGTAATATGCCGAGGGCTTGAGAGCCACTCTCGCTTGCAATGATTTTGTAGCCCAGCTCTTCAAGATGAAAAACAGCGATATTACGCAGGTCTTTTTCATCGTCGACGACTAAAATTGTTTCGGTGCCGTGGGGTAATTCAGTTATCTCGGGGGCAGAAAAAGTATCGGACGTGGCAACATGTTCTTTCGCCCGGGGAAGATAGAGGCGGAATGTTGTTCCTTTATCGATCTCTGAATAGATTTTGAGATGGCCACGCGAGCGTTTAATGAAGCCGTACACCATGCTGAGCCCAAGTCCGGTGCCTTTGCCAAGTTCTTTTGTGGTGAAAAAAGGCTCGAGAATATGTTCTTTGACTTCAGCTGACATGCCATGTCCGGTGTCGCTCACCGACAGCATGACAAACTCTCCTGTCTGGCTTTGTGGATTGCGGCGCGAGTAGTCGGCATCAATTACCTTGTTGTGGACTTCTATGACCAAATGCCCGCCATCGGGCATGGCATCACGGGCATTTACCGCCAGATTGATAATGACATCCTGAAAATCTCCGGGGTCAACATCAACTGGCCAGTCATCTTCATCAAGGTGAAAAGCGATATTGATCGAGACGGTCAGGGACCGGATGAGAAGATCTTCAAGGTCGTAGATAAAGTCACTTATGTAAATCCGCTTTATGCCGCTAACTTCTTTGCGTGAGAAATTGAGAAGCTTACGTGTCAGGTCGGCTCCGCGCGCTGTTCCTTTAAGTCCGGTTTTGATCCGGCTTAAAGCTTTTTCATTATCAGCCAGCATATGTTGAAGGATTTCAAAATTTCCCTGAACAATACTCAAAATATTATTGAAATCATGGGCAATCCCGCCGGTCAGTTGCCCAATGGCTTCCAGCCGCTGGGCGTGATGGAGTTGAAGCTCCAATTCTTTATGTTCCGTGATATCAATCTGAATGCCACAGGCTATTGTTCTGTTGCCTGCTTCATCAGTAAGGGTTTTTCCGACATTGTTTATCCAGCGGATAGATCCATCGGAATGGACAATACGGTATTCCAGACTTAAATCTGACTTGTTTTCAAAGCATTCAAGTAAATCATGGGCAGTTCTCTCCTGGTCATCAGGATGAAGGCGGGCAAGCCAGTTTTCATAGCTTGCATTGACTTCTGACGGTTTGTAGCCCAACAGGCGAAAGTTTTCATCCGACCAGAAAATATCCCCTTTTGAAAAATCCCTGATCCAGAGACCGGCGTTTGATGCCTGCATGGCCATGGCCAGCCGCTCTTCGCTTTCCAATAAAGCTATTTCCGCCTGTTTGCGCTCGGAAATATCCTGTATGGTGCCGTTAAAATATTTTTCCCCTTCATTGTTCTTTGCGGACCGTGCGCTAATGGACAAGCAAATTGGGGCCCCGTCTTTACAGCGCCATTGCATTTCTTTTCCGTTGAAGTAGCTCATGGATGCCAACGCGTCGATGCACTCGTCTCGGTCATCGGGGTTGATGAAAAACTGTTCCCCGATATTTGATATTTTTTTGATTAACTCTTCGGGGGATGTGTAGCCCAGAATGGTCGCCATAGCAGGGTTTGCCGTGATTAAATTTCCAGAAAAAGTGGCTTGAAAAATGCCTTCTGCGGCATTCTCGAATATCTCCCGGTACTTTTGCTCTGATTTTTTTGCTTCGGTTGTCTGTGTTTTTACCTGTTTGCGCAGAAGAATAACAAATATTATGGAAAGAAGAAGTATGCCGACACTACCCGCCGCACCCCAGATAACCCAGAGGGGGATACTCTTTTCTGTCGGTCCGTCAAACCATTTTGAAAGTAGGCGGTTATACAGGGAGGCCGGATCGTTTTTTCCGATCAAAATCCATGTATCAATAGCCGCCAGGATTTCGGCTCCTTTTCCTTTGGGTGCCGCGAAGCGAACTTCTATGGGATTGAAGCGGATACTGGTCGGCAGGGCCTTGTATTTTGTGCCAAACATAATATGGAATGAACGGGCGACAACTCCGGCATCAGCTTTGCCACTATCGACGAGGGCCAGTGTCTCCCCGTAACTTTTTGCGGGAACCTTGGTATATTTGAAACCAAAAGAGGTTGAAAGCTTTTCGAGGGCGCTGGCATGTACGCTTTTCGGTATGATTGCAATTCGTTTGTTGTCCAGATCGACAATGCTGTCGATTGCAATATCGGGACGCCGATAAATAAGGCCCCAGTTATTTGCCATCGCCTCGTTAGACATATTATATTTTTTGGCGCGGGCAGGGGTGTAGGCTATGCCAGATAGAAGGTCAATTTCTCCAGCATCCAGCATGGATATCAATTCAGGCCATGGTTTTTCAACAAATGCGAGATTCCAGCGTTCCAATGTTGCGATATGACGCAGAATATCAACCGAGAACCCCCGGGGAGGCTTCCCGTTTCCATGGATGCCAAACGGAGGGTTTTGCGGAAGGCCAATCCGAATAACAGGGGCATTGGGGAAGTTGAACTCTTCGAAGGTCGCATCGGATTTTGAGGAGATGCCCTGTGCGGTCCCTTCCGTCATAAAAATGAGAGGAAAGGTAATGATAAAACTGAATAGAATACCCAGCATTAAAAAATGCCGCACCGGATGTGTCATACACGTCTCCTTGTTATATTAGCATCATAGGCATTATAAGAGAGGTGTGCAATCAGTGACGTGCGCGCTTGTCCGAGAATTGTCGCTCCAGTCTTTTGAGTAGCGTTATCAATGTTACCAGTGAAATTGGTTTGTGTAGTGATGCAACAATGTTGACCTGTAATGCATCGGCCAGTTGTGATGCTAAATTGATATATCGGGTATCATATCCGCTCATCAATATTGTAGGTAAATCATAATGCTTTTTAGCTAACCAGCTAACCAGTTCTATCCCGTCGATACCGGGCATAATGATGTCCATTACCACAACATCCGGAATGCACTCTTCCCATTTGTCTTGTAAATCATACGCTGAACATAATACCTGTACATCAAACCCCGCATCTTCCGCCGCGTAGGCAATGAATTCTCCGATGCTTTTTTCATCATCGACAACATATAAAACGGGTTTTCTCTGATCCTGATCACCATATTGGGGGTGAGGATCGGGGGATGCTTGCTTGGTAGGCATTTCTGGGTTGGAGTCCTTTAACTCTGTATTGGTACATAATAACATTAGGACAGGATCAGTTCTTTTGAGCGGGAAGAAATATTCGAAAAATTGTGCCACCATTCCGTCCGGAAAAGAAAGCAAGTTGCCCTTTGTGGCGTCGGGCAAAGCTTTGGACATGACTCAAACCCAATCCGCTTCTTGATCCAAACTCTTTCGTTGTGAAGAAAGGATCAAAAATTTCATTTTGGATATCCGGGGAAATTCCAATACCATCATCGGCTATTTCCAGCATAAAATAGCAACCGGACTGAAGATATACATTGCCCCATGCGAGCGACGTATCGAGGGACAGGTTTTCAGTTCGAACAGTGATTGTCCCGCCCTTCTTTATGGCGTCCTGGGCGTTAAGCGCCAATTGCTGGATGCTTTCTTCAAGTTCTTTTTTATTGAAATAGAAATCTGCTAGATCTTCGGCATATGAGCTGTTGATACATATGTGATCGGATATGTTTTCAGTCAGTATATCTACATAGTCTGCAACGGTTTTATGGAAAGGCAGGGACAGGGCATTCGTCATGTGTTCTTGTGAAAATTTTGTTAGTTGTTGTGTGATGGCGGTTGCCCTGTCTGCACCTGATTTGCCTGTCTTAATCCAGAATGCCGCCTGTTCATTATCACGTGTGCAGGTCTCCAGAGCTTCGAAGCTGCCGGAAATAATTCCAAGCAAATTATTGAAATTATGAGAAATATTACTCATAATACGGGTAATGGCGGCATCTTTTCGAGAGAGGAGAAAGTCGGCTTCAATTTTTTTCCGCAAGGTTACATCAGTGCGAATAGATATATATTTGACGATGGTTCCTTCTTGGTCTTTGACCGGAGCGATCGTGCTTTCCACCCAATAATAACTTCCGTCCTTTGCTTTGTTCTGGATCTCTCCGTTCCAGACACTCCCCGAAGATATTGTCTGCCATAAATTTCGGAAAAAAGCGGGCTTGTGCAGGCCTGAACTGAGCATCCGATGGTTTTGTCCGATCAGTTCAGCTTTTGAATAACCGGAAATTTCAATAAATTTATCATTCGCATAGGTAATGTTTCCGGCAATATCTGTTTCGGCAATAATCGCATGGGCGTCCAGAATTTTTTGCCTTACCGGATCAGTCCAATACATTGATAATGGCGCCCTACCCCCTCAAACCACAGAATACATGCCCTCGGATGGCAGGGCTTTTCGCATGTATGATCATGCAGTTATCTGCGGGACAGTCTTTCAACTCACCAGAGATGTAGCGTGCCCCATTACTACTTAATAATGTATTCAATCTCTATAAGGGAGGGTTACAATTATATGGATTATATAACCTTGCCTCAATCTTGACCTTGCGTTAGAGTTTTCTTATGGGAGAGAGATTTGGCTAGAGCACCCTCAATTGGCAAAGCAGCCCAGATCCGTACGATCATTGTTGATCAAAACGGCAAGCCGGTGCGCGGGGCAGTTGCCATGCTTCCCTACCATGACGGCAAACAGATGCAGCAACTGCGCATGCCCGCTGCTAACAGCAAAGGCAATGCGACAATCAAGCTACCACAATCTCGTTTTAATGTTGTCCGTGGAAACTATAAACCACAAGAAGTAACGGTTATTTCGGACCGTGCCGCCTTGCCGGTAAAAAAGACACGGCGCATACGTAACAACGCAGAAACGCTCATCGTCGAGATCACCGTACTTGTGAAAGAGCCCGAGCTGCAAACACAATCCGTCATTCGCGATCAAAACGGCAAGGCTGTCGCCAATGCGGTGGCAATACTGGCCTATACGGAGAAAGACAAGAATACGGCCCTTGCCCTGCCACGCACCGATGCCAATGGTCTGACGACTGTCACCTTGCCACTCTCGCGCTTTGACGCATTGCGCAAAACATATAAGAGTGCAACCATCAAGCAAGGCCGCAAGGCTTTACGTGTCACCGCATCCCGCAAAACCACCAATAATGCCCGCCTGCTCGTCATCGAACACACGGTCTTTATCGAAGAGCCTATCCGTGAAATTCGCAAAATCACCGTATTTGTCACCGATCAAAATGGGAATACTGTGCCCGGGGCCCGGGTATCCCTTCGATATAAAGCCGCTTCGGGTGAAGCAGAATACCAAATGCCGGTCTGCAATGACGTCGGCACGGCAACGGTGAATATGCCAGACGATGACTATTTACCAGTCCGCAAATACTATATCAAGCCGCCAAAAGTAGAGCTTAATGGTATCGCCCTGGAAGTTCTTAAGAGCAGCAGATCACCAAATACGCGTAAAATGATGAGGGTGTCTGTCAATGTGGCAATACCAGTTAAAAAGGAAGATCCCACACCTCCCCCCAAACCGCAAGATACCGGCCCGGAAATTGTGATCGACATTCCCCCGCCTATCGACGATGGCCCTGACGATGTGCCAAGCGTTCCAGCAGATACCCCCCTGGATCAAAACACCATTGAAGACGAACCTGCACCAACTCCACCACCATCCGCACTGGAGAAAAAAATGAACTCAAAAACAGCAAAACGCCTATTCCGATTCAACGCAATCAGGCCGGTAGTTCCCCAGCAGGATAATGAGAAAGGGATCGAATATACGGGCGAATTAACACCGCTATTGAAACGCCTGCAAGCTCTGACGGACAATATACAAGCCCGTAGTTTTGCTGCCGATGAAATTACAAAATATGATTTCTTCAAAGCGGACAGGTTTGAGAATACAAAATTCTGGCCCCTTATAAGTTCTATGAAACGGGCCTATAACCTGCGAAAAGTATCGGACATTGATGAAATTCGAAGCGAACTTGCTGATGCATTCGCAGATTATACCACGCCAGGCCAACTGGAAGGTTTCGTAAAGAACAAAGGCGATATCTGGGATCATTACATACTGAGCCTCTTGAACCACCGGGTCTCCGATAAAAAACGAGCTGCACTGGTCGATTGCATTAAAGCCGTTGAATTGCTTCGCAGAAAAGAGCGGATTCGAACCAGTACCGATTTCATAAAACTTCTTCTTAAATCCCCCATATTACCTGCATGGCTAGTCAAACTGGTCGCAGCCGATTTCCGGGACAGGTTTCCGTTCGTCATCGGAATTACAGATCTGATGGTCGTGAAAGAAGACCCCATTGGCTACGAACGGGCCGAGATTGCACATATTGAAAATGTTATGGCGACGGAAGAAAGGATTACGACCAAGCGCCAACTGGATCGAACCGAGACCACGACCACCTATGAAACAGAGCGGATTAAAGAGACGATGAAAGAAACGTCAACGTCAATTCATTCCGCAATGTCACAGGAAATCGAAGCATCAATCTCTCAAACGGCGGGCCTTTCTACGGGTGCGACGGTTTCAGCATCCTATGGCCCTGCGGTATCCGTTGACACAAACGCCTCTTTTGATTTTACAACAGCAAGCGAAGAAACAGCGTCATCCGCACAAGAATACGCCCAGGATATTGTAGAACGGGCCGTGGCAACCGTTTCAAACAGGGAACGCAACGAAACGATCACAGTCGTTTTGTCCGAAAGCGAAGACACCGATGTTCAAACATTCAGCAATATCGCACCTGGAGCAGAACATGTCATCGGGGTGTACAGGAATATCGACCAAATCTGGAAAGCACAGGTTTTCAACTATGGCAAACGATTGATGCTTGATATTGTTGTACCGGAACCCTCGCTCAATTGGCGCCTGTCGCGCGATGAAGATTCACTTCCGGATCAAAAGCTTAAAGAGCCGGAAAAGCTCGACATTGACCCAAAAACGATAGACATGGGACGATATCAGAATCTTGCGAATATTTGGGGGGCGACCAATGTTCCGGCTCCACCTGACTCTATGGTATCAGTATCAAAAACAGTTGAACTAGAGATACCCAAATTCGGAACGGCGGAAGCATCTTCTGTCTCAATGGCATCAGCCCAGCTGCAAATTCCGGATGGCTACAGGGGCACAGAGGCCAGAGTGGATTTTTTCGGAGACAGCAAAAAGGAAAACAACGACAGCAAGGATGATGCAAAAATCGTAATCAATGGAACAGAGCGAGATATTGAAAGCAGTTCTTCTACAATTTCACTCAACAACCACGTTGGAACACTCGAATTTGCGGTTTATATTGACTTTTTCGAAGGTGGCGTCGCCTCTGTAAAGGTGATCTGCGAAGTGTCACCGGAAACATGGGCGAATTGGCAAAACAATGTCTATGATGCACTCAAGGCGGCCAATGATAAAGCAATTGACGCCTATAATGCCGCCAGGAAAAACAAAGAAGCTCTCAGAGATATGGAGCAGGAAAACCTGCATCCTGACATCAAAAACAATATCGAGAAAATGGAATTGAAGCGATCAGTGGTTTCAATGCTGACCATGGATAATTACGAAGATTCCGGCTCGGTTGATTTGGAAGAAGTCGGTGACCTGAAATATCCGAGCGTGAGATTTCAGGAAGCGCGAAAAGAAGGGGCTTACGCCAGATTCTTTGAGGAAGCATTTGAGTGGCAAGAAATGACATACCTCTATTACCCTTATTTCTGGGCACGCCGCGAAGAATGGTTCAAACTCATGAACCAGCGGGACCCGGACTACAATTTCAACGCGTTTGTCCAATCGGGGGCGGCACGGGTCAATCTGGCAGTCCGGCCAGGGTTCGAGGCCGCCGTTATGTGGTTTTTAGCGACAGGCGAAGTTTGGAAAGGCGGTCCGACTCCAATGGTGGGTGATCCGTTATATATTGCACTGATCGATGAAATTGTCGAAAACAAGGGGCGTGATCTGGACAAACCCACACCGGTTGGTGAGCCCTGGACATACAGCATCCCCACCAGCCTGGTCGTTCTGGACCCTGATGACAGCGCAGTGCCACCGCCAGACGAAACCGAAGACTAAGGCTCGCTTGAAATGGCCGACGTCAACGGACCGCAAGACCATATATATGAGTGGGCCGAACCGCATTCAGGCCGGGCTGAACTTCATTGGACCCCGATGACCAAGATGCAGCGCCGGATCAAGTGGATGAACCCAATACCGCAAGTCCGGCCCGCACCGAAATTAGCAATAAAAATTAGCACTACATGTTGGGACTATGCCGAGAAGCCTCCGTTTAGCTGGCTGGTTATAGAACAACCTGAAATCAATCTGGAGCCCCCGGCTCCCGGCTCTATAGCATCGCTGGTACGGGGGGGACAATATGCGTTAGAGCGTGCTGATCTGATTAATGAGCCGACCAAAAATGTTATGTTGACCCTGATCATATTCGCGGCCCCTCACGTCACCCTGACATTCACTGACAGGCAAAAGCTAAAGGAGCAGGGCCTCACAATAAAAGTCGTCCGGCTTGCCAGCTGGCAAAGCGTCCCGGAACCGGGTTCAGTCATAGACCCGGCAAAATACTTTAGCGCAATCCCGCTGACTGATTACTTCGACACAGCAAAGCAATGGCATCTGTTTCTGGAGCAATATATTGTCTTTGAAAGCGGCGTCGAGACTCTCATTGTTGCCCCGGACAAGATATATCAAATCAGGGTAACGCAGAGTGAACACAAACCTTCCTTTTTCAATATAGGCATGGTTGTCAGAAAATCACGTGAAGGCATCCATCACGACTACTATATTGGCACCACTGCTGATGTTAAAATTGAAGCGTGGCGAGGCGTAACGCATATTCGCCAGCCCCTGAACCCAGAGATCAAAGTGGCTGTTTTCCAATACAGAATTACCCCAAAAGCCCCCAAAGAGAGTTCCCGATTTTTAGGCACCCTAATTGGCTGTTCGTCAGCGCTACCTTTTATTCCGTGTCAGGCGGGCACACAGCAAATCATTGGCTGGGCTCCGGATTTCACCCCCCCTTTACCAAAGCGAGGACCTGTAACTCATTGCGATGGCCTGGAAGATCCGCCGATATATGTTGGCAGGGTGACTAATGCTGATGAATTCACGATGACAGAGAATGTTATTGTTGCGGGGTATGAAGCACGCACATTTGCCCCAATGATTATTGATACTGCTATTGGCATCATTCCTGTTATCGGAACAATTTACGACGTGGCTACGCTCTGTAAAATCGGCATTACCGGTACCGATTTTTGGGGCGAAAATAAAAGCGAAATCGAAATAGCATTGATTGGCGGTTTCCTCCTGCTTGGTTCATTTGGCCGAATAATAAAAGGGACAAGGCAAGGGCTACGTACAATTTCTCGCCTCGGGAATACTGCGGCTGCCTTTTTCCCCAATTGGAAAATTGTATCCCTCAATCCGGGACTTTCAGCTTTATTCTTGCGATTTACAAATTCGGTTAGTGACCCTGTTTTGATTAAAGCGGCTGAAAATGTCCTCACGACCAGAGCAACCGTAGAATACGCAGAGAAGCTGGAAAGCACCGCGAGACTCTTTTACGAGGGCACGATTAACAGCGACGAGGCCTTTAAGGTTATGAAGGAGCTCTTTCAAGCGATCTCGGATGAAACAGATAAAATTCTCAAGATCACGGTCAAGAATATCGATACCCACCCGGCCTTTCTGGCGGCAACTTCCAGGATCAACCCTGCCAAGGTTATCGCCCATCAGGACCTGGGGGTTGAAGCCTATTCCCGCGTGATGAAGATATTGGAGGATGTGAAAAAAAGCGGCGATCCCTCAAATCTAATACCGGAGTTGCGAAAAATCGCCGACGAGGCTGCCAATACAAGGAAAGCGGCTGACCTGTCTGCTGGAATTGTCACCGACCCTGACCTTCTGGCGAGAATACGGAACTTCCCTGAAGTCTGGATTGATCATACGGCACATGTCATGAGGCGAGATGTTGGACAAGACAAACTGGTGGTAAAACGGTACCGGGAATATCTGGCAAATGGCGGTAAGATAACTAATATTGAAGAATATGCCATCCGATACAGCCGGGGCCCTCTACGCGCCTATTTAATGCGGCGATACGGTCAGGGAGGCATCGACTTTATGCTTGGCCGAAGCCGAACCAGCCGTGAAACAATTGCTGAAATTCTGGATAAGCCCGGCGCGATGGCTGAAGTCAGGCGTCTATTACATAAAGTGGATACCTATGAAAATCTGCGCGAAGAGATAATATCACTGGCAGGTGACTTTCCGGGCCTCGGCCGAATACTGGAAGCCGATCACTTGATCGAAAAACGCATCCGTATTATTTCCGAAGAGACCATACTTGCCCCGGAACATTACACATCCATGCTTGTGCCTGCAAATCAGGCGGTATCCGAAGCCCTTCGAAGCCGGGGCCTTGATGGGTTCCTTTATATTCACCGCGCCAAAACAGCCCGGATGAACCAGCTTATCCCGCAAGGGCGGGAGATCAGCATGTCTCTTGAAAGTATTACTGACGCCTACCAGCGGTTCTGGGTTCATGAATTAAAAATGCCTTTTGAAAAATTCGTCGACCTGTTTGAAGATTCTTTTCAACAACTTGCCAAAGACGCAGGCAAAGATGCACCGAGCCTAATCTATAAGCCGCGCGACATACTCGACAAAAGCATAACAAGCCGGTGGATTGATATGGGTTCAGAGAGACTCTATTTCCAAAAACTGAAAAACAAAGCAACAACATCAAGCGCTGTTCCATAATGGACCTGTGAAGTCCCCTGCTTTTTCAAGCAGGCTTGCGACTGGGTTAAGGGGTATTTGCTTTGATTATCATGCCAACAAAGAGGGCAAGCAGCGCGGCAGTCACAAAAAAGAAGATGTCATGGATGTGGTGATCCAGCTTAAACGCCCCGATGATTACATTGCCGGGGAGGATGCCACCCGCATGATCGTCAGGTATACGAAGGCGCGGCATCTGAAGGCCAAAGACACCCGCGACAGCGAGGCTACGTTACGTAATGAAAGCGGCACCCTCGTTTGGACATACAGCGAGGGCGACCCATCGTACATCCGCTGCATTGAGCTTTTGAAGGATGCGATTTCCTATACGGAAATTTCTGAAGAACTCGGGGTGTCGAAAGCAACAATTTCCCGTATGAAGAAAAAGGCGGCTTCGGAAGGTCTGTTATGATGTTGCGTTTAAACGTATGTACGGAATTCAGAGCCCCGTACATACATTACGATACGAAGCGGCTTGCTCTTTGCAGGCCCGAATTCAGGCTCTGGCAGTTTCTGTATGCACCGTTTCACCGTTTCGGGGCCTAACCCCCGAAACGGTGAAACTGTCCCAATCGAACGAAACAATCCAGAAAATTCTGGTTCATTCTGGAATATTCTAGGGGCTGTAAACCAGAACATTCCCTTACGGACAAAACTAGAATATTCTGTAAGAGAACAAACTGGAAATTTCTAGATCAATCTAGAATATTCCGTAACGGTATCAAAGACATTGCAGGATAAATCCGGCCCTTCAGTCCCAGCTAACCGGTTTCCTGATAGTGGTCTCCGGAATACGGACGGGAAGCTGTGAATTTGATAACAGGCCGGGCCGAAGCCGTTTCACAAAATTGGCGTGTTTCTTTAACTGTTCAGATGTTCGCGAATATTGGTGCGAGTTTCGGTTATTGCTCCCCGGTGTAATCAGTCCCAGAACTTTCTTTGGGTGATGCTCTTTAACCAAATTCATGGCTTCCACCATATCGCTGTCATTCGTAACGACAACAGCGCAGTCATATGCGTCCAGCCAAGCATCATTCAGAAGATGAACGTTCAAATTAACATCAGAGCAACGCAGCAATATTGACAATATGATCCAAAAACTTGCTACAACAGCCTGTGCGATGGCAAATTCCTCATTATCATATACCGGACAAATTTTAGTTGGAGTTTGCGATAATTCCTCCGATGCGCAGCGCGTAAAAGAATTAGATAACATTGAACCCCGTGAAGTTGCTGGTAAATTCATTGTTGGGGTGGCTCGTGAGGCGGCCTCTTTAAATATCTCTTTAGAAAGATACTTCCAAACAATTCGAGACGGCTTGCTTAATGCAACCATTAGTGAAAAGTTGAAGCAGTCGGTACTATCAGAGTTGCGAATGGTAAATTACTAGTATACTTTCATGAGCAATTCGAAAAAGAACAAAGGATAAAAATGAAAAATATTTACGCATTCATAATGTTCTTGGCTTTAATGCTTCAAAGTGGAATTTCAGCTGCAAACGATGGCGAGAGACTGAGAATTTTATCTTCCGATCCGGGAGGCATCGTATCAATTAACGTGTTTAATCAAAATATCAGCTTCTTACTGCCCGAAAACTGGAAATACGCCTATAAGGAAGAAAAGGGCCAACCCGTCAATTTTGTTTTGCTCGAATTCATTCCTGAGGACGAAGGAATTACAAGCTGGAATGATTTTTTTTCAATACAAGTTGCCAACAATATACCCGCCGAATTCACACCGCAGCTTATCCTAAGGCTTGAAGCAAAGACCATCGCAAAAATCTGCCGTGACAAAACCATCTTCCAATATGTGCAAACGACTGAGGCTGAAAATGGTACATCCCATGCCTTTATTGGCTGTGCAAATTCCCCGTTCGATTTGCCCACTATAGGCATCAAGAAAGGTATGGCTGAATTGGGCTACTATACTGTTATTAAAAAACAAAATAATATTTACATATTCAAAAGATCCATTCGAACAAAAACCATTACTAGTCTTGGAGAGTTGAAATACTTGGCAAAAAAGCTGGAAAAACTGAATTCTGATTTTTCCTCCATTAAACTTTCAACGCGAGAATAATGGCTGGAGAAAAATAGCAGATAAGAGTGTTAGGAGCGAACCAGCCGCTTCCTGAGGGTAGCCCCAAGGTAGCCCCGTCCTGATTTGAGCTCAAAGTCCGTTAACGCCAAACGCCGCTAAGTCATTGACTTTGCGGCGTTTAATTTGGTTGCGGGGGTAAGATTTGAACTTACGACCTTCAGGTTATGAGTTAGTTAAATATCTTTTCTCTGCATTTCGTTATATTGCGATATTTGACGCTACTCTATTGTTTTAATTGATATATTTTCTCTGCCGCCTACGCTGCTCTACTTATTTTTTTGTTGCAATTCGCCTTCAACTGCTTCCATTATGCTTCCAGAAATGAAAATGGAAGCAATATGCCAAGATTAAGCAAGCGTAGCATTGACGCCCTAAAACCCCAAGAGAAAGACTATTTTGTCTGGGATGATGACATGCCGGGGTTTGGGGTTCGGGTTCTGCCTTCGGGCCGCAAAACATTCATGATCCAGTATCGCGATGGCGGCGGGCGGACGCGGCGCAAGCGGTTGGGCCGCTATGGCACTGTGACCGCCGAGGAAGCTAAAAAAGAAGCCCGGCAATTGTTATCCTCTGTGGCAAGGGGGGCCAACCCGGCAGAGGAGACAATCCGCAAGCGCGGGGCCGCTGTCATGTCAGAGTTATGTGAACGGTTCATGGCGGACTATGTACCTTCTCATTGCAAGCCGAGCACCGCCAAGGAATACCGGCGCTGCGTTGATCTGTTTATCAACCCGGCGTTTGGCAATGTGCAAGTCGAGGAAGTGCAGCGCAATCATATTGCTGACATTCAACATAAACACAGGGACAAGCCCTATCAGGCCAACCGGACCCTTGGCGTTCTATCTGTCATGTTCAATCAGGCAGAGGTCTGGGGGTTGCGGCCCGAGGGAACCAACCCTTGCCGCCATGTTAAAAAATATGAAGAGAAGAAGCGCGAGCGGTATTTGAGCTCTGTTGAACTGGGGCGCTTGGGTAAAACTTTAAGCAAGCTCGAAAGCGAAGGCGTTGAATCCGCATCCGCCATCAACTGTATTCGCTTACTCATTCTGACCGGCTGCCGTCTTGGCGAAATCCAGACGCTCAAATGGGACTACATTCAGGGAACGTCTGCATGGTTGCCAGATTCCAAAACCGGGGCCAAACGCATCTACCTTGGCCCTGCGGCCCTGAATATCCTCGACAGCATCAACAAGCTGCCAGACAACCCCTATGTTATCACCGGGCGCTTACCGGGCAGCCATCTAACCGATATGCAAAAGCCATGGCGGCGCATTCGTAAAGAAGCCGAACTTGAAGATGTTCGTATTCATGACTTGCGGCATTCCTTCGCCTCTAATGCCGTTGGGCTGGGGGAAAGCCTGCCCATGATTGGCAAGCTACTCGGGCATAGCCAAGTCCAGACCACGGCCCGCTATGCGCATCTGGCCGATGATCCCATGCAGGATGCGGCGGCGCGGGTGTCGGGTGAGCTTGAACGGTTACTGGGCGGCGGGTAGCCCTTTGCATTGTTCACATCCGTTTTCGATAAATCGGATATAATCGGGTATAATCGGGTATAATCGGATATATCGATCCGTTTTTTTGCTCTCATCCATGTGAGTTAAATTCCAGTAACTAACATATTCTCGAATTTTATTAGTTAAATTCTTGCATGTTTCATCCATGTTAGTTATTTCAAGTTAAGTAACAAAATATGGAAATATGTTAGTAATGGCGATAAAACAGCAAAATGAACGTATTGGCAGACAGGTAGAATGCTCCGTCGTTGGTGGCGAATATTACACCGCCTATGTCCCTCAAAACTTGCCGCCAGTGCCGCCTTTGGCAATGGATGATCTCTATCCACTTCTCGACAAGGCAAGTACCGCCATTGGTCGTCTGGATGGCATGAGCATGGTTTTGCCGGACCCTTCATTGTTTCTGTATATGTATATCCGCAAAGAAGCTGTGCTTTCGTCACAGATCGAAGGAACACAATCATCGCTTTCTGATCTTCTTCTATTTGAAACAGAGGAAGCACCGGGCGCGCCGATAGATGATGTCACAGAAGTCTCTTGCTATGTTGCCGCCATGAATTATGGGCTAAAGCGCCTGAAAGACTTCCCCATGTCCTTGCGCTTGATCCGCGAGATTCACGCAGAGCTAATGAACAATGCAAGGGGCGGCAACAAAATGCCCGGTGAGTTCAGGACATCACAAAACTGGATCGGCGGCTCCCGGCCCGGCAATGCCCGTTTTGTACCGCCGCCGCCAGAACAGCTTATGAATTGTTTGGGCGCATTCGAGATTTTCCTGCATGACGAGACTGTTAAGCTGCCCGCCTTGGTTAAAGCTGCCTTGGCGCATGTGCAATTTGAGACAATCCATCCGTTTCTCGACGGCAATGGCCGTCTGGGGAGATTGCTCATTACCTTTATTTTGTGTATGGAAGGCGTCCTGAAAGAGCCTTTGCTGTATCTCAGCCTCTATTTTAAAGCCAACCGGCAAGACTATTACGATCATCTGCAATCGGTTCGGGAAACGGGTGATTGGGAAAGCTGGATCAAATTTTTCCTGACCGGCGTCATTGAGACCGCGACACAGGCCACAGAAACGGCACAGGCCATCATAACCCTGTTCAATACGGACCGGGCCATTATTGAGGCTTCGGGGAAATCCACCGCAGGCGTTTTGTCAGTGCACCAGTTTTTACAGCGCCACCCCATCACCAACACAACCAAGATCAAAGACGGTTGCAATGTATCGCTACCAACTGTTCTGCGCAGCCTGAGCGTTCTGGAAACATTGGGTATCATCCGTGAGACCACCGGCAAAGGCCGAAACAAGATTTTTGCCTATCAGGAATATCTCACCATTTTGAACAAAGGCACAGAACCAATTACAGGCTAGCCTTCGATACCATACGTAGAGAAGCAAACATACATACGCTCACGGGCGGCCCTTGCCGCATTGCGCCAGACTGCGCGATTGCGTAAAGGGACTGTTTCGCCAATGCCCTACGGTCAAATTACGCTCTGATAACGTCCTTTTTTGTCATTGGGGTTGCAAACAGAACCCGTACGTTTGATTATCGCCAGCCGTGTATTCATGACTGGAATTTACCTCAAGATGAAACTTTTCGATATTTGGGAAAAAGCGATCCCCCTTTCAAGAGCCTTTATTCGGTTCGGCAATCGTGAGGCCGCCGCCGAATATACAAAGCTACGAGAAACGACATCCGCCGTTGCTATGCTCGGCGCAATCACCGAGCGGGCCGAACAGGGCGATGGTTTTTTAGAAGCCTTTCAAAACGCAACGAAGCCGACTGCCCCTGCCAGAAAGCGCGCCAGCCACCTCGCGCAAGCCCTGAAAGAGGAAACGCTTCATCACGTATCGAAGGGCGTTCTTGTCGCCTATGGCTATTCGCAGCCCCGCCATGCATCTGACAAACCCCAGCGGGTGCCCCGCGACCTTTGGTCAGGAACTGTAAATTGGGAAGCAGACAAGATCACTGGTAATGGCCTTAAAATGGAAGCAGTCCGGCTTGTTCCGGCACAATGGCTTACCTCGCAGTCCCTGCCCGCTCCCGTTGGCAGGCCCGGTCGCCAACAACAAACCACTGAAGCCTTCCATGCCCTTCATAAAGAAGGGCGCATTGATTTCATAAAACCAATGAAAGCGAACTATCCTGCAATACGAAACTGGGTGAAGGCACATTATCCCGACGAAAATCATCCTGATCATGGTTTAAGCGACAAAACACTGGCCCGCGACATCAATCCATTGATTTTGAAACACAAGAAAACCGCAGAAACCTGAGTGTCTCAAAACTATTTATTCCATCCTATTTATAGACATTTTTTGAGACTTTGTTTTGCTGCATGTTTCTCTCACGGCAACAACGTGAGTTTAAAAGGAAACTTGAATGCAGCAAATAAATGAATACGGGTCGCAAGACCATCTGGATCAACTTATCAATGAACAGGTCGCGGCGGGCTTTCTTAGTCATTCTGTGCGCACCCTGCAAGGCTGGCGGGTCAGAGGCGGCGGGCCGCGTTATGTGCGGGTCTCGGGGCGCTCAATTCGCTATCGCCGCCGCGATCTAATCGCATGGGCCGAACAGCGCATCGTCAACAACACATCCGAGCCAACCCCTAATTGAGTTTTGGCCTTGCGGGTCTGGCAGTACCGTAAGGCATTTTGGGGCCGCGAGGCCGGGGAAAGGAAGGCGCAAGCCGACCTTTCCCCAAAACCACAGCCTTTGCCCCGAACCGGGGCGCGGTTGCTTTGCTCTAGCCTCCCCTTCCCGACCCCAAAACAAAAACTGCCATCCGGGGCGCGGTAGCGCCCCCACACCAAACAGCACCCCACCGGGGTGCGCCCCTTTTCCAGATATTTATTGACCGCGTTCAAATGCAAGGGGGGTCTTGTAACACCCCCCTCTACGAATACGAGAGTGTAGACCCGCGTAAACAGGAGTACTAACACATGAATATCGTCCATAGTGGCTTTGACGGGCTCAAACTCACCATCGACACCGACATCCCGGGTGAGTTCCGCGAGGCCCTTCTCGCGGCCAAACTCTGTGCCGCGTCTCAAAACACCCCCGAGGCCGTTCTGTATAACGGCATTGCCCTGCAAGTGCGCAAAGCAGGTGGGGCCTCTGCCTTTTCTGTCTCCACCGGCACCTATGGGGCCGAGTGGTATTTTCTGGATCCGCAGAACAAGCCCAAGAACAACCCCGGCGTCACCGTTGACTTTCGCGCCTTCCTGTTGGCAACCGGCGGCATAGAGGCGGCCCGCGCCCTGTTTGAGGCGCATATGGCCGCCTTTGGCATTCGCTATGCCGATCATCTGGTCAAAGTCAGCCGTGTTGATTTTGCCGTAGACATTATCGCGCCGGGGTTTGAGCCGGACCGCAAGCATATTGTGGCCCCGGCCAACACCCGCACCAGCGAACGGGAGGCAGAACCGGGCGAGGAACACGGTATCGGCGAGGCCGTCTCTGGTATCAAGGCCGGGCATATCTCCAACCGGCAACTTGCCATCTATGACAAACGCCGCGAGGTGATTGATACGCAAAAACTCGGCTGGCTGGAAATCTGGGATGACCGGCGGGCCAAGGACGGCAAAACCCCGCTTGATCTTCAAGACAAAAATGCCAGTCAGGTTTGGCGGTTCGAGTTGCGCATGGGATCAAAGCAACTGCGCAATCGTTGGGAGATACGCGGTTGGGCTAGCCTTGAGACCCGCATAGGCGATGCGCTGGCCGAGTTCACAGACAAGTTTCGTTATGCCCTGCCCAATACAGACAGCAACCGTTCTCGCTGGCCTACGCATCCTCTATGGGCTGCGGTCACACAGGAAATTGCCCGGTTCTTTGACGGGCAGCGCAGCTTTGCCGAGCCAACATTGGTCAAACAGGCCAACCGCGAAGCTCATAAAGAATTGCTTGATAGTCTCATACTGGGAACATTGGTCTCGCGCGCCGTTGCCGAGGATGCGACTGCCACCGAGTTTGACGGTTTTGTTGACCGCTATTGCGCGGCCTTGAAGCAGGCCTCACACAAGCACACCGTGCCCATTGAGGGGCGGTTTGCCAAGGCAGCGGAACGGTATGTGTTTGAGTGAGAAGCCCTGTGGCTATTTTTAAGCCAGATCTTCTCTTATAATTTCTTCAAAAGACTTTTCTGGCTCATCTTCAAACCGTAAATCTTCGTCTTCTCTTATCTGCATATCGCCGACATAGTTTCCATCGTCATCGAACTCTTCAGGAGTTGCAACAACCCTTTGGCCGGGCTTAGGCCCTTCAATCGGGTCTGATGAAAGCGGAACATCCGATAGCTTTTTGTTTATCCTGTTTTTACCCATGGCAATCCTCATATAATTGCAACCAAACCGACATCATTAGATAAGCTTTATATGAACACGATTTTCCTGTTTTGTCACCCGGCGGACACGGCGGCTTATCCTGCGCTTTATTTGCCGAACGGTCCCCCGCCGCCACCGCAAGCGATGACGGTCGTAAATCGCATCATATTCTTCTTCATCCAGCTTGTCCCGATGCCCTTTGGTCATTGCGGATCATTACCTTCTGTTTTCAAATCAAGGGCGGGCAGGTTCACATCATTAACAATGCCACCTTTTTTTACCGATCTCGACACATTGCTAATCCATCAGTTAGTCAAAGCCAAATGATTTCACATACCGCAGATATTTTCTACCAAGTTAAACTTGACAAGCATAGCGGGTAATGAATAGGTTCGACTACAATAGTTTTTTAAACTTATGAGTCGATTGATATGCAAGCTATTCGTGTGTTATTTCCGTTATTTCTGTTTTTGCTATCTGCATGTGCAACACCGGTGGCGGAAAAGGGGCTCAAGTTTGATGCGAACAGTGAAAATGGTCTGGTTGCAATGCCCGCCGATCCCTTCATTATGGTTCTGAATTTTCGTGCAATTCAATTACCAGAGCGAAAAATTGTCGGTGGTTACTTTAACGCATGTACAATTGGGTTTTTGTGTGGTGAGCGACAAATATACGATTTGGAAAAAGTTAACGGAAAAGTATTCAAAATTAGACCTGGAACTTATGTTCTTCAAGGATACGTTACAGAGCGGTATGACCGCGTAGCCACGTACATGCAAAAAACCCATTTATGTGGTGCTATGCTTCCATTTGAGGTCAAGTCCGGTGTAATCAGCATTGTTAGCTTTCCCCTTTCTTCATCAACATCACTGTCTGAGCTAATAGAACAAGTAGAAGCACTCCCGAGAGTATCAGCTCCTATGAATGTAATAAAGTCACGTTTTATATTAAAGAAAGCTGGCTGGATTAAAGGGAAGGAAGATCAAGACTGTAACCTTGATGATGGCGATGTATTAGAAGTTGTTAAGGCCCTGTAGCGCATTTTATGTGAGTCTCGCTTTAGATATTACAAACGCTATTGCAAAGTAATTGAGTTCCGGCTTTTTATAGATATGAGCCATTCTTTAGAGGCATATTGAATTACCCGCTAAACTACCTTTTAGTAACTTCATTCGTAAAAAATGATTTTCATTTTTTGATAACTTGACCCTCTCCCCAACCTTACGCCACGGAGAAGTTAGTAAATTATGCATGACAGGGTCATGCGACCTTGTCCATCCTGTTCTGGGGAAGACGACTATTCCTGACGTTTGATTTTATCGACTCGTTTCTGCCCCTCGGCCATCCGTTTCGCGAGGTCCGGGTTATTCGGTACATTTCTGTATTTCAGTTGTCTCAACTTCATCTGCTCGTGAATTGGTAAACGAGCAAACGTGAAGTCCTCTCGCCACTCAGGCAAAAGGGCTTTAAAACGGGGGCGGTCGAAACGCACTATTTCGAATTCATGAAATGCTTTGCCATCTCTATCACGGATAAAAATAGCCCGACGAATATTTCTTAAAAGCAAAGGGCCTATATGAACGGCTTCAAGTCTTGGTAAGATGTTCGGTTTTTTCTTTGCCTTATCCCACTGCATGATTAAATCACTGGCTGGGATAAAAGCTTCTCTGGCTCTCTGATGGTCGATTTCAAGCCATACCGCTCCTGCCCATCGGCGTTGATAGGGTACAAAAGACCGCCATGACGCGTTGGGATGGGCCACTCCGTATTTAATCGGGTCGAAATCACGAAAGTCGAATAGACTTATTCCGCCAAGTGATTGAGCAAAAGTTCCATTATGGTCGGAATGCGGAGGGTCAGCTAGTATTGCCCCATCGTCAAGGATAGGCAGGAAACGATCAGGGTGGCTGAAGGCGATTCAGGGGCGCTTCCTCGACATCACCGAAACAGGCCGGTTTTTGGTGTTCACCTGCTTCCATTATGCTTCCAGAATTTTTTGAGGCTGTTAGGTCTGTTAACGCCAAACGCCGCTAAGTCATTGACGTAGCGGCGTTTAATTTGGTTGCGGGGGTAAGATTTGAACTTACGACCTTCAGGTTATGAGCCTCACAGGCCCGTGTTTAACCAAAATTACTCTCTTGCAATAAGCTGTTATTATAGTTACATAAATTCGGCATACAAGTTTAATCGTGATGTTTCAAATGTCGCCAAATTTACGTAAATAGGTAGCCCCATGGTAGCCCCAAATGAAAGCTTCAACTTTATCAAGAAGACATTGCTCGCCCTGCCCGTGCCTCCCAAGGGGGAGCGGCACTCGTATAAAGACGAGAGAGTAAAAGGTCTTATCTTGCGAATAACAGCCACCGGACAGAAGACCTTTCAGCTCTACCAGAAGCATCAAGGGCGACCTGTGCGCATTACCTTGGGCAAGTTCCCCGACATGACCATCGAGAACGCCCGTAGAGAGGCCACCAAGGCCAAGGGCGACTTGGCAGGCGGCACCAATCCCAATGTTGCCAAGAACCGCTTGCGCAAAGAAATAACCCTGAAAGAGTTGTTTGATCTGTATATGGAACGCTATAGCCGGATCGAGAAGAAGTCATGGCGCTATGACGAGCGGGAGATCAACAAATTTGTCTCGCACTGGTTTAACCGCAAAATCTCCGATATCAGCAAATACGAAATTAAAAGCCTGCATTTGAAGATGAAAGACGCCAACGGCCTGTATCAGGCCAACAGAATGTTGGAGCGCTTGCGCTCTATGTATAACAAAGCCATTGAATGGGGTTGGGAGGGGGCAAACCCCACCCAAGGTATTCGCAAATTCAAGGAAGAGACCCGAGACCGCTATGTGCAGCCCAATGAGATGCCGTTATTGCTGGCAGCTCTTGAAGAAGAGCATAACGGCACAGCGCGGGATTATCTGTATCTGTCCCTGTTTACCGGAGCCCGCAAGTCGAACGTTCTACAAATGCGGTGGGAACAGATAGACTGGCACAACAAGACATGGCGCATTCCCGACACCAAGAGCGGGGAGCCGGTATTGATCCCCCTGTCCGATAGAGCCGTAGAGATACTGGAGACCCGTCTTAAAGAAACCAGCGGCCAGCCGTGGGTATTTTACAGCGAGGCCAGCAAAGACGGCCACCTGACCGACCCCAAGAAGGCATGGACCCGTATCAAGCAAAAAGCCACCCTCGCCCTCTGGGCGCAAGATGAGAGGCTTGCAACCGTCATTGAAGAACAGAGGCAGCGTCTTCCGGCTGATAACTTTATCGGGTTGCTGTTTAAACGGGTTGAAGAACAGGCCAAAGAACTGGATATTGATCTTCCCGTTGGTTTAATGGATATCCGCCTGCATGACATACGCCGCACCTTTGGCAGTTATCAGGCCATGGCCGGGGCCAGTCTGCAAATCATTGGAAAGTCCCTCGGTCACAAGTCGCAGCAGGCCACCCAAATCTATGCGCGACTACACACCGACCCGGTCCGTGCTTCCATCGACAAGGCAACCGATGCCATGATGGCGTTTAAAACTGGTGAGTAGAAACAAAAAATCGACACCGAAAGCATTATTGCCTATGTTTTTACACACGCACCACCTGATATAGAACCATTACGGGGGACGTATGAAACGATTATTTGCATGTTTTGCTGTGCTTCTGGCAACCATTGTCTTTATCTCCACCGCTAACGCTGGATATGAGGAAGGGAAGGCCGCATATCTCCGAGGTGATTACGCAACCGCCCTAAAGGAATTGAAACCATTAGCAGAACAAGGGAATGTGGACGCACAAAGCGGCCTTGGCTACATGTACATGGCTGGCAAAGGCGTCCCGCAAGACTACGAGAAAGCTATAAAATGGTATCAACTGGCGGCGGATCAAGGAGATGCGGGCGCACAAACCAACCTTGGCTACATGTACATGGCTGGCCTAGGCGTCCCGCAAGACTACGAGAAAGCTATAAAATGGTATCAACTGGCGGCGGATCAGGGAGATGCGTTCGCGCAAGCGCGCCTTGCGGACGCACAAACCCGCCTTGGTATCATATACGAATATGGCCTAGGTGTCCCGCAAGACTCTAAAAAAGCGGTGAAGTGGTTTCGACTGGCTGCGGATCAGGGAGATGCAGCCGCACAAACCCGCCTTGGCTTCATGTACAAGAATGGCCAAGGCGTCCCACAGGACTATAAAAAAGCAATAAAGTGGTATCAACTGGCAGCCGATCAGGGATATGCAGCCGCACAATTCAATCTTGGTCTCATGCACAAAAAGGGCCTAGGCGCCCCGCAAGACTCTAAAAAAGCGGTGAAGTGGTTTCGACTGGCGGCGGATCAGGGAGATGCGTTCGCACAAAACAACCTTGGTATTATGTACGCGAATGGCAAAGGGATCCTGCAAAACTACAAAAAAGCAATAAAGTGGTATCAATTGGCTGCAGATCAGAGAAACGCAGCCGCACAAACCAACCTTGGCTCCATGTACGCGAATGGCAAAGGGATCCTGCAAAACTACAAAAAAGCAATAAAGTGGTATCAATTGGCTGCGGATCGGGGAAACGCAGCTGCACAATACAACCTTGGTATCATGTACCAAAAGGGCCAAGGCGTCCTGCAAGACTATAAAAAATCCCATATGTTTTATAATCTCAGCTCATATAACGGAAATACTTCGGCAGCAGAATTTCGAGACCTTCTAGCAAAAAAAATGACCTCTCAGCAGATATCTGAAGCGCAAGACATGGCGCGTGAATGGCTGGAGAAACATCCCCGATAAGAGAGGTTGACGCTTCCACGATCTAAGACGAACCCGTGCAATTACGTCAGTTAAAAAACAGTTGAGTAAAAGTATATGAGCAAAGAAGATCAAGAAATTATCAGTCCTGCCCGCCTGAAAGAACTGAAGACTGCGAAAAAGCTGATAATGTCAGCAAGCAAGGCCGAAAAGCAGCAATTATTCTCGAGTTCGTTTGGCGAACTTAAAGAATACAAAACCGCGTTTGAGCAGCCAGAAAACAGGATGTACCCACATAGCGCTTGGGCCATTCAAGCAAACAATCAGCTTTTTAGATATATTAGCCGGTTGACCGGTTATAAACTTGGCTGGATTAGTGATGCTCTCGCCCGCTACTCTTCCAATGCAGGGCGTAATCAAAAATACGATGATATGGCCCAAGAAGTGAATTGTTTCTTTGTTGCCCATATGGTCAAACGCGGCGCATCAGTTGCACAGGCGACTAAATTACTAGCAAGGTTGCGCGGTGATATTTCCATGACAGAGGGACATTTAAAGGGCTTAAGAAAAACATATAACGATTATAAAGCCTTAGAACACCCGAGCGACCATGAGGAAGACCTGTATCAGAACGGCTGGAAAATTGCAGAATTCCTTGCTTTCTCTATTGAACATCTGGAAGGAGATGAGCTTGCTTCTAAAAAAGCTGTGGAGGCGTTCCGAGATTTCTGGAAAGAGCTGGCTGGAGCCATGAAAGCCCTCCTCCCTGTTATAGCCCTGCGAGACAATGATTATCCTGATTTATTCGGAAACCTCATCCAGTGGATTTCTGAAGATTACGAAGATCCGCTGGATTATTTTTACTCTCATCGCAGTCATTCAGAAGATTCCATTGAGGACCGAAAGCGATGGCTCAGAGAATATATCAATTCCATAGACGCAATGATGGATCGATAAATCCCAGTTTTCTGCCACTCTCAACTAGGGAGTTATATTTTCTCCCTAGTGAATTAATATAACTCCCCTGCTGCCGGTTAAAGTTTATTGGCATTCATAGCCCCAGACGCATCAACAATCATGTTCGGTGTGTTTCATTAAATTGAGGCTATGACTTATGAGTACTACTTTACTGACACCAAAAGCCGTATCGCACATTCTGGGCATTACGGTAGGCACCTTGGCCGTCTGGCGGACCACAAACCGCTATGATCTTCCTTACGTTAAATCCGGACGGCTTGTCCGCTACCGCGAAGAAGATGTGGAGGCGTTTATCACCTCTCGTATTCATGGAGAGGTATCGCAATGAGACTTTCCATAGACGCGCTTAAAAGTCGGATAAGCCCGGCGCAATATTACCAGAACCATTTAAACGGCTCTCTTGGAAAAAGCACTGGCAAGGGTTGGTATAAATGGAGCGGACTTTGCCCGTTCCATAACGATCAGAAAACGGGCTCCTTTGTCATCAACAAGGAAAGCGGGGCATATAAGTGCTTTTCCTGCGGGGCTGGCGGTGGGGATATTATCTCTTTCCACATGCACATACGGAACCTGTCTTTTAATGCCGCCTGCACCGAGCTTGAAGGGGGCCTGCGATGAAAGAAGTGATGCGTTGGAACTACAAAAGCCCGGACGGGGCTTGTTATGGCCATGTTATTCGGTTGGAAGAAACTGGCAACAACTCGAATGATCCAGTTAAAAAGCAAATAATCCCCTACTTTAAATTGGATGGAACCAGTGGAATCCCTATGGGAATTTCTGGAGCAAACCGGATTTACGGCTCTAATACTCTCTCGGGTCAATTTGATCCGGTGTTTATCACCGAGGGGGAGAAATGCGCTTATGCCCTGCAAGGGCTCGGCTTTCAAGCCGTCACCAGTCTGGGCGGCAGCAATCAGGTGCAGCTTGCTGACTGGTCGATCTTGCGCGGGATGGCAGAGATTTACATCCTGCCCGATAATGACAAGCCGGGGAGTGATTATGCCCAAAAGGTTTATCAGGCCCTGCGGCCTGTGCTTGGCAAAGCAGAAATTCATATCTTGCGCTTTCCGTTACGGGAAAAAGCAGATATTTGCGACTATCTCAAAACATTGCCCGAGCTTACAAGCTGGAACGAGCTTGATAGTCTGGCAGAGCATCCACAACGGGCGGCAATTGCGGCAAGCTTTGAGCGGTATTTGCAAGAACGCAAGGAGCCGGTTCCCGCCAACTGGAAGTTCATTGTGACACCGGGCAGGCACAAGCTGATTGCCGCCAATGATTTCTGCGAGTTGAAACTGCCCAAACGCAGCCTTCTTCTCGGGCCATGGTTGGCGGAGGCGTCCATCAACATGGTATTTGCCGACAGAGGCATTGGCAAAACCTTCTTTTGCCTGTCTGCGGCCATTGCCATCGCCAACGGGGACCGCTTCATTGGATACGAGGCCCCTGCCCCGGCGTCTGTGCTGTATCTGGACGGGGAGATGCAGGCTGCGGCCATGCAGGAGCGGTTTAAAGCCCTTGGCGGGGCCGATACGAAGGCAGAGCTATTCATTTACACCCCGGACGTTCAGGATCAGGATAGCGGCACTCCCGACCTTGGTATCGATACGGGGCGGGCCGAGGTTAATGCGCTCATAGAGCAAGTCAATCCGAAGGTGGTGTTTATCGACAATATCTCCACCTTCATCCGATCCGGTAACGAGAACGAGGCCGATAGCTGGGCTCCTGTTCAGGAATGGCTGGTGCAGCTTCGAAAGCGCGGCATTGCCATTGTGCTTATTCATCATGCCAACAAGGAGGGCAAGCAGCGCGGCAGCCACAAAAAAGAAGACGTCATGGATGTGGTGATCCAGCTTAAACGCCCCGATGATTACATTGCCGGGGAGGATGCCACCCGCATGATCGTCAGGTATACGAAGGCGCGGCATCTGGAGGCCAAAGACACCCGCGATAGCGAGGCTACGTTACGTAATGAAAGCGGCACCCTCGTTTGGACGTATAGCGAGGGTGATTCCTCGTACATACGGTGTGTGGATCTTCTGAAAAGCAAAGCTTTATCCTATGCCGAAATTGCTGAGGAACTCAGTGTATCGAAATCGACCGTGCACCGTTGGAAGACAAAAGCGCAAGATGAAGGGCTTTTTTAAACGTACGTACGATACATATGGAAGTCTTTTATACCGTTCCGCCGTTCCGGGGCCTAACCCCCGGAACGGCGGAACGGTCCCAGTCGAACGAAATAATCTAGAACATTCCGGTTCATTCCAGACTATTCTGGAATATTCTAGGGGCTGTAAACCAGAACATTCCCTTACGGACAAAACTAGAATGTTCTGTAAGAGAACAAACTGGAAATTTCTAGATCAATCTAGAATATTCCATAACGGTATCGAAGACATTGCAGGATAAATCCGGCTCTTCAGTCCCAGCTAGCCGGTTTCCTGATAGTGGTCCCCGGAATATGGACGGGAAGCTGTGAGTTTGATAACAGGCCGGGCCGAAGCCGTTTCACAAAATTGGCGTGTTTCTTTAACTGTTCAGATGTTCGGGAATATTGAGGAGAGTTTCGGTTATTGCTCCCCGGTGTAACCAACCCCAGAACTTTCTTTGGATGGTGCTGTTTAACCAAATTCATGGCTTCCGCCATGTCACTGTCATTTGTAACGACAACAGCGCAATCATATGCGTTCAGCCAAGCGTCATTCAGAAGATGAACGCTCAAATTAACATCCGAGCCTTTTTCTTCGGTTTTGATAACCTGTACGGTGTTTGGCGGCGGGGCGGCATTAGCCATTCTCACGGTATGCTGGAGAAAATGCCCATAATGGATTTCAACCTCGGGAATATGACTCTCCAACGCCCGCAAATAGGCCTGTTGCTCTTGAGGGGAGGAGCTGTTGTTTGCCTTTGGCTTAACCCGTGCCGTAAAATATTTAATGGCTGTTATCTGGTTTCTATCAGAAAGCAGCCCTTCAAAAGCCGCTTTCAGGTCCAGCCATTTATAGGCGGTGTTTTTCAGGCATCCATAATAGAGATTGAAGCCATCTATGTAGATGATTGTTCGCATTAGGCCCCCTGAAAAAGCAAAGGCTCCCGTTAAGGAGCCTCGCGGTCTGCGGACTAGTCCAGCAGATGGAATAACCTGTAGGTAGCATTTTGAACGCGAATGTCAAACAAATTATGTGGAAACAATAATCAAGCAATGGACATGCAGCACCACAACGTATTAACTCCAAAAACTCCTTGACTCAGTTAATAAAGTTATATACTTTTGGTCATCTAAGGAGAGCATCATGAAACTTCAAAAAATAGATATCGACTTCGACATATACAAATTGATTGAAACCGAAAGAAAAAGCTTTGAGGAAGCTCCATATATGGCATTAAGAAGGCTACTAAACTTACCCCCCCCAGCGGCAAGCGATAGCAAGGCAACTAACCTTTTTGGAGAAGGCAATCCATTTATAGAAGATGGCGTTTCTGTACCCCATGGCTCCCGTGCTCGCATGAAGTACATGAGAGGAACTCAAATATATGAAGGGAATTTTCTAGACGGATCGCTGGAAGTCAACGGAAAGTCTTACTCATCTCTGTCTTCAGCGGCCAAAGATTTAGCAATCACCAAAAAAGGCACAAACCCGAGCCTAAATGGATGGCTGTATTGGGAAGTAAAATACCCTAACGAAACAACTTGGCATTCCATGCACGAACTACGAAAAGCAGTTCAAAAAAAATAAGGGAATTTATATAATGGCTATATCTCATATTTACGTACCAGTTCAAGAAACTACAACTTACCAATTGATAGCCCTCCGTCAGTGTGAGGACGAAGCCCTCTCTGACGTAATCGGGCGATTAATTGACATGCCGTCCTCCCCCACAAACTCCAAGAGCGCACCCCAATCCAACTCAAATAACTCCTGTAGGCAAACCCGGTTAAAATATCGGCTTCACATATTAGGGGAAAATATTTCTGCAAACACCTGCCCTAAAATCCTAGTCAAGTGCCTAAACTTGCTAGCTGATCTTGACCCCGCCATATTAGAGAAAATTTTACCCCTAAAAGGTCGCACCCGTCACTATATCGCCAAAACCAGAAAGATACACAAAGGGCGGCCTGACTTAGACCAAAGGAATACTTGTGAATTTAGGCCCGGGTGGTTTACTGGAACAAATTATGGGCGCGATGACGTAGAACGCATGTTAGCGGGAATTTGCTCTATAATAGAGCTTGATTATGGAGTGGATATCTATTTTTCCTCCCGAAAAAAATATTGAAATACTATCCGTCAATTTTCACCAGAAAAATCAAAACTATCTTCAGATACAAGAGCAATACCTCCTCCAAAGCTTCAATAATCAGGCTAAAGAATTTGTACTACATGGTTTCCTGCGAAGAGTAGAAACTCTTAACGAGTGCATTCATGGAATTTTTGACATCCTCCCACCCGAAGAGTATCAAATTCCAGATAAAGACAAAATTATCTTAGGCAACATCTACCTACACAGCTTTTACATTAACCTCTCTGGAGCCATTGATAACCTCGCTTGGGTTTTCATTATCCAATCAGAAATTAACGGCATAAAAAAGCAGAATGTAGGCTTACGCACTAAAAATAAAACCGTTCTTGAACAACTTCCCCAAGATTTTGTCAATTATCTTAACGAGAAAGAAAAATGGTTTCAATACCTTGAGAGTTACCGGGATGCCTTAGCCCATCAAATCCCATTATATATACCGCCATACTGCGTGATAAATACCAAACACGACGAATATCAACGTTTAGAACAACTCAAAGAAGAAGCTCTAGCAAATACTGTTATTAAAAAACAAAATAATATTTACATATTCAAAAGATCCATTCGAACAAAAACCATTACTAGTCTTGGAGAGTTGAAATACTTGGCAAAAAAGCTGGAAAAACTGAATTCTGATTTTTCCTCCATTAAACTTTCAACGCGAGAGTAATGGCTGGAGAAAAATAGCAGATAAGAGTGTTAGGAGCGAACCAGCCGCTTCCTATGTGCTTCCTAAGGGTAGCCCCAAGGTAGCCCCGTGTTAATTTGAGCTCAAAGCCTGTTAACGACAAACGCCGCTAAGTCACTGACTTAGCGGCGTTTAATTTGGTTGCGGGGGTAAGATTTGAACTTACGACCTTCAGGTTATGAGCCTGACGAGCTACCGGGCTGCTCCACCCCGCGATAATTTCTGTGTGTGCCCCGAGATGCGTG